>Ga0181573_10005479_pt1 | contig 10515 bp, 9 predicted proteins | sample 101ome_25_FD_148643 | JGI IMG/M metagenome (GOLD analysis project Ga0181573, IMG submission 148643) | Coastal salt marsh microbial communities from the Groves Creek Marsh, Skidaway Island, Georgia - 101409BT metaG (spades assembly) | ecosystem: Environmental > Aquatic > Marine > Intertidal zone...
TGTGGCTTGAGCGGTTTGAAGTCACATTCGAAACCGGTGGGGGAAGCGAGTTGTCTGCGAGCTACATCGTTGACGGCGGGCAGTTCGCCGAGCCCGCAACTCCCACGCGTGGTGGCTACGACTTTGTGGGCTGGTCGCTACTCGAGGGTGATACCGATTCGATCGTGACGTTCCCATTCGATCCCGACTTCTCTGGCGGCTTCACCCTGTTCGCAATCTGGGAGGCAGCTGAGGTCGACTCGACTGATCCGACCACGCCTACTGATCCGACTGACCCGACCGATCCGACTGATCCCACCGATCCGACCGATCCAACTACGCCCACGAATCCTGGTGACGGAAGCGACACAGGTTCAGACTCCGGTTCAGGCTCTGGTAGTGACTCGGGTTCTGGTTCCGGGACTGGCTCTGGTTCGGGTTCTGGTTCTGGTTCCGGGACTGGCTCTGGTTCGGGTTCTGGTTCTGGATCCGGCACTGGTTCAGGTTCAGACTCCGGTTCCGGCACTGGCTCTGGTTCAGGATCCGGCACTGACTCGAACACAGCTGGAAACGGCGATGGCGCGAGCGGCGCAACTGCCGAATCAGGATCCACTACCAATAGTGGATCCGCTACGGGTCAGGTGGCTGGTGCCGCCCCGAGCGTTCTCATTGGTGGGCAACCAGCGACGATCGAAACGAATGTGTCTGACGAGGAGATCGTGATGAATGTCGGCGGGGTTGCGTTGACCCTGCCAACCTCACCAACTGGTTCAACACAAGGTGAATCGGGTTCTGGTTTCAGAGTCAACCCAGAGACCGGGGAGCCGGAGCTTGCAATGACGCCAGGCGCACCTGTCGCATTCGCAATGGGTGGATTGAAGCCCGGATCTGAAGTGAGCATCACTCTTCCACAATCAGGTGGGCAATCACTGTTCAGTGCGTCGGTGGGTGGTGACGGAGTTGCGAATATCAGCCTTGATATCACGCCGAACCGAACACAAGCTCCGCTGCCAGTCGGAGCACAAGTTCTTGAGTCGAGGGCCACAACTGAAAATGGTGGCGAACTTGTGTTGTCGATGACCATGGTCGTCGAGCAAGGAAAGCCGACGCCTGAATTGAATCGTGCAGACGGTACAACACCGATGGTGCGTCCGGGCTCTGCAATGGTGACCTCTGCCGGTATTGAAACCGACGTCACGATCACGACTGACACCGTTGCCGGACTGGTGACAATGGGTGATGATGATTGGCAACTCGGCATTCGTGTACTCGACGAATACGGTTCACTTGACCGCAACGACGACGGAATGCCAGTGATCACACTGAACAATGATGGCGTTGCGAAGGTCACCGGCGAGGGCTTCCTCGCTGGAACCCGAGCCGATGTCTACTTGTTCTCAGACCCGATACTGCTCGGCTCATTCACCGTTGAAGATGATGGCAGTTTCAGTGGTCTCGTTCGCCTTGACCCAGAGCAAGTCGTCCTCGGCGATCACACGTTGCAAGTGCAAGGTGTGGCGTTTGATGGTTATGTGCGGTCTGCGAATATTGGCATCACCGTTGGTGCTCAGCCACTGAAGAATTCGGTACTCCCAGTTACGCCATCAGCAGCTGATGATCTCTCACAAGGTTCAGGCACCGCGAAATGGCTGTGGTGGGCGCTTCTGCTCATCATCGTTGCAACAGGCTCATGGTTCTTCATTGCGGCGAAGCGTCGAAATGATGAGGACGAAGAGGTTGAGTAAGCGGATATTGAGCCGACTATCGCAACCTCGACCGTTTGGTCATGCGCTTGGCTGCGTGAACCTCAGCAACAACCGTGCCACAAGTCATCACGAGGTGATGGTTGGTAACTGCCCCCAACCGCCTAAGGTGCAATTGTGACCGCTGAAGCAACATTGTTACGAGAACTCGACTCCGATGTTGAGCGGCTCTTAGAACGTCACCTTGAACGGGCCAAAGAATGGTTCCCACACGAGTATGTGCCATACGAACGTGGTCGTGAGCACACTGAAGGCGACTGGCAACAAGATGATGCCGACCTTGGCGGAGCCCAGATCGATGACGCCGTTCGGTCATCGCTCATCGTCAACCTGCTGACAGAAGACAACCTTCCCTATTACTTCCGAACTGTCGAAGGCACTCTCGGCAAAGATGGCGCCTGGGGTGAATGGGTTCGTCGCTGGACCGCCGAAGAAGGCCGCCACTCGATGGCAATCTATGGCTATCTGATGACGACGCGTGCAGTTGATCCTGTAGCTCTCGAGCGTGACCGCATGGCGCAGGTCACTTCCGGCAAAATCCCCGAGCCACCGTCAGTGTGCGATGCTCTCGTGTACCTCTCTCTACAAGAACTTGCGACCCGTATTGCGCATCGCACGACCGGCGCAATGATCGGAGACCCAGCGGGACACGAGGTGATGTCACGTGTTGCTGCTGACGAAAACCTTCACCACCTCTTCTATCGCGACCTCGCTACTGCGGCGTTCAAAGTTGCGCCAGATCAGATGATGGCTGCGGTCCTCCGACAGGTGTCTGGGTTCGAGATGCCAGGTTTCGGTATTCGCGATTTTGCTGCTCACGCTCGTCGTATTGCATCAGCCGGCATTTACGACCTTGCCGTTCACCACAAGCAGATTCTGGTTCCAGTGGTTCTTCACCAATGGGCGGTCGACAAGATGTCTGGTCTCACCGAGGCGGGCAACAAAGCTCGTGAAGCGCTGATGGTGCGACTCGACAAGAGTGCTCGTGTCGCTGATCGCTTGCTCGAGCGTCGTGGCAATGCTGCGGTCGCTGTTGCTCACTGAGACCGTGACGCTTTCCTGAAACGGCTGTAGTTCTGATGGCTGAACGAGACCCACGGCGCGAGGCGCAATTCCCCGGGATTGAGAAGCGCACTGGCAAGCCAATGGCGCACTGGTTCCAGTTCATGGAGTCTCAGGTTGGCCGTAAATATGAAGAGCAGATGGAAACTCTTCGTGATGAGCAAGGGTTGACCCGGGCTCAAGCGAACGCCCTCATCATGTACATGAAGGGCTCGACATCATCTCGCCGAGTTGATACCCCGGCCGACTACGTGAAGGCACTTCCCGAGCCTCAATGCTCGACAGCGCAGTCGATACTCGACATCATTTCTGCCGCATACCCCCACCTTGAACTAGTGATCGCTTGGAATCAGCCGATGTTCAGAGAGGGAAAGCGCTACTTCTTTGGCATCAGTGCAGCGAAGAATCATCTGCTCGTGGCACCATTCAACTCAGATGTTCTCGATGCACTCGAGGATCGGCTTGTCGGCCTGAAGCGCAATAAAAAAACGGTTCAGGTGCCGAACGACTGGGACGTTGACGCAGACCTACTCACCGAGATGGTGAAACTGCAACTCTCCTAGCGGTGCTAGGCGTTGGCACCAAACACCTTGTAGTCAACGTCATCATTGAGCGCTTCGTCACCTTCAGTTGGCAGCGTCTCAAAGAAACTCAGTGCAGCGTCAACGTCGCCTTCCCAGACCTCTGACGGAAGGTCATACAGCACCTCGATGCCGTTGCCGTCTGGGTCAACGACATATGCGCTGTGAGTCATGCCATGGTTGCCACGGATCTTGAACTCAACACCTTTACCTCGGAGGTGTTCAATCTGTGAGAGCCATTCATCACGGGAGCCGTATGCGAGAGCAATATGGCCGATACCAGGAATGTCGGTGAACATCGTCCACTCAGGAACTGGTGCCTTGGCTGCCTCGCCTTTCACCTGCACGAGCGCGAGGTCGTGGTGGTGGTCTTGTGGGCCACGGAAGAACCTCATGTCGACCGGTTCACGGCCAGGGCGATCGGCAAGCTTTCCGCAGCGCTCGAACCCGAGCATCTCAGTGTAGAAACGCTCCGATGCTTCAATGTCTCGCACATTGAGTACAAGGTGTGAGATACCGGGTCGTGATGCTTGTGATGACATGAGTACTCCTTTGGGGCATGTTGTGAGGCACGCCCATATTGTGATGTTAGGCAGATTCTCCTGAGTCGACATGCAGCATGACCTCTCCTAACTGATCGAAGAGTGCAACCACGTCGTCGCCGGCTGAAATGGGGATCGCTCGAATAAATGACCCTGACAGCACGACATCTCCCTCTTCAAGGGGGACACCGAACTCGTTGAGTTTGCGGGCAAGCCATGCAACAGCGTTAATCGGGTTGCCCATCACCGCCGCTGAAACACCGCTTTCGACAACTTCGCCGTTGATGTGCAGAGATGCTCCGATGCGCCGTGGATCAATGTCGTGAAGAGATGCCGAGTTTCCGCCGAGCATGATTGCTCCACAGCTTGCTGAGTCTGAGATCGAATCGATGAGCATTCGGCTTCCACGACGCACATAGCGAGAATCGACGATTTCGATCGATGGGAGAACGAAATCAGTGGCACGAATGACATCGGCTGCGTGGACGTCATCGCCAGTAAGTCGTGACTTCATCACGAACGCGAGCTCAACCTCAACCATTGGACGGTTCATCTTCGTTCGATCAAGCGTTGTGCCCTCGGGAATAAACCAGTTGTCGTAGAGGAAGCCGTAATCGGGCTCGGTCGCAGAGACAAGGTCACGCATCGCTTTTGACGTGAGCCCGATTTTGTGTCCGCGCACCTTTCGGCCACGCGCCTTCTTCATTTCAGCGACAACTAGCCCCACCCGATATGCGTCTTCAACATCTGACTCTTCGAAGCGATCAGAGATCGGCTCAATCCACTCACCGGTTTCTTCGGCAACGACGAGTTCCTCAGCGAGTTGGTTAATGGTTGACTCTGGCAGCATCAGTTGTCTCCGATCCAGGCAAGAAACGACGCAGTGACGTTCTTCCCGGGCCCCACGTGGGTGTGTCGAGCAGGGCGAGAATGCGCATCAGGAAAATAGGTCACCCACTCGGCTTCAACCGAGTCACGTAGTTCGGGTGATGGCACCCAGAAATCCATCTTTGCGACATCATCGAAACTGCCACCAGCGGCCTCGAGCATTTTGCCGACATGTCGAAAAATGTTGGACACCTGATCAGCGACCGCTTCAGGCACCTCACGAGTACCAGGGTTGAACGGCGCAATCACGCTGCTCGCAAGCAGCGGCCCAACCCGCGACGCAACAGGAATCTCGGTGAGATGCGACAGACCGTCAATGTCGATCGAACGGCGGTCACTCACGACGACGCACCTTGCTGGCGACTCCACTCTTCGTACTCAGGCCGCCGCTCATCTGACAGCGGGAACAATCCTTGCGGTGACTCGCCTGCGCGAACTCGTTCAATCGCGAAGGCCTCTCGATGCTCCTGCGCCTTTGCGTCAGCAGCGACTTCGGCGACGAGCGCATGAGGGATGACAACGGCACCCTCTTCATCGCCAACGATGATGTCGCCTGGCTCGACGAACACTCCGGCACAGGTGATCGGCTCATCGTGGCTAAACGGCATGTGCTGGCGACCCCACGTCGCCCCATGTGAAGCACGGTGATACACCGGCTTTCCGAGCTCAGCAATCGCGCCGGTATCTCGCAATGCGCCATCGGTGATAATGCCGACGGCGCCAAGGTGATAGGCCCGCATTGCATAAATGTCACCAACAGTTCCCGCATCGGGAACGTCACGTGCCTCAATGACGATCACATCGCCATCGGTCACTGCCTCGGTGATTCGTCGTTGAGCGTTCTGGCCAGCAGACAACTCAGGAAGCCGATCTTCACGCAATGCGACATACCGCAGTGTTCGGGCGCGCCCCACCATTCGTTGGTTCGGAAGCAGCGGCTTCAGGCCACTGAGAAACGTGCTTCTGATTCTGCGCCCTTGCAACTGATGGGTAATCGTTGCAACCGACAGCGACGCCAATGTTTCACGCAACTCGTCGGTGAGCACGTTCGGGATATCTGATGGTTCCATGGCGTCTCCTAACGCGGGGTGATGGGGAACGACACGAAGCGTTCATCGGTAAAGAACTCTCGACTGCGATGCGCGCCCTCGCGGCCGACACCGCTCATACGCATGCCGCCGAACGGTTGGCGAAGGTCGCGATCAAATCCGGCGTTAATCCAGATCATTCCGGTTGAGAACCGTTGAGCAACGTAGTGCGCGGTGTGCTGTGAACCTGTCCACACGTAACCGGCAAGTCCGTACTCAGAGTCGTTTGCAATTGCCAATGCATGATCAGCATCGGTGAACGGCAAGATCACCGCAACGGGGCCAAAAATTTCTTCTCTACAAATTCGGTCGCTGTTATCGACATCGACGACGGCTGTTGGCTCGACAAAGAAACCGGTATCGAGTCCCGCAGGTCGGCCGCCACCAAAGAGCACCCGGCCCTCTTGCTGGGCAAGATCGAGATAGCTCGTCACCCGCTCGTACTGGCCTTTTGAAACGAGCGGTCCAAGACGAGTTGACGGGTCGAGCGGGTCGCCCACCGTGTACTTCGCCGCTTCTGCAGTGAACTTCTCGATGAACTCATCGAAGATGTTCTGCTGCACAAGGATTCGTGACCCAGCGACACACACCTGTCCCGAATTACGGAAGATTCCTGCCGCCGCAGTCGGCACTGCACGCTTGAGATCTGCGTCCGCGAAGACCATCGTCGCCGACTTGCCGCCAAGCTCGAACGATGTGCGCTTCAACTGCTTGGCACAACGACCGGCGATATCCATCGCCGTTCCCGGCGAACCAGTAAACGACACGCCGACAACATCTCGATGTTCAACAAGCGGGATTCCTGCCTCGGCACCGAATCCAAGCACCGTGTTGTAGACGCCCTCAGGAAGACCTGCCTCGTTGAAGATCTCGCACAGCACCGAAATCGACAGCGATGAGAGTTCGGACGGTTTATGCACGGCGGAGTTTCCGTACGCAAGACACGGAGCCATCTTCCACGTGCTCAACATAAACGGACCGTTCCATGGCGTGATGAGGCCGTAGACGCCGGCGGCATCGGTCATCGTGTACGTCATCAGATTGTCGTCACGATTGAATGCCCGCTCTTCAGCAAGTTCTTGCTCTTCGGCAAAAAATCGGAAGTTCCAGGCTGAGCGCTCAATGACCGGGTGAGGGCCATCATGCGGATGCCCAACGGGCGAACCCATCTCGCGAGTTTGAAGCGCAGTGATCTCATCAGAACGCTGCTCAATGAGATCAGCAACCTTGAAGAGCACTTTTCGCCGATGCGATGGCTTAGCTCGTGACCACTCACCGCCGTCAAATGCCGCCTTCGCAGCGGATACCGCTCGTTCGACGTCCGCGGCTAGGCCGCGCGCAACGGTTGCACTGGCAACTTCAGTTGCCGGGTTGATCGCCTCAAAGGTGCTCCCGTCAACCGAATCGACGAACTCGCCATTGATGAAATGCTGGAAATGGTCAGCCACAGTGCCCCCTAGTAAACGAACACTTTGACCCTAGTGAAAAATGTTTAGTTCGCGGTCAGCGAATCTGCCTGCGAAGGGCAGCAGGGTGGTGTTACCCGCGACGTGCAGAGTTGCGAGCGCCCGCAGACTGTCCCTTGCGGTGGCCACCAGCCGAGTTGCGGCGCTTGCCAGCATTCGCGTTGTTGCGATTGCGACCAGCTCCGTCTTGACGACCAGCGCCATCTTGACGACGGCCGTTACGTTCACTGCGAGCGAACTCACCACCTTCGGTCCGGCGAGACTCATTTCGACGACCGTCATTACGACGAGGCCTGTCATTCGAGTCACTCCGTCGCGATTCTGAACGCCGCTCGTCTTGACGAGGACCCTGACCGCGATGCGGCTTACGAGAATCGCGCTTGGATGAAGGTGCATCGCCTCGCGATGAGTCGCGACGCTTACCTGACGAATAGCCACCAGACTTCTTTGACTGGTTGCGCTGGCGAGACTTCGACGGTTGTGACCGCTCGCGTTCAACACGTGCAGGCGCGAGTGTTGCCGTTGGGTCACCGAATGAGGTGATCGATGCAACATCGGGATCAACGATCTCTACCTCGATGCCGACTTCGCGCTGCAAACGGCGAGCGGCACGACGACCATTTGGCTCGATGAGGGAAACGACGACGCCACCTTGGCCGGCGCGGGCGGTGCGTCCTGAACGGTGGATGTATGCCTTGTGATCTTCAGGCGGGTCGAAGTGAACGACTGAGGTCACATCGTCGACATGAATACCACGAGCCGCCACATCGGTTGCGATGAGCGCATGAGCGCGATGCTCGGTGAATTCTGCGAGCGCGCGTGTGCGTTGAGGCTGACTCTTTCCGCCATGGATCGAAACGGCCTTGATGCCATCACGCTCAAGTTGCTTCGTGAGGCGGTCGGCGCCATGGCGAGTGCGGCAGAACACAATTGTCGGCCACGCTGCGGCCACTGTCTCTGCGAGAAGGCTCACGCGCTCGTCACGAGCAACCGTCCAGAAACGATGATCTGCAATCGAGATGCTGTTGTGCTCAGGAATGACCTCGTGACGCACAGGATCGTTCTGATAGTGCGTCACCAGATGGGCAACATCGCCATCAAGAGTTGCTGAGAACAAGATGGTTTGGGTTCGGGAAGTTGCGGCATCGAGGATGCGACGAACTGCTGGCAAGAAGCCCATGTCAGCCATACGGTCCGCTTCGTCGATCACGACTCGCTCAATGTCATCGAGGATGACCGAACCAGATTCCATGAGGTCTTCGAGGCGACCCGGGCATGCGACGAGAATGTCGGTGCCCTGCTTGAGTGAGTTCACCTGCTTGCCATACGCAACGCCGCCATACACCGTTGTGATCGAGGTACGGCGTGAGAGCGTTTCCATCTCGCTTGCGATTTGGTCGGCAAGTTCACGAGTTGGCGACAACACGAGGGCCTTTGGTCGACGTGACGTGCCCTTTGACGTCATCGCAACAAGTGGAATTCCAAATGCAAGGGTTTTGCCCGACCCGGTAGGTGCAGCGCCACAGACGTCATTGCCTTGAAGAATGTCTTCAATCGCAACGCGCTGGATCGCGAATGGCTCTTCAATGCCTCGGGCGGAAAGTGCTCGACAAATGAAGTCAGGTACACCGAGGCTCTCAAAGGTGAGGGCGCGCGTTTCAGAATCGATCAAGGTCATGGGGATGCTCCAAAGTGGTGGGCGCGGTTGTAAGTGATCAGCGCGAGGCCGACTAGTTCATATGGGGGAGGGATGGCTCACGATGATCGGAGGAACTACATCCCGTTCTGCGAACCCACCGACCGGAAGTCCCGATCAGCGCAAGGGACGGTAACAGCCAAATCGAGAAACCGTGCGAATGTCGGCAACCACGAGTTCGTGAATGCTGTCACCAAGTAAGCGGAATCGACTTCGGGGATCGATCGCTGATCGTCGGGCGCCAAGTTGGATCACCATCAAGTTGGAGGTCCGGAAACCGCTGAAACAGAGACGACAACGTCGCCTTTGCTTCAAGCCGTGCAAGAGCAGCGCCAAGACAAAAGTGGTGACCAAACCCGAACGTGAGATGGGGATTCGGATTGCGGTCGAGCACGATGTCGTCGGGCGCATCGAATACGCGGTCGTCTCGGTTAGCAGCAAGGATGTTGAAGAACACCGATTGACCCTCTCGCATCTCGACGCCAGCATGGTCATGGTCTTCGACAACAGTTCGCATCATTGCTTTCGCCGGGGCCTCAAAGCGAAGTAATTCTTCGACAGCGGTGTCAAGGTCGTCTCCCTCAAGAGAAGTAAATGCAGTACGTGCATCAGGGTCTCGACACAGCGCGACCGTCGCCGACCCAAGTAGCGAAGCCGTCGTGTCATGTCCGGCGAAGAGCAACAGTGAGCACGCACCGAGAAGTTCAATTTGCGTGAGGCCGTCGACTTCGTTTTCCTCGGCGAGCAGCAGCGATAACAGGTTGTCCTCGGGTTCAGATCGGTATCGGTCGAAGAGTGGCTGTAGGCGCCCTTCGAGTTCCGCGCCGGCTTCACGGGCGACCTCGTCGTAGTCGTCTCGCCCGACCGCCCCAAACACCACGACGCCAAACTTCTCTGACCAATCTGCGAGCCAGTCACGTTCATCAATCGGAACGCCGAATAATTCGGCGATCACCGCTGCAGGAAGTGGATGGGTGAGCAATTCGACAAGGTCACCACCAGACCTGCCCGCCATGTCGTCGAGCAGGTCGTCAACGATCTGTTGAACACGATCCTCCAGTGCGTTGACAGACCGTGGAGTGAACGACCGTGCAAGAGGTCCGCGGAGCCTGGTGTGTTCTGGGGGCTCGTGGAAGAGCATCCAACCGTCGAGAAGGTCGATCGCCATCGACAGCGCCTCTGCTCGAGGTCCACTGAGGCGTTCCCTGAAACCCGACATGCGCTCGGTCGACAAACGAGAGTCGCGAAACGCCGCATTGAGTTCAGGGTGACCCATAACGATCCACGCTCGGTGGCGATCACTCCACTGGATTGGACCCCCATTGCGAAACTCTCGGAAATAGCCATGAGGGTCATCAATCGCGCGTGGGTCGAGCAGGTTGATATCGCTCATGTGCGTCACCTCAAACGTGACGGAGCCATACGCATTCCACCGTCAATACGCATGTCA
>Ga0181573_10005486_pt1 | contig 10508 bp, 7 predicted proteins | sample 101ome_25_FD_148643 | JGI IMG/M metagenome (GOLD analysis project Ga0181573, IMG submission 148643) | Coastal salt marsh microbial communities from the Groves Creek Marsh, Skidaway Island, Georgia - 101409BT metaG (spades assembly) | ecosystem: Environmental > Aquatic > Marine > Intertidal zone...
CGTTGCGGCATCGAGTCCATGCGATGCCAATACACCACGCACCTCATCGAGGCGCGCATCCGCCACCTGCAAGACCAAACCGACTTCTTCATTAAACAGCGTCGCAGGTGCCTGCTCCGGCGAACACTCAATTTCCACATTAAGACCACACCGGCCTGCAAACGCCATCTCCAGAAGTGTCACGAAAGCACCACCATCCGACCGGTCGTGATAAGCGAGTACTGCATCAGCCGCTTTGAGCTCGTTCATCGCATTAAACAGAGCCTTAACATCACTGGCCGCGACATCGGGGACGTCCGACCCGATTTTGCCAAACGTTTGCGCGAGCACCGATCCGCCAAGTCGGTTCTTTCCACCACCCAAATCAATTAAGAGAAGTGTGGTCGCCTCATCGCGATGTAACTCAGGCGTCAATGTTTGTCGGGCATCGCCCACGGGCGCAAAGGCAGAGACAATTAGCGATACGGGTGCCGTAACGCTCTTTGAGGCACCGCCCTCATCCCACTGAGTTCGCATTGACATCGAATCTTTACCCACAGGGATAGTCATCCCAAGCTCAGGACAGAATTCGAGACCCACGGCTTTGACCGTGTCATAGAGGATGGCATCGTCGCCGAGATAACCGGCAGCGCACATCCAGTTTGCCGACAGCTTGATGTCTTCCAAGCTTTTCACTGGCGCCGCTAGTAGGTTCGTAATCGCCTCTGCCACAGCCAGACGCGCGGAGGCTGGACCATTGAGCGTTGCTACAGGTGTTCGCTCACCCATGCTCATCGCTTCGCCCAAGTGGGTGTCTAATGATGCCGTGGTGACGGCCACGTCGGCGACCGGCACCTGCCATGGACCCACCATCTGATCTCGGGCCACCGTACCGGTGACCGAGCGGTCACCAATGGTTATTAAAAAACTTTTGCTGCCCACCGCTGGGAAGGTAAGAACGCGCTCAAGCGCATCTGCAATGGGCACAGCGCCCGTAAACTCATCGGCAGGGGGTGCAACACGACTCGCAGTCCGGTGCATCTTCGGCGGCTTACCAAAAAGCAGTGACAGAGGAAGGTCCACGGGATTGTTGTCAAACAGAGTGTCACCGAGACGTAGGTGTTGCTCATCCGTTGCTTCCCCGACGACCGCAAAAGGACAACGTTCTCGCTGACAAATGGCTTCAAACGTTGGCAGATCCTCCGGATTTACCGCCATCACATAACGCTCTTGCGATTCGTTGCACCAAATTTCCAAGGGGCTCATACCCTTTTCATCACTGGGCACAGAGCGAATCTGGAAGTCGCCGCCACAGCCACCATCTTTTACAAGCTCAGGAAAGGCATTACTCAAGCCACCCGCACCCACGTCGTGGATGAAGGCAATGGGGTTTTCATTACCGCGCTCCCAGCATCGGTCAATGACTTCTTGGCATCGACGCTGAATTTCTGGGTTCTGACGCTGCACCGAGGCAAAGTCGAGATCCTCCGTACTGGCGCCACTTGCCATGGACGAAGCAGCACCACCACCCAAGCCAATCAACATGGCTGGCCCGCCAAGTACGATAAGTTTGGCGCCAGCGGCGAAGGGTGGCTTGTCAACGTGCTCGACTTTAATATTTCCGAAGCCCCCCGCAATCATGATGGGCTTATGGTAGCCACGCACACCTTCGCTGGTCTCCACTTCGAAGGTCCGGAAGTAACCACCCAAATTGGGCCGGCCAAACTCATTGTTAAACGCTGCGGCCCCCAGCGGGCCATCGGTCATGATTTGAAGCGGCGTCACAATGCGGTCGGGCTTTCCATAACCAAACTCCCAAGGCCGAGGATGTTGCGGTAAGTTCAGATGTGACACCGTAAATCCGCAGAGACCGGCCTTTGGTCGAGAACCGCGGCCGACCGCCCCTTCATCACGAATCTCACCCCCTGAGCCTGTCCCTGCACCTGCAAAAGGTGCGATCGCAGTTGGATGATTATGAGTCTCCACCTTCATCAGCAGCGCAATGGACTCGATGTGATAGGCCCACGTTTGAGACGAAGGCTCTGGGTAGAAACGCCCCGCCGAATGGCCTGACACCACTGCCGCATTGTCAGCATAGGCAGAGAGGACGTTTTCTCCGCCTTGTTGGTAAGTGTTCTTGATCATACCGAACAGTGACCAAGGCTGATCAACACCATCAATGGTCCATGACGCGTTGAAGATCTTGTGCCGGCAATGCTCGGAGTTGGCCTGTGCAAACATCATCAACTCGGTGTCCGAGGGATCTCGACCGAGTTCCGTGAATGCATCCATCAAATAATCGATTTCATCTTCCGCCAGTGCCAGTCCCAACGATGCGTTTGCCGTAACCAGCGCTGCACGACCTTCATCTATTACGGGTACGGTCGAGAGAGCGCGCGGTTCAATGTTGGTGAAGAGGCCCTCTACTTGCTCTATGGAATCTAAGGCCACGTCAATCATACGGTCGTGTAACAACGCCTTTGCCTGGACGGCATGCTGTGATTCATGCAAGCCTACTAGTACATAAACAACTGCACGCTCGATCCGCTTAATGCCCTCGAAACCGCAGTTCTGAGCAATGTTGGTAGCCTTGCTCGCCCAAGGCGAGATCGTACCGAAACGAGGCGTCACAACAACGACTTCCCGCTCCCCAAGTTCATCACCATGAGGTTCGGCACTTGTCCCTGGCTGAAGAAGCGCGGACAACTTATTTCGGTCAACATCGTCTGCTGCATCGACCGCATAAATAAAGAACGCTCTCTTCAATGTAAGCGTAGGATCAAGTTCGGTTATCTGTGCAGATAAGCGGGAAAAACGCGGCGCGGACAGCGCGACGGATCCGGGCAAAAGCAGCATGAGCACGTCCTAAAAGAGATCGCGCGTATCATACCGTGCGAACGCCGCTGGGTGAATGTTCAACGTGCAGATCTGAGCTACACTGAGTCCATGAGACGTCTGCTTTTCATGGCATTACTCGGGCTCGCTGGCTGCACCGATCCGTCAGTCCTAGGGAATCTTCAGCCTGATGGTGAACTGGTTGTTGTAACGCGCAACGGCCCTACCACCTATTACCTCGGAGCTGATGAACCTGCAGGATTTGAGTATGAGCTGGTTCGCGCTTTTGCCGAATCTCAGGATATGCGCCTGAGAGTTAAAGTCGCCTTCACCTTGGAAGAGGTATTTGAAACGTTGCAGCGCGGAGAAGCACATATTGCCGCTGCAGGCCTCACCGAATCGTCGGAGCGAAATTTACTCTTCGAATCTACGCAGTCCTACCTCGAGCAACACCCGGTGGTGGTCTACAAGGCGGGTCAGTATCGACCTCGTAGCATCGATGATCTGTCCGATCTTGACATCGTCATCCTTCAAGGCAGTCAGCACGCGATGCGGCTCACCTCCTTGCAGGAATTGAATCCCAAGATTCGCTGGCGTGTTCTGGAAACCGCAGAGTCCAGCGCAGTCTTAAAAGCGATAGACAATGAAGAGGCGCAAGTCGCTCTACTGGACTCGAGCGAATTCTCAATGCAGCAGCGGCTGTATCCGAGAGTGGCCGAAGCGTTTCAGTTGCAGGAGACTCTCAAGACCGTCTGGTACCTGGGTAGCGATCCCCGTTCCGACCAGTGGCGCAACGAAGTCGATGATTTTCTGACTGTGGCGATCGAGGACGGCACGCTTGAGCGTATGAAAGAAGCCTATTTTGGAAACGTTGCCAATGCATCGAGAATCGAGTCATTCACATTTCAGAGGGCCGTGGAAACCAACCTACCAGAATGGCAGTCGCTCATTGAGCGAGTGGCCGACGAATTCCGACTCGACTGGCGCTTACTCGCTGCCATTAGCTACCAGGAATCACATTGGAATCCGAAAGCAAAATCGCCAACGGGCGTCCGAGGCATGATGATGCTGACACGGCCGACCGCGCGCGAGATGGGTGTCAAGAACCGGCTGGACCCAGAGCAAAGCCTCCGGGGTGGTGCACGGTTTTTAAGAAGTTTGCTTCGGCGACTGCCCAACGATATTGATGAACCCGATAGAACCTGGATGGCCCTCGCGGCCTATAACGTGGGCATGGCGCATCTGGAGGAAGCGCGACGACTGACCGAAGGCAACGGAGGAGACCCACACCTGTGGCAGGACGTACGCAAGCACTTACCTGACCTTCAAAACCCCGCCATATACCCCCATCTCCGGCATGGTTTTGCGCGTGGTGAGGAGGCCGTCACCTACGTGGATAACATTCGTCACTACTTCGCGACCTTGCAACTTCAGGACATTCCTAACAAAGGCGTCGCGCCGCCCCTCGACTTAAAGACCCTGACCGCAAAAGCCAGCGAGCTACTGCGCTGGAATCCACTCAGTCTGTAAGCTAAAACTACGGCCTATTCGGCCGATGCTTCCTGTTTTTTCTTTTCACGGCTGATCAGGCCAATCACCACCAGCAGCAACATGGGAAGCAAAAAGGTATAAGACTCCCAATCGCCTCTGGGAAAGCCGAGACCACCAATAAAGTAGTCCGCCATGTCCCACAGCATGAAGACACATATCGCACCGCCCAAGACGACATAGATCTGATACTTATTCATAGCTTTCCTCGAAATTACGCCCACACGGTGCACCAAATAGAAGGAATCGGTTATCCGCTCAGAGCTGTTGCTTGATTTAGCTGCGGCGCGACTTGAAGAAGTCGCGTAACAGTTGCGCGCTCTCCTCTGCCATCAGGCCCTGCTGCCACATCACGCGATGGTTGAGCGCAGGATTATCCAGCGCGCTGCTCGTACTAGTCACGGCGCCGGCTTTGGGCTCAGTCGTTGCAAACACTAAACGCTTCACGCGGGCATGTACCAAGGTGCCGCAGCACATCGTGCACGGCTCCAACGTCACGAAAAGCTCGCAATCAGGGAGTCGATAATTGTCGAGCATCTGGCCCGCCTTTCTCAGAGCCAGAACTTCGGCGTGCGCAGATGGGTCGTTAAGCGTGATTTGACGATTACACTCCAGTGCAATGATCTCGCCGTCAAGCACAACCACAGCACCCACGGGCACTTCACCGAGAGAGGCGGCTCGCTCCGCTTCCTCCATAGCAAGCGCCATAAACTGGTGATCAGAATCCGAGAATTCGTTCACAAGGGCTCCGCCGTACAAAATCGCCAGCACAACATTGCCAACGCACTTCGATAGGGACGATAGGGCTCTCCCAAGGGCTTCAACTGAGCGGCTGTGGGCCTATCCTCTAGGCCTTGGATTCGCTTGAATCCCTCTCTAACCGCCAAGTCACCCACCGGCCAAATATCCGGTCGACCCAAAGAAAACATGAGATACATATGTGCTGACCACTCACCAAATCCCTTGATGGCTGTGATAGCGTCCGTTGCCTCATCATCGGGAAGTTTGGGTAGCGTTGTCAGGGACAGCTGCCCAGAGGCCTCGGCAGTAGCCAAGGACTGCATATAACTCACCTTCTGCCGAGACAATCCAGCGCCGCGCAAGTCCTCTTCGGGACAATTCAGCACGGATGCCGCAGTCAGATCACCACCCAAGGTATCGACTAACTTGCGTGTGATTGATGCTGCAGCGGCAACACTCACCTGCTGACCGACAACAATCCGCGCCAATGTAGCGAACGAATGATCGCGCCTACGCTCCTCGGGATACCCCACTTGCGCAAGTGCGCGGGCTATACGCTCATGATCGCTAGCCAATGCATCGAGCGCATGCGCGATATCTGCACTGGCCAGCTGATACGCCATGCTTCAGCCGTGTACCGGATATCCAAGATAGGCGTGGGCGTGAGCTACCGCTCCATACAAACCAACGGTCACAGCACTGGCGAGCGCTTCTTTTACCCAACTGGTATCCGTCGATCCCAAGACTTCCTTGCCGTCTTGACGGTTGATCAGAATCACGCTGACCACAGCCCAAGCTAACAGTCCGCCAAAGAGAATGATTGAAGGTAAGTCTCCGTTCACCAACAAGTGCGACACACTCCATGCTTTGATAGCCGTTAGCTGGGGATGGCGCACCTTTGAGGTGATGCCTACTTTCATCGATGAAGCGACCATTAGGTAAACAGCCAGCAGCATCAATACATTACTAATGGAGACCCAGAACGGTTGTCGCCCCCACCACACCGGGCCGCTTGCGTCTTGGTAGCCGGAAATCATCATGACCAGACTCCCGATAAGGGCAACTGTCACCACTAGCTTCCCCAGATCACCCATGCCTTCGCGTACCGCAGGTGCGAGGCGCTTAAACAGGTGGGCAACTGACCAAAGCAGCACACCGAGCGTTAGCATCAACATGACTTAGGCACTCGCTTCATTCTTGATTTGCTGAGCCGCTACGTAGGCGACGATCAGTGTCAGTATCTCAACAACGATAGGTTCAATCGTCATGTCACCACCGTGAACCAGAGCTGCAATGATTCTGGCCGGTGCAACCAGACCCACCAGTGACCCGCCAATCAGGATCATAGTGGCGTCGCGCTTTAGCCCACCCATAATAAGTAAGAAGCCGCTTCCCAGAAAGAAAGCGGCACTGTCGCCAATTTGCGTTGTCAGTGCTGCACCGGTGAGCAGTTCACTGCTGAGATTGGCCGCGGCCATCGCAGGGGCAAATACCCAGAGCACACCTAAAATAAGAAGCGGAATACCAAAAACCACAGGTCCATACTTAGCAAACATGATTAATCTCCCATAGCTTATTATTCGAATTGGCACTTACTCTCTCTGGATGACCTGTCGATGTAAAGCCCGAGGTAAAAAAAAGCCCCGCTTTGGCGGGGCTTCTTCAACAGAGTGCTTAGCTCACTTAGCCTTCGCTTCCTTACGTGCTTTGGCCTCTTCGATGACCGTCGTTGCGACGCTCGCTGGGCAAGGCAAGTAGTGTGAGAACTCCATGGAGAACTGACCACGACCTGATGTCATCGTACGAAGCGAACCGATGTAGCCAAACATCTCTGCGAGCGGCACGTCTGCTTTGACGCGAACACCGGTTGTGCCTGCTTCCTGATCCTTAATCATGCCGCGGCGACGGTTCAAATCGCCGATGACATCACCCACGTGATCGTCTGGCGTAAACACATCAACCTTCATGATCGGCTCGATCAGTTGCGGTCCAGCTTTAGGCATACTCTGACGGAATGCGCCCTTTGCCGCTAACTCGAAGGCAATAGCTGACGAGTCAACCGCGTGAAAGCCGCCGTCATAGAGCTCAACCGCAACATCCAAAACGGGGAAGCCTGCCAGTGGGCCCTCTTCCATCATGACCTGGAAGCCCTTCTCAATGGCTGGGAAGAATTCCTTCGGTACGTTTCCGCCAACAACACTCGAAGTGAAGACATAGCCATCACCGGGCTGTCCGGGTGTGATGCGGTAGTCGATCTTACCGAACTGACCTGAACCACCCGACTGCTTCTTGTGCGTGTAGCTGTCTTCGATTGCCTGAGTAATAGTCTCGCGGTACGCCACCTGCGGCTGACCAACCTCGAGCTCAACACCATAGGTACGGCGCAGAATATCGATCTTGATGTCGAGGTGAAGCTCACCCATGCCCTTCAAGATGGTCTCACCTGAGTCTTCGTCAGTCTCGACGCGGAACGAGGGATCCTCTGCAATCATCTTACCGATCGCAATACCCATCTTTTCAGAACCACCCTTGTCCTTGGGCGCCACTGCAATCGAAATTACCGGATCCGGGAAAACCATGGCTTCGAGCGTGCAAGGTGAATCAGTAGAACACAGTGTGTGCCCTGTCTGAACGTTCTTCATGCCGATACAAGCAAAGATGTCGCCCGCTTGCGCTACGTCGATTTCCGTTCTGTCATCCGCGTGCATTTCCACCATTCGGCCAATGCGCTCGGTTTTACCCGTAGCCGAATTGAGGATGGTGTCGCCTTTCTTCATCATGCCTGAGTAAACACGGATAAAGGTCAGGGCACCGAAGCGATCGTCCATGATCTTGAACGCAAGCGCGCGCAATGGCTCCGCCACGTCGACCTTGGCAACCTCACCCGTGGGCTCGCCTTCCTCATCAGTCAGCGGCTGCGGATCAACTTCAGTAGGACTGGGCAGGTAATCGACAACCGCGTCGAGTACTAACTGAATGCCTTTGTTTTTAAATGCACTACCGCAGAATGTTGGGAAGAAGTGCATGGTGCGCGTACCTTCGCGGATACAACGCTTGACGTCTTCGATGGAGGGCATCTCGCCTTCCATGTATTCCATCATTAGGTCGTCATCCATCTCAACGGCGGCTTCGATGAGCTGCTCGTGATAGCTCTCGACGTCATCCACCATATCAGCAGGCACATCGACCACTTCGTAGTTCTCTGGCAGACCTGAATCGTCCCAGACATAAGCCTTCTTGGTAAGTACGTCGACGACGCCCACAAAATCATCCTCACGACCAATAGGCAGTGTCATGACTAATGGGTTTGCAGCGAGTACATTTCGCACCTGATCGACCACACGATAAAAATCGGCACCGAGGCGGTCGAGCTTGTTGACGAAGATCAAACGAGCAACTTCTGACTCGTTGGCGTAGCGCCAGTTGGTCTCTGACTGCGGCTCTACACCACCAGAACCACAGAAAACGCCCACACCGCCATCGAGAACCTTCAAAGAACGGTACACCTCGACCGTGAAATCCACGTGTCCGGGCGTATCGATAATATTCATGCGGTGGTCTTTCCAGAAGCATGTGGTCGCAGCTGACTGAATCGTAATGCCGCGCTCCTGCTCCTGTTCCATGAAGTCTGTGGTAGCCGCACCATCGTGTACTTCACCCGTCTTGTGGATCTTACCGGTGAGTTTCAAGATGCGCTCAGTCGTCGTGGTTTTACCCGCGTCTACGTGCGCGAAGATACCGATGTTACGGTACAGGGATAAGTCAGCAGACATTGTTCTCTTCTTCCAGTCGTTTGCGTTAAATCGAGTGACGCGCCGCTATTTTGTCGGCGTATCATGTCGGCACAGCCCATGTCCTTTTGTGCTGCTACGACGCCAAAACCTCATTTCTACTCAGGGAATCAAACGCCTGCGGCGGACACCCCTTTTCAATGCGCGCGCTTTTTACCACATTCAGGTGGCGAGAAGTAGGTGTTGTACGACAAAGTGATAACTTTTGACGTTACTGACCCACCTTATTCCCTGCATTGGGGCCTAGGCGATGTCCGAGACCAATATTTGGTCCCGGTCAGAGCCAATAGTTTGGCTGAAAACTTGAATTTATTGGTAAATCCGACCAAAGTTTTGTCATTCTCCAGTCTCATCAAAACAATAATGCAGAGACGGCAAAAAATAAGCGCATAAAAGCGCACAAGAGGTATAACCATGAAGACCAACATCGGCCTGTTACTGACGAAAAGAGCCCACCTCAACCCCGATCGCGAAGCCTACGTTGAAAGCGATGGCAGTCGCCGTTACACCTTCAAAGAATTGAACGAGCGATCCAACCGCCTCGCCAATGCACTCAAAGCAAATGGACTGCAAAAAGGGGATCGCGTTGGCCTATTGCTGATGAACTCGGTTGAGTTTATGGAGTCTTTCTTCGCTATTGGCAAAGTCGGTGGCGTGGTTGTTCCACTTAACTGGCGCTTGGTCGCAGACGAACTTGAATTCATTTTGAAAGACTCGGGCGTGAAGACCTTGATATTCGATAACGACTTTGCAGCCACCGTGGCTGATCTTGAGAGCCGCGGCGATAAAACGGACATTAATCAATGGCTGCATGTGCTTGGTGGGGCCTCGGATAACGCGTGTCAGCCCTTTGCAACCGCCTACGACGCCTACTGTGCCGCGTCGAGTGTCGTGGAACCCGAGTGCGGCGCCGAAGACGACGACATGCTCTACATCATGTACACGTCGGGTACGACGGGCTTGCCCAAGGGTGTAGTTCATACCCACACGACGGCCATGTGGGGCGTATTCACCATTCACGCGACCGCGGATTATCAGTCGGGTGAACGCTATATTGCCTGCCTGCCCATGTTCCATGTGGGTGCGCTCACACCGCTCACCATTAACGCCTACCACGGTGCAACGACCTACGTTATGCGGAGCTTTGACCCAGTCGCCGCATGGGAATGTGTACAGCGCGAGAAGATCACGAGTGGCTTGATGGTACCTGCCATGCTGAATTTTATGGTCCAGGTACCTAACTTCGAAAATTACGACTGGTCTAGCGTGCGTTCATTTATGACAGGCGCGGCACCTGTACCCGTTGCACTAACGCAGCGGTACCAAGAGATGGGCATCGATATCACGCAGGTTTATGGCCTCACTGAGACCTGTGGCCCTGCCTGCCTGATGGATACAGAAAATGCGGTGCGCAAACCGGAGTCCTGCGGAAAGCCCTTCTTCTTTACCGAGGTGATGGTGGCCGATGAGCACGGGAATGAGTTACCCATCGGTGAAGCCGGTGAGATGCTCGTGCGCGGCAAACACATCATGCGTGAATACTGGAATCGCCCGGATGCCACTGCCGAGACACTGGTGAATGGCTGGCTGCGCACAGGTGACGTGGGTGTGATG
>Ga0181573_10005489_pt1 | contig 10499 bp, 16 predicted proteins | sample 101ome_25_FD_148643 | JGI IMG/M metagenome (GOLD analysis project Ga0181573, IMG submission 148643) | Coastal salt marsh microbial communities from the Groves Creek Marsh, Skidaway Island, Georgia - 101409BT metaG (spades assembly) | ecosystem: Environmental > Aquatic > Marine > Intertidal zone...
TCTTCCATAGACCGCTCGCCGAGATTGCGAAATCTGCCCTAATCCCTGTCAGAGAATGCGGGCAGTTGCTCTATGAACGGCTCGCGCCAATCAGGGTCGGCGTCGGCGAAACGCTCATTCCGATTGCTGTACATCAATATGGCTTTTCCTGTGCCGCCTCGCCAGGTGTCGAATCGAGGCGAAGCATGCGTGTCGAAGAAGGCATTCAGGTCCCTATCAAGGCGACTCATCACATCGCGATGCTCGGGATCGTGGATCAAGTTCATGGTCTCATTAGGGTCTTGAGCCAAGTGGTAAAGTTCCGCTGGCTCGCCGAAGAGGCGCTTGACGTATTTCCAGTCGCCATCAACGACCGCTCGCACCGTGATGTACTCGAAATAGGCTTTGTCGCTCCACGGCGATGATTGCTGCGTGAGCAAAGGCGTGAAATCTCGCCCCGCACTGTTATCGATCGTTTTATTCAAACCAGTCAAGGCGAGCAGTGTCGGGAATACATCGACTTGGCTCACTACGCGTCCGGTTGAGGATCCGGCTCCAACCCTTCCGGGGTAACGCACGATCAGCGGCACCTGCATGTGCTCCTTGTAAACGGGGTGAGGTCGTGCCCATGAGCTATTGCCCCAGAGGCCATGTTGTCCGTAGGCGCTACTCTGATCAGAGGTAAATATAACAATGGTGTTATCCGCCAACCCCCGCTCTTGCAACGCTGCCAGGACCCGCCCAACTCCGTCGTCGATCATGGTCATTTCCGAAGCCAGATTAATCATGGCCGTCTTATTGTTTAGGGCATCGATCGTCTGCCAGCCATAGGACAACTCCGGCCTTGCCCCTTCGGCACCCGTGGACTCGGCATCATCCACGCCCCATTCCCGGTTTTCCTTTTGCTCACGCTGCACGTCTTCTACGCTGGACTCCTCGATTGCCGCGTTGCGCAGAAAGGGATGCACCGGCTCCTGTGGGAACGTCGGCACATTTTCAGCGTAGTAAGCCGCGTGACGATTACGGGGCTCACGATTCACCAGAGGTGGTAGGTTGTAGGGTCCGTTGTAGGCGAGATAAAGGAAAAACGGCCGCTCAGCGGATTGCCGCGCGATGTAATCCACCGCCTGTCTGGACCAGAAATCGGTCAGGTGTTCATCCTGAAGCCTGTAGCGACTGCCGTTGTCGATGATCTCTACTTCGTGGAACGAGGTTGTGTGCCCGGTGGGAAAGGTCACCCAATGTTGAAAGCCCATCTGCGCGGTAGACGGCGCGCCAAGGTGATACTTGCCGATGAGTCCGGTCGCATAACCCGCCTCAGCCAGTGTTTGCGGCAAACTGCGAAACTCAGCCACCGCCGACCAATCGGGAATATCAAAGACAGATGGCAAGCCATTTTGCACCCCGTGCTGTGACGGCATCAGGCCAGTCATGAGCGATGCCCGTGTTGGCGAACACACGCCACTGGTCGCATAAAACCGATCGAACTTCATGCCATCGCGAGCGAGCGTGTCGATGTTGGGTGTCAGGACTTCTGTATTGCCATAAGCTCCCAACAGTTGCTCGCTTTGGTTGTCAGTCACGATGAGCAGGATATTGGGCCTATCTGCCGCCCACGAAAGCCCGGGTAGCAACAGGAAAAATAGCAACATGCTGGGTAACGGTCCGCTCATCCTCTCATCTCCCTGAGTACGCCTAACGGCTCATATCGCGACGTGCGCTAGCACGCTTGGTGTAGGGCCCTACACACTGAATCCGGCCTTGCTAAATGGCAGCTCCCGAACCCGCTCACCACAGGCCGCAAATACGGCGTTACCGACCGCTGGCGCCAAGGGTGGCAACGCCGGCTCCCCGGCACCGGTTGGCGCATACCCCGACGCCAACATCTGCACGTGTACCCGCGGTGCCTGGGGCATGCGCAGCAGGGGGTATTGATCGAAGTTGGTTTCCTGAATCCGACCCTCGCGAATGGTGATGCGCTGGTTGGCCAGCGCGCTCAATCCATCAATAACGGAACCCTCGATCTGATTCTCGACGCCGCTGAGGTTGATCACTTGACCCACGTCCGCGGCCACCCAGACATCGTGGACTGTTATTTTCTTGTCCTGATCAACACTCACCTCGGCCACCTCAGCAACGTGGCCGGCGTGACTGAAGAAAAAAGCGAGCCCCAATCCCCGCCCCTCGGCTAGCACTCGATCCCACCCAGCAGCAGCACAGGCGGCATTCACAACTCCTTTGGCCCGGGCGGTATTCAACGCATTACGGCCCCCCTCTGTAAACCACTCGTCCTCTCCCAATAAATCGAGCAAGAAGTCGCGGTAGTCCCGATCGGCAGCGACAGCCAGCTCGCAAAGAAACGACTGCTCGGCAAACGCGTAAATGTTGGAGAACGGTGCGCGCCAGGCCCCCGTTGGTGTTTGCGACGCGATCAATGTTGTCGCGATGTCGTAGTGCGGCACCCGGCGTTCCGGGAAATCGCGCTCTCGATAAGTCCCACCGTAGTTCGCTTTCTCCTGGTCCGCAGACCCCGCAATGACATGAAGCTTCCATGCCGATACCCGACCGTCTCCCGACAACCCCGCCTCCAGATCCAGATAAAGTGCCGAGCGAAAGTAATCAAACGCCATGTCATCTTCCCGCGACCACTGCACTTTCACCGGCAACCCTACACGCTGAGAGATGAGTGCTGCCTCAAAGACGTATTCATTAGACAAGCGGCGTCCAAAACCACCCCCACCGCGAACGGAATGCACCGTCACAGCCTCTGGGGGAAGCGAGAGCAGACCCGGTAACAACTGGTCTACCGCAGAGGGAGTTTGGCTGGATGTCCAGACTTCTGCTGATTGCGCCGTCACCCACGCCACACAGCTCTGCGGTTCCAACTGGGCGTGAGAGACAAAGTCCGCACTATAAAAAGCCTTTGACCGCGTCTTAGCATCGAGCAGTGCCTGGTTGATATCACCGGTTGAGGTAATGGTCTTGGCTTGCTCGCGTCGGCCCGCCGCCGCCTTGGCCGCTGAGGCAATCTGCTCGCTGTCGTCCGAGGAGGCTGACTGGGTATCCCACTGCACCTTGAGCAGTTTCCGAGCCCGCATTGCCGCCCAGGTGTCGCGGGCCACAATGGCCACACCCGGTGACACCTGCGTAGCATTCCTGATATCAAACCGGTAGGGACCCGCTTCGCCCTCGACGATGAAGGCATCAATCACACCGCGTTGAGCCTTGATTTCATCGAGGTTCGCAGAAACCGGCCGCCCTCCAATGTGAGGGCACTTTACGTAGCTGGCGTGCACCATGTCGGGAACTTGTACGTCGATGCCGAAAAGTGGCTTTCCCTGCGCGATGGCGGCCGCCGATGCGTTGGTAATGCGCGTGCCCAGTAATCGATACTGTTCAGCCTGCTTCATTACCAAATCATCTGTGTCGGGGAGAGGCAACTGCGAGGCACCAAGAGCCAGTTCGGCGTAAGTAAGACTCCGGCCGGACTCCTGGTGCGTGACTCGAGAGTCTTGCGTACTCAATTCCGCCGTAGGAACTTCCATTGCTTCCGAGGCCGCCCGAAGCAGCATCGCTCTGGCGGTTGCGCCCACCCGGCGCAGTTCGTCCCACCGCATTGGAATCGATAGAGAGCCTCCCGCAAATTGGGCACCAAATTGCGTGGCATCAACCGGGGTACTCACGACCTGCACGTCACTCCATGCAGCATCCATCTCTTCGGCAATAATCATGGGCAACGACGTGTTGACTCCCTGACCGACCTCCGGGTTGGGAGCCCCGATGATGATCACACCGTCGTCTCTCACAGTGATATAGGCGCTTAGCCGAGAGGTGCCAGAATGATCCTCGGCTGACACCTGCACCACACGACCACTGGCGGTCAGGGCCAATCCCAGCCCGGAAAACTGAAGGAATTGTCGTCTGTTTAGGCGGGCTTTGATGTCGTCGGCGCTCATGATCTCACCCCCCTTGAATCGACTGGGTTGACCGATAATTCAGATTCGCCGGGATCAAAAAATCTCACGCCGCTCTGCAGCACTGAGGAGGCGCTTTTAATCGCTTTTCTGATGCGCACATAGGTTCCGCAGCGGCAAATGTTACCCGCCATTGCCACGTTGATTTGCTCGTCAGAGGGGTCTGGATGCTTTGCCAATAGCGCCGCGGCCGCCATGATCTGTCCCGCCTGGCAATATCCGCACTGAGCGACATCCTCTTCAATCCAGGCGCGCTGCACAGCGTGCAGGCCATCACCCGCCAAGCCCTCTATGGTAGTGATGCTGGCATCGCCCAAGGTCCCCACAGTCAGCTGACAGGAGCGGACCGGCGCGCCGTTCAACCAAACCGTGCAGGCACCGCACTGCGCGATACCGCACCCATATTTAGTGCCGACCAAGCTCAGATGGTCGCGCAATGCCCAGAGCAATGGTGTGTCCGGGTCAATACCGCTAAGGTCGGTCTGTATCCCATTAATGGTTAGCGTCATGGTCGTCTCCCCTAAAGCGATGCAGCCAGTGTATTCGAAACGGTTGTGCCGAGGCATACCCAATCGAATTTGCAAGCTGCGTATCCCAAGGATACGGTCACTTATGGCAAAAAATCGCTTACAAGATCACGACACCTACTGTCCTTGCGGCGGCAAGACAGATTTTGACGAGTGCTGCGGCCCCTACCTGCGTGGTCGCAAAGCGCCCACGACGGCCGAACAGCTGATGCGGTCACGCTACTGCGGATATGTAATGTGCAACGAGCAGTACCTGCTCGACACTTGGCATGCCGATACGCGACCCAGCAGAATCAGTTTTGATCCCAAGCAACGATGGCTGGGACTCAGTGTGCGCGCGACGGAATCAGGAACGTCGGAAGATATGCTCGGTTCAGTGGAATATGTCGCGCGCTACAAGATAGATGGCAAAGGCTTTCGCCTCCATGAAATCAGCCGCTTCTCCAAAGTGGATGGCCGTTGGTACTACATTGACGGACAACACCTCTAGCGGGAGCAACATGCCAACCCCAATCTGAATTGCACGGTGTTCACGTGTTTTTGGGGCGCAACAGGTCACCCTTCAGCTTGTCGAGTCTCCCATCTCTTCAAATTTTGCGAGCCCTTGGTCTACCTGACACCACCCGGGTGCACTGTCGCTAAAGTAATTTAGCCGAGGAATAAATCGATCCGCTTCATCCAACGTCATAGCATTCACTGATGCCACACCCAATGCGTCGGACTGCACCATAATCTGGGTGCCACAGGTGCCGCAAAAATATCGGGTTACTTCGCGACCAGAACCGGGATCGTAGGTATATCCGGTCAAAGTGCCTTGGAGCAGATGAAAATCGGACGGGGTAACGGCGTAGGAAGTCCAGTGGGAACTGCCACCTACCCGCTGACAGTCGGTGCAGTAACACAGCCCCTGCATCTGTGATTCGCTCATCAATTCGTACTGTACGGCCTGACAAAAGCACGATCCCGAAATGGTCCCCATTTGATGCTCCTTGCTTCGCTTAAATGATGGGTTTAGTACACGGTAATGCCTGGGCTGTCTGCGACAGAGCACTAAACGCCAAACAAAACGCTATGCATGACACGCCCGGGCCACAGCGTGAATACGCCGGTTACGAGCAGAGCCAGGAGATAAAGTAGCACCATCCAGATCTTATGTTGCCAGATGTCGCCTTGACGGACGTGGTATACCGCCATCATCAGAGAGATTAGCGTCCAAGCACTAAGCAGGTGGATCGGGCTAAAAGCGCCCCACATTTTGATTTTACTAATGAGAAAAGAAGACGCGGCCACATAGGCCATCAGAGCCACCCACATCCAACCGAGGATGCGATGCTGTGCTGTTCCTTTCGCACACTCAGTTGTAGCCCACCCAGCAAGACCGCCAATCAGGCCACCAGCGTGTGGCTGGGAATGGGTGCGGCCTCGTGAAACAAGATTTCCATGCAAAACCTCGGCGCGCGGCCTTAAATTAAGTGTTACTGTTTTAGGATCGTATCAACGGCTGTCGCGTGACAGCCCCTTAACTTGAATCCGGATATCAGCATGAGATCAGCGATAATTTTGTTTGTCACCTCGCTCTCGATCGCGGCAACCAGCCAGCAGGCGGGTGCGAGCTATTACAGCGCCAAAGGAGTAGTCGCCAATTGCTCTAGCGAACTCGCGTATGACACGGGTTGGTGTGCGGGGTATCTCGGTGCTTGGGCAGATGCAGATATTGATCGAATGCGAAGAAAGGCCTGCATTCCCGCTAACACTGGCCTGGGTGTTCTAAAGCAGGTTGTCATGGAGTATGCCGAGGCAAATACTGGCCAGATCGAGTCCATGACCGGAGGCGAACTGCTACAACGCGCGTTCAGCAGAAGGTGGCCCACCGAATCCAAAGACGACACAGTGTCTGAGATATACAGAAAGACCTGTTAGGGCTTGTTGCAGGCGATCATACGCAGCATCCGATCGGCATGGCGCTCAAGCCTCATTAATTCACGCCTCGATTCATCAAGCTGACAAACGAGCCTGGAAGAGGCTTGAGGGTAGAGTCTGATTACCTCCGCTACCTGCTCTGTAGGGGGCTCCTCGGAGACCCTCCGGCCCGACCTTACTGCATCACCTCGCTCCGACATGACTCGCGTCCAATCACACTCATTAGGAGTGTTATCGGCCATTAGCCGTCAGATTTGACCCCTGCTGAACTTTGACCCCTGCTGAACACAGCGCAGCTCGCGCCTCAGCAGGTAGCAGAGGAGGGTGTTTTACGCTATTGGGATGCCCACTTGTTGAAGTGTTTCATTCACTATCTGGGTACCAGACACAGCACCTCTACCTGCGCGGTCTGATCGAAACGATTTTTCAGGCAACTTCCGTCCGCAGGAAGAAACATTTTGACCTCCGCGTCTTCGGTCACCGCATAACGCGAATTCGTCGCAATCTTCGCTCCTGAGACATAGGGACCCAGACTATGGGCCAGCATCATTTCGATTTTACTGGGTAACCGCCCCCCCAGCGCCGCACAGAAATCTGCCGCTTCGGTAAGACGAATCGTTGTTGCAACGCCATCTTTGGCGCCACCGGCCCATGAGTATTCCGTAAAGGGATTCGTTACACCCTGCGAACCCGGAAACTGGAATGCGTCGAATATCTTCATGGCAAGCGACTTGATCGCCGGCAGCGGCTCCCCCGCTGATACAAAGGTTCTGGATTCACCGTCGCTCAGCCGAACCAGCTTCAGCGTGACAGATATGGCCTCTTCACCAATATAGGTATAGGTGCCGTAAGCGGCATAGCCTATGGAACTCGCACCATCGTCGCCTGAGTGAGTCGCGAAGTAAATCCTCCGACCCCGAGTATTGGTTTGAAAATAAAGTGAATCCAGCTCACCCATCAATCTTTCAGAGATGAGACGGCCAATATCTTCCGACGCAGCCTCCAACATGAAACCATAGTATTTATTGAGGAAGTCCAAGTAGCCCTCAACCTCTTTCAAAGAGGCCTCTGCACTCTTTGCCACATCCGGGGTCATGGCGAAGAGCTCTTCGATCGTTACCAATCTCTCCAGATCGTTGGTAACAAGAAAATCTCTCAGGTTGCCGGCGGTGGTGACTGGGATGTTGGCGTATATTCGAGCGGGCACACCTTCCTGCGAGCAAAAATCATCTTGTGCCCATACCGGCGGGGTCATTAGAAAGATGGCACAGAACACCAAACCCATCAGTGAACGTATTTGCATCGTCAATGTCATACCAAGCTCCTTTTTTCACCGGCTACCCAAGGTTTCACCGGCTGCCCAAGGCCTGAACGCGCCAGCAGCGGCACTGTAATAATGGGACCACGCAAGACCTCTGAATCCACGCGCCTCTCTGCAGAAGGAGAATACCATGTCGTTTCCCAGTCGATATTCTGGGGTCGCTAACACACCCAAAAATGCCGCCTAAATTGCATATTGCAATATCTTTCGCGTATTGCTACATTTGCGCAAATTAAAGGAGGGAAAGTCATGGAACGACTGTCTCAACCGGTTTTCCTATCCAAGGAAGAGCGCGCCGCGCTGGACGCTGCAATTATCGACTTGCATCAATGGAATGTGGCGGAGTGCGAACGCCCCACGCTGATCGGCCTTGGGACCACAGCAGCGGTCCACAGTCGCTGGGCTGTTCTCGCGTTCGGCGTTTTGATGGTGACGCTCTCTCAAATAATCAACCCGATTCGCTAGCCTCTGAGTTGTCACCGCGGGCATCTTTGCCTCCACCCACTGTTTCCGCTTGTTGTTAAAGAAACTGGTGATATTTGGGCTTACATCTCCAACGGGATCACGCGTAGTCTTCGTTATTCATCAACATATTGTGGTGTGTGTTTCTGATCACAACTATATGAGGTAGTCAGTCATGTTGGCGGAATCCATTCAAGTATCCGAAAAAAGAGCATCTCTCAGAAACCTGTGTTCCGACCTAGACCGCATAGAAGCGCGGCTAATGATCACAAACAAGCAGTTCATACAGAGTAGACCCAACGCGTGGAAGCGCGCGCGCGCCACAACCGCCATTTATCTGGCGAATATCAGAATTCAAAGCCGCTTCAAATTTTGGCTACTGCCTGACAAGGAATGAACGCCGATCCCCTTTTCGTTCTGACCATTACCCCGACAAGGCAGCGACGACCTCAAAGCAATCTTTTTGTTTAATTTGTTCGCTTTGTTTGCGAACTGATCATTTTTGCGAGCCTATGACGCCCGTGACCGGGCCGCCACTTGAGCGCACATCCTCAGCGCCACTAAAGATTCCCGCCGTGACAGCCGATGAATATAGGGTGCAGGTTGCGAGCGAAGGAATGATTCATCATGAGTGAACAAGTAGTCGATCTTGTTGCATTTCGAGCCAGGAAAGATCAGGCCAGCAGCGATGAAGAAATCCTTCGCATTAGTGAGGAGGTTGGGCTGGCGGCAGTGGCGCTTGTCCAGCAATTCACGGAGCAGTATCCGCATCTCCCGGACACCTTCTTCGCGTTTTTAGTTAACCAGCAACTGTTATCGACGGCCTGCAGTGGCGCCGAAACGGGTCACGAGGGATCAAAACGTCTGCTCAGCCATGCCATGCATTTACTTGAAGTCTATGAGCACTACTTGAATGAGCGCGGCCAGAGCTTCAGGGTCACGCATCCTTCAGATCAACCGACCTCAACTAAGTATCCAGAGCGCCAACTTCACTGAGGGAGAGAGGTAGCGGCTAGAGCGAAGCCTTGAGCGAGAACACAGCGCGCATTTCCTACCTTCATTTATCCGCCATTTCGTCCAGGTCAGTCCCGGGCTCTTTCTTCTTGAATCCCCGAAAAACGCTGACAAATACGAACACGATTGTGGCCATAAAAGCGGAGATAAATCCGTTGAACCACCCTGTCGACATACATCCCACGTAGGTACCCACGCCAAGCGTTACAGCCAGAAAAGTTCTCATGGCAGATTCCGTATCACATTGTGGTTTTGAGAGTAACTTACCCTACCTGATTGCTGCTCGATAGTAGGCGACACGCGCTCACGCGTCATCGTCTTGTCGCTCCTCTTCTGGTCGTCCGGATACCATCCACCGGTTAATCAAGATCAGGCAAGTCACAACCACCACCACGAAACTTAGGGCGATTCCCAGAAAAAGCATCTGGCTAAATCCTATTCCGCCTCTGGCAGGTTGCGTAACAACCGCCACTGCAGCAGCACGCCACAAACAAAGACCGCGAGAAACGCGAGGTGAAATGACTGGACCAGAGGGTCATCGAGGGAATCCACAAACGGGTCGCCAACAGGCAGGCGCCGCAGAAAATCCGTAATGGCAGGGATCATGTGAAACAGCACCGTCGCCGAATAGGCAGCCGTTTGCAGATAAACGCTTCGGCTTCCAAACGGCTGGTAGACCTCCAGAAAATATCCCACTAGCACAGCTGACAAAGTCAGCACTGCAAGCCAATGGCCTACGCCGAACCCACCTTGGTTATAGATCGCCAATGCCGAGCCGGCAACAATGAGTGTGATGAGCAGATACAGACGGCCCGAGCGGGTCGCGAATTGGATGGTGCCATGCTGACGTAGCGTCAAAACAGCGATCCCTATTGCTGTGACTCCCATCACAGTATGAAACCAACCCAGTATGGTCATCGGTGGCACTGTCTCATCCTCCCAATCAAAGTGTCGAATCAGTGGGGCATGATACCAGTCACGCCATGCCCATCATCTCTACAGCGACGTCAACAGCTCTACTCGTTGCTGCCAACCGGGTCTTCTACTCGGTTTCGTGAGCGCCAAAAGCCTTTGAAAAGCGCTGGGTAAACGCCTCAATAGGCGTCGCAGGACGGCTCAGGATAGTCGCCACCGTATCGTTACTGGTACTGAGCGAGCCTCTAGCGATTTCGGCGAACAGCTCGCTGACCGCATCGACTTGCCATTTAGATGGTATGACTTGTTCCAATATGGCGCGGAATGCCTCGGGCGTTTGCTCCAAGTAACTCACATCACGGCCGAGCACCGCCCCCATTCGACTCG
>Ga0181573_10005491_pt1 | contig 10496 bp, 5 predicted proteins | sample 101ome_25_FD_148643 | JGI IMG/M metagenome (GOLD analysis project Ga0181573, IMG submission 148643) | Coastal salt marsh microbial communities from the Groves Creek Marsh, Skidaway Island, Georgia - 101409BT metaG (spades assembly) | ecosystem: Environmental > Aquatic > Marine > Intertidal zone...
CGCTTCGTCCGAAAGTTTTTGAATCTCTTCTGCTGTTTTATTATCATTGTCATCGTCTATGATGGCGACTAAATCACCCTCGACGACCGTGTTGATTCCAAATTTTCGGACGCGTTCGCTAGCAACTTTATTCCACAAGTAGCTTTGGTATGCGTTAATATACATGCGCTTCATCTTGCTCGGAATGGCATTTAACTGTCCGCTGAAATCCTTTTCGCGTCCTTTTGCCGCTTGCACTTCCAATATCGCGCGTTCTATGTGCATAAATCTCGGAATCGTTCTCAAAGCTTCCTGAGCGTCTTTTGTTTCTAAATATCTTTCCTTTGCTCGCTTAATCTTTGCAGATTCTTTCATCTTCGGTTGTAATATGACATCTATGGCTTCCTCGAACTTACCATTTAATAGCAGTGCTCCAATTTTGTGCGTCGTACCAGTTGATGTCTCTGATGCATCCTGCGTTGTCGACGATACGTTGCCAAACCGCTGAGCTCCGAAATAGTTAATCGTTCCAGTTTCCCGCAAGGCGTTAATACCAGCTATTACGGTCTCTTTGTGCTGTTCATCTATGCTTCTAAGACAGATGGTGAAAGCGTTCCCCATCGATTTGCCAAAATACAGCGGTCTTTCGACGTAGGTAAAGTTACCAATCTTTATATCTTTACATACTTTGTTCATAGAAGCGAGTCGCTGTGCTCGGTACTTATAAACTGAAATTCTTTGCGTCGTAACTGCTCGTTTATCCTTCGTACCAGCTATTTGAAACCGTTTTGGGTTACACTTCAGAAGGTTTCCGAGTTGATTCAGCGCGTCTGTCGTATCTCTTCCTGATTTACACATCACGAATTGCAAAGTTGTTGGAAGATCTGCGGGCCATTTCGGTCGCGTATCTGGAGTACCTTTTTTGTGCCGTTTGCTATTTTTATTTCCATCATCGTTGTCTCTTGCGCCTCTCTTCTTGCCTCTCCCCGAGGACGGGTGCACGCGAATGCATAAATTTTGCCCATTCGTCGCGTTCGGATGGCCGTTGTCTAGCGTCACAGAATCCGTATCGAGTTGAAACTGCCGGAAAAATGCGTGCAATTGCTTTCTGTGCTCTTTATCTTTCGATGGTGCTAAAACTAAGGGTTCAATGATGCCATTTTCTCCATTATCGCCGCCCCCGTTGCCTTCAACCGGTGCGGCGGTGGTTAGGGGATTCGTCCCTCGTCTCACCCCTGGCGTATTCAGAAACGCGCGCAACCGCTCAACGTCGTCCTCGTTTCCTGAAATCTTCCTGAACTCTTCAAATATCTCTTCTTTAACGACGACGACGACGACTGCATCACCGTCATCGTCATTGTTATTTCTCTGCTCTGCTCCTCCGGAGCTATTCTTCTTATTCGCGTCGCCGCCGTCTTCTTCCTCTTTCGTTGCGGTGATTTTGGTTACCGTGTTTTCCAACAGCGCCCTCTCTTTCCTCTCCAACTCTCGATCGACGGTCGGTTCCAAATCGGTCAACGAGCACACCTCGCCCGTTTCGGTGATTTCCTTTACGATGAAGTCCGAGTGCAACCTTTTAAATATCGCCGGAAAGCCAGAGAGGTTGTTCGCGAACAGTTCTAAACCGATTGCGCACTCCCCTTTATTCTCGTTGTTTACGGTTGGTGGTGTTGTTGTTGTCGGTGGGGCAGACATTTTTTTGTCGCCGTTTTGGGAGGAGAAGAGAATTTTCGTATTTTATTAGGGTACAGACACCGCGGAAGGTACGAGTAGGTATATAAATTGAGGACGAGCAGCAGCAGAAGCTTTTGTATAATAATATATAAAAAAAGTCAGTTTTAGAACTCAAAGTCTTCTTCTTCCATGTCGTCGTCAAAGTCGAAATCCATCATGCCGGCGCTCATGTTGCCGTAGGATTGATCGAGCATCATGAAGTTATCAGCTTCGCGGTCGATGGCTTGGAAACCCATGCCGGTGGACGAGGTCGCGGCATTCGCGTTTGGAGGTAAAAAGCCCGCCGCAGCGGCGCCGCCGTTAGTTTGGGCGTATTTTGCCGCGGCGGAAGCCAAAGCGGCGAGTAAACCCCACGAAGAGAACGCGTTGTTTGAAGCACCGACCCCGGCAAATGCTAACGGACTTCGCGGTGGGGTCTTTAACTTCACGGAGAAAATCTCGCACGTCGAGACCAAATCCAAAAGGACGTCGTCGGAAGTTTTGAGTTCGTCACATAAACCTCTCTTCATTGCATCCGGGCCAAACCAAGTTTCCCCGGTGGCAACTTCGTCAATATTTAACGACGGTCGATTGGTGGAAACGAAGCTTTTGAACAAAGTCAAAACGTCCTCGATGTCTTTCGTCGTCTTGATCAAATCTTCTTTGGTAATTTTCTTTGTTGGAGTGATTGTGCGCTTATATTTTCCAGCCGTAATTGTCGCAAATTCGATGCCTTCATTCTTTAAGCGTTCGTAGACGTTCGGGACGTCGCTGATTACTCCAATACTACCCAAGACGGCAAAAGGCGACGCGACGATTTTATCAGCAACGCACGCCATCATGTAGCCGCCAGAGGCGGCGACTTGTTCGACGCATATCGTGAGCGGTAAACCGGCAGCTTTAATTCTAGTTAACTGCGCCGCAGCTAAACCATATCCGGTGACAGTGCCACCTCCCGTGTTTAACCTCAAAATAACTTCGTCTCCTCGTTCTTTCTTTGCGGATCTCAACAATCCGGTGACTTCCTCTCTCAACTGCGCGGCTTGTGAAGCTTGCACATCGCCAAAAAAATCGAGCACGAAAACGTGTTTCTTCGAAAGTTTATCCTTCGGTCCAGACACCTCGTCAACGTTGTTCAACAAAAGAACATCGCTGTTCGCTTGCCAACCAAACGTTTGGTTCGGGTCTTTTAATACATCTTCGAGGGATTTCAACTTGGATTTTGGTATCGCAGCGGCAACTGCGGTTAAATATTTATCTTCGTTGAGCATGCGCTCGGAAGCGATGCGACCGAGTTCTTTTGCCTGTTTCGACGGGTTTTCTTTGCCCATGCCGAATTTGTTCTTAATGTTGTTCATAATATCGCCGTCTTCTTTGGACGACGATGCGCCTTCATTTTTCTCGTCAGAAGATGAGGAAGAGCTCGGCGACGAGGAATCTTTCTTCTTGGCACCGAGCTCTAAAGCGGTTTTCCTCGAGGATGCCGTGATGGCGTTCATCTGCATCTTCAATCTGTCGTCAACTTCCTTCCACTTTTTTTGCGCCTCAAGAATGGCGTTTCGTTCTTCCGAGGACAGCTTACCCAAGGCGTCCGCGTATCTCTTTTCGAATTTCTGTTTGTTCTGTTGTCTCTTAGCGGACGTTTTAGAAACCGTTGCGGCTTCAAACTGTAACGCGTACGAATCCAATCGATCGTTCAACCGCTTGATGGATAAATACGGTTGCGTTCGCGGCTTCTTGCCCATCTGTCCGCCTTTGAGGAATCCAAAAGGCGAGGACGACGAACCGTCTTCGCTGGACGAAGACTTTCCTCTGCGAGCGCCAGAAATAATCATCAAAGCGACGATACCAACCGTAACGGCTGGGACGCCCCACGAGATCAACGTTTTCATGGTGTACATGGACAACTCGTGAAACTCTGGGGACGAGAAAGCGTTCGAGACCGAGTCGAAAGCACCGGCGGCGAACGCTTTTGGAGAGAAAACCAAAAAGGGTGCCACAGAGAACGCTTGCAACAGCACGTTGTTGTTGTTATTGCTATCGATGTCAGAAGAAGAAGAAGAAGAAGAGGAAACGATCAAATCCCTCTCGTTCACATCGTCTTTACTTTGCATTCTGGTGACGACGTTTCGATTTCTGCATTTTTGGATTTTGGAAGAAATCTTTCCGGAGCGGGCGACGAACGCCGACGAAGTCGCCAGCGGCGACGCGCGCGCGGCGATCGCGAAAGAACTCATTTTCGCGGAGCAGCGTTTCTTTTCAAGGTGTGTGTGTGTGTGTTTGTGTTTGCAAATATATATATACACACGCGTTTAAAGAAGTGCGGTAGATATTAGATATATGAAAAAGGTGACATAGGCATACATTTTCGTGGCTGCGAGAGCATCTCTCTCGGTCGTCATCGGCCACCTTCGCGAGAAAAGGCTCGCAACGGAAAAACCGAAAAACGCTTTCTCTCGTTGTTGTTGTTGTCGTTATGCTTCTTCTTCTTCTTCTTCTTCTTCTTCAAATTTTTTTTTTCGTTCGCGCGCGCGCGTATCTTCCTGACTTATTTAGACGATGACGACGACGATGGGCGCTGCATCATCGTTATCAGCAGCGGCATCAGCAGCAGCGGGCACGATGACGACTTCCTCTTCTCGACGTCGCGCGCTGTCCCAGAAAGCCTCTTCTTCTTCTTCTTCTTCATCGTTTTTCGATTGCGCGAGGAGGAGAACGACGAGGAAGAGATTAATGCTCTCTTCTCCTTCAGCGGCGTTGGCGGATCAACAACCATCGACGACGACATCAAAGAAGAACCCACCGTTATCGTACGAGTTAGTTCAAGGCGCTCTGGTGAAATACACGATCGAAGATAAAAAAGGACCGCATCCACCGACGTGCGTTTTCCTCCACGGCATTCTCGGTTCTCGTCGGAACTTGTTGTCCTTCGCGAAACGAATGGCGGAAGAGATGCCGAGTTGGCAATTTTTATTGGTGGACTTACGATGCCACGGTCAAACGAACACGGACAGCACGGAGAGCGGGGAGAGAAGATCTGGGGAGGACAGCGTTGAAAGCGCGGCGAGAGATGTTATCGAGACTTTGCAGTCGCTGAAGTTTTACCCGCACATGTTGGTTGGGCACTCGTTCGGAGGGAAGGTGGCCATGTCTATGGTCCATCAGTTCTCGCAAGGCGAGCGTAACAAGGTTCTACCGAGACCAGTGCAAGTGTGGGTGTTAGATACGGTTCCGGGCGATGCATGGGCGAGGACTGGCGACCACCCGAAAGATACCATTAATTTTGTGAGAACTTTGGATACGCCGTTTGCGTCGAGGAAACATCTGGTGGATTCGTTGACTGGAGCCGGGTTTACCATCGAAGGTGCGCAGTGGATGACGACGAATTTGAAGCCGGCGAAAGATGGAAAGAAAGGCGAATTAGATTGGGTGTTTGATTTAGACGGGATTAAAGATATGTATTCGAGTTACGAGGCGACGAATTTATGGCCGATGCTCGAAACGCAACCGAAAGGTTTAGAGGTGGATTTCGTTCGAGCGGAACGATCGGCGTTCGTTTGGGCCGAGGAAGACGTGAACAGATTATTGAATACCGGAGCAAGAATACACTTCTTGGAAAATAGCAGTCACTGGGTTCACATCGACAACCCAAACTCGCTGTTACAAATCATGAAACCGAGTTTTGAGTCGTTCAATCGAAGACGCTGAGTTACATGTATTTTTTTAATGAGATAGATAGAGAGCAAAAGGGTTGTTTAGAATATAAATATGTAGTAGCACATGCATCAACATCAAAAGTTACAGTAACAAACGCAACAAAAACACTTCAACAACTATTTTTATCCACCTAATCGAATGCTATGATCGTCCGCTTTCTCCTTCATTTCCAAATCTCCGACGTCGAATTCCTCGACGTCCGCTTCGTCGCAGCTTATGCTCGTCCCGTCGAAGCTCACCTCGCACTCTTCGTTCAAATCTTTCACGTTGGTGACTCGATACGTGCCTTCCGCTAACCCTTCGCAGACCAAACAGCCTTCCTCCACGACTTCGCACTTCACCTCGCACCCTTTCTGTCTCTCCGTGTCGCATCTGGGCGCTAAAAACTCCCCCTCTTTGTCGTCTTTTGATTTCTTCGTCCCTCCCCACCACGCGGAAACTTCGTACGTTCCCGATGGGATATTTTCGGATATGATGGCCCCTTTCTCCGTGACCACGCAGTTGTACCCTTCGTCGATTCGCGGTTTTTTATACCGAAACGTTGAAGAGCTCTCTCCCGAAGCGGCGAAGACTTTCATCGCTCTCGTTTGTCCCGCAGTCGAATTCGTGACGGGGAAATAATGGATCGTCGTCGGATTTTTTCTACTCGAAAGTCTTTTCAAACTTCGCGTCGTCGCCCCTTCCGACGACGAAAGCGAGACGACGCTCACGAAAGTATTGACGCCAATGCGCGCCGCCGCCGCCGCCATCATTACTATTCTCTGTCTTTTTGTGTGCAAGCGTGTGCGTTTTTACAAGTGTCGTCGTCGTTGAGAGAACCGAACTTTTTTTTTCGCCCGGTGCTGACTCATCATCATCGGCTCGTTTTTTTCTTTTTTGCCCCGCACAAAAAAGTTCTCTCTCTCTCTCTCTCTCTCTCTCTCTCTCTCTCGAATCTTCATGCGAGTGGTCTTCGAGACAGACAAAAACGAGCAAAAATTCAAAACTGCTCTCAGCTGTCAGCTCTCTCTCTTCTCCTCTCAACATCACACAAGACTTTCCTCATATATATAATATCATGGAAGCGGCGGAGAAGCGAGGCAAAGTGCGGATAATAATCTGCGGCAACGCCGGGTCCGGGAAGACGACTTTATTGAGACACGTGAGAGATGACGTGGACGTATCGTCGACTCTTTCGGCGGCAACGAGCGGCGGCGGCAGCGCTGGCACGAGCGCCACGAAGAACACCTCCAGCGCGAACGTTAATACGAAAATGATGCATCAACACCAACACAATCTTTCCTTACTGGTGGAGAACGTGGAAAGGACGATTGGATGCTCCGCGGACGTTAAATTGATATTTCACGAACACGCGAGGACGGAACATTTCGTGGAATTGTGGGACGTTGGCGGGCACGACCAGTTTAAAGACGATCGAGCGGCGTTTTTTAGGGACATAAATGCGGTTATTTTAGTACACGACGCGTCGCAGAAGAACAGCGCTTTAACTTTGGAAAGATGGGCGAGAGAAATTGCGCAGCAAGGGACGTTTGTGGCACCGGATACGCAAATACCAAATCCATGGGTGACGAGTACGAGAGATCCGCACGTTGTGTATGGGTTTGGGGGGTTACCGGTGCCGTGTTTGGTTGTATCAAACAAGAGCGATAAAGCGTACGTTCTCGGGAAAGGGGATGTGGCTGGATTGAAAGCAAAGACGGCGTTTGGCGGATTTTTGAAAAGGATTGGGTTAAGATTACAACCAATACTTCCAACGACGACGTCGAGTAGTAACACTAGCGGTAGTAACAACATGGGTCTCATTGACGAGGATTATAACGATCTAGTTTCTTCGCAAGGTGGTTCGCCGACGCTCGGATTTCGGAATGCGCATCATCATCGTCAAGGCTCGGGCGGGAATAATATGGATTATTTCTTAGACCCGAGAGTACCGAGAGGTGCGTTGGATAAAAGACCAATACCGAGAGGTCTGAGGTGCTCAGCTTTACACGGGCGCGTTGATCATTCCTCGTTCGACGCCTTCTTCAAAGAGATTATCGATCGGAGGTATTATTCAAACCTTTCCGTAAATCTATCGTCTGTGCCATCGATTCAAAATCATGCGCCGGATTCATCAAACTTGACCAGGCGTTCGCACGATGCGTTTGAATTTAGCAATAATTTAGTGTAGAAGTCTATAGATAAGCTATGTATATTGTACAACTATTTTAATTAGATCTATTACTATTACTTTTAAAAATTGAGGCGTGCACATGATTCGTAGGAGTCTAGAGAGATTTTCATTTTGAATTTTCCCATAAGCTCTCGCAAAGCTCGCGCACACGTTGGATTCTCACCGCTCGCACTTGGAACGACAAGAGATTCTACGATTGTTTTCGCATCAAACAAACGAGCTTTGTCTTTCCTCTTTTCCTCTTCGTCTTCGAGGGCCGAGCAGACGGCAAAAGGGAAAAATTTCTTTCGAAAGTCCCACGAAGAAGAAACGAGTTGCGAATAGATAAAGCCTCTGTTCGTCTCGCGACCGAAACGCAAACAAAGAAACATCAAGCACGAGCACGCGTCACATTCACCACTTCTGGTAAGATCTTCATTCATTCTTTTGATCAAATGACACGCATCTTCAATCAACCGTTTCTTAAATTCGAAAATACCTTTCATCCGTCTGGCGCCCAATTTTTGTATCTCAAAGAAGTCTTTCTCTTCGCGAACGTCGAGCGCAAAGTGCAAGAGCTCGTCCCGACGCAATCTCTTTGTATTCCAACGAGCGATTGGTAAAACGAGATCATCCGGGCGTACTACATCTACGCCGAGTAGAATAAGCCTGGATGCTAAGACTGTTAAGATGTCGTCATCGCATCCTTGGCGAAGCGTCGTCGAGAATTTTACCATCGCGTCTTTGTCCATGCGTCTCGCCATATTTCTCAATCCTTCCGTGGCGTACTTCAAAGATTCTTTTTCGAGCCTCGTTCGTCTCAGAAGCTCAATCAGAAGAGTTTCTGCAAAACTAGACGTCGCAACGTCGATCTGAAGAGAGCCAAGCCACATATATTTCAATACGCGCGTAGCGTCAGAGTCATTTTCGCATTTTTGATCGTGAAGCGCTAGAGCCGCATAGAGAAGATCCGCATCTTCACTCTTTGCTGCCGCTTGGATAGCACTGAGTATACTCACATCATTGATGTCGACATTACCTACGTCTTTATAATCCGCAATGACGCGATTTACAATCTCCTCTCCGACGTGTTTTGTCGACCGAGATGAGGCGAAGCGAACGACAGAGTTGCGTAACTTTTCTTCTCCATAATACCGACGCAATAGAGACAGGTACGGACCGTCCCCGTTCGGTAGGGGAATATTAGCTCCGAGCACTGCAAGAGCTTCGAGTGCGTTTTTCTTCTTGCGAAATTCTGCGTCTACGGCAAACAGTGCATCGAGAAGATTCGAGGAACACGCGCCGAGATCTTTCCCATCAACTCCACCATTTTTTTGCTGTTTTGAGACGTCCCTGGCAGAGAGTATAAGCGTTCGCGCAGATATCGAAGCGAAGCCTAATGCCAACGATGTAATATCAGAAATTCTACAACTCTTGGGACTGCTGCCGGTAGTAGAAGATGATATACTTTCCAAAGCCTTGAGAAGCTTCTTGGCCAAATCCTGTCCTCTTCCAAAAAGTAACGGTCGAACGAAATACGATGCATCGTCCACGAGAGAAGAAGAAGATGACGATGTGCAAATAGTACTGCGCTTTGGTGGAGATGGAAGCCAACACCACGATGAACTCGAGCCAGCGAGTAACGCACTTGCACCAAGTATAGCAGAACACCTATCTTCAAAGCACAGTTGGCGACGCATCGCAGTAGAAATTAGAACGGTGACAATCTTCTCGCAAATTGCGTTTTCCAAGGGGATACCTCTCTCCAGTGCAAGACTCGCGAGAGCACCTAAAGAAGCCGTGGCGGATGCCTGCTCCTCCTCAAATAAAACGATGCGTAAAGTCGCTTTTACAGCTCGAAGTAATAGCGTATTATTCTCGCTCATTCTTTCTTTCAAAACTCTTGCAAGAAGAGGAAGAGCGCAAAGAATAGCGCAACACCAAGACGTCTCATCTTTTGTTTTATCCTCCTCTTCCAAATACTCGATTGAGTTCGTGAATATCTTCAATGCGAGGTCATCATCTTCAACTGCTTCAATTAAAGCAGCTAGTTGAACGAAAATATTTTGTGGAAGTAGTTCGTTAAAATCATTGAAAAATGCTCCTCTGCTTATGTTTTCTTCATCGTGAGGAACGTGTTGGAATATACGTTTTGAGCATCCCAGACGCAAACATTTAGCCACTAAGAAGCCGATTTCCTCTCTAGCACCTGCACTCACGGCATCACTTCTGAACCCATTCACAATTTTGGTTCCAATCCGAATCGTTTGAATCGCATCTGGCGATTGCTGCGACTCACCTGTAATGCGCGTGAAAAACCCATGGTTGAGAATATCGTTATTACCGTGTGCATCCGCGCTTCGTAACGCAACCATCCACCGCTCTAAGAACTGCGTCATCGTATTTTCAGTGATATATTCGTTCCACCAAGCATGCGAAAATTTGTTTCTCCTCGCAAAGTCTCGGAAACACGTCTCGTATGAATTGCCATCGAAAAGTAAAAGTAAAAGCAAAGGCGAAATGAGCTCATCGTCCTTCTGTTTTGTGCTTTTTCGCAATCGCTTTGCTGTTCCAATAGCGACTCTATACAAGAGCGGATCCGAAATTTCCATCAAAACTTTCTCTTCGTCTTGACTGATACAGCTGCCGCCAATAAGCGATGATTGCTGTTTTTGAGACGCGCGTGTACGTCTGCTCACAGATTCAGATTCTAATTCAATAATCTGCGCAATCACCTTCGAAGCAGCTCTCACGACATCCTCGTTTTCTTCGTCTAAAAATGCATTCACAAGACGTGTAAAAGCGACGAAACTCGACTTACTTTCTTCGTTATCGTCTTCTCCATCGTAAACGTTGAGTAAATTCTTCACTTGTTTGATGTTGAACTTATCTAAGGAATCCCAGGCTTCAATTTTGAGCGAAACCTCGGTTGTTT
>Ga0181573_10005492_pt1 | contig 10494 bp, 10 predicted proteins | sample 101ome_25_FD_148643 | JGI IMG/M metagenome (GOLD analysis project Ga0181573, IMG submission 148643) | Coastal salt marsh microbial communities from the Groves Creek Marsh, Skidaway Island, Georgia - 101409BT metaG (spades assembly) | ecosystem: Environmental > Aquatic > Marine > Intertidal zone...
GCTCGGCCTCTGGCGAAATCTCAACACCTGCTGTTTCGTTTATGGCACGTTCAATGCGCTGTGTGGCCGCGCCCGCATGATAAATCCGTGATTTTCGCGATGTTGTTTCAACACGAATTGGAACATCGGAACGCAAAAAATCACCCCACGGAAATTTGCGTGACCGTTTATCAAGTTGGGCCAAATGCATTGCCCGAAAACCACCCAACCGCACCAATACACGGGTGGCGCCGCGCAGACATAGGTTGGCGCGCCAAACGTCCTGCCAATTTCCGTCAAATTCAACACCGCCGCTGACGACTTCGGCGCTGGGAAAGCCAAGTTCAACCGCTTCTTCCAGCAGCACATGTTCCAAGGATGGGGGCGCCACCAAGAATATTTTCATCGCAGTATCCATAGGCGTCACCTAACAGGGTCTGCAGAAGTTGACGAGAGATAGTTAGTCAAAAGTGATTGAAACACGACCAAATGCACCAAAATCTGCGTCAATCTTTGAACCAGAGGGGCATTCAATTGGTCGGATAAAGGACCCTGACAAGACAATATCACCTTTGCGCAGACCCTGGCCATATCGCGCAAGGCGGCGTACTAACCACACCATGCTTTCAACTGGATCGTTTAAGACACCAGCACCCAGGCCTGTTTCCTCAATTTCGCCGTCACGATGAACAATGGCACCAACCCAGCGCAGATTAAAATCAGTAATGTTGTGTTTTTCTGCGCCCAGTACCACACCGGCATTTGCGGCATTATCGGCGATTGTATCAAACACAGTGCGTGTTTTTCCCGTTGCTGGATCAATGCGTTTTATGCGTGTGTCCAAAATTTCCAAACTTGGCGCGACATAGGCGGTTGCTGCAATAATATCCTGTCCCAAAACATCAGCACCCGCAATATCATCTGACATCACAAATGCGATCTCTGCCTCAACACGCGGCTGTATGAAACGCCCCGCTGGAACATGTGCACCGTTTTCAAACGCCATATCATCAAACAAAATGCCGCTATCAGGAATATCGATATTCAATGCGTATTGCATCGCCTTTGACGTCAGTCCAATTTTCCATCCAATGATACTGCATCCAGATGCCTGTTTATGATCCACCAAGGCGGATTGTATGGCATAGGCGTCATCCATATCCATATCAGGATGTGCCAACGATAAAATGTCGATCTGTGACCGCTTGGCTTCTGCTTTGAAAAGTTGTTCGGCGACGGCGCGAATTTCTGCGGGCGACATCATGCCTGTTCATCCGCAATCGTGTTTGTCAGAGTTCCGATTCCTTCAGCAGTCACCGTTACAATATCGCCAGGTTTCAAAAACTGTGGCGGGTCCAGGCGGGCACCAGCACCTGTCGGTGTTCCAGTGATGATAATGTCACCTGGCATCAGGGTCGTGAATGTTGAGATATATTCGATCTGGCGTTTGATCGGGAACAACATACGGCTGGTGCGATCGTCTTGACGAAGTTCACCGTTCACATGAGTTGTGATGCGGATATCATCCAACTGTGATGGGTGCGTAAATGGCACCAACCACGGGCCCATCGCGCCAGAGGATTCCCAATTCTTACCCTGGGTGACATTGAATTTGGCATGACGCACCCAGTCGCGGATCGTCCCCTCATTACAAAGCGTGATCGCAGCGATATGATCATAGGCCTGATCCTGCGGAATGCGGCGACCCTGTTTTCCAATGACAATCGCAATTTCGCCTTCGTAATCCAATTTTTCTGATTCAGGTGGACGGATCAGCGGCGCGTTTGCTGATGTAAAACTGCGCGCGAAACGTGGAAATAACGACATGTTGGGCGGGGCTTCAACCCCGTCTTTGTACTCTGCGTTTCGATCTGGGAAATTCACGCCAACGCATATAATTTTTTCTGGGTGTGCGACGGGTAGTTCATATTGAATATCATATAGTTTGAAATCAATCTCGCGCCCCACCGCTGCCTTGGCCAAGTCCTTTAACGCACCTGCAACCACAACATCCTGTAGGGATGAAAATTGTGGAAATGCCGCGTTCATCGAGATCGCACCAGCATCGGTCACAATGCCAAAATGAAGCTGTGCGGCGGCTGTAAAACTGGCAAAATGGGTCATGTTATATCCTTTGCAATCTGCAATATGACATCATAGGCGGTTTCGATGTCCTGTTTTTCGCAATCAAATTGACCAACCTGAAAACGAATAACCTTTTGTCCTTTGTGGATCGTTTGAGTCAGATAAATGCGGCCATCATCATTGATTGCATCGACAAGTTTTTGATTCAAAACGTCCAAATCTTGATCCGTGTCGGGGACATATCGGAACGTAAACAGGGACAGAATTGGATCTGTGACGACTTCAAAATCTGGGGTGCTACGGAATTTGACTGCAATCTCACACGACCAATTGACGTGATTGCGAATGCGTTCGCGCAAATTTTCCAAACCATAACTGCGCAGTAAAAACCAAATCTTCAGCGCGCGAAAACGCCGACCCAAGGGAACGGACCATTCGGAATAATTGATCAATCCGTACTGTCCATGTGTTTTCAGGTACTCGGGTTGAATGGCCAGCGTGCGGACCAAATCATCAGGATTGCGCAAGAAATGCGCAGAGCAATCAAATTGGGCGCCCAGCCATTTGTGGGGATTGAAAACAATGCTGTCAGCATCTTCAACACCGCGCCACAGCGTTTGAAATTCGGGACAAATCATGGCCGACCCTGCCCATGCCGCATCGACATGAACATAAAGATCATGTCGTTTTGCCACGGAAATCACGCCCGCAATATCATCACACGCGCCAATGCTGGTCCCACCCGTACAGGCGATTACACCAATAGGAATATGACCCGCGGCAATATCTGTTTCAATCGCATGGTTGAGTGTATCACAATCCATCGCATATAGGGGTCCAGCACTTGGGATACGTACAATGTTTTCGGCACCAATGCCCGCAATCCAGACTGCACGATCAATCGACGAATGCACCTGGTCACTGCAATAAATGCGTAATTGCCCCTTGTTGTTTAGGCCTGATGTATTGCCCGTCCATGCGATTGCACGTTCGCGCATTGTCAGAACCGCCGCTAGGGTTGCACCCGATGCGCTGTCTTGGATTACGCCTTTAAATGCATTTGGCAAACCTATTGCCTGACGCAACCAATCAATGACCCTAGTTTCCATTTCGGTTGCCGCAGGTGAGGTTTGCCACAACATGCACTGCGCAGCCATCGTCGATGTGATGATATCCGCCAACATTGACGGTGGGCTGGCGTTTGCGGGGAAATACGCGAAAAAGCGTGGATGCTGCCAATGCGTCATTCCGGGCATCACAATGCGTTCGAAATCAGACATAATTTCCGTCATGTCAGTGCCCGTTTCAGGCGCGCTTTTCTCTAATTGCTGTGCAATGTCACCAGGTTTGGTTTGGGCGCGCACGGGGCGATTGCGCAGTGTTTTATGATATTCTGCGCCCCACTCACCAAGGTGTTCGACCCATTTTTCGTATTCATCCCAATTCATATCTGGTCCTATGGTGCGATAATGGGCTGCGCTTTTAACACAGGGTCAACGGGGGTTGTGCCATCAAATAGGCTACCCTCTTCAAACCAGGATTTTGGTGCGGCGGCACCCCATAATGTTTGACGCTGCGGATCGGTCAAATCCCATTTAATGGGCTCCAAATCTGGATCAACGGTTTGATAATCACTGCAATAGATTTCAATGCGGTGGCCATCAGGGTCACGGACATACAAAAAGAAGGCATTTGAAATGCCATGGCGACCCGGACCGCGCTCAATGTTGGCGACATATCCCGTGGTGGACATCAAATCCAATAGATCGATGATGTTCAGCGGTGTCGGCACCCAAAACGCACTGTGATGAAGCCGCGGCCCAATTCCATTTGTAAATGCGATGTCATGCACGCCCCCTTTGCGGTGCATCCAGGCCGCCCATAGACGACCTGTTTCGCTGTCTTCAGTATATTCAGTGACGCGAAAACCCAAGTCGTTATAGAAATTTACGGATGCATCAACATCGCTGGAAAACATGTTGAAGTGGTCAATTCGTAAGGGTTTGACCCCCCGATACAGCGCATATTTTTGATGGATTGGGGCCAAACGCTTCATCTTGGCATAAAACTCAAGCGGTATTCCCCATGGATCACGCGACCGTAGAATACGGCCGAAAAACGGCTTTTCAATCCACTCAACAGGTAGCCCGCGTTCCGTAAAAAAATCGCTTAAGCGGTCTAAATCTGCATCTTCCCAAACCTTAAACCCCAAGACACCAACAGATGCCGTATCGGACTTAATCAGATGAATACAGTGGTGGCCACGCTCCTCCATCGCACGCAGGTATATGGCATCCTCTGTTTCATGCGTAATTTGTAGGCCAAGGGTGTCCACATAAAACGCACGCGACGCCGCAAGATCACGTACGTTATATTCCACATGACTTAATCGGACGACATTGAAATCGGGGTTTAAATTGGGTGCTGGTACGGGCATTACAGTTTTCCTAGTTTTGGGATAGTGTGCGACCCCGTCGCAAATCCGATATGTTTTTGTTCCATATAAAACTCAAACGACCAATCGCCGCCATCACGACCGATGCCGCTGGCCTTAACACCACCAAAGGGTGTGGGCAGGTGTCGCACGTTTTCCGAATTCACCCAAATCATACCTGCCTCTAACTTATCACTAAATCGCAGTGCTCGGGTCAGATCATTGGTCCAGATATAGCCCGTTAAGCCATAATTCACGTCATTGGCCATCTGTAACGCTTGATCTTCATCAGTGAACCGAATGGATGTTAAGACAGGTCCAAATATTTCTTCTTGTGCAATGCGCATGTCGTTTGTCGCATGTGTGAACAGGGTTGGTTTTACGAAAAATCCAATATCACCGTCACGCGCACCACCTGCTGCGACTGTTGCACCATCCGTCTTTGCAATATCAAAGTATGAGGAAACTTTGTTAAAGTGGGCGGTGTGAATAAGTGGGCCAACTTCGGTCGCTGGATCAAGGGGATGACCAACCTTGATCGCATTTACACGTTCAATCAATTTCGCCTCGAACGTATCTGCAATTGTGTCTTGCACCAACAAACGGGACGACGACGTACAACGTTCGCCATTCAACGAATAAATCATGAATATCGCTGCATCCAAGGCGCGGTCCAAATCCGCATCATCAAATACAACGACAGGGTTTTTACCGCCCAGTTCAAAGTGAACACGCTTTAACGTATCTGCACCCTGTTTCATAATTTGGCTGCCCGTACGGCTTTCGCCGACAAATGCAATCGCCTTGATATCTGAGTGTTCGCATAGAGCTTTGCCAGCCTCTTCTCCAATCCCATTTACCAAATTCCAAACCCCATCTGGTAAACCTGCCTCCTTTGCAATCTCCATCAGAATGCTGGCTGTTACCGGACTTAGCTCTGCGGGTTTGTGAACAACGGTGCAGCCTGCGGCTAATGCGGGCGCGATTTTCCACGTGGATAGCATAAAGGGTGTGTTCCATGGCGTAATGACACCAACGGGACCAATTGGAACACGCGTTGTTACATTTATAAGTGTTGGGGAAGGCAGGCTTTGGCCATCGCGCGCGGCAGGTGCACGATCAGCAAAGAACCGAAAATTCTCGGCACCGCGGATCGCGGCCTTGGCCATAAATCGAATAGGTTGCCCTGTGTCCCAACTTTCGCACAATGCGATCTCTTCGGCGCGGGCAACGATGCCATCCGCGATCTTGTGTAGGATTTTTTTCCTCTCGATTCCCGTTAGATCACGCCATTCAGGAAATGCGTTTTTCGCGGCATCCGCTGCCAATGCAATTTCTTCGGCACCTCCCTTGGCAACATCGCAAATAAAGGATTCATCAACTGGTGAAATAGATTGAAATGTATCTCTGCTTTTGGACCAAAGATTTTTACCATTGATATGGTGCGACACACCCGTCGATTTAAAACGTTCAAGGTATCCAGATAGTTTTTCTAAATTCGAAGTTAAATCTGACATTTATAGCTCCAGGTATTTTCGGATTGATCCAGATTTTGGTGAAAGCGCTGCATCGATATCGCGCAGCTCTAGGGACAACGCCAGCGATCGGCGCCGCATAACGTCAGCAACAAATTCATTGGCAGCGTCAAATATTTTCTGGGCTGCATTTTGCTTGGTTTCCATATCACGACCTTCGCGGATACGAACGGCGATATCGATAAACCCATGTTCGGGGTTTCCGTCTGCTATTGCATAATGGTCAACCCGCACCGCGCGAACCTTTACCCCAGCCAATGGAAATGCATCTATTGACGCCGCGACGCCGCGCAGAGTGTTACACAATCCGCCTATGTCCACGTCTGGTTCAACATTCGCAGAATAGTCGATCATTAGGTGTGGCATAGAAATATCCTTAACATCGAAATCATTAACATGTTAAATATATTGCATCAATCGAGTCAATTGTTATTATACTCACATGAAGCAACTACCCTCGACACAACGATCATTACCAATCGCGCTTATTCGGGCGCGTGAGAATGTGATGTCCCCAATTCGTCAGATGTTGAGCGAAAGTGGTCTGACGGAACAACAATGGCGTGTTTTACGTGTTCTAAACGAACACGGCGCGTTAGAACCCTCTCAACTATCCAAGCATGCAGCACTCTTACTGCCCAGCCAGACACGGATCGTTCAATCCATGGCACAAAAGGGGTTCGTAGTGCGGCGCGAACACCCCAATGATCGCAGACGCACAGTGATCGAAATTACAGATATGGGTCAGGCAATAATTAATGATAATGCGGCCAAAGCTGCCGAAATTGCCGCGCAAATTCGCGATAAACTTGGCCCACGGCGGTTTGAAACGCTGTTAGATATACTTGATGATTTACGAGATCTAGAGTGATTGGAACCCAGACCGCAATGCCGCCAAAATTGTGTCCACGTCCTCAGCCGTCAGAACCAAGGGGGGTGATAAAATGACATTCGGCCCCGATACACGGATCATTGCACCACTTTCATAGGCCGCCTTTTGCAACTTAACCGGTGTCACCTTATCAATTGGTTTTTTTGTTGCACGCTCAGACACCAGTTCAAGTGCGCACATCAATCCATGTCCACCACGCACATCTCCAATCATGTCAAAATCGTCATACAGTTTTTGGAGACCTTCAAACAACTGTTGACCAAGCGCGGCGGCGTTGTCTTTTACATTTAAACGCAGTGTTTCCGTGACACATGCAATTGCCGCCGCTGCCCCAACTGGATGACCAGAATACGTATAACCATGCCCAATGGCGGCTTTGCCCTCAGTGTCGCCCTCAAACACCTCAACAACATGATCAGCAATCATAACCGCGCCAAACGGAAAATATCCATTGGTGATCGCCTTGGCTGTGCACATGAGATCAGGTTTAACACCCCAGTGCCGTGAACCCGTCCAACTCCCCGTGCGCCCAAAGGCCGTGATAACCTCATCCGCGATCAGAAGGATGCCATGTTGATCACAGATTTTGCGCACGCCTGGCATAAAGCTTTCGTGTGGCGGAATAACGCCCCCTGCGCCCAAAATTGGCTCCATTATCAGTGCGGCAATCGTATTGGCACCTTGGAATGCAATTTCATCCTCTAGCGCTTGCAAGCATAACTGCGCAAGGCGTTCTGGGTCCGTTTCATTAAATGGGTTTCGATAGGTGTAGGGCGCGGGAATATGAAAACATCCCGGCATCAGCGGTTCATAGGCGGTGCGAAAATTCGCATTTCCGTTTACAGATGCGCCGCCGAAATGCGTACCGTGATACCCCTTTTTCAAAGACAGGTATTTCGTACGCGATTCTTGCCCTTTGATCTTATGGTATTGACGCGCAAGCCGCAGCGCCGTTTCAACCGAGTCTGATCCACCAGAGGTATAAAATGCCCGCGTTAATCCATCAGGTGCAAAGAAATCCTGCAACATGTCACCCAGTTCGATGACACAGTCGTTCGAAGTTCCCCGAAAAATCGAATAGTAGGGAAGGCGATCCAACTGATTTGCGATTGCGGCCTTTACGGGTTCACATGAATACCCAAGGTTCACATTCCACAAACCGCCAACCGCATCAACTACCTGATGACCGTCCACATCCGAGATACGCGTCCCTTCAGCCTCTGTTACAATGGTTGGAGGGTTATTAAGGCTATCGGCAGGATGCGCCATAGGGTGCCAAATCGATTTTGCGTTCCGCTCTTTCAAATAGTTTGAATCTTTCACCGAAGCGCCTCCTTTATGTTAGGGTGAATCAAGTGACACAGGCATTGCGCCAGCCATCAAATCGGTAATCATTCGAGCGCGTTCCTGTACAGCCGCGATCATCCTGGATCGCAACGCCTCATTCACGCGTCCCACAGGTGCAGCAATGGCCAAGGCACCACAGACGGTTGCACCACCTGCAAATATTGGCGCGGCAACACTGTGGACATCTTGTTCAAATCCACTAACGGATTCTGCATATCCACGCGCAGAAATACGCCCAAGTTCATCCCTGATTTGCGAGGGGTCCACCATTGTATGGCTCGTGCGTTTATCCAAAGGTTTGGACAAAATTGCATCAACCAACGCTACTTTTGAATAGGTTAGAACCGCTAGACCCGAACTGGTCGCATGAAACGGTAAACGTTCGGCGTCTTCCATCGTCACCCGTGTGCCGTGCTTTGCGCTATAGGCATATGTCAGCGTTGACAATTCATCTCCAGATACCTGTGACACATGCGTGGTCTCCCCAATTTCTTCGGCCAAGGCACGCACATGCTCTTTCGCGATACTGCGCAAAGGAACGGTTGTTTCGCGCAGAACCGCCAATCGCATTATTCCTGGGCCGATGCGGTACATCCGATCCGCACCTACTTGCTCAACAAACCCATATTCTGCCAAATCGCTCATCAATCGGTAAACAGTCGCCTTATTCATTCCCGATTGGCGCGATAATTCGGTTAACCCGATTTCAGGCTGACTATTCGAAAACAATCTAAGCAGACTCAGTGCCTTAGATGTTGTTCCCATGGAATTTACCCTTACTGATAGTTCGGCGTTGATGGATTTGTTGTGTCTTTTTCGGTAGGCCCTATTTTTTGTTGACAGAAAGACGTAGGCTCTGTCAATCTGAAAAAGAACCATTGGTTCATATAATAAACCGATATGGTAAACAGGGAGACTACTATGACCGCAACGAAACTGCTTTGCGGAGCAGCGGCACTTGCAATGTCTGCGTTGGCAGGCACCGCAATCGCAGAATATCCAGAAAAACCCGTAACCTTCGTCGTTCCATGGCCTCCAGGCGATTTGGAAGATGTGCTGACACGTATGATTGCCGAGGATTTCCAAGCAACATACGGAACATCCGCAGCAGTCGTTAACAAGCCAGGCGGCGGTGGCGGACCGTTCCCAGGCGCGATTGAAGTGGCAAACGCACCTGCCGATGGATACATGGTCGGCTCTTTCGTGATTGGTGTGCCTGTTGTTGGCCACCAGATCGGCATCGACGATCTCACACCCGAACGCTTTGACCCGCTTGGCATCTTTTTGACCTACCCATTCGTGATCGCAACAGCAGGGGATGCACCGTATTCATCGATGCAAGAACTGGCAGAATACGCAAAATCAAACGATGTTGCGCTTGGCCACTTTGGTGATCCATTGACACCGACCCAAGTTACAAAAGCATTTGCAAAAAATGCAGGGTTTGAGTGGGGATCAGACGCAGCATTTGACGCACTTGATTGTAACACATTGGCATCTGGCGATGCGGATGTAATCAACACAACACTTCAACTTATCCTACCATGTTTGGATAGTGTGAAGGTTCTGACATCAATCACAGATTCGCGCATTCCATTGGTGCCAGATGCCCCAGCGATCGGTGAACTCGACCCAGCGCTGAACATCGCCTTGTGGAACGGACTGTTTGTTCGCAAAGAAACACCACAGGATGTGCGCGATAAGATCATCGCTGTCGCCAAAGAAACTGTAATGTCAGACCGTGCACAAGCCGTAGCCAAAGAAACAGGTGCATTGGTGTATTGGCAAAGTGCAGATGACAGTGCGGCACGCGTTGCAAATGACATTGCAACCATGGACCGTATCGGTGCATTGCTAGATTAAACAAAGACGGTCGGGCCATGCCCGACCCCATCCACCATGGGCAGATTACATGCGCGGAGATTCCGTTGAAGAGCGTCGTTTTAAAGGGCCCATTCGCGGTCAATTGATTTTTGCGCTTCTCTTTTTGGCTTTATCAATCTTGCTTATTTCGCAGTTGGGCGATCAAACAAAGTGGATCAAAAAAACCAAATTTGCCGCCCAACCCCGACTTTGGCCGATGATTGCCCTGACTGGCATGGTGTTTTTCACAGGCTTACATTTGTGGCGACTGCCACGACGCAGGATTTTGCAAGTTGATCTGCAAGAGGCCAAGCGGTGGTTACAAGTTGTTGAATACTGTGTTTGGTTCATCGCCTATG
>Ga0181573_10005494_pt1 | contig 10489 bp, 6 predicted proteins | sample 101ome_25_FD_148643 | JGI IMG/M metagenome (GOLD analysis project Ga0181573, IMG submission 148643) | Coastal salt marsh microbial communities from the Groves Creek Marsh, Skidaway Island, Georgia - 101409BT metaG (spades assembly) | ecosystem: Environmental > Aquatic > Marine > Intertidal zone...
GTTCTGTTTGACCGTGGGCTGTGGGTGAAGCGGATAATTTGGATGCTTGCAAATTTTTTTTTGTTGGCATCATACACACTACGTACATCCTACACTATGCACGAACGGCGCGCGTGGGGGGCGTCGCGGTGGCACGCGACCACCCGCGCATCGACCCCCATGACCTGTCCGTGCCCCCGTCACTCTCCGAACGCAAACGAAACGATGTACACCGCGACAAATTTTATCTCCTGCCGAACCTGACGGTGTTCTCGGCGTCAAACTGGTCGGGATCGTAGACGACGCCGCCGCGCGTCTCCACCTTGGTGGGCTTCGAGCTGCCGCCGTAGGAGGAGCCGTAGGAGGAGGCGGAGCTGGAGCCGTAGGTCGCGGCCGCGGGGGCCGCACCGGCGCCGACGGTCTGCCTCTTCGGGGCGAAGTCGGGGTCGATGTTATCGAGGTCGACGGCCTGCTTGCGGCCGCCGAAGGAGACGACGTTGCTGGTGGGGACAGCCCGGTGAGTGGGCGCGGCGGGCGCGGGGGCGGAGTAGCCGGAGTTGGTGGTCGCCTTGGGGGCGAAGTCGGGGTCGATGTTCTCGAGGTCGACGGCCTGCTTGCGCGCCTTGGGGGCCGCGGGGGCGCCGCGGGGGGCGGGATCCCAGGAGAAGTCGCCGGCGGGGGCGGCAGCCTTGGGAGCCGGGGGAGGAGGCGCGGGCGCAGCCGCCTTGGGCGCGGGAGGAGGGGGCGCGGGGGCGCCCGCCTTCCTCATCTGCGGGATCTCCGCCTGGGGGGTGGGAGGGGGACCTCCGACGGCCGCCATGGCCGCGCGGACGCGAGCGGCGAAAGCATCGTCGGCGCAGATCGAGAAAGCCTTAACGGACTTCTTGGGCTGCGCGCGAACGAACGCGCGCGCGCGGACGTTGTCGGAGCCGGAGGCGGCGCGGCGCGCGGAGAGCGCGGCGGCGTTGATGGAGGAGGAGATCGCGAAGGACATGATGGTGGTTGGTTGCGTTTGTGGTGCGGAAGGTGTGCGGAGGCGCGGATCTACGTGGCGTTTAGATACGCGTTTTGGTTGGTTTTCGTTCGTTGTTGCCGATGGTTTAAAATTGGCTAAATTGGCGCAACGGCTCGCGTCCGTCCGTTTTAATGCCAAGTGGCACGCCGCATCATCCGCTCGCACCCCCGGAGGCGGCCGTCTTCCGCGCGTCCTTTCAACATTCGCGAGCTCTCCCGAGACGCCACGTCGCGTGCACGGATCAGAACGTCTTCGACTTGGCCCGCGCCCTCTCCTCGTGCGCCTTCAAGAGCGTGTCCAAGCTGACCGGAGCCCACCGGTCGCCGATCTTCGCGCGCAACGACTCGCCAGCTGTGTCGATCGCGACGGACACGCCGCCGAACGAGTACACCTGAAGGCCCTCGTACGTTCGACCGGGTTTGGGCACGAACGCCAGGTCGTTAGCCTGCGCGAACGCCTCCACCGCCTCCCGCAGGCTCATCACCCCGGGGTCCACCGGGTCGTCGTCGACGCCAGCCGCGTTCGAACTCGCATCCCCGCGCCTCCTCGCCCCATTCGCGAATTCGCTCCCCCCTTTCGCGAATTCGCTCCCCCCTTTCGCGCCCCCCATTTCGTCCCCACCCTCGCGGTTCTGATTCGAGCCCCCGACCGGACGTCCCGTCTCGACGCCCTCGACGTTAACGCCGTTCACGGTGGCCGCGTTCATGGCGTCCAACGCGGCGTTGAGCCGCCGACGAATGCGCTCGTGCGCCAACAGATCGTCGCTAAACGCGCCCTTCCACTCGAGGTACCACCGCGTCACCTCCTCCAGGTCCACCCCCGGCGCGTTTAGGTAGGCGAGAAGCGCGGCGTGGAACTTGGGGAAGAAGCCCTGTTCCAGGAGTTGCGTCATGCGACCCGCGGGAACGCACCCTTCCCACGCGAGCACCCAACCGAGGGGTTCTAAAACCTGCGATGCGCGGTCGACGCCGTCTATTTTCACCTCGGCGAGGGCGTACTGGAGCTTGGGCAGGATGGATCGAACGAGGAGGGCGTCCCAGTCCCTCGCGTCGAACACCGTACGCCACGGGGAGAGCAGCCCGAGCGCGGATTGGTCGGACGGGTGCCACGCGGCGAGCGCGTTGGTGAGCTTGTGTCGGATGGGCGCCCAGAGCGACGCCATGGAGACGCCGAGCGAGGGCAGCCACGGGTGGAGCCACGCGTGTATCGGCACCGGGTCCTTGAGCGGGTTCCACGCCTCCACCGCCCTCTGCAGCTTGGGCAGCACGCACTTGACCTGCAGCTCCTCCACGGCGGCATCGGACAGGACCGCGGGATGCCACGCGTCGAACCAACGGAGAAGCGGCTCCGGCGACTTGGCGTCCCACCGCGTCGTCACCGCCCGTCGCAGCGGCTGAATCACCGACGTGTCCAGTAACGAGCGCATCGCGTCGTCGTCGTCGTCTACGTTTCCGAACATGTCGTCGTCTGCGGTGCGATGGCCCAGGGAGTCGACCAGGAGTTCTTTCCATCGCGCGAGCGTCGATGTCCCGCGCGTGGGTTCCTCCAACGGATCGTACGGCTCCCGAAACGCATCCTCGACCATAGGGTGCGCGTGGGCCACCGCCAGCCTTTGGACGCCGTGGCGCGCGTACTCGTCGGGGTATCGCGCCTTCATGTCGGCGTACATGGTGGCCAGATCGTCCAACGTGGCACCGCGCGATTGGGCGGAAACCTCGCACTTCTCCGCCAGGCGAAGGATTCGGTCGAGCGAATCCGCCGCGCGCTCCGCTCGCTCGGCGTCGGCCCGGTGACGCTCCGCCTCCCTTCGCAGCAAAACGTTGGTGTCCCTCTCGTGCCGTATCTTGGCGTCCACCGTCTGAATCTCCGCCTCGGCGAGGTCGACGATGAGACGCAGGTTGTGCTGAAGCTCCGGGAAGGCGATGTCCTCGTCGTCGTTCGCCTGTGAACCCGAACCGGTGGCGCCGTCCGCGCGGAGCTTGCGCAGGTCCGTGACGACGTGCGCCTGGCTCCCGCGCATGTCGATGACCGTCATCTTCGCGGGTGCCGCCTGCAGCGCCGCCGCCTTCAGATCCGGTCCGTCCGTTCCGATCCCCGCGGCTTCGAGATCCGCGCGTTCCTGCTCCGCCAGAACCTCCTCAGCCGTCTTGTACTCGCGTCGCTCGCGCTTGAGCTCGTTGCGACGCTTCCACATCTCCTTCTCCCTCATCTCCTTCTCCCGCTTGGCGCGCGCGTTCTCCGCGGCGACCTTCTCGGCAGCCTTGTTCGTGTTCCGGCCTCGTTCGCCCGCTCCGGTCCCGGCGTCGTCGTCGTCGTCGTCGTCCGAGCCGTCCTTGTTGTTGAGCCGCCCAGCCTCCTTGAAGCCCTTGAAGCCCATGCCCATGTTCTTGGGCCTCATCTGGGTCTCCATCGGCGCCGCCATTCCCTTGCCGTCCTTGCCCAGGCCCATGCCCTTCTTGTACCCCATCTTCTCCAGTAGCTTCATGCCGATGCCCTTGGTGTGCTTCTCGAACTCGCCCAGCTTCGGGTCGGGTTTCGCGTTCTCCCACGGCCGGGTCGCGTCGCCCCTTCCGCGTTCTCGCTGTCGTTCCATGAGCTCCTCCTTCTTCTTGAGCCGGGCTTCGTCCGCCTCCTTGCGACGCTGCGCCGCGTTCTGCATGACCCTGTGTGTGTGTCGTTCAAATAGGTGGGAGAGGTACGGCGAGAGTGAGGCCTTCAAACGAGGGGGTTCAAACGACAAATTTCAAACGACAGGCTTCAAACGACAAACGACGACGCGAGCTTCGTCGTCGTAAACGAAGATGCGATGTCGCGCTACCCGATAACCCGATGGCGCGCATTGCACTTGGCGAGTCGCCGGGCCGGTACGCGGGCAGGCGTGGCGTGCGCTGTCGCAGGATAAAGTTCGTGACCGCAGGGGCCACGGCTCGGCTGCCCTGGGCGTATCGGTCCTGCCGTGTCGGTCGAGTTTCTGTTCCGTCCGGGGGGGAAAAAGTTTCATCTCGAAGGGAAGGTCGGGGAAAAAGTCGGGCGGGTCGGGGGCGCGCACCTCTGTCCGAACGTGCTGGGCAGGAGATCCTCGTCGTCGCTGTCGTTCTCGTCGACGTCCATGGGGTTGAGCGCGCCCGCGGCCGGTCCGTCTTCCCCGCCGTAGCCAACGCCGCCGAAGCCGACGCCGGCAGAGCCGAAGCCCATGCCAACGCCGGCGGAGCCGAGCCCCCCGCGCGTCGTCCTCGCCTCCTCCTCGTCGTTCTCCACCGTCGAGGTGATCGTGTTACCCTTGGAGAAGCCCCCGAAGCCCAGCCCCGCGCCGCCCTGGGACGCGAACGACCCGAGCCCGGCGCCGCTTCCGATGCCCCCCCTCGCGCCTAATCCCGCGGTCGGCGGCGCGTCGTCGTCGTCGTCGGCGAACATGTCCTCGGGCTCTTTACCGGCCCCGAGACCGGCACCGCCGCCTCCGGTACCGCCCGCGCTCTTGAAGTTCACGGGGGCCGTGTAGTCCACGGGCGCGCCGCGATCGTCGCGGTCGTCCCCGTCGTCGTCGTCGTCGCCGAAGATCCCGTAGATTGCCTGCTCCTTCGTCTGTCCCCTCCGGCGCTTCCTCGAGTCGTTCCACGCGTCCTCGTCGTAGGTTCCCTCGACGTCGCCCTCATCGTCGGACTCGTAGCGGTTGTACCGACGCCCGTCCCCCTCGTCCTCGTCGGAGCTCATCGCCCCGGCGAGCCCCCTTCCGTGTGGTTCAAAACACCCAACCGGCGACCTAAAAAAATTTTGTCCGAGCGCTAGTGACGAGCTCCACAACACGGAAGGACTTTGACGAGGCGCGAGGTTGGCGCGGCGCGTCGAGGCGAAAAGGCTAATTCGCGTCTTGAACAACCCTACGGCTAATCGTTTACAACCCGGATGACGGACGGCGCGGGTTTGGGGCGAACCCCGCGCCGCGCCTCGTCGCGTTTCGTGTCCCCGACGGCGGCACAGCTGTGTCGATGGGGCGACGGGGCGACAAAAGACGAATCGAGACGGGCGACGTACACAGCTGTGTCGCGAGGACCGACGTGCGTCGTTCTCAATCTCAATCGTCGCTGATGGGCGGAAGATCGTTCCCCCAGAGCTTGGTCCCGTACTTCTGGTACCTCCTGCACGCCGCAAAGTAGAAGGCGTACAGCCCCGAGCCCGCCACGCCCGCCAGCAGGTAGAGCGCGTTTTTGGTGAAGAGGAACTGCAGCGGGTTGACGCTCTCGGGCGGGAGGATGCCGCACCCCTGCAGCATCTCCTTCTCCCGAACCGTGTACTTGCCCGGCGGCAGCTTGAGCTTCTCACCCTTGGTGAACGTGCCGAGGTTGACGCCCGGGTTGAGCTTCTTGACGTCCTCGAACGCGATGCCGCGCGGCTCGATGATGTCCATGATGCTCTCGCCCTTGCGCGTGGGGTAAATGCGGGGCTGGTTGATCTTGGTGATGCCGTCGATGATGTCCTTATCGCGCGCCGAGAGCTTTCCCGCGGGGAGCAGGATGGTGTCCCCGACCTTTGCCTCCGCGCCGCTGGACAGCTTGGAGTTGATCTTCCTGATCTCGTCCACCTTCATCGAGCGCTTCTGCGCGATCGTCTCCAGCGTGTCACCCTTGCGGAGGGTGTACGGGCGAAGGTTACCTTGCGCGCGGATCCCGACGCGACGAGCGCGCGGGGCGAGGACCGCGGCGCGGGGCGCGGACGACCTCATCGCGAGTGAACCCGCCGCGAAGTCGGAACCCCGCAGCGCGAGCGACGCGGACGCGACGGCCATGGCGGGTCGCGCGTTCGGTCGACGGGCGGGAGGGTGGAGCGTCTAGTCACGCACCGCGCGGCTCCGCGCGTGTGGGGGGGTTGGGGGGACCTAGGGTGAGACCTCGCGGGAAGGCCCGGGGGAAGGGCTTCGGAGGCGAAGGGGCGGTGCGAGGCGCTCGCGATGCGACGGCTGCAAAGACGCGACGTTCGAACGACGTGAACCGCGCGTGCCGGTGCGACGCTCGGTGCCTCCGGGGCGAGTGATCGGGCGCCGGTCACGAATGGTGGTTTCACGCGAGGCGGGATGTTCACCTGGCCCGAGTTGAACCGAGAAACGAGGGTCTGGTTCCGCGCGCGTGTGTTTTGTCCGACCGAACACTCGCGGTCGGTTCACCACCTCGTTTTCGCTCGGAGCCTTCAAGAAAAAGCGGCGGCGGTGGTCGTCGGCGCTCGGTGCAGAACGACGGCGCGATGGGGGACGACGACACCTTCAGCGGCCTGAGGGTCAGCGCCCCCAACGGCGTCAAGGTCTATCAGGTCACCGGGGGCAAGCAGGTCCCCAAGTGGCTCTCCGAGACCAACAAGCGCAAGCTCCGGAAGGATGCGGACTACCAGCGCCGCATCGAGCTGGTGCAGGACCTCGAGTTCTCCACCGCGTCGTCGCGGGTGCGACTGTCGGGGGACGGGAACTTCCTCGCCGTGACGGGCATTCATCCGCCGCAGGTCAAGGTTTACGACCTGTCCCAGCTGTCCATGAAGTTCGAGCGGCACCTCGACGCCGAGGTTGTCGACTTTGACATCCTCAGCGACGACTACTCCAAGATGGCCTTCCTGTGCGCCGACCGCAGCGTCGTGTTCCACGCCAAGTTCGGCAACTACTACAAGACCAGGTTCCCGCGACAGGGCCGCGCGATCGCGTACGCGGAGCACACCGGCGACCTCGTCGTCGTCGGCTCCACGCACGAGGTGTACCGCCTCAACCTGGAGCAAGGGAGGTTTTTATCGCCCCTCGAGACGAGCGCCACAGGCGTGAACTGCGCCAAGGTGTCCAACACCCACGGCCTGTTGGCGTGCGGCACCGAGGACGGCACGCTCGAGTGCTTCGACCTGCGTTCGCGCGAACGCCTCGGGAGCGGCCTGCGCGTGTGTGCCGGCGGGGCGGAGGGGTCCGGGCACGGGGTCACGGCTGTGAATTTCGAGCCGAGCGGGATGCGATTAGCCGCGGGCGACGCGGACGGTAAGGTGCGCCTGTACGACCTCCGCTCGTCCCGGCCCCTGTTCACGAAGGATCACATGAACGGATTCAAGATTGTGGATTGCCGTTGGCACACGGCGAACGACGGGCACAAGCGCATCATCAGCGCGGACACGCGGGTCGTGAGGGTGTGGGAGCCCGACACCGGCAAGGCGTACACGTCCATCGAGCCCGGGGATGAGATCAACGACGTGTGCGTCTGGGACGGCACGGGTTTGATCGTGACCGCGATGGAGACCAAACGTCTTGGGGTGCACTTCGCGCCCTCGCTCGGCGCGGCCCCGAGTTGGTGCTCCTTCCTCGAGAACATCACGGAGGAGATGGAGGAGGAGGCGGCGCCCTCGATTTACGACGACTACAAATTCGTCACCCGAGAGGAGCTCACGCGTCTCGGGATGGATAACCTCATCGGCACCAACATGCTGCGCGCGTACATGCACGGGTTCTTCGTCGATAATCGATTGTACGGCAAGGCCAAGGCCATCGCCGAGCCCTTCTCCTACGAGGAGTACAAGCAGAAGAAGGTGGAGGAGAAACTCGCCGAGGAGCTGGCGACCCGCATCGTGGTCAAGCGCAAGGCTCCCAAGGTGAACGCGGCGTTGGTCGCGAGGTTGGAGAAGGGGGAGACCGCGGCGGACAGGAAACGAAAGGGAGGGCGGAAGGCGAAAGGCGCGGACACCCACGAGGACACCGACGACGAGGACGAGGGCGCGGGCGCCATCCTCAAGGACGACCGCTTCGCGCGAATGTTCCGAGACGCCGACTTTGAGGTTGACGAGGACGACGACGCGTACAAGGTGTTGCACCCCAACGCGCCCAAGCTGTCCAAGCGGGAGCGCGAGGAGATGCTGGAGGAGCACTTCGACCTAGACGATGACGACGACGATGAGGAGGAGGAGGGCGCCGTCGCGGACGCGGCGGAGGACAGCCCGGGGGAACTCGACGACGAGGACGACGAGGACGACGAGGACGAGCCCGAGCCCGAGCCCGAGCCCCGTCGATCACGAAGGTCCGGATCCGACGGGGTCAAGATGTACACCGTCAAGGACGAGAGACACGCGGCGGCGTTCAGGGAAGGGAGGCGCGCGCCCCCGAGCGACCTACCCCTCGTAAACCGCGTGGCGCTCGAGGGGGGCGACGGCGCGGGGCGGAGGACTCGGACGGGCGGGAACAAGGAGCTCGTGTTCGACCCGGGAACAAGGAGCTCGCGAGGGAGGGACCGCGCGGGACGGACGCGGGAGCGGGAGCTGAGGGACGGCGCGGGGGGCGCCGCGGAGGACGCGTGGGTCGAGGGCGGCGGCGCGGATAAGAAGCAGAAGAAGAAGCGCGGCATGGGCGGGCTCCTGCCCAAGCAGCGGGGCGGCCGCGGGGGAAGGGGCGGGGGCCGGGGAAGGAGGTGACGGAGACCCACGAGCGTCTCGACAACAGCTGATGACACCGACGAAGAGCTACGTGAGAGAACATTACCCCTCGTCACCCCTCGTCACCCCCGAGCGGTATTCCCCCCGCGCCGACGCCCGCCCCCGGCGTCCCCCGCGCGGCATCCTCCATCTTCGCGATCCTCCCCCGCGCGTCGTCTCCGTCTTCCTCCTCGACGGCCGGGGCGCGGGGGGGTCGCCGGGGCGTCGGGCACCGCGCCGCGTCGCCGCGGCTCCGGCGCGGGTGACGATGCGGGGGATCCGTCCGGCACCGGCGCGGGCGTATCACCCGCGTGGGACGGACGCGGCGCTGGGTCCGTCCTCGCCAATGACGCGGCGCAGCCATTTTCCGTGCACATGCGGCTCGCTCGCTAAAACAGCCTCGGTCGACAAAAATGGACCCTTTTGGGTTGGTCCCTTTGCTTTGTGCGTCACGGAGAAACCAAAGCCTATCCGCGATCTCGCCACGCTGGGATTGCCGATAGGGAAAAGGGAATTGATGTGATGAGGCGTGCCGAGCAGTGAGTGGCGACGATGGAATTGTCGATTAGAATTGCCCGTACGCGACGAATGGGAGTCCGGGAAAAGTTCAGCTTTTTTCGGTTTCCGCCAATCACGAAGCGTCGCCACATGGACCGAATCAACGAACCGCGCTGGCACAACGCGTATGAGAGCCAGTCACGCTTTGGACCAAATCCGATTTGCCAAGTGGCGCTAAAAACCAGATATTTTTCCCGGTTCCCACTCTTCGCGAATCCAAGATTCGAAATGACCTGGCATTTTCGCACTTGGTTAGCACAGGCAAATAGTCTGATCCTACGGGTCAGGTTTGGTTGTGGACAAAAAGCGCCCAGTTTACCCGCGGAAATTTCATATTCCCTCGCGCCGGAACCGACGGCGACGCGACGCACGCGGAGTCGGAATCCCTCGAACGTCGATAGGAGCTCCCGCCTCACCACTCGGACCCAAGTTCTCGCGCGTCCGTGTCGCCGGAATCGTCGGAACGAACCTCGCGGAGACGGCCCATGGTCACGCAGGTGTCGACCGGGTACCCGAACCCTCGCCTCAAACACCCCGCGGGCAACGAAGAGCCGCGGGCGATGTCGGTGCGTCCCTCGCGACCGCACGACCGACGCCGATGCGCGAACAGCCGCCGATGGTTTCCCACGGGTCACTCGCGAGCCGTTCGTATTGACCAAAGTTCCTTCCCCGCCCTCCTCCGCAGGCCGTGACCCAGCTTCCGGCGGTGCCCTCGCACGGTGAGTTCTCCCAAATGGTAGCCTCGAAAATGCCGACCCGCGAGTGGGCGACGCCGCGGACGCGCCCCTCGGCGCGCGCGCGACCATTTTTTCGACGGATAGACCCGACGGAATCGAGGGTCGAGACGTGCACGACACGTCCGCGGCGCGTTCGCCGCTCGCGCCCGGTCAAACTCCGACGCACGACCGGTCTTTACCCGACCGCCCGCGACCCTCGGGCCACCCCTCGAGTTTTCAAACGTTCGACCCTCCATCGTCCCTCGAATATCCGCTAACATTATTCCTCTCCCGCGATGGATCAAACGCAGTTGGACACACCGATGTCATCGCGCTCGCGCAAGCGCAGCTCGCCGCGGCCAAGGTGAGACTCCAGCCGATGCGATCCACCGCGCCGCGCCGTCCCGCGCCGCGTCCCGACCGCTCGATCGAGATACACGACGATGACACCCGGTCACTTCAGCCAAGTGGCACCCAAAAAACCCTCAACCCTGAGGGAACATTCCTTCGCGCGGGTCAGACCCGGCCAATCACGCGATCCTTTTCCCCGCCAAAAAATATTTGGAAGATTACGGCGCTGACCTTTGCCGTTCCTCCGACCCCGCCCCGCGCCAACGCAGAGCCTCCTCGATAAGTCGACCCCGATCGGTCGACCCACCCCCGAGAACAGCGCCGGGGGCAACGCGCGCCTCGCGCGGGACTCCCACGGCAGCTCCGACGAGGACGCCGACCATCACCGATTGACACACGCGGCTGGCTGCCCGGTGACCTCCCCTCGGGCCCCCGACCCGGCGGTGGCCTC
>Ga0181573_10005496_pt1 | contig 10486 bp, 4 predicted proteins | sample 101ome_25_FD_148643 | JGI IMG/M metagenome (GOLD analysis project Ga0181573, IMG submission 148643) | Coastal salt marsh microbial communities from the Groves Creek Marsh, Skidaway Island, Georgia - 101409BT metaG (spades assembly) | ecosystem: Environmental > Aquatic > Marine > Intertidal zone...
GCCCAGGTACAGCGCGTTGAGCTCGTACCCCGTGCTGGACTTGCGCACCGCGCGCCTCGTCCGAATCACCCGCCCGCTCGGCGTGACGACGGTCATCGCGCGGACGTTCTCCTTACTCGTGCCGTACCGAAGCGTGCTCATGCCGCTTCCGCCCGTGCTCGCCATCCCGCCGACGCTCGGGTTCGAGCTCGGGTCCGGCCCGAACACGCGGTTTTTCGGTTTCAAAAACGCGTTCAGCTCGTTCTTCAGAACCCCCGCGCCGCACGTCGCCACCTGCTCCCCGTCGTCCCACGCGAGATGCTTCAGCCGAGACGTGTCCAGCACGACCCCGCCGGAGTACGGCACGCACCCGCCCTCGAGCCCGGTGCCCGCGCCGCGAGTCGTCAACGGCACCCGCCGCGACCAACATAGGCGCACGACCCGGGCCGTCTCGGCGGTGGAGACGGGCAGGGCGACGACGTCGGGCGGGGAGCTGGGCGCGTGGTGGCCCATGTCGCGCTGATACGCCGAGACGTCGTCGCCGAACGCGGGGGAGAGGCACCGCGAGCGGTCGCCGGCGAGCGCCGCCAAGACGGAGGCGCGGAACGGCGCGTCCGCGACGCCGTACGACGGCGCCGGCGGAACCGCCGGGTCGTCCTCGAACCAATCCAAACGCGAATCCAAAGACGCGGAGGAGGCGTCGTGGGAGTTCTCCTCATCGGTTCGCACCTTGGCTCGGAAGGCGGCGACGTCGCGGTTGAGCGCTCGGATCTCGATCAAGAACGCGTCGTGGCCGTGGACGGAGTCGATCGCTCGCATCTCCGCGCGGGGCATGAGCCGCGCCATCTCCTCCTGCAGATGGATCGGGTACAGCAGATCGGACGTGATCCCGACGACCATCGTCGGCTGGGCGATGGCGCGCATCGTCGCCTCGTAGTCGCCCCCCTTATCCTCGGCGACGTCGTGCGAGTCGAGGGTGTGCGTCAGCTGCGCGTAGCAGTTGGCGTCGAACCGCTTGGTGAACTTGCGCCCCTGGTACCGCAGGTACGACTCCACCTCGAAGTGCGGGAGCGCCCCGGCGGCGCCCGGCGTGGCCCTCCGAACCACCTTCAGCTCCGCGTCCGCGTGCGCGTCCGGCGGGGGCGACGCCTCGCGCGCGCGGCGGTGCCTGTCGTCGACGCTCCGCGGCGCCCGGTACGTGAGCATCGCCGTCATACGCGCCGCCGCGAGGCCCCCGAGCGGGGGGTCGCGCGGGTCGTACGCGCCGCCGAGGAATTTGGCGTCCGCGGCGATCGCGAAGCGCTCCGCCTCGCCGATGCCGATCGCCCAGTCCGTGTGCTTCCCGCAGCCGGCGATGAGCACCAGGGACTCGACCAGGTCGGGGTGCGTCGCGCCCCACTCCAGAGCGAGCATGGCGCCCATCGACCCGCCGATGGCGCACCGGATCTTTTTCGCGCCGAGATGGTCGAGGAGCAACTTCTGAAGCCGGACGTTGTCGCGGATCGTGCAAGGGGTGGGGAAGTCCGCGCCGTACCAAGCCGAGAAGGAGGAGGAGGAGGAGGAGGAGGAGGAGGCGTGGTGGTCGTCGTCGTGGTGGTCGTCGCGACCGCGCTTGGCCGGGTCGGGCGTGCACGGGCTGGAGGTGCCGTACGGGGAGCCGAGGTAGTTGGCGCACACGATGAAATCGCGATCGGTGTCGAGCGCGAACGCGGGGCCCGCGCCGAGCATCTCGCCCCACCACTCGTGCACGCAGCTGTTGGACGTCAGGGAGTGGCCCACGACCACGACGTTATCGCCCGCGGCGTTCAGCTCGCCGTACGTCGAGTACGCGCACCGGACGTCGCGGAGGACCGCGCCGCTGTCGAGGCGGAGGGCGGGGAACGTCGCGAGCGAGGCGCCGGGGGGGAGGCCCGGACCGGCGTCCTTCATGTGGTCGCCCCCGTCGTCCGAGGGCGTGCTGGGCGGGGGGGACATCGCGAGGGAGAACCGGCCGGCGACGAGACGCCCGAGCCCGAGCCGGCGCGCGCCGGAGTGAGGAGGGGCGCGGGGGCGAGAGAAGCATAACGTCACGCCGCGCAGATGGAGGCAGCAGGGTTTCGAAGACGCGCGCCAGCTGGCGCGCAGTGAGTTCAGCTTCAAAGTTCGGCGAGACCTCGATCCTGGGAAATCCTGGGAAAACTGTCAAACTGTTGACTCGTCGGTTTCCGCGGTCATCAGTGGTGGGCGCGCCCCCCGCCCCCGATGGAGGCGGCGGGTTGGCGCTCGACGGAGTTCCTGCTCGTGCGTCACGGCCAGACGTCGTGGAACGCCGCGGGGGTGATCCAGGGCCAGGCGGACGCGCCCCTGGACGAGACGGGCCGTTCGCAGGCGCAGGCCCTCGGCGCGGCCGCGGCGTCCGGCGCGCTCGGCGCGATCCGACTCCCGGTGCTCTCCTCGGACCTCTCCCGCGCCGCCGACACCGCGCGCGCGCTCGCCGACCACCTCCGCGGCGCCGCGTCGACCACCCCCGCGGCGCCCCCCCCCATCGTCACGCTCCACCCCGAACTCCGCGAGCGCCACGTCGGGGTCCTCCAGGGCGTCTCCCGCGCGGACGCGCCCGCGACCCATCGCGACGCGTTTCGCGCGTTTCGATCCCGCGACGACGCCGCGCGCGTCCCGGGCGGGGGCGAATCCTTCGACGAACTCTGGGACAGAGCCGTGGGCTTCCTCGAGCGCGTCGCCGCCTCCGAGCCCGCGAGCGAGAATCCCCCGGCGCGCCGCCGCGCGCTTCCCTCGGACGGAGACGAGGACGCCTCGGACGCCGCCTCGGCGGACGTCGCCGCGTCGAAACCGACGACGCGTCGCGTCGCCGTCGTCACCCACGGCGGCGTCCTGCGCGTGTTCGCCGCGCGGTGCGCGCGCGACGCGGGGCGGAAGCGACGCGTGTTGATGACGCCGCCGCGAGGGGGGTGCGATGGCGAGGAGTCTACCGACGATCCGACGATCCCGGGTTCGAACCTCTCCGGGGGTCGGAGGTGCGTCGTGAGGAACTGTTCCGTCGGCGTCGCGCGCATCTACACGCCGCCGCGAGGCTCGGGGGAGGAGCCGCTGTGGGAGGCGACGTCGTGGGGCGAGGTCGGGCACCTCGGCGCGCTCGGCGTCGATGCGCTCGCGCACGCGTTCGGAGGAACGGAGGATACCGCGTGAGGGAAGGGACGGGGGAGGGGGGGAAGCGTGAAGGTACGCGCGTTCTGATGGAGTCCATCTATGATGAGTGCAGATGTGAAAACACAGAGCGCGACGCCGCCTGCAGTTTGTCAAGTTTAGTCATGAGTCACCACTGTGCTCGCGCACCTGACCGGATTCTCCCGCGGCGTCTCTCCGCCGCGCAAATCCAACTGCCTCGCGCGCGCTGACTCGGCGCCGCGGTCCGTTCGTCGTCGCACTTTCGCGGTCGTTGCACTTTCGCGCGGCGCGCCCCGCGCCTTCCCCCCCCCTTCCCTCGCGATGTGGCGGCGCGAGTGCGCGGCGCTCGTCCGCCGCGCGTCTCGCCGCGCGTTCGCGCGTCGTCTCTCGGGCGACGCCGCGGGGCGAGAGCGCCCCGCCTCGTGCGCGGCTTGGCGCGCGTCGGCGGACCGTGACGACCATCGTTCACTTCATTCTCGTTGTCGTCCGCGGGGTCCGCTGCTCGGGGCCGCCGCCGGCGCGGCGCGACCCGCGCCGCCGCCTCGCGCGTCCCTCGCGCCTTCGTCGTCGTCCTCGGGATGCCGCTCGTTCGCCGCCGCGTCGAGTCCCGCCGACGCCGCTCCCGGGTCGCTCGCGTCGGCGTCCCCCGGGACCAGCGCCCCCGGGGGGAGCGGCGCCCCGCCGACGTCCGCGCGCGCCGCGTCCTCCTCCGCCACCGCCGCGCCCGGCCGAGATTGGTCGACGACGACGACGCGCCGCGATCAGCACCAGTCGCGCTCGCTCGCGGAGTGGGCGCGCGACGCCGATCGCCTCGACGCGTCGGTCGACCCCGGCGCGCCGCTTGACTCGAGCGCGCGCTCGACCAAGTGCGTCATCACCGCGTACGGCCCCGATCGCCCGGGCCTCGTCTCCTCGTTGGCCAAGGCGGTGTTCGCGGCGAAGGGCAACGTCGAGAACACGCGCATGGCGCGCCTCGGCGACGACTGCAACGTCATGATGCTCGTCTGTTTCGAGGACGCCACGAGCGCCGAGCGCGCCGAGTTCGCGCGCGCCGCGGAGGAGATCCCCGGCCTGGTGGTGAAGATTCGCTCGACGCGGAGCGACCAGAGGAAGGTTCGAGACGCGCAGAGGGACACGAGCCGGTGGCGCCGCGTGTTTCTGCACGGCTCGGATTTCCCGGGGCTTTTGTACCGGGTGACGTCGTACCTCGCGTCGGAGGGGATCAACGTGGAGCTCATCAACACGGACACGCAGCACGCGCCCTTCGGGGACGACGACGAGCTGTTCACGATCGACGCGGTGATCGAGATCCCGGCGGAGACGAGCCTCGCGAGGTTCAAGAAGAGCATGGACAGGCTCAAGAACAAACTCGGCGTCGACATCGTCATCTCGGACCACGAGAGCCACAGGGACGACTGAAGAGAAAGCGGACCGAAGAGAAAGCGACGGAGCTCCGGGACCATAACGACGCGTGATGAAACGAAACGTTCCGCGGAATGATGAGAGAGACGCGAAACGAAGCGAGACGACGACGGGTATTCTAGCTCTAGGGTATCGTGTGTATCTCGTGCGGTAGTACAAAAGGGGCGACGCGACGCCTCGCCCGCCGCGAATTTTGGCGGCGGCTTCGGGCGTCGCCCTCCCCGGAGATGATGTTTGTTTTCCCGTTTTCGACGGGAGAGACGGACGTCCTCGCGCGTTCGTCCGTCACAGCCCGGCGCCCGTGATGTTCGGCAACAGCCCCGCGAGGGTCTTCGCGAGCTCCTCGTCCACGCCGCCCGTCGCGGCGGCCTCCAGCGCCTTGGCCTCCTCCTCCTCCGCCTCCGCCGCCGCGTCGCTGAGCGCCGACATCTTCGCCTCCGCCGCCGCCACCACCTCCGCCGCGCTCGTCTCGTTGCCGAAACCCTTCGCGGGCGGCGGCGACGGCGGCGGCGGCGGCGACGACGACGCGTTGGCGGACGCGTTCGAGGCGTTCGGAGCGGACGCGACGACCGAACCGTCTCGGGCGTCGTCTCGGGCGTCCTTCCCTTCCGCCTCGCGCGATCGGACCGCCTCCGGCGCGGCGTCTTCTTCGTCCTCCTCGGCGGCGTTTTCGTCCTGCTCCTCCGCGGTGAAAACGTCTTTTTTGTCCTCCTCGGCGGCTTCCGCCTTCTCCTCGGCGTCCAGCATCCCGACGGCTTCGGCGAGGGCGGTTTTCGCCTCGGCGGCGTCGGCGCTCGCCTCCTCCACCTTCTTCACCGCCGCGTACGCCTTCGCCGCCGCCTCCGCGGCGTCGGGGTCGACCTCGGGGTCGAGGGTGGTCGCGAAGGGGGCGGCGTCGAGGGCGGAGGAACGCGATGAGGGACGCGACGACGCGTCGCCGCCGCCGCCGAATCTCGGAGGCGCGCCCCCCCCCGGGGGGTCGTGGTCGACGTCGACGTGCGGCGGGGACGGAACCGGCGGGGACGGGGAAAAAACCGATGCGACGGTCGTCGCCTCCGTCGCCAAACCCGCCGCCGCCTTCCCCGCGCGATCATCCGCGGGCGGCGACGGGTTCAGCGACGGGTTCGAACGCGGCGGCGGGGAAGCGCGCGGCGGGCGCTTTTTCAGCGCCCGCGCGTCGCTCTTCCCCTCGTCGTCGCCGCGCGTCGGTTTCGTCGTCGTCTCCGCCTTCGCGTCCTCGAGCGCGTGCCGCATCTCCTCCTTCTCGTGGAGCGCCTCCTCCAGCTTTTCCGCGAGCGTTTCCGTGATGGCGTCGATGGCGTCGGGGGTCGCCTCGTCGTGGCGGGTCCCCCGGCCGCCGCCGCCGGAATTGTGAGACTGAGACTCCTCCCGCGCCTTGGCCACCTCGCTCGACGCGCTGAGGAGCGTCTGCTCGAGCTTCTCGGAACTCTCCTCGAACGCCTCCTTCGCCTCCTGGATCTGCGTCGTCTCCCTCTCGATCTTCTCCTTCGCCATCTGCGCGTCGGCGATCTTCGACACCACGTCCACGAGCGCGCGCTCCTGCATGAGCTCGCGGAGCACCTCGCGCGTGCACGCGAAGGAAAGAAACGTCGCCGCCAAAATCTGCGCCTTGGCGCCCCGACGCCACCGACGCGTCGAAGCCGCCGACGAGTCCCGCGACTCCACCCAAGAGAAGGACCCGCCGCCGACGCCGCCGACCTTCTCGCCGCGCGGGTTCCCCGGGTTCCCCGCGAAAAGCGGCGCGTCCTCGTCCCCGAGAAGAAGACCACCCTCCGCGTCGACGACGCCATCCGCCGCCGCGCGCGTCCGGTGCTCGGCGCTCGAGAGAAACGGCGGCGCCGAAGCCATAGCCCCGCCGCCGCCAAACTCATCGGGGTCGCCCCCGTCCCGGTCGGTCCGCGGAGCGGGCGGGGTCTCCTTCTTATTCGAGGGGTAGTCCCTCCGCTGAGCGTGACCGGTGATGAGGGTATTCGTCCGCTGCGGGTGCTGCTGCTGCTGCATCTCCACGCCGCCGTCGCTCACCTTCGCGGCGAGCTTCCGCGGGGAGGCGCCGCCCCCGAACGAAAACGGAGACGTGAACGGAAAGGGAAACGCGTCGCCGCCGCCGCGCTCGGTGACGCTGAGGAACGCCAAACCGGGCAGGACGAACGCGATCAGGAACGAGCACGTGCTCCCGGTCAGACCGAACGCGAACGCGACGTTCGGGACGTACAGCGAGAGGCCCAGCGCCGCGAGCATAGACCCGAGCGCCACCGCGTGCGAGAGCCGCGCCGCCGTCGCGGGGGAGATTTTTTCAATCTCCGAACGAAAACCGACGGCGCGATGCTTTGCGCGGGCGTCCGCGGAACCACCGAACGCGTTCGCCGCCTTGGTCTCGTGGGCGGCGTCCGCCGCGGCGGAGGAAGAAGTGGAGGTGCCGCCGCCGATGGGTGTACTACCGCTTCTTAGTCCGGACTCCACGAAGGCGACGTACGCGTCCTTGGCGGACCTCTGGAGCGGGAGCAGGATGGTGGGCACGGAGGCGAGGATGACGAGCGCGTAGCCGAACTTGAGCGCCTTGCTTCCCGCGACGCCCAGGAACGTGCCGTCGAGGTTCCTCAGGACGTTCCCCGCGGTGACGTCCCTGAAGGATAAGTACCCGCCGAGGCCGATCATGACGTACCCCACGAAGCACACGCGCATGGTGAGCGTCACGACCCCCGCGGCGGGTCCGAGCCCCCACGGGCGCATCGATCGCGTCACGGGGAGGACGGCGGGATGCGCGCCGAACGCGAAGACCGCCAAGGGCAGCACCGACATCGCCCCCCCGAAGTTCACCCACGCGACGGGCGCGAGGCTCCCGCCCTTCCCGTCCGCGACGAGCGTGGGCGTGGTGGTTCCGGTGACGCCCGCGGACCCGGCGGCGGCGGTCGCGCCGTACCTCGCGGGGGCGAGGGCGTGGAGGGCGAGGACGGAGGCGAAGCATCCCACGATGGCGACGGAGAGGCGGGAGACCGCGGCGAGGACGCGCGACGCGCCGTCGCCGCCCACCAGGACGCCCATCGGGAGCATCCCGCCGAGGACGACCGCGGCGAGCATGCCCGCGCGGTTCGGCTCGAGGCCCGGGGGGAGGATGTCGATCGCGAACGGCGAGACGACGTCGGCGAGGATGTTGGCGTACCCGACGAGGCAGCCGATCTGGAGGAGGAAGATGGCCGCGGAACTGAGCGCTCGGCCGCGGGGGCCCAGGGTGAGGTCCATGAGCTCCTCGTAGCTCGCGAGCGGGGCGCCGCGGCGCTTCGCGCGGCTGACGCGGTCCGCGGCCATCAGGAGCATCACCGACGAGCACCACGTCCACGCGCACGAGCCGAGGAGGAGGACCAGGCCGAGCAACGCGCCGCAGCTCCGGAAGAACGCGGGGAGGGACAGCGCGCCCGCGCCCATGACGCAGTTCGCGAGGTTGATCGCGGCGTCGCGGGGGGACGTGCCCGCGTCGGCCGGGGGCCCGGCGATCGACGCCGGCGCGGCGCGCGCGGGTCCGGAGGGGGGGAGCGCGGACGCGCCGTCCGAACTCGTCCGGACGGGCGGAGGATGACGCGCCCCGGAGCCGCGGACGTGCGTCGGGGACCCGCGGTGCGTCGCGGACCCGCCCCCGGGGCGGGCTTTCCCCGCGACGGAGACCGGCATCGGGGACCCGCGCCGACCGACGTCCGCCACCCCGAGCTCCTCGTCCCCGCCCCCGGAGCCGCCCGCGCCGGGCGTGCGTCGCATCGGGAGCGGTCCAGCGCCCCCGCCTGTGCGCGGACGAATTTTCCGCGGCCCCGCCGAGAGGCAGCCCGCGGGCGCAGCGCTCGCGAGCCGTCGACGCGGCTGACGATCAAAAGCCTTGGACCGCTCCACGCGTGTTGCTGCTGGAAATAAACAATAAACGCCTCGGGCGACGAGCCCCCGGGCCGCCCCACTCCGCGCTTCCCCCGTTCGCTCCGTTCGCGATGGGCGACCGCGGCGTGTCCCGCCGCGCGGACCTCCCCCTCGGCGGTCGTCACGCCGGGCGCGCGGTTCGCATGCTCCGCTCGCACGCCAAGACGGACCGCGGGAGCGTCTTCGTCGCGCACCTGGCGTTCCCGATCGCGAGCGACGCGGTGGCGCGCTCGGCGATCGCGGCGCTCAAGCGCGACGTCGGGGACGTCGACCACGCGATGAGCGCGTACCGCGTCCCCGCCGCCGCCCCCGCCGACCCCGCGTCGGGTCCCCGGACGACGAACAACAAGCGCCCCCGCCCCGCGAAGCCCAAGGTGGCGTCCGGGTTCGACGACGACGGCGAGGCCCGGGGCGGGGCGGCGATTCGCGCCGAGCTCAACGCGCGCCGAGCCCTGGGCGTGGCGGTCGTCGTCACGCGGAGCTACGGCGGGGTCAACCTCGGTAAGGCGCGCTTCGAGCACATCCGGGACCGCGTGCGGATCCTCCTCGACGCCGCGGGGTGCGAGCCGGACGTCCCCGCCTCGAGCGACGCGTTCAGAGGCGCGGGGAGGAGGCTCGACGGCGCCGACGGCGGCGTCGCCGCCGCGCTCGGCGGCGTCCCCATCTCCGCCGCCGCGGAGACTTTCCCGGCGTCGATCGTTCCCGCGACGGTTCCGCCCTCTCGGCTCGGCGGCGCGGCGGGGAATCCGAAGCGGCCGAAGAAAAAAACAAAGCCCCCCATCCCCGCCGCCGTCGCGAGCGACATTCGCGCGAGGCTCCTCGCGGCGGCGGAGAAGCGCCGGGCGAGCGCGGGTCTCGTTCTTCCCGCGGCGGCGGCGCTCTCGGCGGGGGGCGCGGGAACGGGGACGGGGGCGGGGGACTCCGGGGGGCGTGCGGCTTCGACTTCGGGGAACGAGGCGGAACCGCCGGGGGGGGGGGCGGCGCCGGTCCCGGGGGGCGCCGCGGTCAAAAAGGAGACTAATTACCGAAACCCGCCGGCGGAGACGACCGCTGCTGGTATCGCCGCGCCCGACGACGTCGTGAACCTCGCCGACGAGGACGAGTGACGGCGACGACGACCGAGATGCGCTGAGATACGTACATACCTCCACTCGTACTATACGACCGATGGATATCCATAGAGCCTCTGATATACCCCCTAGTAGCTCTGCTAGAGCTAGAAGTAAGTACGCTTTCGTAGACTCTAGTACGAATACCGAACGCGCCTCGACGATGCTCCAAAGCTAGAGTATACTCCCTCCGCTCGCTCGGACCTCATCTCGTCGCCCACTCCTCGCACCGGCGGGTCAGCGCGTCGGCGGTTTCTCGTCCGAACGCTCGCGCGTACGCGGGCCTCGCCGCGCACCGCGCCATGTACGCGGCGATGCGCGGGAACCTCGCGAAGGACACGTCCCCGAAGAACTGCGGGACGAAGAGGAGGTACGCCCCCACGGCGACGTCCGCCGGGCCGAAGACGCCGCGCTCGCCCTCCCCGGCGAGCCACTCTCGCTCGGGGCCTTCGCCGCCTTCGCCGCCACCGCCGCCGCCCGCGAGCCACGCCTCGAGCCTCAGGAGCGTCCGCGGGGGCTCCTTCGCCCTCGCGCCCGAGTCCAGGACGCGTCCGCGCGCGTCCTCGATGAACAGGCACGGGTCGAGGGAGGCGTTCGCCCACACGATCCACTTCAGCGCGTCGGCGCGGCGCGCCGGGGACGCTCGAAGATTCGGGTCGAACGCGTCCCCCAGGTAGGCGAGGATCGCGCCGCTCTCGAACACGCGCCCGAACGGCGCCGCCTCGTCGCGGTCCACGAGCGCGGGGATCTGGCCGAACGGGTGCGGGTTCGCGGAGTCGTGCGGCGGGCGCTCCTCGAACGCGAGGTCGAGCTCGTGCATGTACCAGTTCACGAGCGGGGAGCGCGACCCGGGGGACCCGAAGAGCACGAGGCGCGGAGGACCCGTCGCG
>Ga0181573_10005498_pt1 | contig 10485 bp, 8 predicted proteins | sample 101ome_25_FD_148643 | JGI IMG/M metagenome (GOLD analysis project Ga0181573, IMG submission 148643) | Coastal salt marsh microbial communities from the Groves Creek Marsh, Skidaway Island, Georgia - 101409BT metaG (spades assembly) | ecosystem: Environmental > Aquatic > Marine > Intertidal zone...
GTCGCCCCACTCAGCCGGGAAGGCGGAAGGCTGACCGCCGGGAGCAGCATTGAATTGGCGCACTTGGGCAGCCTCTCATTACTCGATCGCCTCGGACACCGCGTGGCCGACGCGTTTATCACACAGACTCGCTTTGATCCGCATAAGCGCGCGACCACCGAACAGGCGCTGTTCGACGCACTGCCCGACATGCTATCGGCCCTGCGCCAACACAGCGAAACGCAGGTCACGATTGAAGGCTACAGCGCGCGGATCACACGCGACAGCCTGATCGATATTGGCACGCAGGCAGCTAGCGAACTGTCAGCTGTCGTCGGACCCAACGGTTCGGTCATGCTCGATGCCGCCTTGGCCGACTTTCCCGGATTCGCGATCCCTTGCGCCACGTTCGTCACGCCCACTGAGCAGATCCCGACAATTTTTCTGCGCGAGGCGCAGAGTCTGACGGCCGACCCCTCGGAGCTCGTGTTTCATCGTTCGATCAGCGACGCAGTCGATGCGACAACCCATGACAAGGCAGACCCAGACTCCGATACGACATTACTCTCGGAGTCCACTGACAACGCTGCTCAGCCGACTCACCTGCTCGAGGGTGATACAGCCTTCGCGCTGGGTCGCGTTATGACACTCGACAATGGCACAGTCCTGCTCGCGGGCTCCGATGGCTTGCGCCTCGGCCAAGGGCACCCGCGCGCCCTCACTGTCAATGGCGAAGCAGCGATCGCAGGTCAGGCACTTCATATCGGCGATGAGCTGGCGGATTCGGATGGCGTTATCGGCCGCTTGATCGCTGTACGCGGGTGAATTGTGGCGCGTCGCAAGCGACAAGCATCGACGTTTAACTTAAGCTTCCTCGACATTATGTCTTGCGGATTTGGCGCGGTCGTTCTGGTGTTTCTCATCATCGATCACGCGATAGAAGTGGAATATAAGACCCTCAACGCCGACGTGCTATCAGAAATCGCACTTCTCGATGAGGACATTCGTGAAGGCGAAGCCGGGCTCGTTCGTTTGCGCAACGCGCTCACAGATGCCGATGCCGATATCGTCGAAGCACAGGGACTGGCTTCGCGTGTTACCGAAGAACTCAGTCGCTTTGAAGCCCTCACCGCAGCGATGGAAGAATCAGGAGTGACCACCGATGCCGATATCGAAGCCATCAAGGCGGAGATCAACCGACTCGAACAAGAGGTCAAAGAGCTGCGCGAATCGGCTGAAGCCGATGGAGGGCGCAGCGCCCGTGATTTTAGTGGCGATGGGCAGAGGCAATATCTTACGGGATTGAATCTCGGCGGCTCCCGCATACTGATCCTGCTCGATGCCTCAGCGAGTATGCTGTCTGATCAGTTAGTCAATATTATTCGGCTGCGGAATATGGACGAGGCCTTACAACTGTCCGCAGAAAAGTGGGTCCGCGCACGCTCGACAGTGGACTGGCTCATGGCGCAGCTGCCGATAAACTCACGATTCCAACTGGTGGTCTTCAACACGCAAGCGCGATTTGTGCTGCCTGAGACGGCAAACATTTGGATCGATGTCGCAGATAGCGACAAACTCGAAAAGCTCTCGGAAGGTCTCGGTCGCCTGCGGCCCGAGGGTGGCACCAGTTTGCACAACGCCTTCAGTCAGGCGAATGCGTTCAATTCTCGACCTGATAACATTTTTTTGATTACCGACGGCCTGCCCACACAGGGCACCAAGCCGCCGCGAGGCCCCACTATCAGCGGGCCCGATCGGTTGCGATTATTTCGCGAGGCCGCCAAGCTCTTACCCAAGGGGGTCCCTGTCAATATTATCTTGGCGCCGATGGAGGGCGATCCATTAGCGGCCTCGGAATTTTGGCGGCTGGCACAGGATTCTGGGGGCAGTTTTATGAGCCCCGCCAGAGATTGGCCCTGAGGTGAATGATGCGAAGTCGACGCGCGCCCGCTGAATTTTCGATCTCCTTTTTGGATGTGATCTGCTGTGGCTTCGGTGCAGTCATTCTCTTGCTCATGATCACCAAAACGGTACAACCGCAAATTCTTGAGCAATCCAGCATCGTGGCTGAAGGTCGTGTGGCTGAGTTAACTGAACAATTATTTGAAATTCGCGGAGAGACGCGGATTTTGAACCGCGATCTCACAGTGAAGCGCGAACAAATTTCCAGTTATGAGGAGCGCATTGCGGTGCTACAGGGCGCACTCGCCAGTGCGCGAGCACGACACGATACGCTGAATACATCGCGCAACGCGAACAGCATTATTCTCGATCAACTGGCGATCGCGAGGCAGCGCCTGACTGATGAAGAGCGACGTCTGCTGGGTGACCGCTACGAAAGCAAAAACAACCTGATCGGTGGAATACCTGTCGACAGCGAATATATTATTTTTATCATCGATACATCGGGGTCGATGTTCTCCTACGCCTGGCCTCGCATGCTCAAAGAGATGGAGGCGACGCTCAACATCTACCCAGAAGTCAAAGGGATTCAGGTCTTAAACGACATGGGTAACTACCTGTTTAGCCGCTATCGCGGGCAATGGATTCCCGATACCCCAGCGCGACGTGACCTCATCCTGCGCAGCCTGGCCAACTGGAATGTATTCTCAAACTCGTCCCCTGTGGAGGGTCTGACTGCAGCGGTCCGGTCCTTTTATGATCCGGGTAAAAAGATTTCAATCTATGTCTTTGGCGATGAATTTACGGGCGAGTCGATTGAGAGCGTGGTCCGCACCGTCGATCAACTCAACAGTGAGACGACCTCAGGACAGCGCCGAGTCAGGATCCATGCGGTGGGTTTCCCAGTCCAGTTCATTCGACCACCCGAGCTACAAACAACCGGCATTCGGTTTGCTACACTGATGCGTGAGTTGGCCTACAAAAATGGTGGCACATTTGTCGGACTCAATGATTTTCGGCCCTAGACCTTACGGTTTGAGAATGATCGCGCTCGTCGCGGTGATGGCATTGTCTGGGTGTAGCAACAAGCAGGTCATCGTCACCGGCAATTTCCCTACGCCGACCATGACCAAAGTGCAAACGACCCTCGGAGTGGTGTATTCACCTGAATTCGCCAACCACGAATTTTTCGACGAAGCCAAAGGACGCAACGAATCCTCTTGGCTGGTCCAGACAGGTACCGCCCAGGTCGAGTTTTGGAATACTTTCCTGCCGGGAATGTTCGAGCGTGTCGTGGTGATTGGCTCAGATGAAGACTGGCACACTCACCACGAATCCCTAGACGCCGTATTGATACCACAGGTGGCCGAACTGCAATACGCCATCCCCTTGCACACCAATGTGAAAGTCTATGAAATTTGGTTGCGCTATCAATTTAGACTGGTCACGCCTGAGGCAATTCACGCGCACGAGGCGGAAAGCCTCATGTTTAATCCAGCCGAGGATATTGCCAGCTTTACACTAACGGCCTATGGGAAAACCCCCTCAGCATTCATGCAATCTGATACCGACGCTGTAAACTATGCAGCCATCGTTGCGCTGCGCGATGCGGGCGCCAACTTTATCACCCAATTTGAGCGTATTCCCGCAGTCGCGACATGGCTCCTAGCGCTGGGAGAGGATACGCCGGGAGAGGCGCCATGATAGCCAATCCGCGACTCCCACTGTCTCTGGTGCTTGTGCTCTCGCTACAGGCCTGCGTCAGCGCGACGGTCAATGAAATGACCTACAACGAACCCGAGGCAGGTATCGGTGATGCCGCCCTTGTCATCTTGGGGCGCCGTCATGCACCTGACTACGACACCGAGTTCGATTTCATCGATTGTGTTGGCAAAGTGATTCATAGTGGCGATCCAAGCATCACGGTCATCAACGAGCGGCAATTTATCGATCGCCTCTACCCCTGGTTTGAGCCGCGGATAGCGCCGATGCAACCGTCGGATATCGATCGATTGCGCGCACAAACGCCGATTCACGAGCAACTCAACCGATTTGGCATTGAATACATGATCTGGATTGACGGCACCACGATCGAAACCAACAGCACAGGCTCTATGACCTGCGGTGTTGGGCCCGGTGGCGCTGGTTGTTTTGGCTTTGGTACTTGGGGAAATGAAGCCAATTATGAAGCCACCATCTGGAACCTGAACGAGCAGGCTGAAGTCGGTAAAGTCAGTGCTGAGACCAGTGGTCAGAGTTATATGCCTGCGGTGATTGTTCCCATTCCGATTATTGCGCCCGTTCAAGACACCGCCTGTGAAAGCCTGGGCCTGCAATTACTACAATACTTTTCCTCGGAGCATTGACCATGCGCAGCCTGATGGTAAGCCTGTCGATGGCAGTGATTGTGGGGTGTGCAAGCAGCGGATCGACCGTGACAGTCGGCGGTAGACCGGTGTCTATGCCCTCGGACACCGCTGAAGAACACGAAAAACTGATTGAGAATGTCGGTCTCTATGACGATCCAGAACTCGCCGCCTATGTTGAGCGTGTAGGACAACAATTGGTCGCCAACTCGCGTATGCCCAAGCAAACATTCACCTTCACACTACTCGATTCACCCGACATTAACGCCTTCGCGTTACCCGGTGGCTTCATCTACGTGAACCGAGGCTTACTGGCCTACCTCGACAGCGAGGCAGAACTCGCTGCTGTCTTGGCCCATGAAATTGGGCACATCACTGAGCGACATCACAGTCGGCGTAAGACGCAGAGCGTGACCTCGCAGGTTGCCGCTGTGACCGCATATATCCTCACGGGATCGGGTCAGATCTACGATGCGGCCTCGATGTATGGGGCAGAGCTGATCTCAGGTTTCGGGCGTGACATGGAGCTTGAGGCGGATGCCGCTGGCGCTGAGACGATGCATCGCACAGGCTATGAGGCCGATGCGATGCTCTCTGTTATTGGCGTCCTGAAGGACCAAGAACAGTATCGACGCGTGCAAGCGCGCGCGTCAGGAAAACCCTCTGGTACGTATCATGGGCTGTACTCTAGCCATCCGCGAAATGACCTACGCTTGCAGACCGTCATCCGGACGGCGAGTGCGCTCGATATCGACAACCAACCCGAGAATCCTGAGCAACCCGGCGTCTTTCAAACTCAGGTCGAGGGCCTCGTATTTGGTGCCAGTGCCGAAGCGCAGAGTGAACCCGATCGTTTCTATCACAACAACCTCGATTTCACATTTGCGCACCCGCCTGGTTGGTCGGTGGTACAGCAAAGCCGCGCCATCGTCGCCACCAATGCCGCGGGCGACGCGACACTGACGATTACCTTGGACCGAATCGAACCCGATAGCACCGCCTCACAAGCCCTAGAGGACGGTGCTGGGGGAACATTGAGTGACACCGAGGCCTTCGAGCAGTTTGGTTTGAACGGCGCCACCGCGCGCTCCTCGAGTGCAGACGCAACCCTGCGCCTCGCTGTGATCGATCACAGCTACCGATTTTTGTTTGAGGGCACGTCCAAAGACCTTGACGCTACAGACGCCGATTTTTTAGAGATGATCCGGAGCTTCAGACCGTTAGTCGCGCGTGAGAAGGTCACGGGTGTCAGTCGCACGCTGCACTATATACAAGTACCCAGGGGGGCAACGCTTGAGTCCCTATCGAGTAGCGCGCGCGTCCCTGATGCCGAAAACCAGCTGCGCCTGATCAATGGCTACTATCCGGTCGGCGAGCCGCGTACCGGCGACTGGGTCAAAACCATTCGCTAACCCTACGGAGTCTCTATGTCGGCTAATCGTCGGTCGCAACGTCGTCTTCTGTGCCTACTGCTATTGTGCTGCGCGAGTGCCTCTGCTGAGATCACGATCTACACTGCGCGATTGATCCGCACCATGGACCCATCAATGCCCACCGCCACGGCAGTGGCTGTAGAGGATGGTCGCATTCTATCGGTCGGATCACTCGATGCGCTGACGCCACTCTTGGAAGATCCGTCAGATCATATTGATACGCAGTTTGCGGATGCAGTGCTCTTACCCGGATTCATTGATCCGCATGTTCACCCAATGCTACCTGCAGTGCTGACACAGTTTCCCTTTCTCGCGCCCGATGACTGGCAGCTACCCACAGGTGATTTCCCAGCGGCGCGCACACCCGAGGCCTATCGTACGGCGCTGGTCGAACAGGTCCGATCGCACGACGACCCTGCAGTGCCTTTTGTGTCTTGGGGATACCACCCACTCTGGCACGGTGCGCTCTGGCGCGAGGACCTCAATCAATTATTCGGTGATCAACCCGTCCTGTTGTGGCATCGATCGTTTCACGAGCTCATTGGCAATGACGCAGCCTGGAGTCGACTCGGTATCACCGAGCAAGATGCGATCGCCGTTGGCGAGGCGGATTGGGCGCGAGGACATTTTTATGAAGGCGGCTTAAAGGCCGTCGCGCCAAAACTCACGTTCATCTTTGAGCCCACACGCTTTGCCCGGGGCCTGCAAAACTTCCTTGAAATGATGCACCAAGCGGGAGTGACGACGGCTCTGGATATGGGGACCGGTATTTTTGGCAACCCCGACCTAGAGATCAACAGTATTCGCGCCATCGCGGAGCAATCCCCCGTGGGGGTTCGTATTATTTTGACGCCGCTGATTCTCGACTTCATCGCGCGCGGTATCGGCCCTGATCAAGCGCTGGCCGAAATTCATCGGTGGCAAGCGCAGGATACACCGCGTGTCAGCGTGGGAAATCATTTTAAGCTGATGCTCGACGGCGCGATCTTTTCTGGCTTGGCGCAAATGGGTGAACCCGGTTATCTCGACGGCCATGAGGGTGTTTGGATGGCAAGCCGAGAAACCACCCAGGCCTATGCCGAGGTCATGTGGCAAGCGGGTATACAGCTCCACGCTCATAGTAATGGTGATGCGGCCACTGACTGGTTTCTCGATCTTCTCGATACGCTCCAGAGTCAGCGCCCGCGGGCTGACCATCGCACCACACTCGAGCACTTCGCCTACAGCACCGAGGTGCAGAGCCAGCAGTTAAAAGCGCTTGGGGCGCTGGTTTCGGCAAACCCTTATTACCACTACATCCTCTCCGACATGTATGCCGATCGCTGGCTCGGCCCTGAGCGCGCTTTTGAGATGGTGAGGCTGGGGTCATTGGAGAGACAGCAGGTACCCTTTGCTCTGCACTCTGACAGTCCCATGGCACCGCTATCGCCACTCACACTCATGTGGTCCGCAGTGGCCCGCGAAACAATGGGCGGTCGCGCTGGGCTTCGCACACAACAGTTATCTCGAGAGGCTGCATTGCGTGCGGTGACGATCGATGCGGCTTTCATCCTCGGTCGCGAGCAGGATCTCGGGTCGATCCGCACAGGGAAAATCGCCGATTTCACCGTACTCGCAGACGATCCCCTCACGGTTGAGTTGGACGCGCTGCCGACGCTGCCGGTCATCGCAACCATCTTTTCCGGCACACCCCACCACGTTAGTCGATCATCGCTGGGAGCGCGAGACTAGCGCCATCGCGCCCTGAATACGTATTCACAAACGCCTCTTAGCCCTAGATTGTGCTGACCTCGGCCTGACTTCGGTGCACACTAAGTGCTTCATCGCCCCACCCTTTTAGGAACCGGTATGTCCGCTGAATCTGCTACGCCTATCAAGTCACGTCTCTCACTGTGGCAAATCTGGAACATGTGCTTTGGCTTCATGGGTATCCAGTACGGCTTCGGTCTTCAGCAAGCAAACCTCAGCCCTATATTCAGATATCACGGCGCAAACGAATCAGAACTGCCAATATTGTGGCTCGCCGGCCCCATCACTGGTTTACTCATTCAGCCCCTGATCGGCGCGATTAGTGACGGTACATGGACCCGATTTGGACGCCGTAAACCTTTCTATTTGTGGGGTGCTCTTATTGGCAGCATCGCTGTCATGTTCATGCCCTATGTGCCGGCACTCTGGATGGCTGTAGGCCTTTTTTGGATTCTCGATGCGGCAATGAACACGGCGATGGAGCCGTATCGCGCTCTGATTGGCGACAAGCTCGCGCCACAGCAACGCTCTGTCGGATATGCAATGCAGACATTTATGGTCGCAGCGGGTCAGATCCTGGCGGGGCTCATGCCGCTGATCATGTTGGCGTGGGGCGTCTCTGCGGAGACTGATGGCCGCGAAATACCCGACATCGTCAAATACAGTTTTGTGATTGGTGTTGCGGCGATGATGGTCACCATGACTTGGACGGCGATCACGACGCCTGAGATCCCCCCTGTGGATATACAGGCTTTTGAGCAGGCCAAAGAAGGCAGTACGTTTCTCCAGAGAACGAGTAGAGACCTCATCTCATCCATCACGGAAATGCCCGAGCAAATACGGAAACTGTGGTGGACAAAGTTTTTTACTTGGTATGGCCTGCCCCTGATGTGGCAATACCTCGCTCTCTCAATCGCTCGCCATTGCTTTAATGCGCCAACACCGCAATCACCAGGATTTGCTGAGGGAGCCGCTAACGTAGGGCTCGCCTTTACGTTTATGAACGTGACGACATTGCTATTCGCATTTATCGTTCCCAGCCTAGTATCTCGATTCGGCACGCGTTTGGTGTACGCCATGTTGCTGTTCACAGGCGGTATCGGCTTCATCAGTATGCTGTTCACCAATGAACTCAACGTGGTCTTAGCGTGTATGGTCCTGGTGGGCATCGGCTGGGCTGGTGTGATGACTTTGCCATTTATCATCGTCAGTAATGAGGTGGCGCCAGAGCGAATGGGTGTCTATATGGGCCTCATTAACGCGTTCATCTGTTTGCCACAAATCGCGAGTATGCTCACGGTGGGATTGTTCTATGACACATTGCTCGCGAGCGACCCACGCAATGCATTAGCACTCTGTGGTGTGTGCTTCGTTCTCGCCGGAGCAGCCGCAATGCGGCTTCGCACGCAAGCGAGTATCGTGGGCTAAGCAACACACCGCGAAGGCGTTAGCCGTAACGCGGATCCGCTACAAAAGGATTGGTTTGACGTTCCTGGCCGAACGTCGAGTTCGGGCCATGACCCGGAATAAACGTGATGTCGTCGCCCAAGGGGAATAACTTGTTGCGAATCGCATCGATGAGCTGATCATGATTGCCTCGCGGAAAATCGGTTCGACCGATCGAACCGGCGAACAGCACATCACCCACCCAAGCGACCTTCTGCGGCTCATAAAGAAACACGACATGGCCCGGTGTATGCCCAGGGCAATGAAACACCTGCAGTGTCGCTTCACCCACGGTCACCGTATCGCCATCGATCAACCAGCGATCGGGAGTGAATGGCTCGGCGTGGGGAAAGCCCGCCATCTGACAGGAAGATGGCAAATGATCAATCCAAAACTGATCTTCCTCATGAGGTCCCTCGATTGGCACCTGATGTTGTTGACGCATCACATCGGCTGCAGCGCAATGATCCATGTGGCCGTGAGTGAGGAGGATTTTCTCGAGCCTGCCCCCCGCCTGAGTGAGCGCTGCGTTTAACCGCTCGATATCGCCACCAGGGTCAACAATCGCTAGCTTCTGGCTACTCTCACAGCGGATGATTGAGCAGTTCTGTTGATAGGGCGTGACGGGCACGACCATCACCGAAATAGTCATGCTGTAGCCTCCGCGCTCGTGTCTTGGTCAGCGTCTGGGTTCTCATAGACTTGGTAATCGAGTTCACCCTCGCGGTGTGCAACGATGACGGCAACTGTCGCATCGCCCGTGACATTCACCGCCGTGCGCACCATATCGAGTAATCGATCAACACCGATAATCAACGCGACACCCTCCATCGGCAGACCCGCCTGCGTTAATACCAAGGACAGCGTAATCAAACCCACACCAGGCACCGCCGCGGTGCCTATTGACGCCAGCGTCGCAGTCAACACCACCATCAGTAGCTGTGTCATGGTCAAATCAATACCGTAGACCTGGGCGATGAACACCGTGGCCACACCTTGCATCATTGCCGTGCCATCCATATTAATGGTCGCGCCAAGCGGAATGGAGAACCCGGCAACGCTTGAGTGAACGCCCAAGCGCTTCTCTACCGCGCGCAACGTGATCGGTAATGTAGCCCCTGAGGACGATGTACTAAATGCAAAGGCCCATACATGCCGCATTTTCTGCATCAGAATACTCGGCGTGAGACCGGTCAGCGATTTCAGCAACAGGCTGTAAACCACCAATCCGTGGAATAGCAACACACCCATCAAAGTGAAGAAATAAGCCGCCAAATCGAGGATCGTACCGAGACCCATGGTCGCAAATAACTTGCTGAGCAATGCGAAGACACCCCACGGCGCCAGATCAATCAGGATCGCAACCATCCGCATCACAATGACTTCCATATCGCGGAACCAGGCACTGATGCGCGCACCCGACTCACCGGCCCGTGTGATGGCGAATCCAACCAACAGCGCAAAGACAATGACCTGAAGCATTTTCCCCTCAGCCATCGCGTTAAACGGATTGGTTGGAAAAATATTCACGATCGTGTCAGTCAACGGTGGCGCTGTTCGCGCCACAAACTCGGCATCGGCCATGGCCTCGACACCGCGACCCGGACCAA
>Ga0181573_10005499_pt1 | contig 10485 bp, 17 predicted proteins | sample 101ome_25_FD_148643 | JGI IMG/M metagenome (GOLD analysis project Ga0181573, IMG submission 148643) | Coastal salt marsh microbial communities from the Groves Creek Marsh, Skidaway Island, Georgia - 101409BT metaG (spades assembly) | ecosystem: Environmental > Aquatic > Marine > Intertidal zone...
AGTTTCAAATCCGAGGTCTAAGCCATCGCGAGCTATTGAAAAGGTAAGCACAACGGGCCCTTGGAGCAGCTCGGCAGCACACATGCGCTCAAACATATGACCGGAAGTGCCATCTCGCAGAAGTGGCGATGCCGGTGGCACTTCGGAGAGCTGGAAATGCGAAAGCGTAGCAAAAGGAGGGCGGTCCAGAAATCCGCGCGTCTATGTTCATCAGTCCCCCCCCCTATGATCATCAGGCCTTCTGGATGCGCTGCCTGTACATGCCCTTGATGCGATTGGCATCGTCGTTGCAGTACGGGACGTGGGTCCGCGCCAGATAGTGTGCGATGATGTCACAGATGCGGCTCACGTCCTCTGACATCTCCGCGAACGCGCTCACCACGAAGACCAGCACCCGGCCCCCGTTGTACCTCTTGAGCGCGGTGGCTATAGGCCCGTCGGAGCCCGGCGGGTGGCCGTTTAGCTTGCCGATCCTCGCCGCGCGCTTGAGGTAGTCCCGCGCGACCTCCGCCTGCCGTGCTGCAGCCGGTGGCACGTCCCTGTGGTTGTGGTAGTCGGAGTTGGGTGTCTTGGTCTTAACCTCGCCCAGCGGTGACGCGCCGCTGAGGCCCATTTGTTTTATGTCCTCAAAGGCCTCACCCGCACTCCGCAGGTCGAAGAGGAGGTCGGGGATGATCTTGCTCAGCACCCGAACGCCCTCCTCGGGGAGGTCGCGGTCGCGGAGCGCCGGGGAGTACGTGTACGCAGAGTTTTCAGCGATTTTTAGATGACAGCCAACCCCAACCCACAGGGCATCGAACGCCAACGGGCGCTCCCACTTGGACTCCACGCGGCCTTGCAAGAGCAGGTTTTTAAAGGCCAGGGCTAAGGGCGCCTGTCCTCTTACCGGCCCATCAGACAGCGGCTCAGGAGCCCAGGGGCAGCAGCCGTGAGCCGTGAGCAATGCGCTCGCACAGTCACACGGGCCTAATTTTGGCCAATTCTCTTCCCTCGCGTTCTGGGCAAACGCCGCACTCGCATGGGCTTTCAGCTGGCAGTTTTCAGCTTGCAGGCTCCCTCAGTCTGGCTCAATCTCGGCAGCGCGCGCTCAGGGGCCAGCCGCGGGGGCGCCGCCCACCACGACCCCCGTGCCCTTGAGGGCGTCCGGGAGCAGGTTCTCGAAGCCCTTGCCCTGGCTCGCGCACCGGGCAATTGAGGTGTTGCGGGTGACGAGGCGGGCAAGGGTGTGCGCGAGTGGGTGGTCCAGGCGCCAGATAGGCTTCTTGAGCGTCAGGTTCGTCTCGAAGGCCTTGATGAAGGCCGCGCAGACGACCTCGCCAAGGGAAAGAGGTGGGGGCAGAGGGGGCAGAAGGCCACGGACCACGGAGAGGTCCACGGAAAAAAGGGGGGTCAGGTAGGCCCTTGGAGTAAAAAGCTAGGCGCAATGGGTACGAGGTGCCCTCGGTTTCAACCCCCAACCACAAGCACCCCGCCCGGCGTGATGCCCACCTCGCTCCGGACGGCGATGCCGCCGCCGAGGCCCATGAGGTTGAGCTCGATGACGCCCGTGTTGGTGGCCAAGCCCGCTGCGAGGGCCGCGCCGCCCTCGTCCTTGATGCCGCTGTTGTTAGAGAGGTCGAGGTGCGTGATGGTGGAGTTGGTCGCGAGGAACGTGCCGAGGGTCGCCGCCGCCTCGTTGCCTTTTTGGGAAACACAAAACAAAAGAAGCTAATTAAAGGAGTGAAAAACGGTCAAGTGCAATGCCGGAAGAAAAGGCAGGCGGCGCGTGGCATCAGTGCAAAATCAACCTTGAACCAACGCTGCATCTGGAGGCGCGGGCGCAGCTCAAGGAACAAAGCGTGCAAAGCATGTCATGCACGGCCACACGCGTACGGCGCGCACCGATGCCGCAGTCCTTAAGGATGAGGTTCGTGACGCCGCACGGGCTGCCGTCGCCTGTCAGCGCGTCGCAAAGATCCTTCATCTTGGCGTCGGCGTCCATCTGGAAGGTGGCCTGGCTGGAGAAGTCGGCGGTGCCGCCGAGGGACGCGTCGCGGCTGCGGATCAGCTCGATCATCTGGGTCACGCTCTTGCGCACGCCGCCAAAGGTGCTCGGCCTCTTCGCAGGCGCAGCCGCCGCGCCACCGCCACCGTCGCTCACCGCCGCCGGGGGCTTGCCGAAACCGGCCTTCTTCACGCCCGACGCCTTGGCCGCGTGGGCCTGTGGTTCCCGGTTAAAAGATCCAAGATCCAAACAACGGTAACCAGATGGAGGCGTGGGCGCGACTCGATTGCCAGAAACCCCGCGAACCAAAGAAAAAAATCGCCACACACCTCATCCTTGACAGCGTAGCGGTAGTACGTGGTGATGGCGTTGCCGTCGGTGCCCTTCTTGGGCATGTACGTGTTGGGCGTGAAGACGGGGTTGGGGTTGGTCCCCTCGAACGTGATCGCGGCGAACGGCGACCCCTCGGCGTCCTTCTCGCTCAGCGCCAGGCTGAGCTCCTTCAGCCTGGGAATGCAGTCAATTTTCACCGCGCGGTCGTGAGCCAGCTGCCTGTGTAATCTTTGCTGGGAGCTTCAAATGAAACGGAATGATTGTGACATGCATGATCGCCACAGTGTGGTTTGGCAAACCGGATGAACGCAGCGGGGGACTCACTTCGCGTGGAGCTCATCAAGGGTAGTGCAACCCTCGAGGTTCGGGTCGGACTTGGCCGCTTCCAGGCACGCCAGGTCCTTACCTTCGGATGCAAGGGAAGCCATGATGGTGCGCTATGTGTGTGTACAAAGGTGGTTGTTTTACCCACACAAAGATGCGCTGTTTAATAATAAGTAATATGTCATTAATAATAAGTAATATGTCATTACGAAGGGTCCCTACTACAGTACCATAGTAGTACTGTACCTAGGTAGTACCTAATCTCGTTCCAAGAGAAATTTCTGAGTGCAGGACAGCAGGACAGCAGCAGCACACAATAGCGAGCAAGGAGACCGACAAGAGAGCACCATGTCGCTCATGGATGACCAAGTCAAGTGCCTGCTTGTGGATCTCGAATCAAGCTGCGGGCTTCAACAGCGTCACGTTCGTGAGCAAGGCCAGGCCACAACAGTTACCGCGCCTGAGCCGCCGCCAGAGGCTCCAGTTGCCGCTACTTTTGTCCCCTACGAAAAAATTCCAGCTTCGTCGGCTGCGTTCAAGAGTCAGGGTCTCACTGGTCGCACCCCCTTCGTCGTGACCGAGAAGGTCCATGGCGCCAACTTCGTCCTCGTGGTGGACATTGTGCAGGGACTAAATAACAGCGGGGGTTGCGCGGCGCCTCCTCGGGTCCGTTTCGCGAAGCGCTCGGCCATTCTTGGCGCCGGCGAAGACTTTTACGGCGTCCGGACCTACGATAGGGGCCGGCTCGCGGCGGCGCTCGCGGCCTCGGCTGAGGGGATCTTCCGAGGACTTCCGAGAAACTCCGAAGAGCTCGTGCAGGTGGCGGTCCACGGCGAGCTCTTCGGCGGCTTTTACCCGGGCGTTAGCCCCGCTACTGCCGCATGCAATGCCGTGCAGACGGGTGTGTGGTACAGCGACCGCTTGGCCTTTATCGCCTTTGACGTCGCCGTGCAGACCCGCCAGCGAGCTGACTGCACAAGCGGCGGTGGTGGCGGCGGTGGCGGTAGCGGTTACACCGAGCGGCGGTACTACTTGGACTTTGATGCCGCTCGGGCCGTGTGTGAGGCGAACGGCCTGCTCTTCGCGGCCCCGCTCTTCATTGGGCCCTTTGAGGCGTGCCTGGCCGCGGTGGACCCGGACAAGCTCGCCACGAGCCTCCCAGGCCGCCTGGGCCTGCCGAGCCTGCCCGAAAGCAGCGGCGCCAACTGGGCCGAGGGCGTGGTCATCAAGCGCCTGAGGGAGCAACCGGGGGCGCCGAAGCGGTTTGTGCTGAAGCGCAAGGCAGCGCGGTTTGCGGAGAAGGCCTATGGACTGGCCACCAAGCCCCGCAACGGTATTGACCACAGCGGCGGCGGCGGCGGCGTCGGGGGCCCGCTAGCAATGCTGGGATGGGAGCTCTGCGCTTCCGTCGGGTCGACCGCGCGGCTCGAAGCGGTGCTGAGCAAGGACGGCCGGCCGGACTGGGCCGACCGGAGCGCCTGCGTCGCCGTGCTCCGGGCGCTCGTGGTGGACGCGGTGGCTGACCTGGACGAGGAGTACCGGGCGGCGCTCGCGGGCATGCGCGACGAGGACCGGAGGAAGCTGCTGCGGACCGTGCGCGAGCAGGCAAAGGCCACCATCGTCGCCTACGCCACCGCGCGTTGTCGCGCTAAGCACTAAGCGGCTTCTGTCAGCTGTGATCAGTGTTCCACTGTTTGTCGGCCATGATAAGCGGCTAACTGCGCCGTTTTAAGCGGTGAATTGCGATGGTCAAATGTCAAAACAAAAGGGGTCCTCTCTATGCGTAGCTTTTTCAGGGGCAAAATCATTGAGCATTCTCCTGCATCGTAGTACCTCGCGCCTGGTCAATAGTGAATTGTGCTGATATCCCGGGTCGAACTCCTTCATGTACATGCGACACGCAGAGGAATTCGTTGACTGAGCACACTACCTGCTGATCTTCCGGGCCGTTCCGCGAAAGCCCTCTTCCAGAGAGACTAATGATGTTGGTGGGTCCCACAAACTTTTTTGATTAGCCATCACAAGCAGCGCAAAATATCTGCAGGGGGGTTTTCCCGGAAAGCAGATGCGTTCTGCTGTCTCGTTCATCTGAAGAGCAAATTTTTGGAAGCCCAGGTATTCACACTCGCTGCTTTTGTGACTATCTACTAGTACCCGGGAAGTAGCCAGGTTAGCTAATGGAGCTACAGTAAGAGCAGCTAATCGGCCATGCGGCGTGGCAACAGGCAACAAAGCAAATAACGCAGCAGCAAACAGCTGCGCAATGCAGCAAGAACAACAGCGGCAGCAACAACAAGAAACAACGCGCGGCCACGCGCAGCCGAAGCATCACCCGCAGCCCCCTCATGTCCGCATGAGCCCAAGCTTTTCCATTATGTACACCCCCGCCGTGATTGGCTCGTACTTCGGCCCCTGAACCACCCCCGCATCCCCCGCCGCTGCCACTGCCGCAGCATCTGCCATCGGCCCGGACTCGCTCGGGCTGCCAAGTGGGTCGCCGACGCACTCGACGGGAGCGTCAAAGTCGCAGTTGCAGAAGAAGGGCACCGAGAAGCGGGCCCTGCCCGAGCGGTTGTGGACGCGGTGCCAGGTGCTCTTGTACGCGTCCGAGGTCCAGCGCTGCGCGAGATCGCCAAGGTTTACCACCAGCGTCCCGGGGAGCGCCGGTGCGGCCACCCACTTGCCGCTGGACCGGACAGGGGTGTTGCAAAAACAAACTCGGCGTGACGAGGAACAAAAGCACTCCCGCCTGTCCACGCCTCTCCCACCACCATCACAGCCCTCGCCACCACCACGTCGCCAACGCCGCAACCGCACCTCTTGTGTCGCACGTCTAAGCCGTCCTCGCTCTGGCACAGGATCGTCAGGAAGCCGCAGTCCGTGTGCGCGCCGCAGCCCGTCGCCACAAAGTCGTCGCTCCCCACGGTCGCGGCTGCGGGTGCCGCCGCGGGCGAGGGGCCTTCTCCTGAATCGTTCGCGGCGGCGGTTCCCGCGGCGGTCTCGCCCCCCGCAGCAGCTCCGGCGACTCGGGCCGTGGCAGCGGCGGCGGGCTCGGCGATGAGCGCGGGCGGGTACTTGAGCATGACCATTTGCGCGCAAGGGTCCTCGAGCTTGCCGTCGAAGAAGGCCTCGTCGAGGCCCAGGCTCAGGGCCATGCCTTGTTGGGGAAGGAGGAAGGAGGGTCCACGTGTAAGAAAGAAGTGGGCGGGTGTCCAGAAGGTCGGGCGCCCGCTAGCTAGACAATAGGTATCCGATAGCTGTTGCTACTAGAGGGCCCCTGTAGTAGCTGGCTACACCGCGCTGCCAGGATCGTAGTGTTCCCATACCTCTGGCGAGCGCGCGCGCGAGGTTCATCTGTGCCTCCCAGTACTCGCGCACAGCGGTCTCCCACCCGGGCAGCCCGCGCGGCCACTGGTTTTCGCCGTGCATGGGAGACCCGGAGCCCTGCGGCGCGCGTGAACAGCGCACGGGCAACCGACACTATGACTCTGAATTCGACGAGCAATCCGCGAGGCTACTCTGAGCGGGCTCTCCGTTCTCGTTCATGCTCAATGGTGGGTGGAGGGCAAGCCAGCAGCGAAGCCAAGTCCTAAAAATACAAAAGACAAGAAGAAGATAATACACGCACACGCGCACCTCGGCCCCAATCGTGAAGCTTTCCTTGTGGTCGAGCCCGGCCGCGGTGCCCGGCTTGCAGGTGTGGAAGCCAGCCGCGGTGCTGATGTAGCCTCGCCAAAGGGGCGAGTTACTGGCGTCCATTGCGGTCTTGGCGGCCAGCGGCTGGTCGAAGTACCGCTCCGCCGACCGCAGGATGCCGTCCACGACGCCCTGGTCGATGCCATGGTTGATCACGTAAAAAAATCCTAGAGCATAGCACCCGCATCAGGAAACCGCAAACATCAAATATCGTTGGACAGGGCCAGGCGCAGCCAAGCAGAATCGCTAGCTACAAGTTACGCTCGTCCCTCCTTCCAGATGCTGGTCCAATTTACCGCATTCGCGACATGCACGCCCAATTTCGGCGCTTACTCGGGCCTTGTCTGCGTCGCCGCATGACGCTAAAACCAGCGGGCCTACGTCGATCACGGGAACGCTATCTTGTTCCATGACTTAGTTTCTAGCCTTGCCTGTGCGTTGGAGAGGCTCAGGAGCTCGGTGTGGGCCGTGCGTGTGGGGCCGGGAAGGGATGTACGTGTGAACGTGTGGACATTTTGTTGCGGACATGTTGTTACTTATATTGACATATTGTTGTGGACATACAGTATTGTTGCGCCTGCCCCCTGCCAGCCAGCCATGATGTCGGCGATCAACCTAGCGTCATCACGTGTCACACAATGCCTTACGCGTCGCAGCGTGCTGGCGTGGCCGGCCCTGTCGCGCACCGCGGTTCCCAGTCACGTTTTTAGTGGGCGATGGCAGTCATCCTCTCCCTCACCACACTACGGATTTACGCGCCTCTTGGATCCGATCCAGCGCGACATCCTCAACGCTGAGAAGGAGCTACTTGTGGAGCTACACAGTCAGGTATCGCCCATTTAACTAGTTAGGTAGCTCGAGTCGAGTTAGGCTTGCGTGTTCCGCGCGCTTCAAGGAGTATGTTGGGGTTGTGTGGCTACGCTGATCGCCACCGGGCGCGCGCGTGTGCTACTCCACAGCTCCTCGAGCTGGGAACGCCGCAGGAGGAGCTCGTCATCCTCCGCGACGCCATCAGCCAAATGGAGGAGCTGTTCATGGTGTGCGTCGTGGGGGAGTTCAACGCGGGCAAGAGCAGCTTCATAAACGCCCTCCTCGGCGACAAGTGGCTCAAGGAGGGCGTGCTCCCGACGACGGAGAAGGTGTGCGTCCTCAAGCACGGCCCCGCCGTGGCACACCGACAACAGATCGACTCCTTCGGCGAGACCCACGAGGATGTCGACGAGCTGCGCCTTCCCGTGCGTGGGTCTTTGCCTGCCTAGAGCTTATTAGTCCGTGTGAACAGGATCAATGTGAAGCCTTTCGTGTGTTTAGCCGCCCTTGCCTTTACGCCGCTGTCTCATCTCCCGCATGTCTCTTCTTTTGTCAGGTGCTGTGGCTGCAGAACCTGGCGATCGTGGACACACCCGGTACCAACGCCATCGTCCTCGCGCACGAGAGCCTTACCAAGCGCATCGTGCCCCGGGCCGACCTCGTGAGACACTGGCACACACTCTTCCCTCTCTTGCCTGCACGTTGCGCCCGCTACCACAGCCTTTGGATGTTATTGGTTGTCGTGGTTGGCGACGGCGGTGCTACGTGTTTCATTCTGCGTGGTTTATGTCTTGCTTTTGTGGTGGTGTTTTTTGGCGCAGGTGTTGTTCGTGACGAGCAGCGACCGGCCATTCAGCGAGTCGGAGCGCACCTTTCTGGACCTCATCGGCCGCTGGGGCAAGAAGGTCATCTTCGTCGTCAACAAAATCGACATCCTCCCCGACGACACCAGCGTAGACGAGGTTATAAGAAAGCATACGCCTCACAGACTATCGCAAAACGTCGCAGCGCCGGCATGTGGCTCCAATCGTCACACGTTGCACACGTTGCGACTTAACCACCGTGGTCTGAAATTACTTTGCACGCGTGCTTCCGTGGTGGTTACTTTGCTTGTCGCGCTCCGCTCGCTCTCGCAGGTGTGCGCCTTCGTGGCGAAGAACGGCGCGGCGCAGCTCCGGGCCTCCCTCGGCAAGGCGGGCGGCGACGGCGAGGGCGTGGTGGTGCTCCCGGTCAGCGCCAAGCTCGCTCTGCGCGCCAAGATCTCGGCCCCGGCTAAGCGCTCCGCCTGCGAAAGCTCAGAGTCGCCTTCGCCAGCACCAACCTCCTCCTCCTCCTCCTCCTCCTCATCCTCCTCTTTCTCTTCCTCCTCCTCGTCGTCGTCTTCGCCTCCGTCGTCATCGCCGTCGTCGTCGCCGTCGTCGCCGCCGTCGCCGTCTCCGCTCGAGGTGGTAGACCGGCACGCGCCCGAGCTGGGGGCGGGAGCCAGACACTGGCAGGCGTCGCGTTTCGGGGAGCTGGAGCGCGTGCTCTTCAAGGCGCTGACGGAGCGCGAGCGTGTTGTATTTAAACTCCTCTCGCCGCTCGGGGTCGCTGACTGCCTGCTCGCCTCGGCGAGGGGGCGCAACGAGGACCGGGGCCGCGCGCTCGAGGCTGACCTCGCCACGGTGTGCGATGCGGATGTGCGCTGTCCTTTAGCTGCGCCGTCCTTTAGCTGCGCCGTCCTTTTGCTATGCTGTGTGCTGGTTGGGGGTGATGATGCGTGCCTTTGTGAGCCCCGGCGATGCTACCTTTGTGTTGTTTAACCTTACCTCAGGTGACGCTTTTGGACGAGACAATGGCGGCGTTCCGGCGGGACATGGAACGCGATGTCGCCTTCGAGCGCATGCAGGTGAGCACTTGCTGCAACCATCTACGCGCCGCAACTTCTTTTTAAGAAATTAAAAAAAAAAAAAATTGTTCCGCGTGTGTCATGCTGTGTGCACTTGTGGAGCAGATCGGCAAGGCGCTGGAGGCGATGCAGGGCCGTGCCGACGCCTTCTTCGACCGGGAGCTGAGCGTGGGCAACGGACACCGCCTCCTCACCGCGCCGCCGGGGGCGCTGCGGGCGGCCTTCGAGGAGGCGGTGGTGGGTGGCGTGGAGGAGGCGGTGGCGGAGAGCCTTGGCGAGATGGCCACCCTTCTCGAGGACCGCAGTCGGAGCCAGGCACGCGCCGTGCTCGACTTTCTCGGCCGGCGACCGCAATCGGAGCGGCGGAAGGGCCCGGCTGCCGGGGGCGGGGGCGGTGGAGGTGGAGGCGATGAAAGCGGGGGCGGCGGTGTGGATAAAGGCGGCTCCCGTGGTGGTGGTGGCGGCGGCGGTGGCGGCGCTGCGGGGTCGATGCTCGTTGGGCGGCTCCACGATGGGCACTTCGACGGCGTGCGGTGGGTAGAACATATTTTAAAACACCGGCCTCTCTTTGGTGCGTGTGCTCCTGACCTCCATTGAAGCTGCGCGCTCGTGTGTGTGTGTGCGCATGCGCGCGCCAGGTACCGCGTGCTGAGCAAGCTGACAGCGCAGGTCGAGCACGCACTCAGCGGAGCAGCGGGAACGCTGCGGGCGTCCACGAGCGGCGGCAAGGAGGACGGCGGCGCGGGCGGAGGTGAGACCGGTGCGGCGGGCGCAGGGGGTGCGTCGCGCTTTGACCCGGCGGGGATCGCGGCGCGGGTCGGCGACGCGGCGCGCGCGAGCGTCTCGGCGGTGGCCGGGCTGGAGGCGAGCGCGGCGGCGGCGGCGTGCCTGGCCGGGGGCGCCTTCGTGGACCCGACGGGGGGCGCCCTGGCCGCGTGCGCGCTCGCGGCCGCTGGGGGTGCGGTGCTGCCCTGGCGGCGCTTCGAGCAGAAGCGGGCCTTCCGGGAGGCCACGGCGCGCCTAGCCAAAGGCCTCGACGCTGAGCTGGAGCAGCGCCTCGGCCGCGAGGTGGGACAGGTGTGCGCACGGAGTGACGTGCTATCATGTAGCATTGCGGTGATACGACCCGCAAACTGCCCGGTTCCCACCGCGCACTTACGCGCACCCAATGCCCCCAACGCCGCCGCCTTGTGCTCTCTCTCTGCACCAGGTGCACCGCGTGGCGGAGCGCATCGTCGACGCTGTCAGCCCCTGGGCGCGCTTCGTCGCCGCCGAGGAGGCCAAGGCCCGCGTGGCCGCCGCTGACCTCGAGAGGACCCGCGCCGCCGTCCAGGCCCTGAAGCAGCGCATCCTCCGCAAGTGACGGGCATGGTTTTCATGGCCTGTTGCCCTGGAGTGATTAGCTGTTGTTTTAGCGATTTACAGGCTGGCTGTGATGATGACCACGAAT
>Ga0181573_10005500_pt1 | contig 10484 bp, 11 predicted proteins | sample 101ome_25_FD_148643 | JGI IMG/M metagenome (GOLD analysis project Ga0181573, IMG submission 148643) | Coastal salt marsh microbial communities from the Groves Creek Marsh, Skidaway Island, Georgia - 101409BT metaG (spades assembly) | ecosystem: Environmental > Aquatic > Marine > Intertidal zone...
TCCTGCCGCCTAACCATCAGAAAATCTCCATGAGTTGCCTGTAAAAACATCCGGCAACTCGTGCACTCGCCACATGGCCCAGTGCCGTCAGAGTGCTGGCACAGGCGTTTAGCAGCTAAAAACTGAGTGAAGAGCGAGGCCTCGTCGCCGTCTTCGCTCGTCACCAAAAAGGCATGCCCGTGCATCGCTGTCGACGCAGCACACCCAGCGCCACTCAACAAAGGCTCCCACCAGGAAGGTGGTGTAATGAATGCCGTGTTTTCAATACCGCCCTGATCAGTCATCGTTGATCCACTGGCCAATAAGTTCACTTAGATCGCGTTGTACACCCTCGAGTGACTGCGAAGCATCGACAATAGGGTACCTGGCTGGATTCATCTCCGCTCGGCTCAGGTAACCTGCCCGGACCCGATCATAAAAGGCTTGGTCTTCTCGCTCGAACCGATCCAGATCACCCCGGGCTCGGGCCCTCTTCATGCCCAACTCCGGCGCGAGGTCCATCAACACAACTGCGTCGGGGCGTTGATCTCCCTGCACCAACCGCTCAAGCATAGCGATCGTCTCGTAAGGCAGGCCTCTGGCTGAGCCTTGGTAAGCGAAGGTCGCGTCAGTGAATCGGTCACAAATGACCCACTTTCCCTGTGCCAAGGCAGGTTCGATGACCTTGGCAAGATGTTGCGCCCGCGCTGCAAAGACGAGCAGAAGCTCGGCCAACTCCACAGGCGCCTCACCCTCCAAGCTCAGCAAGGTGTGTCGGATGGCCTCGGCCAAGGGCGTACCGCCCGGCTCACGCGTGCAGACAACTGAAAGCCCCTGCGCCTCTAGTTTTTCTGCAATGTAAGACTGAGCAGTGGACTTGCCCGCCCCTTCTCCGCCCTCGATGGTGATAAAGCGCCCGCGCACGCTACTCGCCGCCCCCCGATGGCGGGTTCGGGCTAGAACGGTAATCGGCCCGACGCTCGATTTGGAAACGTCGCACGTTTGCCTGATGCTCGCTCAGCGTCGCACTGAAGGCGTGTGAGCCGTCACCCTTGGCCACAAAATACAGTGCCTCGGTATCGGCGGGCTCAAACACTGCACGAATGGCTGCCGCGCCCGGCAACGCGATGGGAGACGGAGGCAGGCCCTCGATGATGTAGGTGTTGTAGGGGTTGCGGATATCGCGCAAGTGAGATCGCTTCAAGTTGCCGTTGTACTCATCGCCCAAACCATAGATCACCGTAGGGTCAGTCTGCAAACGCATCCCCTCTATAAGCCGCCTTAAGAAGACGGCAGCGATTTGTGGCCGTTCCGCAGCCACGCCCGTCTCTTTTTCGACGATTGAGGCAAGCGTCAGCGCTGCATAGGCAGAGGGCAGCACTGACTCCGAGCCGTGCGCCGCCCACAGAGACTCCAAGAGTTCGCTGAGAGCGTGATGCGCACGCCGCAGGATCGTCAACTCGCTATCGCCCGCCGAAAACGACCAGGTCTCGGGAAGAAACAGCCCTTCGAGTGACCCGCTCTGCCCAGTCAAATCAACCAGAGCCCGCTCCAGGACGGGATCTGGAGTCCGAGTGATTTTGGGGTGCGCACGAATCACGTTCAGCGCTTCACGAAAAGTAATCCCCTCGGGAAGCGTGACGCGGTATTGAATCACGCGGCCTTCAGCCATCACTTGAATCATCTTGCCGGCCGTGATCCCGGTGGCCAATTGGTACTCACCGGCCTTAATGTGTTGATCAAGCTCCAAAGCATCCGCAAGCCAACCTAATATCCTTGCCCCCTGAATCCATTCATTTTTCTCGGCATCAGTCAGCACGGCGCGAAGGCTCTGCCCGGGCCTGACAGTTAAAATCGCTTCGCCTTGGGGTAGCGCAAGGGGCTGTATCCAAATATCGTAAATTCGGTATGAAGCAAGGCTGGCCAACGCTGCCAGTAGGAGCGCTAGCGTCATCACCAAATGAGCGCGGCGCGTCACGATTGCCCCTGGCCCGTCACAATCTGAGACAACGCCCGTCGTAAAGGACGCAGCAACCCCTCTGCGCCTTCTTCGTTGAACGCCTGTTGCGCAATTGACCCAACACTAGTAATGCCCATCACAGTATTAGTGAGCATAACGGCATCGGCATTGAGCACATCGTCAATCGTGAGATCCTGAACCTTCGCCGTGTGTCCAAGCGCCGGCAAGACAGTATCCAGCAGTAGCTGTCTTCGCGTACCCGCTATGCCGCAACGCTCGAGACTCGGTGTTAAAAACTGCCCATCACGGGTAATGAAAAGATTGGCGCGGGAAGAGGAAATCACCCGTCCTTGACCATCCAGCATCAGCGCATCGTCCCAACCCTGCTGTCTGGCCTCCCCTGCCGCCAGTACCTGCTCTGTTCTGGCCAGTAGCTTGAGTCCCGCGAGTTGAGGTTGATCAGCCCAATGCACTTGCGCCACACCGCAATGCAGGGACTGATGATTGCGTGGCGGGAAGTCCTGCGCCATCACGATCCATCTCGGGCTTGTCGCGTCACTGGGTGCGTACCCTCGTGGACCGGAACCTCTCGTAAGTGTTAAGCGCACGACCCCTGAGTGTGCCGTCTCAGTCAGCAACCGCTCCGTCTTATTGAAGCATTGCTCTACGAGCTCCCCTGGCGCGCTAAAACTCAACCGTTCCAGCGCGACGCCCAGCCGCGTTTGATGAAGATCTCTGCAGGCAATCTTTCCGTCTGTGCAGTAAAGGGTCTCAAAAGCGCCGTCCGCGTAATTCAAGCCCCGGTCATCTGCGGGAACCTCATGCGCCGCCACGCCATCTATCCATGTGTGCGGCACGGCTTCCCCTAATCTAGCTGACTAAAAATGAGCGACCCGTTTGTTCCTCCAAAGCCAAACGAGTTGGATAAGGCGTGCTGAATCGGCCGCTCCTGCGCATGATGCGGTACGTAATTCAGGTCACAGCCTGTGCTTGGGTTATCCAAATTGATCGTGGGAGGGGCCACGTTCTCTCGCAGGGCTAATATCGTCAGGATGGCCTCCACTGAGCCCGCTGCCCCGAGCAAGTGGCCAATCATGGATTTTGTGGAGCTCACCGCGAGGTTATCCGCATCCGATCCAAACACACTACGGATGGCCACCGACTCGGCAAGATCCCCTGCCTCAGTAGAGGTTCCATGTGCGTTGATGTAATCGAGATCGCCAGCATTAAGCCCTGCGTCGGCGAGCGCTTGCCTCATGGCCGCCGCGGCACCCCGTCCATCTTCAGGCGGCGAGGTCATGTGATAGGCATCACCGCTCATCCCAAAACCCGTTAGCTCGCAGTAAATGTTTGCCCCCCGCGCTTGTGCACTCTCGAGAGACTCCAGCATCAGCATGCCGGCGCCATCGCCCAGAACGAACCCGTCTCGATCGGAGTCCCACGGCCGCGAGGCAGACTCGGGATCGTCATTACGCGTAGACAGCGCGCGTGCCGCCGCGAACCCACCAATACCAACCGGGGTCGTCGCCATTTCCGCGCCACCGACCAGCATCGCATCCACATCGCCCGCCGCTATCATGCGCGCCCCGAGACCAATGTTGTGAGTACCCGTCGTGCAAGCCGTAACAACCGCTATATTCGGTCCCTGCAGGTTGTACATAATCGAGAGATTGCCGGCGATCATGTTGATAATGGCGCCGGGAACGAAAAACGGTGAAATACGCTTTGGGCCCTTCTGCTCAACAAGCAAGGCCGTCTCTTCAATCGAACCAATACCGCCAATGCCGGAGCCAATGGCGCACCCTATGCGGTGAGCATTTCGGTCGGTAATTTCGAGACCCGAGTCACGGAAGGCTTGGATGCCCGCGACCATGCCATATTGAATGAACGGATCCATTCGGCGCGCATCGCGGGGCTCGAGATAGCCCTCCACGGAAAAATCTTTCACACTGGCGCTGAAGCGAGTGGTGAAAGCACTGGCATCAAACTGAGTGATCGCTGCCGCACCACTTCTGCCGGCACAAATTGCGTCCCAGCTCGATTTGACGTCCAGCCCAAGAGGTGTGACCGCCCCAAGACCGGTTACGACCACTCTATTGCCCTTCATGATGCGCCCCTTCTGCCCCGTTAGGTTTGCTGTTTGACATCGACTGTTTCCTTGAGCTGATCTGTGCCAGCTCAGAAAACATCTGCCTTAAAATGAAAAGGCCGCGCTGCGTGAGCAGAGCGGCCCCATATCCTCAGGCTACCGCCCGCTCAGGATAAATTGTTGTTGATGTAATCAATCGCCAACTGGACCGTCGTGATTTTCTCGGCCTCTTCATCGGGAATTTCTGTCTCGAACTCTTCCTCGAGCGCCATGACCAATTCCACAGTGTCCAGGGAATCCGCGCCCAGATCGTCTACGAACGACGCCTCAGCTTTGACTTCCTCTTCCTTGACGCCCAACTGCTCGGCGACAATTTTACGTACGCGATCTTCAATATTGCTCATGACGTGCCTTTTGCTCCCCATAAAGTGTCGGCCGTATTGGCCAAACGCGGTGGATTTTACAAGCTTTTAGCTCAAGAAAAACCCTTTTTGACCGCCATTCGACCCTTGATACCGTGGCCTAGCCCATGTAAAGGCCGCCATTGACGTGGATCGTCTCGCCCGTGATGTATTGGCCCGCGTCGCTGGCTAAAAACGCAACGGTTGCGGCGATATCGTCGGGCTCCCCGAGGCGCCCGAGCGGAATTTGTGACTGCAATGCATCACGCTGAGCATCAGCCAGTGCGCGAGTCATGTCGGTGTCAATAAAACCCGGGGCAACACAATTCACTGTGATAGACCGCGAACCCAGTTCGCGAGCTAAAGAGCGCGCCATGCCCTCCGCGCCCGCTTTGGTGGCCGCGTAGTTGCTTTGCCCTGCGTTGCCCATCGAGCCAACCACTGAGGTCACATTAATGATTCGACCCCAACGCGCTTTCGTCATGCCGCGAACGCATGCCTTGCTGAGCCGATACAGGGCGGTGAGATTGGTATCAATCACCTGATGCCACTCATCTTCTTTCATGCGCATCAGAATGTTGTCCTGGGTAATGCCCGCGTTGTTGATCAGCACAACCGGCTCGCCCAAGTCGGCCCGAATACTCTCCATCAAAGAGTCGATGCTCGCGGGATCGGTCACGTTGAGCACGCGCCCAAGACCGCCCATCGGCGCCAGAACGGCATTAATGCTCTCCGCTCCCGCCGCGCTGGTCGCAGTGCCAACGACGCGCAAGCCCTGCTCGGCTAGCACTCGGGCAATCGCGGCACCGATACCGCGGCTCGCGCCAGTGACAAGGGCGACACGAGAATGATCTTCAGTCATAGCGAATACTCTGAAACGGTGGCTCTCAAGACTTCAGGGTCCTCAAGCGCAAAACAGGGGGAATCCCGATGGATACGTTTGACCAGGCCTGTGAGCACTTTACCCGGACCGCACTCGGCAAAGTGACGGCAACCTGCCTCGAGCAGCGTCATCATGCACTGCGTCCACATCACAGGTTCGGAGACTTGTCGCACCAGCAGACGTCGAATTTCAACCGCCTTACGATGGGGTTGTGCGTCCACATTACTGATAACGGGGATGTTAGCGTCAGAGAGTGTGACGTCCTGAAAGGCTTCCGCCATCACTGCCGCCGCTGGCTGCATCAAGGGGGTATGGAAAGGCGCACTCACCGGCAGTGGCAGGACACGTTTCGCCCCCGCGTCTTTCATGAACGCCGCGGCAGCCTCAACGGCCCCTGCGTGACCGGCGATGACCACTTGACCGGGTGAGTTGTAATTGACCGCCCCAACATAGGCATCGTCCTCGCAGTGGGTGACGCATACCTCATCGATGACTGCATCACTCAACCCGAGCACAGCTGCCATAGCCCCCTCACCGGCGGGCACGGCAGACTGCATAGCGCGACCCCTGATTTGCACCAGTCGCGCGGCGTCATGAAGAGAGAGGGAGCCCGCTGCTACCAGCGCCGAATATTCGCCCAGGCTATGCCCGGCAACAAACTCAGGTGCAGTACCGCCGGATTCTATCCAGCACCGGTACAGGGCGACGCTCGCCGTAAGAATAGCGGGCTGGGTGAACTCCGTCAGCGTCAGCTGTTCATCCGGACCGGTACTCACTAAGGCCCACAGGTCGTAGCCTAGGGCTTCACTGGCTTCGTTAAATGTCTCGCGGACTGCGGGGAAAGCCTCCGCCGCATCCGCCAGCATCCCTACCGATTGAGATCCCTGCCCCGGAAAAAGAAAGGCGTGGCCAGTCAAAAACGATTACTCGTCGTCGCCGGTTTCCACTACTTTCTTACCGCGATAAAAGCCGTCTGCACTCACGTGATGACGGCGGCGGGTTTCACCCGATGTTTCGTCAACAGTCAGTGTTGGGCCACCGATCGCGTCGTGCGCGCGGCGCATGCCACGCTTTGAGCGAGTTTTTCTGTTTTGTTGAACAGCCATTCCGGCCTCCTTATTACGACAAAACGCCCAATCTTTGGGGCGCTTTTCGGCACTGCGATGTATACGTTCGTTCTGGAAGTTAGTTCTTCAACTGCTCCAAAACACCAAATGGGCTCTGCTTCTCGGCGCTGTCTGACAGTGCCGACTTGACCTCTTCGGACATTGCGAGCGCTTCGGTCTGCTCAAGCGTCTTGCAGTCACTGTCATGCAGGGGAAACGCCGGCAACGCCAGCAGCAACTCCTCCTCTGCAATATCTCTCAAAACGGCGTCGTCTTCGACCAATAAAGGCTCGTACGGTGCCGGCAACGCCGCCGCCTCCTCGTCCGTCCAAACACATGCCATCAATGTGGACGTGGCGAGCGGCCATTCCATATCTTGCAAACAACGCTGGCACTGCAATATCGCCGTCGCGCTGATTCGCGCGTCAACCACTGCTCTGGCAGCTTCGTCTTTACTCAACTGCAACGTCACCTGAGCCGGCGCTACCAAGCGAATGCCCGCCTCCGCTAACCGCGGCAGGTCCTCTGATGCTACAGTTCCTGCAACTTTAGCCCCGCGGGCCGCCAGACCGCGCAGGTCAAGCTGTTTTGGCAGCGGTGCAGTTTTCATGGCGGCGGATCATACGGATGGGAATATAGGCTGTCAAAGCCACTGAGCGCCCCAAACGCCTCACCAGCTACCAGAGTGACTTTTCACCAAACTTGGCCCAGCAACATGGACATTATCCTCGCCTCCACCTCACGATACCGACACCATTTATTAGAGCGGCTGGGTTTGCGCTTTTCCTGCCTTGCACCAGAGGTGGATGAGGCCATTGTTGTCGGTGAGGCGCCACCAGCGCGGGCAAGCAGACTTGCTCGGCTGAAGGCCTTGTCTATAGAACTCGAAAGGGACGAGACACCCGCCTTGGTGATCGGTTCCGACCAAGTAGCATGCATTGCAGACAAAATACTCAGAAAACCGGGCACGGCCGAGCGCGCAGCAGCGCAGCTCGCGGCGTGCTCGGGGCAGCGCATACGTTTTTGGACCGCCATTTCCCTGGTATCCAGCACCGGACAACACTGGCACGACATGGTTCACAGTGACGTCGAGCTCCGGCATCTCACCCAGCCCGAGATTGAGCGCTACATCCAACTCGATCAACCCCTTGATTGCGCGGGCAGTTTTAAGTGGGAGTCTCTGGGCATTAGCCTGTTTAAGCGGCTCGAGACTGAGGACCCGACAGCATTAGAGGGCTTACCGCTGATTAAGCTGTGTGAGCTACTGCGACAGGCAGGGATTTCAGTTCCCCTGGACTCTGAGTCGCGCTAACACGGCTTCCAGTTCATCACCCAGCGGACATTCGAGCGCATAGCGCTGCCCAGAAACGCGAAAAGAAATCGATTTTGCGTGCAAAAACAACCTTTTGAGACCCAATGATGAGGTAATGCCATCCGAGGTGTCGTTGTGATACTTGCTGTCGCCCAGGATAGGATGGCCGACATGCTGGCTGTGAACCCGAATCTGGTGCGTCCGACCCGAGATCGGCTTCACCTCAAGCAGTGAGGCGGACGGCAGTCTCTCCAGCACTTTGAACTCGGTTCTGGCCTTTTTCCCGTCCGCCGCGACTTTCACGATCCGCTCTCCCGAGGCTGTATGTCGCTTCGCTAGTGGCGCCGACACGTTTTTCTGATACGCGGGCCATTTACCTGCGACCAGCGCCCAGTAAACCTTATCGACACGATCGGCCCGTAGCTGCTCATGGAGCTCCCTGAGGGTCTTCGCGTTTTTCGCGATCAGCACGATGCCAGAGGTGTCCCGATCCAAGCGATGGACCAGCTCAAGGTATCGCTGCTCTGGGAAAAGTGTCCGCAACGACTCTATCAGTCCCTGCCTGACACCGCTGCCACCATGAACCGCTAAACCAGTGGGCTTGTTAATAGCAAGCAGATCAGCGTTATCGAGAACGACCGCCTCGCGGATGCGTCGCTCCCACGCCGCTGAGGGACGAGCCGCATCGGGCCGCTCTGTCACGGCGAGCGGTGGCATTCTGACCAGATCGCCCTCTTGCACCCGATAATCAGGCTTACTGCGAGCTTTGTTTACCCTGACCTCACCCTTGCGAATGGCGCGGTAAACGCGAGTCTTGGGCACATTCTGCGCATTTCGCAGCAAATAATTGTCGAGCCGTTGGCCCGACTCTTCCGTGCTGACCTCTAAAAATGTGACTTGTCTGTAGGTTGGAGCGCTCATGCGACGACTAATATCTACCGTTTATGTTGATTGAATCCACCATATCTTGGTGCTATTGTCCGCGCGTCGGGCAGGTTGTGTCCCGGCGAACCGCTTCGCAGAGGCCTATCGATAGGCTCAGAGGCGTCCGCCAAGCCCGCCCCAGCAAGCACTTGCTGCGGCCCCGAGGATTTCCCTCTCGGACTGATCCGACAAAGATTTTGAGAGTTTACCGCGTTCAGCTGCTCCGGCCCTAGAAAGCGTTCAAGAGGAACCGTTCGAGCCGCACCCGGTGGACACATTGAAACCCGCGACACAAGATGGCGCGGTGCAGATTGCGAAGCCAGCCTTACTGATGTGAAGGCTGGATGACAACAAAGAGGCTGCTAAACGCGGCCGTATGGTGTTAGTCCACCCAGACTGGTGGAAACGCAAGAACAGGGGATTCGTTTATCCCCGCACCGCCCGGTTGCGTCGCCAACTGGAAGCAACAATGAAAAAGATACTGATTAACGCCACCCAGCCTGAGGAGGTTCGGGTCGCGATGGTTGATGGCCAGCGGCTTTATGATCTGGACATCGAGAACCGGCAACGCGTTCAAACTAAAGCAAACGTCTACAAAGCCAAAGTCACCCGGGTTGAGCCCAGTCTTGAGGCCGCCTTCGTCGACTTTGGCGCTGATCGCCATGGATTCCTACCTCTGAAGGAAATCTCGCCCGATTACTACCGCAGCCGAGCGCCCGAGAACGAAGGCAAAATCCGCATCAAGGATGTGCTGAAAGAAGGCACCGAGGTGATCGTACAAGTGGATAAGGAAGAGCGTGGCACCAAGGGCGCCGCACTCACAACCTTTATCAGCCTGGCGGGCCGCTATATGGTGCTGATGCCCAACAATCCCAAGGCGGGTGGCATCTCAAGGCGCATCGAAGGCGAGGACCGCAGCGAGTTGAAAGACTCCCTGGCGCAACTCAACTTGCCCGATGGCATGGGCGTAATCATTCGCACCGCCGGCGTCGGCCGAACGACCGAAGAACTGCAATGGGACCTAGACTACCTCCTGCAGCTTTGGGGCTCGATTTCCCAGGCAAATCAGGAAAACAAAGCGCCGGTTCTGATCTATCAGGAAAGCGATGTGATTATTCGCGCGGTCAGGGACTACCTCCGCGACGATATCGATCAGGTTTTGATTGATGATCCTGCCGCCTACAACCGAGCTGCGGAGTTTGTCGGCATGGTGATGCCCCGGTATAAAAACCGCTTGAAGCTTTACGAGGATCCGCTCGCCCTCTTTAACCGATTCCAAATCGAAGGTCAGATCGAAACCGCCTTTCAGCGGGAAGTCCGGTTGCCATCGGGTGGATCCATTGTGCTTGATCCGACGGAAGCACTGGTATCAATCGACATCAACTCTGCCCGCGCCACCAAGGGCGGGGACATTGAGCAAACCGCTCTGCAGACCAACTTGGAGGCCGCGGAGGAAATCGCCCGCCAGTTGCGATTGCGTGATATGGGCGGGTTGGTCGTAATCGATTTCATCGATATGTCCTCTAACCGCAACCAACGCGCGGTGGAAAACCGGATTCGCGAGGCTTTAGAGCTCGACCGGGCCCGCATTCAAGTTGGCCGCATTTCCCGATTTGGCCTGCTCGAGATGTCGCGGCAGCGTCTTCGGCCCTCTCTGGGCGAGACTAGCGGGATTGTGTGCCCCCGATGCACTGGCCAGGGAACCATCCGCGACACTAAATCCCTCGCATTGGCAATTCTCCGATTGATTCAGGAAGAAGCCGCGAAAGAGCGTACGGGCGAAGTGCAAGCGATTGTGCCGGTTGATGTCTCGGCCTTTCTACTGAATGA
>Ga0181573_10005505_pt1 | contig 10475 bp, 9 predicted proteins | sample 101ome_25_FD_148643 | JGI IMG/M metagenome (GOLD analysis project Ga0181573, IMG submission 148643) | Coastal salt marsh microbial communities from the Groves Creek Marsh, Skidaway Island, Georgia - 101409BT metaG (spades assembly) | ecosystem: Environmental > Aquatic > Marine > Intertidal zone...
CGCTCGGCCTCGGCGGCCTTCTGGCGTGCGCGCTCGTCCTTCACCCGGAACACGTCGGCCTCCGACTCGCCCTCCAGCAGGCGGAGGAACTCATCGCGCTCGATGGTCTCACGGCGCAGGAGGATCTGGGTGATGTTCTCCAGCGCCAGGCGGTGCTCGGACAGGATGTCCTTCGCACGCTGGTAGGCGTCCTCGATGATGCGACGGATCTCGACGTCGATCTGGCGGGCGATGTCATCGGAGTAGTCCGGCTCGGACTGCATGTCGCGACCGAGGAACGGGGCGCCGTGGTTGTGGCCGAGGACCCGCGGGCCGAGCTTCTCGCTCATGCCGAAGCGCATGGTCATCTGCTTCGCCGTGGCCGTGACCTTCTCGAGGTCGTTGGCGGCCCCCGTGGTGATCTCGGCGAACACCAGCTCCTCGGCGGCACGGCCGCCCAGCGTCATGGCCATGGTGTCCTCCAGCTGCGCGCGCGTGGTGAGGAACTTGTCCTCGGCGGGCATCGAGATGGTGTAGCCCAGGGCCTGACCGCGGCTGACGATCGAGATCTTGTGCACCGGATCGGCGTTCGGGAGGAAGTGCCCCACGATGGCGTGGCCCATCTCGTGGTACGCGGTGACCACCCGCTCCTTGTCGGACAGCAGGCGGGTCTTCTTCTCCGGGCCCGCGATCACGCGCAGGATGCCCTCCTCGAGCTCCTGGCCGTCGATGACCTTCTTGCCCTTCCGAGCGGCGAGCAGGGCCGACTCGTTCACCAGGTTCGCCAGGTCGGCGCCCGTGAAGCCCGGCGTCTGTCCTGCCAGCGTGTCGAGGTCGATGTCCTTGGCGATCGGCTTGCCGCGCGTGTGCACCCGCAGGATCTCCGCTCGGCCGGCGCGGTCGGGGCGGTCCACCATGATCTGGCGGTCGAAGCGGCCGGGCCGGAGCAGTGCCGGGTCGAGGATGTCCGGCCGGTTCGTGGCCGCGATGAGGATGATGTTGTCCTTGGCCTCGAAGCCGTCCATCTCGACGAGCAGCTGGTTCAGCGTCTGCTCGCGCTCGTCATGGCCGCCGCCCATGCCCGCGCCGCGGTGCCGGCCCACGGCGTCGATCTCGTCCATGAAGATGATGCAGGGCGAATTCTGCTTGGCCTGCTCGAAGAGGTCGCGCACGCGGCTGGCGCCGACGCCCACGAACATCTCCACGAAGTCCGAGCCCGAGATGGAGAAGAACGGCACCCCGGCCTCGCCGGCCACCGCGCGGGCCAGCAGGGTCTTGCCGGTGCCCGGGGGGCCGTAGAGCAGCACGCCCTTGGGAATGCGCGCGCCCAGCGACTGGAACCGCTTCGGGTTCTCGAGGAACTCCTTGATCTCCTCGAGCTCCTCCACGGCCTCCTCGGCGCCTGCGACGTCGCTGAAGGTGATCTTCGGCTGGTCCACCGACATGCGCTTGGCACGGCTCTTGCCGAAGCTCATCACCTTCGAGCCGCCGCCCTGCATCTGGTTCATCAGGAAGATCCAGAACACGAAGAACAGCAGGAAGGGGGCCAGCGTGATGAGGAAGCCCCACCATGCCGAGCCACCGCGGCCCTCCACGACCATGGGCACCTTCGCGGCGTCGATGGCGCTGGTCACCTCGGCACCGCTGTCATCGGGGAACCCGGTCACGTAGGTCGTGCCGTCCTTCAGCGTGACCTCGAGCTCCTGGTCCTTGGTCTGCATCGTGACGCGCGACACCTTGCCCGCAGCAAGGTCCTGCTGGTAGCCCGTGTAGGTGGGCTGCTCAGCCGGCTCCGATGAAGACGTGACGAGCCTCTGGGCCACGAAGGCCAGGAGGATCACGATGAGGATGGGAAATGCGGCGCTCTTGAAGAAGCGGCTCAGCGGTCAGCTCCCGCTCGACGACGTCGCACGAGGGTAGCAGCGCCTGCCGGATCCGCGAGCGGCAGCGGGGGGCCGGAACCCCGGTCTGCTATCGGGGCAGGGCGCTGATGTACGGCAGCTCGCGGAAGCGCTCCCCCGCGTCCAGCCCGTAGCCCACGACGAACACGTCGGGCAGGTGGAAGCCCACGTACCGGGTGCCCAGGTCCAGCCGGTCCGCGGCGGGCTTGCTGAGCAGGGCGCACGTCTCGAGTGACGCGGGATCGCGCGCCGAGAGGTTGCGCATGAGGTATCGCAGGGTGCGCCCCGAGTCGATCACGTCCTCCACCAGCAGGACGTCCCGCCCCTCGATCGCGACGTCGAGGTCCTTGGTGATGCGCACGACGCCGGACGAATGCGTGGCCGAGCCGTACGAGGACACCGACATGAAGTCGATCTCGCAGGGGATGGTGAGCTCGCGCACCAGGTCGGCGGTGAAGAACACCGCGCCTTTCAGGATCCCGATCACCAGCAGGTCGCGGCCCGCGTAGTCGGCGGAGATCTCGGCGGCCATCTCGCGCACGCGTTCGGTGAGCCGCTCGCGCGTCACCAGCACCTCGCCGGGTACGGCCCCGCTCACGCGGCCACCGCCCGAAGGGCAACGGCGGCCTCGCCGGGCATCGCGACCGCCGAGGGGTCCACCCGGTACCCGGGCACCCACACCACCCCGCGCCGGTCGGCCACCACCGCGACGCCCTGCCGCCGGCGCGCCGGCACCCCGGCCGCGGCCAGCATGCGGCCGAGCGACTGATGTCCGCCGCCCGCGAGGCCCACACGATCCCCCGGAAGCGGGCCCCGCACCACCAGGTCGCCCTCGGAGCGCACCCAGGCTGCATCGGCGCCGGACCCGGCGACGGCGACGCCCGCACGGGCGCTCAGCCGGGTTCCCGCGACCTGCACCGTCCCCGGTACCGGAAGCGGAGTCGGCACGATCGGGCCGGCGCCCTGCCCTGCGGCCTCCGCCACCAGGACCCCCCGGTCAACGGCCACGAGCCCACCGGGAACCTGGGTGGATCCCGCGCCCGACCCGGCGCGCGCGAGAACCGCATCGATCACGTCGGCCGACCGCGCGTCACCGGGGAGGCCGGCGTCGGCGAGGAGCCCGCGCACGAGCATCCGTGCGATCGCCACCGGCTCGGCTGCGAGCAGGCCGGCATCCAGCCCGCCGTCGCGCCGCACGCGGGCGCCCGCGACCGCCACGGCCGCCTCCACCACGTCCGCCTCGTCGGCCAGCAGTTCCGCCATGCGGGCAAGGTTGGCCTCCGCCGACGGATGCACTGCCCGGAACGCCGACAGCAGGCCGTGCCGCACGCGGGCCCGCGCGGTCGCCATGTCGTCATTGGTCGGGTCGTCCACGAAGGGGACGCCCTGCGCCCGGCACCATTCCCGGGTCTCGTCGCGCGAGACGCCCAGCAGCGGCCGGACCAACCTGCCGCGCCGCGGCGCGATGCCGAGGGCACCCGTGCGGCCCGTTCCCCGCGCGGCACGGAACAGGATGGTCTCCACGTGATCGGTGCGGGTGTGACCGGTGGCGATCGCGTCCAGTCCGAGTTCGGCACGCACGCGCTCCGCAGCGGCAAGGCGGGCATCCCGGGCACGCTCCAGCGCATGCGGTCCCGGCGCCAGCCCAAGGTGCTCCACATGGGCAGGCAGGCCAAGGGCACGGGCGCGCGCGGCGACGTCGCGGGCCTCGCCCGCCGAAGCGGTGCGCAGCCCGTGGTCGAACGAGAGGACGTGCACGGGGCCGTCATGGACATCGGGGAGCAGGTGCATAAGCGCAGTGGAGTCCGCCCCGCCCGAGACGAGCGCCAGCACGCCATGACCGGCGGGCAGCAGGTCGTGGCGGTCCGCGAACGACCGCACGCGCGTGCCCAGGTCGTGCGCGTCGGGGGTCACGACTCGTCCACCAGGGGGTCCGTCAGCCGCGACAGGTCCGCGTCGGTCACGGGTCCGGCCCATGTGGCGGCCAGGCGGCCCGCGCTATCCAGAACGAAGGTCATGGGGAGCCCGGTCACCCCGTAGCCATCCCCCACCGCGTCATCGCGATCGATGCCGAGCGGGAACGTCACGCCGACCTCGCGGGCGAATTCGCGGGCGCTGTCGGTGGTGTCGTCGATGGCGATCCCCACCACGCGGACGTCCGGATGGGAGCGGGCAAAGGCCTCGACGGCCGGCATCTCCTCGCGGCACGGCCCGCACCACGAGGCCCACAGGTTCACCACCGTCGGGCGCGCCGCCGGCCTGCCGATCTCAAGCGACCCGCGGCCGGTGAGGCGCGGCACCTGCACCACGACCGGATCGGGGCGGTCGGCCGCGGCCCGGACCTCGGGCGCGGCCCCCGTCGTCGAGGACCCGCAGGCGGACATGCCGACGACCGCCGCGGGGGCGACCGCCACGGCGGCGACGGGAATGATCCAGCGGGGAACCGGCACGCACCCGAGCCTAGCCGGGCGCGGGGACCAGGGCTGTCCTAGCGTGAGCTAGGTGCAGGCCGATGACGTCACCCATGCGATCCTCTTGGCCGACCGGCGTGCGGGCGACGGCATCCGCGCCGCCATCGCAGGGGTGCCCGGCGGCCGCGACTGGGCCCGACTCGCCGCCGATGCCATGGCACCGGCATTCCAGGGGCTCGCGCTCGCGCTGGTCGTAATCCCCGGCTCGCGCATGCTCGGCCTGCGCGCCGTGGCGGCGGGCGCGATCGCCGGCACCCTGGCGAAGGTGGCGCGCGATGCCATCGACCGCCCGCGCCCGGGGTCGCGCACCGAGGGGGGCTTCCCCAGCCGCCATGCTGCATCGTCCGCGGCCATCGCGGTGGTGGTGGCCCGTGAGCGGCCGCTGGTGGGCACTGCCGCGCACGCCGCGGCAGCGCTCGGCATGGCGGCCCGGGTGGCCGCCGCCGATCACGACCCCCTGGACATCGTGGCCGGCGCCGGGCTCGGCGCGGCCGCGGGCCGCCTCATGCGGCGTCGGCGACGGCGACGGCGCGGAACTCGCCCGTAGCCTGCTCGTCGGGCCGACCGACGTCTGCAGCCATGTCACGGCGCAGATCGGCATCGGCACGCTCGATGAGCGACGAGGGCCCCGTGTCGGCGGACGTCCACGCGGCGGCACCGACCGCCACCGACCCCGCCGTCACCCGGAGGCCGTCGTGGTCGCGCACCGCCACGGCCTCGAGGGCCGTCGCCAGACGGTGCCCGAGGTCGCGGGCGGCATCCTCGCCCCCGGCGACCAGCGCCACGTAGCGCCCCGGCGCGTCCTCCATCACCAGGTCACCGCCGTGGACCACCTGCGCCACGGCGTCCGCGCAGGCACCGAGCAGATGCTCCAGCACGTCGTCGCCGTGCACGGCGCGGAGCGCACGGATGCGCGGGATGGCCGCCACCGCCACGGCCACGGCGCTGCCCGTCTCCGCCGCCCGACGGCAATCGCGCTCGGCGATCACGTCGAACACCGCGGAGGGGGCCATGGCCGGTCCCCCGGCGCCGCCACGCGATCGCCAGGGGGCCCCCAGTCCCTCCGCCAGGCCTGCATGCGCCGCGCCCAGCGCCGCCACCACGACGATGGCGACGAAACCCATCGCGGCCTCAACGGTCGCGACATCACCCGACGATGCCGCGGCCAGCGCGATGGCCGACGCCAGCAGGGTGGCCATCAGGCCCGTCGCACCCGCGAGGGGGGCCGCGAGGGCAGCGGGGACCACCAGCAGCGGCCAGAGCCACCACGACCCCATCGCCACGATCGGCACCACGGTGGCCACGAGCAGGGCTGCCAGCAGGACGAGGCGACGTTGCCGGTACCGCGCGGCCAGGGCGGCATCCCGCTCGACGTCATGGTCGGATCGGCTCAGCACCGTGTGAGGAGTTGAACCGGAGCACTGTGCACCGGTTTGGGTGAACCTACGCACCGCCCCGGACGCGCCACGGTAGGCTCGGACCATGAGGTCCATCGGCATCATCGGCGCAGGCACGATGGGATGCGAGATCGCGCACGTTGCCGCGGTCGCGGGCATGGACGTCCTCATGGCCGATGCCGACGCCGAGCGCGCGGCGATGGGCCGCGACCGGGCACTCGCGCTGGGCGCCCGGCTGGTGGAACGCGGACGATTGGAGGAGGCCGACGCGCATGCCGCGGCGGGGCGCATCCATCCCGTGGGCTCCGTCGCCGACCTGGCCCCGGTGGATGTGGTGATCGAGGCGGTGCCCGAAGACCTGGCGCTCAAGACCGCGGTGCACCGGCAACTCGATGACGTGGTCCGCCCCGACGCCCTGGTGGCCACGAATACCTCGGGGCTCTCGGTCACCGCGCTGGCCGATGCCACGCGCTCACCCGGACGCGTGATCGGCCTGCACTTCTTCAACCCGGCCAGCGTGATGCCGTTGGTCGAGGTGATCGCCGGCGCGGCCACGACGGAGGACACCGTGTCGCGGGCCATCACCCTCGCCGGGGATCTGGGCAAGACCCCCGTGCGGGTGCGCGAGTGCCCCGGCTTCGTGGTGAACCGGGTGCTCGTGCGCGCCATGGCCGAGGCCTACCGGGCCTCGGCGGGCGCACCGGTGGAACGCGAGGGCGCCGACCGCGCGGTGGTCGACGGCGGTCCCGCACCCATGGGCCCCTTCGCGCTCGGGGACCTCGTGGGCCTCGACGTGCTCGAGAGCATCCGCGGCGACCTGGAGGCGGCGTACGGCGACCGGTTCGCCGATGCCGGCACGCTGGCCCCCCTCGTGGCCGCCGGCCATCTGGGTCGCAAGTCCGGCGGCGGGCTGCTGCCCGGGACCGGCGGCGGCGGGTCCGGTGCCGAGCCGGTCGTCGCCGCGGTGTACTACGCCGCCGCGCTCGACGAGGCACGCCGCCTGGCCGACGAGGGCGTGGCCGCGCCGGACGACATCGACCTCGCCATGCGGCTTGGCGCGGGGTGGACCCAGGGGCCCCTGGCCGCGGGATGACGCGCTAGATCATCACCGGCACGGCCCAGTCGGGATGGATCCCGAACCGCTGGGCCACCGGCGTGAGGACATCGCCCTCCAGCACCTCGATGTGCGCGAGCGAGACCTGCGACGGATGCCCGACCCCCGTGGATCGCGAGAGGCGGGTGATGTCCCGGCGCATCGCGATGACGTACGACGCCGCGCGGGCGGACTTGAGCGTGGGGTCGATGCCGCGCTGGCGCCAGTGCGACTGCGTGGCCACGCCGCTGGGGCAGTGCCCCGTGTGGCATCGCTGCGCCTGGATGCACCCGATGGAGAGCATGGCCTCGCGACCCACGTTGATCATGTCGGCCCCCAGTGCGAACGCCATGATCGCCTCATCGGGAAGCCCCAGGCGCCCCGATCCGATCCATGTGACGTCGTGCTGGATGCCCCTCTCGGCGAAGGCGCGCAGCGCACGCGCCTGGGCGAGGCGGTACGGCAGCCCCACGTGATCCACGAACGACAGCGGGCCCGAGCCGGTCCCCCCCTCCCCGCCGTCGATCGTGATGAAGTCCACGCCACGCGTGCCCCGGTCCATGAGACGGGCGAGCTCGCCCCAGAACGCGCTCTCCCCGACGGCCGACTTGATGCCCACGGGCACCCCGGTGGCATCGGCGATGCGTTCCACGACGTCCAGCATGCCGTCGGCGTCCGAGAACTCGGGGTTCACCGGTGGGCTGACGCAGGCCTGTCCCGGCTCAACCCCGCGGATGCGGGCGATCTCGGGCGTCACCTTCGACGCGGGCAGCATGCCGCCCACGCCGGGCTTCGCGCCCTGGCTCAGCTTGAGCTCGATCGCCCGCACCGGGAACCGCTCCACGAGATCCACGAGCCGTGGGAGGTCCAGGCGTCCCCGCGCATCGCGCGCGCCGTACCACCCGGTGCCGAACTGCAGCACCAGGTCGCCACCGTGGTCGTGGTACGGGGTGATCCCGCCCTCGCCCGTCGTCTGCATGCACCCCGCCAGAGCGGCGCCGGCATTCAGGGACTCGACGGCGCGCGCCGACAGGGCACCGAACGACATCCCGGAGATGTTGACCACCGACGACGGTCGGAACGCCTGCCGCCGCCCGCGCGGGCCGCCCAGCACCTTGGCGGATGCCAGGGGCCAATCGTCCGGGTCGCCCTCCGCGGGCGGCGGGGCCGGGAACGCGGCGGGGCTGATGATCAGGTAGCCCGGGGACCGCTCGAATTCGGCATCGGTGCCGAATGAGAATCCGGCGTTCTGGCGCTTGCTGCTCGCATAGATCCACCGGCGCTCGTTGCGGCTGAAGGGCCGCTCGTCATCGTTGCTCGTGACGATGTACTGGCGCAGTTCCGGACCGAACGCCTCAAGCACATAGCGGAGGTGACCGACGACCGGGAACACGCGCAGGATCGAGTGCCTGCGCTGCAGGATGTCGTACAGCGCCACCAGCGCGATGAACGCGCCGATGCCGATCAGCACCCACCAGCCCGCCGCCATGGCCGCCCCCCGGTCGTCGTGTCGCCCCGATCGTGCCGCATGACCCGGACGGGAGGCCCGCCAACGCCGCGATATCCTGCGCCGGTGATCGATCACGCTCCCCATCCGTCACTGGCCGGCCGCTCGGTGCTGAGCCTGATGAACCACCCCTCCGATGCCGTGCGGGAGGTCCTGGACCTCGCCGCCGCGCTCAAGGCCGCGCCGCAGTGGCCGGCCACCCTGGCTGGCCGGAGCGTGGCCCTCATCTTCGAGCAGCCATCCACGCGCACGCGCGTGTCATTCGAGGTGGGCATCGCGCGCCTCGGCGGGCACCCGGTGGTGCTGGCGGGACGCGACATGCAGCTGGGGCGCGGGGAGTCGATCGAAGACACCGCCCGCGTCCTCTCGCGGTTCGTCGACGCCATAGTCATCCGGACCGTCGATCACCAGAAGGTGGCCGCCCTCGCCCATCACGCGGACGTCCCGGTCATCAACGCCCTCACGCATGACCACCACCCGTGCCAGGGGCTTGCGGACCTCATGACCATCCGCGAGAGGTTCGGGGACCCGGCGGGCATGCGGGCGGCATACGTCGGCGACGGCAACAACTGCTGCCACTCGCTCATGGTGGCCGGTGCCCACATGGGCATGGAGGTGGTGGCCGGCTGCCCCGAGGGCTACCTGCCCGACCCGGAGGTGGTCGCACGGGCCGACGGGATCGCCCGCGCCCACGGTGGCGCCGTGCGGGTGGTGACCGACCCCGAGGACGCCGTTGCCGGCGCGCATGCGGTGTACACCGACGTGTGGGTGTCGATGGGGGATGAGGAGGAGGAGTCCGAGCGCCTGCGGGTGTTCGCCCCGTACCGCGTGGATGAGGCCCTGATGGACCAGGCCGCCCCCGATGCCATCGCCCTGCACCCCCTGCCGGCCCACGACGGCCTGGAGATCACCCGCGCCGTCTACCACGGGCCGCGCTCCGCGGTATGGGATGAGGCGGAGAACCGCCTGCACGTGCAGGCGGCGTTGCTCATGCACGTGCTGGGGTAGCCCGCACGCCATGGCTCGGATCCTTTCCGACGACCAACCGCGTGATCGCGCACCGGTCCTCACCTACGCCCTCATGGTGGCCTGGGTGGTGCTGTGGGTGGTCCAGTCGCTGCGCCCCGACGACGGGAACATCGTGGATTCATCGCAGGCGCTTGCCTGCCGATGGGGAATGGTGCCCGCGCATCTCACCGGCGACGCCACGGCGGCGGCCGACCCCTGCGTGGTGCTCTCCGCGCAGCAGTCGCCGTGGATCGAGGCGGCGTCCGCGCAGTTCCTGCATGCGTCGTGGTGGCACCTCCTCGGCAACCTGCTGTTCCTCTGGGTCTTCGGCCCATCCGTGGAGCAGCGCCTGGGGCGCGCGCGGTTCCTGCCCGTGGTCGTCGCCTGCGGGTACGGGGCATTCCTGGTCGAGGCCGTGGCCGACGCCGGATCGGCGCAGCCGGTGGTCGGAGGTTCGGGCATCGTCGCCGCGGTCCTCGGGGCCTACCTCGTGCTGTTCCCCCGCGCCCGGCTGCACCTGGTCTCCGGGGGGAGCGGCACGGGGGCGGGGCTGCCGGCCTGGATCCCCATCGCGGCATGGATCGGCCTCGAGACCGCATATGCGGTGGCGGACGCGGGGTCGGGCACGGCCCACTGGGTGCACGTGGCCGGGTTCGCACTGGGGGCGCTGGTGGCGCTGCCCGCGTCCGCCGGACGGGGCACCCCGCGCCCCGCGCGACCGGACGCCGGCCAACCCGCCTGGGTGCGCGTGGCCGTGGCCCGGAACCAGCCCGAGGCCGAGATGATCCAGGGCATCCTCGCCGATGCCGGGATACCCGCCTATGTACGGCGCATGGCCGGCTTCGACGTGCCCGACTTCCTGGCGGGTGGCCCCCGGGACGTCATGGTCCCGGAGGGACGCGCCCTGGAGGCGCATGCGGTGATCGACCCGCTGGAGCCCGACCCCGCGGACGCGGGCTAGCGCCCGAGCACGATGGGCGACCGCCGCAGGGGGCGGCTGCGGGCCGCGCGGATGCCCAGGGCGACAAGCGCGCTGCCCACCACCAGGCACACCACCACGGCGATCCACCACCGGCCCAGGATCGCGACCGTCGCCGTCGACACCACATCCCCCGGATT
>Ga0181573_10005509_pt1 | contig 10470 bp, 8 predicted proteins | sample 101ome_25_FD_148643 | JGI IMG/M metagenome (GOLD analysis project Ga0181573, IMG submission 148643) | Coastal salt marsh microbial communities from the Groves Creek Marsh, Skidaway Island, Georgia - 101409BT metaG (spades assembly) | ecosystem: Environmental > Aquatic > Marine > Intertidal zone...
GCTGTCACAGAGGGCATGTTCAGCGCGTTGGTCACGGCACCTGTCAGCAGATAATCCGCCATTTGTTCGGCCACTTGCAGCGCCACATTTTCCTGTGCCTCGGTCGTGGCAGCGCCCAAATGCGGGGTCACGACCACGTTTTCAAGATTGAACAATGGGTTCTCGGTTGCAGGTTCTTCTTTGAAAACGTCAAAGGCGGCGCCTGCCACATGGCCTGATTTAATCAATTCAGCCAAAGCAGCCTCATCCACCAAACCACCACGGGCGCAGTTGATGATGCGAACACCTTTCTTGGTTTTGGCCAGATTTTCAGCCGATAGGATATTTGCCGTCTTTTCGGTGAAGGGCACGTGCAGCGTGATGAAATCTGCGCGCGCCAACAACTCGTCCAGTTCTACCTTGGTTACACCGATTTGCGTGGAGCGCTCTTCAGAGAGGAACGGGTCATAGGCCACAACCTTCATCTTGAGGCCAAGTGCACGTGAGCAGACAATCGCGCCAATATTGCCTGCACCGATAACGCCCAAGGTTTTGCCTGTCAGCTCAACACCCATAAAGCGGGATTTCTCCCATTTGCCCGCATGGGTCGAGGCGTTGGCCTCGGGGATTTGGCGCGCAACGGCAAACATCATCGCAACCGCATGCTCTGCTGTGGTGATGGAGTTGCCGAACGGCGTATTCATCACGATGATGCCTTTTTTCGAGGCTTCGGGGATATCCACATTATCTACGCCGATCCCTGCGCGGCCAATGACCTTTAGGTTATCGGCAGCCGCGATGATCTTTTCGGTAACTTTGGTCGCAGAACGAATTGCCAAACCGTCATATTGGCCGATGACCTCAAGCAGCTTGTCTTTATCTTTGCCAATGCTTGGGTCAAAGGTCACATCAATGCCGCGATCTTTGAAAATCTGAACGGCTGCATCCGAGAGTTTGTCGGAAATCAATACTTTAGGAGCCATGATAGGGCCTCATATGTTCGAAATGGGAAAGGGTCTGGCCGCAGGGATCACACCCGCATTGCGGCCAGAAAAAGGAGTTTAAGCCGCAGCAGAAAGCGCCGCGATTTCGGTTTCAAACGCCCAATCAAGCCATGGCAGCATGGCTTCGATATCGGCGGTTTCCACCGTGGCACCGCACCAAATACGCAGACCCGCAGGCGCGTCTCGGTAGGCCCCGATATCGAGCGCGATACCTTCGCCTTCGAGACGTTTTGCAACCGCCTTGGCGAAGGCTGCGCCATCCGTGATGCGCGGATCCGTGAATTTCAGGCAAACGCTGGTGTTCGAGCGTGTCGCGGGATCTTCGGCCAGATTGTCAATCCAATCGCGAGGCGCGCAGAAATCGAAAATCGCCTGCGCGTTCGCGTTGGCCCGTGCCATCAAGGCGGGCAGCCCACCGATGGATTTGGCCCAATCAAGCGCGACCAAATAATCTTCAACGGCGAGCATGGACGGGGTGTTGATCGTTTCCCCCTTAAAGATACCCTCAATCAATTTGCCGCCCTTTGTCATGCGGAAAATCTTGGGCAATGGCCATGCAGGTGTGTAGCTTTCAAGCCGCTCAACCGCGCGCGGGCTGAGGATCAACATGCCATGGGCCGCTTCACCGCCCATGACCTTCTGCCAAGAGAAGGTGGTGACATCGAGCTTGTCCCACGGCAAATCCTGCGCAAAGGCCGCCGAGGTTGCATCGCAAATGGTCAAGCCGGCGCGATTGGCAGGGATCATGTCGCCATTGGGCATCTTTACACCCGAGGTCGTGCCGTTCCATGTGAACACAACATCCGTGTCATAATCGACCGCGCCCATGCCAACGATCTGGCCATAATCGGCGTTCAGAACAGTCGCATCGAGTTTCAGTTGTTTGACAACATCACTGACCCAACCTGCACCGAAGCTTTCCCAAGCGACCATTGTGCAGGGGCGCGCACCCAAGAGCGACCACATGGCCATCTCAACCGCGCCTGTGTCAGAAGCGGGCACGATGCCAATGCGATAGTCAGCAGGCACGCCCAGAATTTCACGAGTCTGGTCAATCGCGGCGGCAAGCTTTGCCTTGCCAATCGCAGCACGGTGCGACCGACCCAAAGGGGCGTCAGCCAGTTTATCCAATGTCCAGACGGGGGGTTTGGCGCAGGGGCCAGACGAAAAACGCGGATTAGCCGGCCGCGTTGCCGGAGTGGTCAAAGCCATGATGTGATACCCTCACAGATATATGCCCCTCGTTGGGGAGGGGTGTCCCACCGGCGCTGCTATACCTATGTTGCACGGCGTGCAAGTCGGAAAATAAATCAAAAGAGTCGCAGTTGATGACTGGCGCAAACGGCCAAAAGCGGAGATGCAGAGCGCAAAAATAAACAAGTAACCCAATGTCTTTAAATTGTGACAACCACATGTCAGATTTAATTTACAGGTTTTCCTTGCGCCAACGGGGTATTTCACGCTAAAGATGAGTGGTAGATGCTTATTCACGCCTTGGGTGCAAAGTGGAAGATTTCTCACAAACACGCCAGTTCAGCCTCAAAGATTTTGTGCCTTTCCAAATGGCTGTCATCGCAAGCGACCTGTTTCAGAACCTGATGCGGGATGCAGATTTACAGGTTCCAGAATGGCGCATCATGATGGCTTTGCCTGAGAATCAACCCTGTTCCTCGCATGATCTATGCATTTTGACCGCGATGGATGCCGCACGCGTCAGCCGCGCACAGCGCCGCCTCGAAGATCTCGATATGATCAATGTTTCGACCGATGCAGTGGATCGCCGCCGTTTGGTGGTGCGCCTGTCCGAAAAAGGGAATGAAGAAATCCGCCGCCTTCAAGCCGCCGCTCTAGAAGCCGAAACAGATCTTCTAGACCGCCTCGGCCCTGACGAACGCGCCCAATTGCGCACAGTCGTCTCTGATCTTTACGCGCGCGGCTAATCAGCCAAGATTTGCTGCAACAGCCGCCCGTCTGGCCGCTCCAATTCTTCGATCACATCGAAATGATGCAAGCCCGCTAGATGCATCGCTTCAATTTCAACACCAGCGCCATGCCAAATATTCGCCAAAAGATCATTTTGACGGATGAATTCGGGCCGCTCATCGCCCCCCACGGCGGCAACGAATCGGGCGGTCTTTCGCGGCAGCAACAATGCGGGGCTTTCCCGCATGGCTTCCTCTAGGGTCAAACGCAGGTCTTGGTTGATCTCTGTGTTCAGCAGAGGGCGTAAATCATGCACGCCCGAGATTGACATCACCTGAACCACGCGAGCGGCGACTGTGTCGGGCAAAACGCCTTTGCACATCACGCGGGTGGCCAAATGCCCACCTGCCGAATGGCCCGTGATTCGGATTGGCCCCTCCACCAAACCCGCTGCATGGCAAACAGCGCGCATCATTTCATCGGTGATTTGAGCAATCCGCGCCTCGGGTGCGAGCGTGTATGACGGCAGGGCCACCGCTTGCCCCGCATCTCGTAGGGCGCGGGCCAAATGGCTAAATTCGCGCGGCGAGAACCGCCGCCAATAGCCGCCGTGAATAAAAATAGTCAGGCCTTTGGGAGCGCCATCGGGAATGAATAGATCAAAATACTGGCGCGGGCCTGTCCCATAGTGATGCGTGACGGGCGGATAGGCCGCGCGAAAACTGGCTGCGGCGTCTGTCCAACGTGTGATGAACCCATCTGCATCGGGAATATAGGCCCCGTTTTGATAGGCATCATCGAAATCTGTAATCTTAACCATGGCCGCCTCGTCTGCGTGAATTCGCCTCACTTTTGCACAGGATAAGAAATTGGCAAGGGCACGCTCTAGTTGCGAGCCATTCGCAACTTCTTGACTTTTTGCGAATGATTGTCAATATCATCTTTTGTGGCGGCAATGATGGCCCGCAAGGGCCTATGTCTTTCGATATTGGAGAAGCCTTCATGCGTTTCCTACGCATTTTGACAGTGATGCTACTGCCCTTTCTGGCCGCCCCCGCCCTTGCGCAATCTGCACCCATCAAAGTGGTCGCTACCACAGGGATGATCGCAGATGCTGCCAGTCAGATCGGGGGGGATTTGATCGAATTAAAGACCCTCATGGGTGCGGGCGTTGATCCGCATTCTTTTCGGCAAACCCGTTCGGATATTCTGGCATTAATGAATGCGGATCTGATCCTATGGAATGGGCTTTATCTTGAGGCGCAACTTGAGCCACTCCTGCTTGATCTTGGGCAATCCCGCACTGTTGTCGCGGTGGCAGAGGCTATCCCACAAGACAGATTGCGCAGTCATCCAGAGTATGAGGATCGGTTTGACCCCCATGTCTGGATGGATCCGACCCTATGGCGCATAGTTGTTTTAGCAGTGCGCGATGCATTGAGCGCGTCATATCCCGAAGGCGCTGCCATTTTCGAAGCGAATGCCGCACAGCATTTGGCCGAAATTGATCGCCTAGCCGCCTATGCCCAAAGCAGCCTCTCAAGCGTCCCCGAAGCAGCGCGGGTTCTGGTCACAGCCCATGATGCCTTTGGCTATTTTGGCCGCGCTTTTGATTTCGAGGTTTTGGGCATCCAAGGCATCTCGACCGCATCAGAAGCAGGGCTTTTGCAAATCTCAACCTTGGTCGACACGCTGGTGGCGCGCCAGATTGGGGCCATTTTTGTTGAAAGCTCTGTATCTGACCGCAATATTCGCGCCCTCCAAGAAGGTGCGGCTGCCCAGGGTCACGCGGTCGCCATCGGGGGCGAGCTTTATTCAGACGCGATGGGGCCAGAAGACAGCTATGAAGGCACCTATATCGGGATGTTGGATCATAACATCACCACCATCACCCGCGCCCTTGGGGGCACAGCCCCTGAAGGTGGGATGAATGGCGCATTAACCCCTTAGCGGCAAGGAATTGGCCATGTTACGGCTTCATCAGAACGACCAACCCCTCGACCCGCAAAGCCCGCTGGCCATACGCGGCCTCAGCGTCAGCTATGGGGAAAAGCCCGCGCTTTTCTCGGTCGACCTCACGGTGGCGCTCCGCTCGATGACGGCCATCATCGGGCCAAATGGCGCGGGCAAATCGACCTTACTTAAAGCGGCGCTGGGGGTCGTTCCGCGTCTCTCGGGGCAAGTGTCGATTTTCGGACGCGCACTGGCCTCTGAACGCCACCGCATTGCCTATGTGCCACAGCGTGCCAGTGTCGATTGGGATTTTCCTGCGAATGTGCGCGATGTGGTCTTGATGGGCCTTTATGGAAAAATAGGGCTTCTGCGCCGTATCCGCCGTGACGATCAGGCCATAGCCGAAGATGCTTTGGCACGGGTCGGGATGCAGGACTTTGCCCATCGTCAAATCGGCCAATTGTCAGGTGGACAACAGCAGCGGGTCTTTCTGGCCCGCTCCTTGGCCCAGAATGCTGATCTTTACCTTTTGGATGAGCCTTTTGCAGGCGTTGATGCTGCGACCGAAGCGGCCATCATTTCGGTTCTCAAAAAGCTGAAAGATGAGGGAAAAACGGTTGTTGCGGTGCATCATGATCTTTCAACTGTAACCGCATATTTTGACCATGTCGCGATGATCAACACACGCCTCATTGCAGAAGGGCCTGTGGCCCAAGCCTTTACCACCGCCCATTTGCAAGAGGCCTATGGCGGGCGATTGGCGACAGCGCAAATCGATCGATTGCGGGAAGCGGGTCACTATTAGACATGGGTATCATGGCCTTCACACTGACCTATAATGTCGCTTTGGTTATGTTTGGCGCAGGCGTTTTGGGCGTTGCCGCAGGGGTGACAGGAACATTTATGTTTCTGCGCAAACGAGCCTTGCTATCGGACGCGATCAGCCACGCCACCCTGCCTGGCCTCTGCGGGGGGTTTATGCTGATGGTCGCCTTGGGCGGCACTGGGCGCGCATTAGAGGGCTTATTGCTTGGCTCTGCGATCAGCGCGGCACTTGGCCTATTGGCGGTTAATTTTCTGAAATCCCGAACAAGATTATCCGAGGACGCCGCAATTGGCGCGGTCTTGTCGAGCTTCTTTGGGTTGGGGATCGTCATGTTGACCCTGATCCAAAACATGAGCGCGGGCCGCCAAGCAGGCTTAGACCAACTCTTACTTGGCTCAACCGCTGCAATGCTGCGTGAAGATGCTGAAATGATTGCAATCGGGGCAGCGTTGGTTTTCATGGTGGGTCTTGTTCTTCATCGGGCGATGACCCTCACGGCGTTCGATGAAAACTTTGCCCGCGCGTTGGGATTGAACGTGCCCCTGATTGATGCGGCGGCCATGGCATTGGTTTTAGCCGTAACCGTTGCGGGGTTGAAAATCGTGGGTCTGATCTTGATCGTTGCCTTGCTGATCATCCCCCCTGTCACCGCGCGTCTCTGGAGCAACCGCGCCGCCTATATCTGGCCCATTGCGGGCGCAATTGGCGGGGCATCGGGCCTGATTGGCGCGGGCCTTTCAAGCCTTGCCCCCGATTTGCCCACTGGCGCCATTATCGTTTTGGTGGCAGCCGGATTTTTTCTCATTTCGCTTTTGGTTGCGCCCGCACGCGGGGTCTTGGCCTCCGCGATGCGGCACCGCAAATTTCAACGCCGCGTGCATCGCAGACAGGGCTTGCTTGCCTTGGCCCAAGGCTATCGCATTCTGGAGCCCTATACCCGCAAGCTTTTACAGCGCGAAGGCTATGTGCGTGCCGATGGGGTGATGACCGAACGCGGCCAGTCTGCAGCCACAGCAGCACAGCGCGATGAGGCGCGTCTGGCCTATTTGCGCAGCAAACCCGATTATGCCGAATTTCTGTCGCGCCATGACGGGTTGAGCGACCTGTCCCGCGCCTTCACCCGCGATGAGTTGGCCCATATCGACATAAGATTGGAGAACGCGTCATGAGCGGCGCTGAATTCGTGCCCCTTTCGCTTCCGCCGATTCTCATCGGCATTTTGGCGGCAATCGCCTGCGCCCTGCCTGGAAATTTTTTGGTGCTGCGCAAGCAGGCCTTGATTGGCGATGCCATCAGCCATGTGGTTCTGCCAGGGATCGTGCTGGCCTTTTTGGTGACACAAGCCCTAGACGCTTGGTCGATGCTTTTGGGTGCAGGTGCTGCGGCCCTCTTCGCGGTCGTGATGATTGATGTGATCAAACGTGTCTCGCGCATTGAGGTGGGCGCAATCATGGGCGTGGTATTCACCACCTTATTTGCGCTTGGTGTTTTACTTCTCGAGCAAAGCAGCGCGTCTTCGGTTCATTTGGATGTCGAACACGCACTGATGGGAAACCTTGAAAGCCTGATCTGGCTTGAGGCGCGGGGATGGGCCTCGCTGCTTGATCCTGTGGCGCTTGCGGGCCTGCCACCAGAACTGCCCCGTCTGGCCCTGACTTTGGCACTGATTATTGTGCTTTTGATCCTTTTTTGGCGGCCTTTGACCCTATCAACCTTTGATGAAGGCTATGCCGAAAGCCTTGGCTTACCCGTGCGCGCCATCAGTCTTGGCCTTGTGATGGTCGCTGCTTTGGCCGCCGTCACGGCCTTTGATGCCGTGGGCTCTATCATCGTGATCGCGATGTTCATATGCCCCGCCGCCGCCGCACGTTTGATGACGGATCGTTTGCGCAGTCAAATTTGGTGGAGCGTGGGTTTTGCCACGCTCTCGGCAAGTTTGGGATATGTTTTGGCGGGATATGGCCCGCTTTGGATCGGCCTCGAGAACTCCGTCAGCGCCGCAGGTATGATTGCAGCAGTTTCGGGATTGATCTTGGCGCTTACCGCCGTGTTCGGCCCAAAACGGCGCCCAGCCACCGCCTAAGCCTAAGACAGTTTGCCGCCGCTTTCCCGAGGCAGACAGTCGCTTTCACCCTTGAGTTGCAGGGCTCCAAAGGTTACACCGATCTCGCTTCGGTCTCAGTGTTGGTGACAACATTGGGTGAAAAGGGAACGCGGTGTAAATCCGCGACTGCCCCCGCAACTGTAAGCGGCGAGTGCGATCGGCATATGCCACTGCGGCCCCACATGGGCCACGGGAAGGCCCGATCAAACAATGACCCGCGAGTCAGGAGACCTGCCGAGGTGATCACCCTGTCCAAGCGCGGTGGGCGCAGCGGGCAACGGACAATTCCGTAGTGGTGGCACAAATCGCCGTCTGCGGAAGGGCCAACCCTCCAATGACCATTCACTTTTGCGCAAGGCATGTGCCTTGCCACCTATTCGTAATTGGAGAGCAAAAATGCGTCCCCCTTCCACTCTGAGACTCGCCGCGCTGTGCGCAGCTCTCGCCGCCACACCCTTGGCCGCACAAAATGTATTCACCCTTGATGAATTGGTCTTTTCCGCAAGCCTCACCGATGTCGCACGGGATCGGACGGGGGTTACAACCCAAGTTATCACTGAAGAACAGCTACGCAATGCAGGTAATGTACAGTTGGCGGATGTTCTCTCTAGGCAACCGGGCATCACGGTTACGCGCAATGGTGGTCTGGGCGGACAAACCGATGTGAGAATACGCGGTAATGGGCCAGGTTATACTGCAGTTTACATTGATGGGATCCTTGTAAACGACCCAACTTCTACCACTGGCGGATTTAACGGATTTAGCTCCATTTCCACACGCTCAGTACAACGCGTAGAAATAATTCGAGGTTCACAATCGGCAATTTACGGCAGTAATGCAATTGCTGGCGTGATATCTATAACTACATTTAATGCCGCTAGTATGGATGAAAACTCTATCGAACAGTCGTATCAATTCGAAATCGGTAGCTACGAAACTTATAGTGGACGATACTCTTATCAACAAAAATTTGGGCCTCTGACTTTAAGCTTTGGTATGAACGCCATTAGGTCTGGTGGTATTTCAGCGGCCGACGAAAATAACGGAAATTTAGAAACTGACACTTTTGATGCCAACGGGCAAAATTTTGCTATTAATTATGAAGTGACGCCGTCGACAGAGATCGGCGTACAAATATTCCGTGATGCGTCAAACGGCGAGTCCGACGAATACGGAACGCAACCTATTGATGGAACACCAGGCGATGAAAAAAGCTCTCTCTCCGTCAGGGGATTTCGTGGCTATGCTAACTTTTCGAACTCAGGCTGGGAGCACGAGCTATCTTTTTCAAGAGCACAAACAAACAGAGCGCTTTCGTCAGCCTCGATCAGCGCTGAAACTGCAGCGAATTGGGGCTCAACATATGACTCAAGTTTCGAAGGTATAAGAAATAATCTGCGGTTGTTAAGTTCTTCGCAGATATCAAATAACACCACGCTTTCAGTTGGGTTTGAAGCCGAAGAAGTTACAGCCAAATCAAATAATGTCGCAGGGCCAGTACGACCGATAGACAGTCAATCATTCTTTGTCGAAGCTCTACAAACCATTAATGAACAGCTAGATATCTCTCTTGGTCTGAGGCACGATCGATATTCAACTATTAGCAGCCAGAGCTCCCCAAGAATTTCGATCGTGTATCGCGCTACAAATTATCTAACCTTGCGCTCTACGTATGCGACAGGCTTTCGTGCCCCATCGGCAAGCGAGTCCCTTTGGGAATTCCCCTCATTGGGCTCAACCTATAGAGGAAACCCTAATCTAAAGCCCGAGTCGAGCAGAAATCTGGAGCTTGGGTTGTCGTACAATACCGCAGCAAACTCCATCTTCGAGGCAACATATTTTGATGTCGATGTTGAAGACTTTATGAAATTTAGCAGCGATGGTGCAGGCGGTTGGACAACATTGAACACCTTAGGCACAACCAACTTCAAGGGTGTCGAAATTGGCGCACAAATTCAGATTAGTCCGGAAGCGGCATTATCTGGTAGTTACACCTATACTGATGCGTACGAGCAGTCTGGACTACGCGTAAAATCCGTTCCACGCCACAGCGGATCAGTCAACCTCCAGTACATGCCAAATAACGATCTGAGCGCATTTATTGATATGCTACACGTTGAAGATAAACTAGATTTTTCCGCAATCGGTGATAACTACACCGTCTTTAATACTGGAGCCACCTACTCCTTAAATAACAGTGCCGAACTGTATTTGCGGATTGAGAACTTAACAAACCATGAATACCAAACCGCCCGCGGTTACGGCACCCCAGACCGCTCAATCTACATTGGAGTTCGTGGCACGTTTTAGGCTCATATCGCTTTGCATGGCGGCGCTGATGGTTACCAGTGCCGCCGATGCCCAAACCACACCTTTGCGTGTGGTGTCTATGAACCTTTGCACCGATCAACTGGCCATGATGCTTGCTGATGAGGGGCAGTTGATCTCGGTGTCCGATATTGCGACCGATCCCAATATGTCACCTATGGCAGAGGCGGCACGGGCCTATCCAATCAATCACGGGCAGGCGGAGGAAATCTTCCTAATGCGCCCCGATCTGGTCGTGGCGGGGCGATATTCCGATCCTGTGGTCTTGGATATGCTGCGCCGCCTTGGCATTGCCACAGCGCAGATTGATATTGTCTCCAATCTTGATCAGGTCAGCGACCGCATTCGCGAGA
>Ga0181573_10005510_pt1 | contig 10469 bp, 10 predicted proteins | sample 101ome_25_FD_148643 | JGI IMG/M metagenome (GOLD analysis project Ga0181573, IMG submission 148643) | Coastal salt marsh microbial communities from the Groves Creek Marsh, Skidaway Island, Georgia - 101409BT metaG (spades assembly) | ecosystem: Environmental > Aquatic > Marine > Intertidal zone...
CGTATGGCGGCGCGGCAACGGCTTGAAAAGGCGCTGGATATGATGCTCAGCGAAAAATTTGACCAAAGCCACCTGATTGATGCGGTTGAGTCAAAGCTGTTTGGAATTGGCGTTGAGGCCATGACCGTGGGCAGCCATGAATTTTACCTGGGTTATGCCATCCGCCGCAAAATCGCGCTGTGTTTGGATATGGGGCATTTTCACCCTACGGAAAATATTGCCGATAAGCTAAGCGCGGTCGCATTATCGGTTCCGGAGATTTTGCTGCATGTCTCGCGGCCGATGCGCTGGGACAGCGACCATGTGATTTTGCTGACCGACGAAATTTTACAAATGGCACAAGAGTTGGTGTTTACGGATCTTTTGGAACGCACGCATATTGGCCTTGATTTCTTTGATGCTACAGTCAGCCGTACTGCTGCTTGGGTTGTAGGCGTGCGCAATATGCAAAAAGCGCTTCTTCGGGCGCTGTTATTGCCACAAAAAAGGCTGAAATCGCTTGAACAGAATTTGGATTTCACGGGCAGGTTGATCCTGACAGAAGAGCTGAAGGATTTACCTTTTTCAGCGGTTTGGAATGAATTTTGTGCGCGGCAGAATGTGCCCGTGGGCGCGCAGTTGATGGATAGCTTAACGGCCTATCAAAGCTCTGTTTCAGGGCGGGATGGAGCATAAAGTGTTGATGGTGACAAAAAACTTAGGCTCTTAAGGCGCCGTGTCACGCGTGAGGCTGGCAACCGCGTCAGAAACCAGAAAAAAGAGGCGTTCAGCGCATATATCGCTCAAAATCCTGCCCCCTAAAGGCTGAGCTTTTATAGAGCGTCGTGGCCGTCGAAAAACGACGCAGGCTTGGGTGCGGTTGTTGTTTCAAAAATATTGGATGCGTTTTTTGTTAGCCTGACCAAAAGTCTTAGAGTGGATATTTTATTGTATCTGCGCAGTTCACTCTTGGAGAATTAAGAAAGACTGGTCTAATCAAGCAAAGGCCGTGATAGTAACGCGGCATATGAAAAGGCAGCAGCGTTTCGCCATGACGGATACTCATAAAGGTTTATTCTACACGTTTCTGGGCGTTTTATGCGTTGTACCGGATTCGCTTTTTGTACGGTTGATCACAGCCGAGCCACTGGTAACAGCGTTTTGGAGAAGCTTAATCTCCGGTCTCGTTATCTCGGCCGGTTTGCTTGTATTTAAGGGCGCACCCAGTTTTCGCAATATCTTGTTGATGGGAAAGCTTGGCTGGGCTTATTGCTTTTTGATCGGTTCGACATCTCCGGCTTTTGTAATGGCGGTAAGTCAAACCAGCGTTGCGAATGTTGTGTTTATCTTTGCCTCTATGCCGGTGTTTTCGGCGATTTTCAGCAGCATATTCTTAGGCGAACATATTTCAAGGCGCACTGGTTTGACGATCGTTTTTGTTGGGGTTGGTTTGGCGATCATCGCTTATGGCTCGGGCGAAAATGAATTGGCAAATTGGACGGGGGATCTTTGGGCCGTCTATGTATCTGCTGCCTATGCCGGGGCGCTTACAATGCTGCGCCGATTGAAACATGTTTCAATGATTCCTGCGATTCCAATCGCTTATTTGGGGTCTGCGCTCGTATTGTTTCCCACGCTTGGCTCGGGGCTTGAGATTGAAGCGAATATTATGCTTTATATTTTGCACGGTGTTTTTATCGCGTTGGGCACATGCTTCCTGACGCTTGGCCCCCGCTATATCAGCGCTCCGGAAGTCTCGCTCTTGATCTTACTCGAATCTGTCCTGGCCCCGCTGCTGGTTTGGGCGGTGATTTCGGAAAATCCGGGCTTTTGGGCGCTTGCGGGTGGCACTGTTGTGATTGGAGCTTTGCTGGTGTCCAATGGGAGCTTGTTGCTTAAAACCGCTAAATCGCCTAAAGCCCTTTGATATGTTTATAAATCGTTGTACGCGATACACCCAATCTGCGCGCCACAAGGCTGATATTACCGCCTGAATCCATCCAGGTTTTCTGGATCAAAACGCAGCTTTCCTTGCGCATTGGCGATTGCGCGCAGGGGGCGCAAGGGATAATTTCACCGCCCGACATATTTTGCTCCCCTTCGATGGCCTCGGGGCGAATGATCGTCGTGGCGGAATTGGCAACCAGCACCTGCAGCATTTTTTTCAGCTGGCGTATATGGCCGGGCCATTCCCGGGTTTGCAAAAGGTCGAGAGCCGGTTTTGACAATATATGCTCGGGCGAGATCTCTTTTAAAAGCTCTGCCGCCAGCTTTCTAAAATCCATTCTTTGCGCTAGACTGGGCAACAATATCTGCGTTCCGAAAATACTGTCTAGAAACTCGGGGTCCATATCATGCTCTGTGCGCAAGTCATGCAGGGATAACCGGCTCGAGACAAACACCGCTGCAATTTTATGCTCATAATCGCCCAATTCACATTCTTGGCGCGCCTCAAAGATTTGAACAAAGGTTTTTTGTACGGGCAGCGGCAAATTTTCAATACCACTGATAAACAGGCTGCCGCCTTGGGCTTTGCGCAGCTTATTTTGCGCCAAAGTTGAACCGTTTGGCTGAAAATAAGCCAGCTTGCCTTCGGGCCCAAATAACAGCTCTTCGTGGTTCTCAGAGGTTAATAAATTACATTTTATTTCGACAAAAGGTCGCTTTGGCAGATAGATGTCATGCAATTCTTGCGCTGTGGCTCTTTTCCCAGAGCCTCTGGGCCCTTCGATGAAGATTGGTAAATCATGAGACAGCGCTCGCTCTGCACGCGATAAATGGCGCTTTAAGCCCGAATCTTCGGCGATATAACAGCGCGTTTGCGGTTTTTCACCCGGCGGGAATGCCCGGCCGCGTTGATCCAATATCGCGGCTTTTGAGGCCGCTAAGAGCGACGTGCCTTTTGGATTTATTTCAATAATTCGTTTGGTAGTGGGCTCTTTCATCGCCATGAAAACGGCCGATCCCATCGCATCGTGGATGCGGATGATTTCATTCGAATTTAACCGATTGGCAATGCTCGAATAAGGGATCGCGAAAATATCGCCAAAATGGCGCTTATGCGACAGGTTAAGCCCATTGAGCATAATTTTTGCATTTATATTTGCACCATCGATAAAGCCATGTTCATCCACAGCTAGCAAAGCGGCGCTGGTGGTAGAAAGATATTCATGGCGCGAGTGAAAGCTACAGGTTAAGCCCATTGAGCATAATTTTTGCATTTATATTTGCACCATCGATAAAGCCATGTTCATCCACAGCTAGCAAAGCGGCGCTGGTGGTAGAAAGATATTCATGGCGCGCGTGAAAGCTGATGATCGATGAGTTGCGGAACTCATCAATAAATAATCTGTTTTCTACATTCTTACAGGCCAACTTTACCAAAGCCAGCGTATGCTGTTGGCGCGATGAAGCATCTGATGTTGCGTCTATCATGCCCACAATTTCATTGTTCTGGCCATATATCGGCGCCGCAAAGCAAGAGAGGTCGCCTAATTTTCGAAAAAAATGGTCGCGGCCTGCAACGATTTGCGAGGTGCCCGTATGCAGGCACAGCCCCAATGCATTCGTGCCGCGGTAATTTTCTGTCCAAATTGAACCGGGGATGACCGCGCGGCCAGCATCGCTGGTTTTGAACTCTTCATCCAGCAGCGCGTCTAAAACCACCCCGCTGCTATCGGCATAGGCAACCATGAAATTGGTCCCTGCGATTTGATTGTATAAAAGTTCCAATTCCGGCGCGACAAATTGTTTTATATATTCGTTTTTTTGTGTGATTTCTAAAAACTCAGTTTCGGATTTCACTGCATCAACGGGCTTTCCGTTTGGGTCTAATCCAAAGGAAGAACTGCGCCGCCAACTGGCCGCAAGCGAGGCTTGAGAGATCTTAATCTCTGTGCCAAGCGCGGTTTGCGTTAGGGTCTCATCTTTAAAACCATTGCCCAATTGGCTCATATCCACCTCCCTTCTGCATTTGTAATAGCGCCAAATAACGGATGCCTCAAACTGGCCATCTGTTCACAAACTGAACACAAATTAGGCGGGTCTGCACATATTTGAACAATTATATGGATTGTTTAGCTGAAAAACCAAGCAATATTTGGCGGAACGTCTGGGAAGGAAAGGCATATTATGAAAGCGCAGGTGCTTAAGCAATACGACGATGATCTAACAGCATCGTCTTGGGTGGATCTGGAAAATGTTCCCGATCCGAAAATCGAAAAAGTCAGTGATGTCATCGTGCGCATCGGCGGCGCAGGGGTCTGCAGAACAGATCTTCACATTATCGAGGGCGTTTGGCGCGAGGCAACCGATGCTGACCGCAAATTACTGCCACTGATCATGGGCCATGAGAATGCTGGCTGGGTCGAAGATGTGGGCAAGGAGGTCGAGGGCCTCAAAAAAGGCGACCCCGTCATCGTGCACCCTAAAATCACCGGTGGTACCTGTCTGGCCTGCCGCCGCGGTCATGACATGCATGGAGAGAATGGATCTTTCCCTGGTGTTGATTGCAATGGGGGCTATGCAGAGGCGTTGAAAACCTCCGTGCGCAACATCGTGAAGCTGCCGCATACTTTGGTTCCCAAGGAAGTGGCAGCCTACGCAGATGCGGGCCTTACGGCTTATCGCGCAGCAAAGAAAGCATCGCGTCACCTGTTGCCGGGTGAGAAATGCGTTGTGATCGGATCTGGTGGCTTGGGCCATATTGGTATTCAGGTTTTGCGGGCCATGTGCGCAGCAGATATTATCGTCGTTGACCCTTCGGATATGGCGTTGAAGCTTGCGGAAAGCTGCGGAGCGGATGCGCTTGTTAAAGCGGATGGCAATGAAGTTGAGAAAGTATTGGAGCTGACCAAAGGCTTGGGCGCCGAAGCCGTCTTGGATTTCGTGGCCGAGCGCGGCACAACAGCCAAGGGCCTTGCGATGACGCGGGCGATGGGCAGCTATTACGTTGTTGGATATGGCGAAGATATCAATGTCAGCGCGTTTGAGATGATCACGACTGAGAAAAACATCATTGGTAACTTGGTTGGAACATGGGCTGAGCTGACCGAATTGATGTCTTTGGCGGATAAAGGCCAGGTTCATTTGGCAACGCAGGAATACAGCTTGGAAGATGCAAATCTGGCTTTGCAAGATTTGAATAACGGCAAGGTAAAAGGGCGGGGAGTCCTTGTACCTTAATTAAATACGAAACCTACTGGGAGGAAGTAAAATGAAGACAAAAGTGAGCATAAGCCTATTGGCGGCGGGCGCAGCCCTGCTGGCTGGTACGGCGCAAGCGGATAAGTGGAGCGATCAGTTTCCGCATATCAAAAACACGGGTGATATCGCGGGCGAATGCTCTTATGAGGCAATGTCGCAAAAAGATTACAGCGGTCAAAAGCTGACGATCAACACCCATGCTGTGCCTGTTATGAAAAGATTACAGCGGTCAAAAGCTGACAATCAACACCCATGCTGTGCCTGTTATGGGCGAGCCGACTGCGCTTCACGCGGAGCAGTTCAGCGCGTTGACAGGCGCTGAGGTGAACGTCATTCACACGCCTGCAGGTGATCTTTATTCAAAAGCGATGGTTCCGTTTCAAGCGGGTCAGGCGCCTTATGATATCGTGTTTGGTTTTTCCAACTTTATCCGCGACTGGAAGCAATATTTGCAGCCCGTGCCCGCGAAATATGTGAATATGGCACAAATGCAAGACGTTACGCAGAGTCATATTGATGTGAACTCTTGGGGCGGTGAAATGATCCAATTTCCAATCGATGGGGATCGTCATTATCTGAAATACCGCAAAGACGTGATTGATAACCCTGAATATCAGGCAAAGTATAAAGCGGAAACGGGCAAGGAATTGCGGGTTCCGCAAACCTGGAAAGAATATGGCGAAATGGCTGCATTCTTCAATGGTTGGGATTGGGATAATGACGGCGAGCTGGAATATGGTTCAGCCGAAGTTATGAAGAAAGACGATCTGATGTTCGCAGCGTTTTTCAGCCGGTCGGTGGCCTATTCAAAGAACCCGCGGGTTAAAGGCGGCTTCTTCTTCGATCTGGAAACCATGGAACCATTGGTCAATGGACCGGGCTTTGTAGAAGCACTGACAGATTGGGTTGAAGCAACCAAATATGTGCCACCAGGTGGCATTAACTTTGGCCTTGGCGATGAAATCAACTCATTCGGCGGTGGGCAGACATTGTTCAGCTTCTCATGGGATGATGCGTTTGTGGCAGCGATGCAAGATGACAGCCCGATCAAGAACAAAGTTGGCGCAGCGCCATTGCCGGGATCAAACCGGGTGTGGAACCGCGACAGTGCGGCTTGGGAAGATACGTATAACCAAGCACCTTATATCGTTTGGGGTTGGACAGCTGCGGTTGCCAAGAAAAGCAAAAACCACGAGATGGCTTTTGACTATCTATGCTTCTTTGCCAATGACGCCAATCACCAAGCCGATATTGCGATTGGTCGCTTCGGTGTGAACCCGTTCAAGAAATCTGACTTTGTGCCTGAGATTTATGTTGAGCGCCAAGGTTGGGATCCTGAAATTGCGCAGCAATATGCGGATACGCTGATGGAAATGGAAGAAGGCAGCACAAACCGTGTGTTCCCATTGCGGGTGCCGGGTGTTTTCCAATTCAACAGCGCCGTCGCAACCGGCACATCGAAAGCTTTGGCGGGTCAGTTGTCACCGCAAGAAGCCTTGGATGAAGTGGCCGCTGAGTGGAAGAAAATTGTGAAACGTATCGGAGCCGATACAATTCGCGAAGCTTATGCTATTGGTGTTGCACTGGAAGACGCAGAGTAAGCTTTAACACTACTTAAGAGAATTGGAGCGTCCCTTTACTGGGGCGCTTCTTATAAAACAGGGCGATAATCAATGAACTTCAAACATAAATATATGTTTTTGCTTCCCGGGCTTTTGGTCCTTTTGGGCATTTTGATATTTCCAATTGGGTTTACAGTACGCTTAAGCCTTTCAAGCTGGGACAGTTTTTACCCGGCGCTTGATTTTATCGGCTTGGAAAATTACGTGCGCCTGTTCACGGATGATGCGCGGTTCTGGGAAGCATTTGGCCGCTTGAGCTTGCTGTCGCTAACCACCGTCTTCTTGCAATATGTGATCGGGTTTGCATTGGCCCTCATGGTTTGGAAAGACATTGTCTTTCAAAGATTTTTCCGGGTTCTGTTTCTGATCCCGATGATGACAACCCCGGTGATCATGACGGTGATCTGGCGGACCTTCTTCCATGAATCCTTGGGGCCTGTGAATGATATATTAAGCCATTTTGAAATGACACCGCTCTGGCTGAGCAGTGAAGTTCTATCAAAATTTACCGTTATTCTGGTCGAGGTTTGGCAATGGACGCCGTTTATGTTCTTGCTGTTGCTTGCGGGCTTGCTTTCCTTGCCGAAAGAGCCGTTTTTGGCTGCCTCAATTGATGGCGCAGGGCCCATTCGAACCTTCGTTTACGTGACCTTTCCGTTGATGGCGCCAATTTCAATCGGAGCGATTATCATCCGGCTGATTGAAGCCTCAAAAATTATGGATACGGTATATGTTTTAACCTCGGGCGGGCCGGGCACAGCCACCGAGACCTCCAGTTTTTACATCTTCATCAAAGGCTTGCGTGAATTCCAATTTGGTTATTCTGCAGCGCTGTCTTTGACCTATCTGATCATCATGATCATCAGCTTTACGATCATTGCAAAGATTTTGGTCAAACTGATGGTGCGGGGTAATTAATTATGGGCTATTTTTACACCACTCTTAAATATCTTGCGGTTACCCTGTGGTCCGTCTTTGTAATTGCGCCGTTCCTTTGGGCCATTTCGACCTCATTTAAAGATTTCCAATCGGTCACCAATGGGGCCACCTATATCCCTTGGGTGGATTTTGAGCCCACATTGGAAGGCTGGCGGGCGCTTTGGAAATCACCGGCACAGGGCGGCGTAGATATCGTTGAGCCGTTTTTTAACAGCGTGTTCGTGACCTGCGCGGGCAGCTTGATCAGCATTATTTTGGGCACATTGGCGGCCTATGCGTTGTCACGCTTTACCTTCAAGGCGGGCCCTATCCGCAACGGTGATATCACCTTCTTCTTTATCTCGCAGCGTATTATGCCCCCCGTTGTTCTGGCGATTCCGTTCTTTATTATGTTGGGCAAGTTCTCGTTGCTGGATACGTTGCTGGGCCTTATTTTGGTTTATATCGTGCTGCTGATGCCGATCGCGGTGTGGATCATGGTTGATTTTTTTAACAAAGTACCGCGCGAGATCGATGAAACCGCATTGATTGATGGTTGCAACCCGTATCAGGCGTTTTACAAAGTGGTGCTGCCAAACTCGATCCCCGGAATCATCGTGGCGGGCATGTTTTGCATGATCTTCGGTTGGACTGATTTCTTCTTTTCCTTCATTTTGACATTTACAGAAGTGCAGCTTCTACCCGTTGCGATCGTGGCGCTGAATTCATCGATTACGCCTTGGTGGAGCCTGTCTGCGGCCGCTTTGGTCAGCGTTGCGCCGCTGATCTTGGTCGCCTTTATCGTTGAGCGGTTTTTGTCAAAAGGTAACCTATCAGGAGCATTGAAATAAATGTCACTCATTGCCTCAAACCTGCGTCTGAAGCCGGATGCGGAATATCATTTGAATGACGTTTGTTTTGAAATGTCAAAGGGTGAAATCTACACGATTATCGGTCGAACTTTGGCTGGCAAAACCACCTTGCTCAAAACCATTGCGGGATTAATCGCGCCTGAAAGCGGCAGTTTAACTCTGGATGGACGGGATTTTGGCCGCATTCCGGTGTGGAAGCGCGAAGTGGCAATGGTGTATCAGCAATTCATCAATTACCCGCATCTGAGCGTGTATGAAAATGTCGCCTTCCCTTTGAAGCAGCGCCGCATGCCGGCGGGTGAGCTGAACGATCGGGTAATGAAAGCGCTTGCGCAAGTGGGGTTAGACGGGTTTGAAAACCGCAAAATCCAAGCCTTGTCGGGCGGCCAGCAACAGCGGGTGGCGCTGGCGCGCTCTTTGGTGAAAGAGGCCAATATTGTGCTTCTGGATGAGCCTTTGGTGAATTTGGATTATAAATTACGCGAACAATTGCGCGAAGAGTTCAAAAATATTTTTAGCGCGAAAGCCTCTGAAAATTCTATTTTGATTTATTCTTCAACGGATCCGGTCGAGGCGATGCAACTGGGCGGGCAGATATTGGTCATGGATGAAGGGCGCATCCTGCAGCAGGCCAGCGCAAAAGAAGTTTATGAGAACCCCAGCTCGACCAAAGTCTCGCAAATCACCAATGATCCGGCGATGAACCTGTTTGAAGGCACCGTGGCCGATGGCAAGATCATCTTAAACGCGGAAATTCAATTTGACCTGCCTCAGCATTGTCAGGCGCTGCCGCATGGCGCCTATGTGTTCGGTCTGAGGGCCGCAGCGATCAGCTTGGCGGAGGGGGGCTTTCCCTTCACCGTTGAACTGTCTGAGATCAGTGGCTCTGAAACCTTCCTGCACCTTAAACATGAGCATGTGCAGGTGGTGGGCCTGTTGGATTCGGTTCAGAATTTTAACATAGGCGAGACCGTGACAGCACAATTTGACACAGCGCATCTTTATGCATTTGCAACGGATGGAAGATTAAAATCCTCACCCTATGGCGGACTGAAGTAATGGCGAAAATTGAACTGCAAAATATTGCGCATTCATATAACCCGCAAGCGGCGGATAAGACCTATGCGTTGAACCCGTTTAATATGACCTGGGTTGATGGTGGCCGTTATGCAATTTTAGGGCCCTCGGGCTGTGGTAAAACCACCATGCTGAACATCATGTCGGGTATCGTGCAACCCTCAGAGGGGAAATTGCTTTTTGATGGTGTGGATGTGACCGCGCTGTCCACGTCTGAGCGTAATATTGCGCAAGTGTTTCAGTTTCCGGTGATTTACGGCACGATGACGGTTGAACAAAACTTGGCCTTTCCTTTGGTGTGCCGGAATTATGAAAAACCTGCGATTGATGCCAAAGTACAGGAAGTGGCTGAAGCGTTAAGCCTGCAGGGTTTGCTGAAAAAATCGGCTAGCCGATTAACCGCAGATCAAAAGCAGCTGATCTCTTTGGGGCGCGGGCTTGTGCGCGATGATGTTGCGGCGGTGTTGATGGATGAACCGCTCACGGTGATTGATCCGGATCTGAAATTCCGCGCGCGATGATGTTGCGGCGGTGTTGATGGATGAACCGCTCACGGTGATTGATCCGGATCTGAAATTCCGCCTGCGCCGGCAGCTTAAAGAGATCAATCAGAAATACCGCTCGACGTTGATCTATGTGACGCATGATCAAAATGAAGCCATGACATTTGCCGAAAACATCATCGTGATGGATGCCGGCAGCATCGTGCAAGTGGGATCGCCTGCTGAGTTGTTTGAGCGCCCCAAAACAACCTTTGTGGGTTATTTTATCGGCGCGCCGGCGATGAACTTTTTTG
>Ga0181573_10005511_pt1 | contig 10468 bp, 11 predicted proteins | sample 101ome_25_FD_148643 | JGI IMG/M metagenome (GOLD analysis project Ga0181573, IMG submission 148643) | Coastal salt marsh microbial communities from the Groves Creek Marsh, Skidaway Island, Georgia - 101409BT metaG (spades assembly) | ecosystem: Environmental > Aquatic > Marine > Intertidal zone...
GCTTCACGACCGATCATCGTATAACGATCAAGCCCTATGTTGTTATTAGGAGAGGGATAGGCGCCTTGCATAACGGCTCGTTCGCTTGCCCTGCATCCTCGCCCCGGCAGACGCCCTGTCGTCGCCGCGGTCGTCGAGCTCCGGTGAGCGATGAGCGACGCAGAGACGGACCCCCTCGCTCAGGCGCGGGGCGGAGAGGGCGACATGGACGCCTGGGGGGGGGAGCGCGCTGAGATGGGCGGCGAGGCGGGGCCCGAATCTTCCGAGGGATTCGTGCAGCCGAGCGAGGTGGTGGCAATGGCTCAGTACTTGGGCATCAAGCCCACTGGGGAGTTCCCCCTGTTCGCCATCGCCCGCGAGGCTATAGTCGCGCCCACGGAGCACCCATGGGTGGCTTCCAAGGACGCCGAGGGGGAGACAATATACAAGAACGTTGTGAACGGCCGAAGGAGTAAGCGCCACCCGCTGGACGCAGTGTTTCTGCGCATGGTCATCACCAAGCGCGCGGGGCTCCCACCCCCCGCGGAGCAGGCGAAGTGGATGAAGTTCAGAAAGGATAGTGGGGGTGACGGGGATGAGTTGTGGTACTGGTACAACCTTGAGGACGGGTCGACCAGCGATGAGCCGCAGCCCGAGGTGCCACTGCTCCCGTCTGATGAAATTCCGAGCTACGACAGCAGCACCAACGTCGGCGCTGTCGGAGGGTTCGGGTATAAGACCCTTACCCCCAAGGGGTCGCCGCTCGACATTTCGGAGACGACCGAACTTGTATTTACCAGCCAATGGGTGGAGAACGACATGGCAAGCGCCACCGCCAAGCACGCAGGGGCGGTCCAGCACAAGTTGATTGACATATTTTACAACAGCGTCGAGCTGCGCTTTGACATCAACCGCCAGATGTTTTCCGTGGTCATCAACGTGGACGGGGAGAAGACGCTAGTGCACGACCTCGTCAGCACGGGGATCAAGTCGGGGCTTCCCCTCGAGTGCTGGGACCTGCACTTGGGCGCCCGCATCAATCTCTTGGGGCGCACCGTGACTCTCACCCAGTGCTCGCGCCCTACCATGCTTTGGCTGGAGAAGAACAAGCGGCGGCTGCTCAAGCTTAAAAACAGCCTCCTGGACGACTTGCGCAAGTACAATACCACCAAGCTCGACCCGGCTCTGGTCAATGACATTTTGGCATCAGCCCCGGGAAAGACCAGTCTTCGGACCACCATGAACCAGATCAACGACCTCAAGGCCGCCCTCGCGCGCTACCGCCCCGTAAAGGTGAAGCGGATGGAAGCCGCCCGAATCAATGAAGCGGCAGCTTGATAAGAACTGCATTAATGCAACAAACGTGTCGGGGTTTTATGTCTTTGTTCATTCACCAGACAATCACACACTTTCCAAAATGTACAAGTCACCACCGGCCTTCCACGAGCGACCAGGGAGTAAAGAGGGCCTCCTGTTCGCGCTGTGTCAAGAGCTTGAAGGCACCGATACCGAGGCTATTCGGCATACGCAGTCCACCGATGGCGATGCGCTTAAGACCCTTGACTTCAATCGCTGCGTGGTCGGCCAGACGACGGACCTCGCGATTCTTGCCCTCGGCGACGACGATGCGGACTCGCTGCCCGTCCTCTCCTTTTCCGTCATTTACAAGACCCACGTGCACAGGCTCGACGAGTGACCCGTCCATGTAGCAGCCCTCCGTCAGGCGGGCAATTTGACGGGCCGTGGGCCTACTTGCAAGGGTGAGCACATACTCCTTTACAATCCCGTTACTTGGGTGCAACACTTTGTGCCCGAACGACCCGTCGTTGGTGACGAGGATCAGCCCCGTAGTGGGGACATCTAGCCTTCCCACAGTAAAGAGGCGTGGGGGTAGAGTCGATGCGAAGGGCGTTCCTGGGGCTATTTTGGCACTCGACTCCCTCCCCTTCAATCCCGATGTCACACTGTGCCCGGCACCGGGCGGCCCTGACCTCGTCTCTGGCTCTCCGTTTGCGTTGCCCTGCTTCTCCAGCCACTCCTTGAAGAGGTCAAGTACAATTCGCTCCTCGCCTATGCGCGCACTGCTGCAATAGTAACCCTTGGGCTTGTTCAGCATAAAGACAAAGCGCCGCTGGGGGGCCACACCCACGGGCACGCCATCCACTATGACCGCGTCCCTGCGCGGATCGACCGGCTGCCCTGGATGCGTGGCAACCACGCCGTTCACCACCACGCGACCCTCCTCCACCATCCGCTCCGCGGCGCGCGTTGAAGCGATTCCCGCGCGCGCCATTACCTTTTTCAGACGATCCATCTGGCCCGTTGACACCTCTGTCTTGCCTACGTTGGCCTCCCTGCTGTCTTGCAAGATCTTTCCTCGAGACCATACAGCGCCCGCATTTTTGGCCGCTCTCTTCGCTGCCGCAGGTGCGGGCGCGTTTATTGATGCGCGGTCTGGCGGAGGGCCCGCGTCGCGCGGTGCGCGAGCGGCCGTCCCCCACCCCTGCGTCCCAGGCTGATTGTCCCTATGCTCCCCAAACTCCTCGCTCGGTGCAATTCCGGAATTCCGTCCCTTGGTCGAGTACGACTTCAAGACGAGCGGGCGGAGCCGAGGCCCACAAGGCCGGCAGAGGGGCACTGTCCATGCAGCCGCCATCATGACCCAACAATGTGTCTTCGGATCCCTCGGCAGCTGCTGGGACCTTCTCGCATATTTTCCTGTCGTGCCCCCGCGCCCCATGTTTGGTCGCACATGGTGTGACTCGATTCGCCTTTATTGTCAAACATAGCGTTTTTTGGAACATTCACAATCATTCAGCCCTATACGTTTTGGGGTTTTCTCCTAAAATGATTGCATTCGGCACTGAACGGCTGGCTGATCTCCTCCCCTCACCTTCACTCCACTCCCCGCACCACAGCAAGCGACGCCGCGCCCACCGGAATACGCTGTGTCTTGGCGATGAGGGAGATCACGCTGACTGAGTGCAAGGAGCACAGCTCGGAGGAGAGCTGCTGGCTGGTGATGCATGGAAAGGTATACGATGTGACCGAATTCCTTGACGACCACCCAGGGGGTGACGAGATCATTCTGCAGGCGGCCGGGCGGGACGCGACGGACGACTTTGAGGACGTGGGGCACTCGGAGGCCGCCAGGCGCCAGCTCGAGCCCATGCTGATCGGCACATACGTCGACGACGGAACGGGGGGCAAGCAGCGGTCAAAAGGGTCGGGCGAGTCGGGGGGGCTTGCAGGCGCCATGCGCTTCCTCCTCCCCCTGCTCATCCTTATATTCGCGTACCTCGTGCGCGTTGCCACGCAGGGCGAACTCGCCAAGGCGTCCGCGTGAGATGGACGCCGAGTACATATAAATCAAGCCTGGGGTCGCATTTATTTTCTTGCCCCATTTTCTCTTTCACTTCCGCACCACCTCCACCTCCAACAATTTGCTGGATCATCCACGGGCGAAGTAGTTTTGGTTCTTGTTTCCCCACCCTCGCGGGTTGTCCTCCTTCATGGCGTCCGTGGCGATCTCCTGCATACGCTTCTCTTCACGCAGCATCTCGCCCTCCTCGCCCTGGTCGTACTCCCGCATATCCTCCTCCCGGGACTGGGCCTGGGCGTGCTCCGCCGCATTGCGCTCGTCCCGCTCCATCTTGGCCCGTGCATGCGCGCCGTACTCCTCCACGGTCATGGTGGGGAGGGCGACGGTAGGCTGGAAGATGCGTGCGCGCTCCGACTCGGACACCTCCAGGCGGGAGCGCGTGGCGAACGGGGCGCCGGGGGCGTACCGGCCCGCGGGGGGTGCCCGGGTGTGCACAATGGAGGAGAGCGGCCCCAGGGCGTAATACCCTGGTCCCTCCGCGTCCGCGGAGGAGGCGCCCGGGTGCACCACCCCGCCCTCGATGACGAGACCGCCGGCCGGCACGTCGCCTGGCCCCAGCCTCACCGACCCGTCGGGCAGCCGGAGCCCAGACCCGAGCAAGCCGTGCGGGTCCCTGGGCATCCCAAGACCGGGTGGGGGAAGGGTTCCTCGGCCCTCGGAGGGGGGGCGGTCCGTGCCCCCGGACTGGAGCCTAGATCCAGGCACGAGCCCCATCTCGGCCATGTGGGCGAGAATTTCCAGCTCGCTGTCGAGGAGGCTGACCTCCCCCGCGGCCTCCCTGCATGCCCCCTGCAGCTCGAGGACGGCCAGCTCACGCCGCAGGGCGGCCTCCTCGTCGCCCCACCCTTCCTCCTCCGCCTCGATGTCCTCGTCGGAGCCCCCCGCCTCAGCCTCCCCGCTCGGCTGAGCCCTAGCGCCCCCCCGCCGCGAGGGCACCGCCGCAGCCGAGAGCGCGTCCTGCAGCTCGTCGAGCCGCTTCCTCGAGGCCATGGTGCGCCGAGTACGGTCCACCTTCTCACTCCTCGAGGCGTGCGCGTCAAGACCAGCGCCGTCGGAGCCCCCGCGCAAGCGATCGAGGAACGCCGACTCGCCCGCCTCCATAGGGAGTGGGGACTCGCCGGCCTCCCGGAACGACTCGGACAGAGCCTGGGCCACGGACAGGAACTCAACCACCCGAACACGGGCCTCGCGCAGCACCCCCGATCGCGCAACGGGGTCCCCACCCACCGGCGCGGCGCGTTGCAGCAGCTGTGCCGCTAGCCAGGGTAGCGCCGCGAACGGGAGGTGCGACGTCGGGATCTCCGCGCTTGAAGACGTCCCGCCGCCGCCGCCGCGGTGAACACGCACACCCTGGCGGGAAAGGAGGTCCTCAGCTCGGGCCACCAGCGCGAGCCCCCGCCTCGCCCCGGCCACCGTGTCCTCGCCTGCGGCAAGCCCCGCGCCGCCCGCTAGAACTCTCGCAGCAGCAAGGCACTCCCTCGCCGACCGACCGTCCGGGCCAGGAATCAGGGCGGCGGCGGCCATCGTCGTCGGTGCGAGTGAGAGACGCCGTGTGTGTCTCTCTCCACTAAAAATCTATTCTCGCTGAAGAGCCTGCCAGATTGACGTGCCCGACCTTGGCAAGGGCGAGTCCGTCGCCCTCGCGATCGGCACCGAAGCGTACCTCAATAACGTGTGGCGCGTGCTTCTCAACGACGTCAGATTTCTCGTGGAAACCGTGGCGGAGCCCGTGAAGGCGGGCTCCAAGCCCATCGTCATGTGGGACAACGCCACATCCTCCGCATTCGACCTACCCTCGGGCGCCCATGAAAACACAGATGATCGAAGAGACAGCGACAGCAACAACGAAAAAAAGGTCGGCCTCAAAGTGGCCTCGGCGCCTGCGACACCTTCGCCCATGTTCTGCGTAATTGCCCTCGCCGTGGCCCTCGTGGCTTGATCCCTTGGTATTCCTAATGAAATGGTGCGGGAACCTCACAGAGGCACAGACAGAACTCAGTGCTCTGCACCAGTGAGATTCTACAGAGTGGCCCACAGCTTGCCCCGCGCGCCCGCGTCGTATATTCGCGGCGTCAACTTCCGCGCGTGTCTTCGCAACAATACGGCGACGTCGCGTTTCCATCCTCTCCCGGGCGTTACACACCCGTGAGCCTCGGACTTCCCAGCATGCGCAAGTGGTCATTGGCATCTCCCGCGTGCACAAGGAAATTGCACTGCACCTCAATACATGCAATTGACATGAGGGCCGCCGCGTATCCCACCACCTTTCTCCCCGCGCGGAGAAGGGGGCAGAGCAGAGGGTCATTTCGCTCAACCACGGTATCCACGGTGAACCAAAAGGAGACAGACGTAGTCGTAATCGGCGCTGGAATCGGGGGCCTGTCGGCCGGGGCAGTACTTGCAGCCCATGGAGTTCAGGTCACCGTCCTGGAGTCCCACTCCGTCGCGGGCGGCGCGGCGCATGCGTGGCAGCGGGACGGGTACATTTTCGAGTCCGGACCGTCCCTGTGGTCCGGACTCGGCAGCTTACCGTCCACCAACCCCCTGGCTCACGTGCTGGAGGCGGTGGGGGAGAGTGTGGAGGTGAGGACCTACTCTAATTGGATGTGTCACATGCCGGACGGAGACGGACTCCTGGAGCCCGGCACAGGGCAGTTTCTCACCGAGGTTGGGTCTGAGCAGTTCACTGAGGTGCTGAGGCGGCTGCGCGGCGACCGGGCGGCCGCGGAATGGACGGGCCTCAAGGACTTCATGCGGCCCCTGGCCACTGCGGCCACCGCCGTTCCGCCCATCGCTGTAAGGTCAGACGCCGGCGTACTGTTGACCCTCGGACGGTATCTTCCTCGCCTCCTAAAAGTCGATCCTGTGCTCGCGCCCAAATTGCTTGGACCCTTTTCGGACCTCCTTCGGGAATACGACAACGATGCCGGTGATCCCTTTGTGAGGGGGTGGTTGAATCTGTTGTGCTTCCTGCTCTCGGGAGCCACTGCGGAGGGCACCGCGGCGGCGGAGATCGGATTCATGTTTGATGACTGGTATCGGCCGAACGCGTGCCTTGAGTACCCCGTGGGGGGAAGCGGGGCCGTTGTGGAGGCGCTGGCAAGGGGCCTGACCAAACATGGAGGCAAGCTGCAGACCAATGCCCACGTGGAGGAGATTTTGCTCGAAGGTGGACGGGCGATAGGCGTGCGGCTCCGGGATGGGTCAACGCTACGTGCCAAGCAAGCGGTGATATCTAACGCCTCTGTGTGGGACACGGCGTCGTTGCTTTCGGAGGGGCCGGAGAGAGAGGCATTCAATGCCGGTATTGAACAAGATGGCACTGAAGAATGTGCGAGCTTCATGCACCTCCACATCGGCGTGGACGCAGAGGGGCTGCCCCCCGACCTCGAAATGCACCATATTAGCTTGGAGAGCTGGTCTGCCGGCGTGGACGCGCCTCAGAATCTCGTCCTCGTATCGATTCCGAGCGTGATTGATCCGTCCATGGCACCGCCAGGGAAGCATGTCGTGCACGCATACACTCCAGGGTCCGAGCCGGCGGACGAGTGGCGAGGCCTGGAGCGCGGGACTCCTGCGTACGAGGCCAAAAAGCGCGAGCGGGCCGAGGTGCTCTGGCGGGCGGTGGAGCGCGCGGTTCCCGGGGCGCGGGCACGGTGCGAGATCGAGATGATTGGGACTCCTCTGACGCATGCAAGGTTCCTACGGAGGAAGAATGGGACTTACGGGGGCACTGGCTGGATTAAGCCGGGAAGACGAGGATCGCCGCCGTCGGTTGACTCGCCCATCCCGGGCCTACTATGTGTTGGCGACTCTCAATTCCCAGGACCAGGTGTGCCCGCAGTGGCCTCATCAGGATGCATTGCAGCCAACTCCCTTGTGAGCGTGAGTAAGCACTGGCGCCTCCTGGATCGGGTGACACTTTAACAAATATTTCTCCCTCCTTTCCTGTTGAATAGCAAAGCTTGACCCGGGGTGTAGCACGCCCCTCCCGCCCACGAATGGAGACGGAAGTGCATTGCCTCAGCAGTCGCAGTCCCGGAGACACTTGAGTGCCACCTTTCCGGACCGCGCGCGTCATAGGAATCCCGTGCACGCTTGTGCCGTGAACGTTCACGCCGTAAATTTTACGCCTTCTTGGCCGCCAGTGCGGCCTTGACGATGCTTGCACACATGGCGTCCATGTCAGCGCTCTTGAGCTTGGTGAATGGTCTGGCCATTCCAATGAACGCGCACACACTCTTGCCCGCAACTTTAACCTCGAACGATCCCTTCACCGGGGGCTTAACCTCGACCACGTCCGCCCCCTTGATCCCCGCGTCGCTCAAGGCTTTGACCACCTTCACTGCGCGGGTCTTGAAGGCCCCTCAGCTAGTGCACCGTTCTATCGTCACCAGTGCACTCGACCCAACCGAGGCCGGGGCAGATTTGGCAACACCCTTGCCCGTGGCCTTGGGAGCCACTCCCCTTTTTGCGGTGCCCTTCTTCGCGGCCATCTCTCCAGCTGCCTCTGGCTCTCTCCCTTTCCTGCGCTGCTCCCAACCGGCTCCCTCACGTGCAGCGGTTTGTGGGCCTTGGCACGACCTATGCCTGAAATTCTCAAAAAAGTTCCCCCATCCCGTCAGCTTGGCTGTGTAACCGCGCACACCGCCGGCGGCTCGAGCCAATGCCTCCTGCGTGTCTTTTCATGGCACCGTCCTGTATAGTTTCGACCATCAGCTCCCACAAGGCAGCCAGCTCGCGGCGGTGGGTATCTGACTCTCTCCAGCGGGTGAGGGCGGCGCGTCGATCGGGGATGCAGGGGGCCTGGGGGCGACGTGCAGGGATGTCCAGGGTGAGGACACAGTTGGACACGCCGTTGTTGCGACGCGTCGATTCGCTGCGGTGCTGTGCACAAGATGAGTCCCGTCCCGACCCCGGAAATGAAGAGCGGGAGGGTGTGGGAAGTTTGGTTTCGGTGGGCCTGGCCTTTGTGCTTCCGGCCCTGGGGGGTCTATTGTTTGGCTACGACATCGGGGCCACGAGTGGGGCGCTGGTGAACCTCCAGAGCGATGTGACGGGCCCGGGGTGGGGCTCTGTCCTCAGTCCGCTGCAGAGTGGACTTTTGACGAGCGGGAGCCTCGCCGGAGCACTTCTTGGCTCTGGCTTGGGGTTCCTGGTTGGTGACAAGGTCGGGAGGCGGAGGGAGATTCTTGCATCGGCATGCTCATTCATATTGGGCGCCATTGTGACTGGGGCCTCAGGAGGCTTTGGGGGGGTCTTGTCGGGGCGACTTGCGTTCGGGCTAGGGATCGGGCTCGCGATGCACGCCGTTCCTGCGTATATTGCAGAAACAAGTGAATCTTCGATGCGCGGGGCGCTCATTTCCGCCAAGGAGGGCTTCATCGTGGGCGGGATTCTACTGGGTTACGTGGCCTCTTTTGTATGGGCCGAAGCCCCTGACGGGTGGCGCAGTATGTATCTGGCCTCCCTCTTGTTTTCGCTGCCATATGCGCTGGGGCCTCTGGTGTGGCTGCCGGAGAGCCCGCGATGGCTCATGCTGAATCATGCAAATACGGGGGGTGGGGGGGAGGAGTCCTGGGAGGAGGTCCTCGGGGAGGCCGAAAGTGCGCTTTTAAGGGTGCGGGGATTCGACCCCGCGGGACCCGTGCCGGAGAGCCTGCGTCGCGAGGCCGCGGACATCGAGGCTAGCCTGCGCGAGGGTAGCGCCGAGAGTGATGAAGATGAGGGGGGAAATGATCGCTCGGCGTTATTGGCTCCTCGAAACCGTCGTGCACTCGCTGTCGGCTCATCACTCATTCTCTTTCAACAGATTACCGGGCAGCCGAGCGTGCTATACTACGCGAGCACGGTGTTCCAGGGAATTGGATTTAAAAGTGCGGCCGCGGCTGCGCAGGTCAGCGTGGGTCTGGGGTTGCTGAAGCTTGTTATGACTGGCGTCGCAGTTGCCAACGTGGACAAGGCCGGACGGCGGCCACTGTTGCTCGTTGGCGTGGGCGGACTCAGCGCCAGCCTCTTTGTTCTTAGCGCGTCCCTTGGTGGCGTGCTTGACTCGCACATCGGGCAGGGGTCGTCCGCATACGTGTCTGTGGCCTCCCTTCTCGCCTTTGTTTCATTTTACCAAGTCAGCTTCGGGCCTATCTCTTGGCTCATGGTCTCCGAGCTCTTTCCACTTCGCGTGCGCTCCAAGGCCATCGGTTTTTCCACCATGCTCAACTTTGGCTCCAATTGGGTCGTCACTCTCGTCCTTCCCAGTGTTCAGGCCGCCGTTGGCCAGGGGCCTACCTTTCTCGGGTTTGGTTGCATTGGATGCGTCGCCCTCGCTACAATCTACGCCCTGGTCCCGGAGACTAAGGGCAAGACACTGGAGGAGATAGAAGCCCAGTTTACTGCGCTAGACGACCGGGGCGATCAAGAGGAATAATGATACGCTTGCACTTTGGCTCCACTGCACCAGCTCATGCTATCCCCTTGCCCCTGCTACATTCGGCGGATGGAATGGTCGACTGTGAGTTGCGTCTCGGGGATTCCTCCGAGCTCTGGGAGGAAAAGGGCGTGGGCCTGGTCAACACAACGACCATATCATAACCAAAGCTGAAGGGTTTTCGGAAAAAATTTCTGTGACGGTTGAGGCCCCTACTCGCGTTGATCTCTCAATTTGATTTGGCGAAGAAGTTGCGACACGTGGAATTTCTGTGGAAAAGAAAGGGCAGGTTAAACATGGGGAAAACAGAAGAGAGGAGAGTTTGGGCGGACGAGGGAGGGGAATGGCGCTGTCGGGTCGAAGGAGGGCGTTGGCGGTTGGGGTGCTGGGTGCGGCCTTTTTGTGCGGGGCGGGATGCGCAGCGGAGGCTACCACGGCAGGGGCGAGGGTCTCTGAGAAGCAGTGGTACCTCGGTGGAGGTGAGCGTAGAAGTTTCACCGCTGAAAGGGTCATCGCACCCCCCGCCGATCTGGGCGGTATGAGTAAGGATAAATTGTGGATTATGCCTTCGGAGGAGTCAGCAGCGAGCGCGAGGCGCGCTGGCAGAGTCTCTGAGCAAGAGGATGTGTGCTCCACGGAGCCCACCTGCACACGGTGCACAATGTCACAGGAATGCGGAAATG
>Ga0181573_10005513_pt1 | contig 10467 bp, 5 predicted proteins | sample 101ome_25_FD_148643 | JGI IMG/M metagenome (GOLD analysis project Ga0181573, IMG submission 148643) | Coastal salt marsh microbial communities from the Groves Creek Marsh, Skidaway Island, Georgia - 101409BT metaG (spades assembly) | ecosystem: Environmental > Aquatic > Marine > Intertidal zone...
GCGGAGGATGCGGCGGCGGCGGGGGTGGTGGTGGGGAAGGATGGACACGGGCACGGTCGCCGCCGACGGCTGGGACGGGCGCGCCTCGCTCCCTCCTCGACGCCGGTCGCTTGAGCTCCCTCCTCGGTTCCGCCGAGGCTACACGCGTTAGTGTCGCCGCCGGTTCGAGCGTTCGCCCGGTATCGACGTCGTCGCCGCGCGCGTCCCGTCGGAGCCCCGTCGCGCGGCGCACACGCTCCCAATCGTCCATCCCCTGTGGGTGGGCTTCATGCGTTACGTCGTGCGTTACGCCGTGCGTTACGTCGTGCGTTACGTCGTTCGATTGTGACGGATCGTCGATTGGAACGGAATCGTCGCCACCGAACGCGATTGCGCCCGTCCTGTACCGCTCCCACAGCCGCCGAAGCTCCGCGACGCGCGCGATCTGCGTGCGTCGTCGCGCGTCCTCGCGCCCTGGGGGACGGTACGGCGCCGGCGGTTGCCTCCGCGGTCGAGGGTTCGATTCCCGCGAGGATCGAATAGCGCGAGCCCACGGAGGGGAACCGTCATCCTCATCCTCATCCTCCTCAACCTCCTCGTCCTCGTCCTCGCGTCGCTCGCCCGCCCTGCGACGGGACCCCACCGTGCGCACGCGAACGTCGTCGCCGCCGTGTGCGTTACGCCGTGCGTTACGCCGTGCGTCACGAAGCATCGCCGCCCGTTCCCTCGCGGCGGCGACGAGCTCGTCTCGCTCGGCTCGCGCCGCCGCCGCGTCCTCGGCTCTCTGCAACCCGCGGGCGATGGCCTCGTCCCTTCGCGTCGATTCGTCTTCACCCGACGCCGATTCGCGTCGTCGTTCGATGCGATGATCCGTCGCGACGTCCCCGTCGTCGTCGTCGTCCTCGACCGCGCAGATGGCGCAGCGCCACTCGTCCATCGGCACGGAGTCCAGGCCGACGCAGTAGCAGTGAAATCCCTGGTCGCAGCCGTCGCAGAGCATGAGCTTGTCCTCGTCGCCGCCGTCGCCGCACCGCCCGCACAGGACCTCCTCGATGTCCATCCCGTCGGGTAGCTCGCCGTCGCCCTCGTACACCTGGTCCCTGTGCGGGAGGTATATGCGCTTGAGCTCCTTTTGGGGGCCGCCCGCCCGGGCGCCGCGCGTGGAGGGCCTCGACTCCGGCTCCGGAGGAACCAGATCCTCGGGTTGGATGAACGAGAAGCGCGCCTTGCACAGCGGGCACTTGGTCTCGATCTTGGCCCATCGCTTGATGCACGGGAGACAGAAGAGGTGGTCGCACGCGTCGATGCGACCGCGGCGCGTGACGTCGTCGCGGCAGATGGCGCACACCTCGCCGTAGATGACCCGCGCGGCATCTTCGCCCTCGTGAATCACCGAAACACCGGCAGTCTCGAGCGGGCGCGGCGCGGGGGGGTCCATCCGCGCGGCCCTCGCCGCCGCGTCCGCGTCACGATCCTCCGGGACGTCCCACTCGAACCCAGGCTTCTCCCCAGCCATCCCCACCCGCGAGGTCGGACGCGCGCGTGCCCGACACTGAGGCGACGCGCCCGGAGAACCAGATCACCCTTTCTTCGCGAGGCGAGCGTCGCGTACTTGTACGCATCACTGGTCCAAGTTAAAATAAGTCATCATAAAAATGGTGGTGTAGGGCTATGTACATCGCGGCGTCCGCCGCCGCGGTCCCCTCACGCGCCCCCCTCCCCGACCTCGCCGCAAACCTCCCTCATGATCTGCTCCATCCGGGGCTTCCACTTCCGCGCGCGAGCGTTGACGAACCAATCCGCAACCTGCCTCTCCGACAGTCCGGTTTCATTTGCGAGCGCTCGCTTCTCCTCCCGCGTCGGCACCGGCTTCGGCCTCTGCTCCGTGGGGTAAAAGTTGTCCCAGAACCAGCGCTCGAGCACCTCGGTGGCCTCGCCGCTGTGCTGCTTCCGCGCGGTGAGGTTGGTGCGCTGCGCGGGGTTCGATCCGGCGACCTTCTTCTTCGTCCGGCGGGGGCTCGACGACCCGGCTGGAGACTTATGAGACATATGAGACTTATGAGACGACTCCCGGCGGAGGAGTTCCCGGCCGAGGTCGCTTCCGCCGAGGAGGAGTTGCTTGCGGGCGAGAAGGCCGGACGACGCCTTGAGCGACGCCGGCGCGTCCCTCGCGAGCTGCGTGAGCGTCTGCGAGTGCGTTCGGCACAGTCGATCGGCGGCGGTCTCCTCGCCGGCTGGATCTTCGGGGAAAAAAATTTGGTCCAAACACGCCGCCGAATTCGACGACGGCTCGAGGACCGAACCCGTCGGGGAATCGTCGAACAGTGACTGTCCCGGGTCGACGACGTCGCCGGTGTCCCACTCGCGAGCGGCGTCGACGCCGCAGTGCGTCACGACGCACCGCCGCGCTTCGCGGTTGAACTGACGGAGGATGCGGAAGCGGCACTCGCGGAATCGCAGAGCGACGGCGGAGGAGGAGTTGCCGACGAAGAACGCGTCGTCGAAGAGGAGGCCGCGGTGGTTGACGCGGCCGGCGCGTGCGTCCGCGGCCATCGCCGCGTTCACCGTCCTCGCCTGTTCGGATGATGGGTGGGTAAAAGGCGCGCGGGGTCAGCCGACGAAGAAGGAAGGAGGCGACGAAGAAGGAGGAGGAGGGGTGAGATTTTTGGCAAGTAAGTTTCGGGAGACGCGCCTCCGTTCGCGAGAGGGTGACGAGCTCATCCGCGATGCCGTTCCTGAGCGACGCCAGCGCGCGCGTCGTCGCCGCGATCGTCCCCGACCCGGCCCCGGACTGCGTGGCGGCGTGGATCGCGGCTGACACGTCAGCATCGACCGCTTCCGACGTGGCGGTGGCGGATTCGCTGGCGGCCCAACGCCTCGGATTTCGCGCGGCGAACGCTCCCGCCGCCTCCTCCTCCTCCTCCTCCGCGTTGTCCTCGTCGCCGTCACGTGCGAGACGTCGTCCCCGAGCGACGCCGACGCCGACGTCGCCATCGCTCACCGCGTCCTTGGCCGTGAGCCCGCGTCGCGACCGCTTGCCGCGTCCGCACCCGGCACCGGGTCTCTTCCGGACCTTTCCATCCGCGGGTTTCCCGCGCCGGAGCACGCCTTTGCCGAAGATGAGCGACCGGAGCACGTGCGACGCGTGACCCGCGCCGCTCGAGGCGCTCGCGAGCAGCGCTGGCGGGCTCGCGTCGTCGTCGTCGTCATCGTCGTCGTCGAGGGGTCGATGGGGCGGCGCCATCGTCGCAAAGGCGCACTCGTCGAAGGCGCTCTCGAACGTCGGGTCGGCGTCGGCGTCGTCGGCGGCGTTGTCGGCGCTCTCGAACCAGCCCCCCGGTGCGTCGCCGCTCCCGCGCCCGTCCCCGTCCGGCGCGTCGACGACGTCCCCGTCGAGTTCCCCGACGGACCACCTGCGGACCATCTCGTCGAGATCAATCTCGTGCGACGGCGGTGAGCGCGGTGAATGAACCGAGTACGGCCGCGACGTCGAGCTGAACCGCGGATTTATCTCGACGAATCGGCCGATCGCTCCACCCGGCGCCGTCGCCTCGGTCGCCCGCGCCGTCGTCCGGGTGCCGTCGCGTTCGTCCCCCGAGGTGCTCTTGGACGTGGACGCCCTCGGTCGCCTCGGTGGGGTCGGGTCCGGCGAGTCACCGCCCGGTGAGTCACCGCCCCCGCCGGCGTCGTCGTCGCGCATCGTCGCGAATGGAACGGCCCGATGTCCTCGCTCCAGGCAGTGCGTCTCGAAGGCGCCGAGGAGGACGTCCCAGGTGTCGTCGTCGCCGTCGACGGCGCGGTGGAAGAGTTCGAGGTCGTCGAGGCGTCCCAGGGCGATTCCGTCGTCGCGGGTTCGATTCGGCTCGGGGACATCCATGTCGTGGACGTCCGCGAGGGGCACCGCCGGCGCCGTCGCGTCGAAGGGCGCGCCGCCGGTGGAGATGGCCGAGGGCGCCACCAGTAACGTATCCCGCCCCGAGGTTTTCCAACCGGCGCGACCTTGGGACGCCTTGAATTGGGCGCCGAACGCGCGGTGGTCGTCGAACGTGATCGTCGCGACGGTGGCGCCGCCGTAGTCGTCGTCGTGGGACATGGGGTCGACGAGCGACCCGTGAGGGAATACGCCCGCCATCGCGGCGAACGGATCGTCCGAGTGCGCAATCTTGAAAGTCTAGCGAAGCCGGATTCCCCGGGCGCGCTTCGCGATGACGACGACGGGCGGTGGACCTGGTCGCGGGCGGTGGACCGCGCGCGCCGCGGGTTGGCGGGGTTCGCGGGTCGCGAGAGGCGGCGCGCGGCGTGTTCGTTCGCGCGGAGGGCGATCGCGGTGAAGTCAGCACCGCGGCGCCGTTGACGCGTGCGCGTCGCGCGTGTGGGGAGGCGCGGGGGCGCTTCTCGTGAATAGTTCCGCAGATATTTTCTCGGAAACGGCTTGGAACCGTCATTCCCCGAAAGGAAGCCGAGGGGAACCGACCGATTCGTCTCCCTTTCAAGCGCCCAAACGCCCGAAAGCAATCGACGGTGAAATTCGACCGGCCGGGTTCCTCTCGTCCCCGTGTGACAAGACAGCCAAGCGAGTGCACCCCAGTCTCGATTGGTCGGGTGAGGTGGGCACCACCAGACAGGTGTTCGTTGCGCCCGGAACTCGGAGCCCCGGCCAGTGCGGCGGGCGCGCGCGGGCGGTGCCATGCTCGCTTTTTTTTACACCTGCGCTTTCGTGTGCGCCGCGTGGCTACCCTTCGTGTGGCACCACAGGGAGATCCACGGCGTGGTGAGCGTCACCCACTGCGCGCTGACGCTGTTCAACGCCGTCAACCTCCTCATCTGCCTGTGGGAGAACGCGCTCTTCATCCATCGGGCGAAGGTCAGGCGGGTGTACCTGAAGTTCAAGAAGCAGGTGGGCGACAGGAACTTCCCGTCGCCGCTTTGTCTGTTCGAGAACATCACCCTGGGTCAGGCGCTGTCGTACGAGTACTGGAGCGTCATATGGAGCACCTACTCGCTCCTGGACCCGAGCTACAGCGATCAGAAATCTTTTGGGTTTTGGATCGACAGCGGCAACGGCGTGGTCACCGTCGCGCCCACGCTGCTGCTCTCGTGGTTCGCCACGTGGGATGCGCTCCCGCACGGGCTCGGCACCCTCTCCCCCAGGTTCATCGGCGCCCTCGGGATGACGTTCAACTGGCAGATGCTCTACGGCACGCTGCTCTACTTTGGCAACTACGCGCTCAGCGGGTACCATCGGGGCACGTCGGCGGCGTACGTGGCGGTGGTGTGCGTCGCCAACGGGATCTGGATCGCGTTTCCGGCGTGGTGGATGTGGGTGTGCTGGGGGATGATCGAGTCTAACTCGTTCGCGTCGCTCAGGACGTGAGGTCGTTCGAGCGGGGCGCGGCGGGTCGGCGCGGGGGTGTTTTCTTTGCCAAAACCAAAACTGCGTTCTCGCGTTCGACGCGTCACGATCCAGGCGGCTCGTCCGGCTGCGCGTATTTCGCCATTTATTTCTCCCGTGAATGGGCAAACAGTTAGATGTGACTCGTCTGTGTTTTCGCTGAGTGGGCTGGATAAAAAAGCCCACGAATCCCGCGTTCCGATTGGCTGAGAATTTCTACAGGTTTTTCTCAGCCTCTGTTTCCCCGGCCGGGGCTCTGCTTCGCTAAAATGGCGCCCCGCCCCCGCGCCCCGCGCGTCACTTTCACGGACGCACGCCGTTCGTACCCGAGGTGAGCGCCGTCCCTTGACATCCTTTCCCTCGCTCCCGATCGATCCGCCGTCCACCGCAGCGCGTGCGCCGCCCTCGAGGCGTCCACGCGCGCGCCTTCCGACCGCGACCCCTCGACCCCTCGTTTGTGAGGCCCTGGGCGCTCTTTTTCCGAGAATTTTCGCGCGCGCCGATCGGTCGCCTCCCCGCCGTGCCACGCATCCGCTGACCGACGCCACGCCCGCCCGATCGATCCGCGCAGGTCCTCAGTCACATCGAGCAGATGTCCGCCACGGCATCCGCCGCGATGCCCGCCGTCAGGGCGGGCTCCAACCTCCACAGGCGCACTAACAACGCCAAGAAGCAGTCCCGCTCCTCTGTGATTCGCCGCGCCTCCACCACCAAGACCAAGACGATCGAGGCCCCGCCCAACCTCGAGCGCCTCCGCATCCTCACCCCGTGGGAGGAGGCCCAGCCGGTGCTCAAATCCGAGTTCGGCATGTCCGACGCCGACATCGCCGAGGCCGGCGCCCTCTCCGACGAGGAGATCTCCGAGGCGTACACCATGATGCAGCTCTGCCGCGACTTCGAGAACGAGTGCAACCAGGCGTACATGGCGGGCAAGATCCGCGGTTTCATGCACCTCGACAACGGACAGGAGTCCATCCCCGCGCTCCTCGGTAACGCCATCCGCAAGACGGACCTCAAGCACTCGTACTACCGCGATCACTGCCACGCCCTCGCGTGCGGCGTCGACGCGGGTGCCGTCATGGCGGAGCTCTTCGGCCGCGACGGCGGGACGTGCCGAGGCACGGGCGGGAGCATGCACATCTACGACATGGAGACCAACTTCCAGGGTGGGTGGGCGCTCGTCGCGGAGCAGCTCCCGTACGCCGTGGGCGCCGCGCGGTCCATCGCGCTGGACAAGCACCTGGGCACGGGGGAGGCGGAGGATCGCATCGCGGTGGTGTTCGTGGGCGAGGGCGGAGCGCAGAACGGTCGCATGGCCGAGTGCCTCAACGCCGCCGCCAAGGAGAACCTCCCCATCCTCTTCATCGTCATCGACAACGGCCGCGCGATCAACACCTTCACCAAGGACGTCGCCACCAACCAGGAGGTTTTCAACCAGGGTAAGCACTACGGCATTCCCGGAGTCCTCGCCGACGGACAGAACGTCCAGGACACCATGCGCATCGGCCGCGCCGCCATCCAACACGTTCGCACCAAGGGCCCCGCCATCCTCCAGGTGCACACGTTCAGGTTCAACGGCCACTCCCCCGCGGATCCCGAGCACGAGCGAAACCGCAAGGACGAGAAGCGATGGGCCCGCGCGGCTTGCGACCCCATCAAGATCTTCGAGGAATCGGCAGACGCGACCCGCGTCGACCTCGCCGCCTGCACCGCCAAGGCCAGGGAGGAGGTGCGCAAGGCGCTCGAGTTCGCGAACGCGTCGCCGCCGCCGCCCAAGGACCTCGCGGCGCAGCTCGAGTACCCCGATCCCACCGGCTCCGTCGACTACTCCAAGCGCGAGCCCACCATGGGTCTCGCCGCGGCGGAGGAGATCACCAAGAGGATCGTGCCCGAGGCGACGCTCACGGCGCTCAAGGCGCGCATCGAGGCACTCCGCGCGATGGCCGGCAGCGAGGCTGGCATCTCCATCGGCGACGCCGTCAACCTCGCCATCCTCGAGGAGATGCTCAGGGATCCCACCACCACGGCGCACGCCGAGGACCTTCAGGCGGGTTCTTCCTACAACGTGCCGGCGAACACCCAGCAGGCGTTCGGCACCCTCCGCGCCGCGGACGAGATCATCGACGAGGGACACTTCATCGGCAAGGCGCTCGGCGAGGCCATGAACGGCTACCGCCCCATCGTCGAGCTCATGAACGCCAACTTTGGCATCTACGGCATCGCGGAGCTGTCCTCCGCGGGCAACACCTTCGCCACCACCGGCGGCCAGTTCGAGATGCCGATGACCATCATCGGCGCCGGCGGCACCGCCCCGAACCAGTCCCTCGGCGCCGAGCACTCCCAGCCGTTCCACGCGTACATCATGGGCATCCCGGGTCTCAAGATTTGCACCGCGTCTAAGCCCCAGGAGGCGTACGGTCTCGCCAAGTCCATGATCCGCGACAACAGCCCGGGCGTCCTCTTACTCCCGGTGAAGCTCATGAAGACCCGCGGGCCGTGCCAGGTGGACAACTTCCTCCCCCTGCACAAGGCGACCACGCACAGGCACGCGTCCCAGGCGGCCATCGACGCCGGCAAAGCCGTCACCGTCCTCACCTACCTCCACGGCACCAAGGAGGCGGAGGACGCCATCGATCAGCTCAACGCGGAGGGCTACGACTGCGACCTCGTCGAGCTCACCTGCCTCAAGCCCTTCGACGCCGACACCATCCGCGCATCCCTGCAGCGCACGCACAAGGTGTGCATCCTCGACGAGTCCACGCGCTCCGGCGGCGTCGGAGCCACCATGTCCGCGCTCGTGGCCGAGACGATGTTCGACGAGCTCGACGCGCCCGTGTCCAGGCTGTGCATGGAGGACGCGCCGGTGCCGTACGCGACGGAGATGGAGCGGGCGATGGTGAAGCGCGCCGCGGACCTCGTGGAGGGCGTCAAGGCGATGTGCTGATGGAGGAGAGAGGGAGAGGGAGAAGAGGGTGGAGAGTGGTAAAGTATGCTATTAGCGGAGAATTTTTTATGCGAAAATAACTCGTCAATTTCTCGAGTCAATTTCCCAAATCTCGGATGCACCTGCGCCTCAAACCCGGCGAAGAGCCGAGAGATGTGACACACAGAAACGGTGTGAGCTGGATGCTCGGCCTTATCTGAAAATCCTCATCCAACCAGAGGACGGTGAGGGTTCCCGGTTGAGTTAATCGTACCCCGTGGGCCACCCACAGCCTGACGCACAGATCGCGTTAGTCCGCCACACTTAACATCAAAATGGCCGCCACCATGTCCGCCCTCCGCGTTGTTGCGCCCGTCGCGCGCGTCTCCGCCTCCAAGGCGCGCGTCGCTCGCTCCGCCGTCGCCGCGAAGGTGAGCCTCCGCGGCCCTTTTTTTCACCTCGACCGGACGGCTGCGAGAGCCCCCCAATCGGCGCCGTGATCCCTCCCCGCCCGCCGCGCGCGTGGACTCACCGAACCGTCCCCTTCCTCCGCGCAGCCCGTCAAGGCTCGCTCCGTCGTGGTCCGCGCCTCCTCCGGCGACGTCTCCGACCGTCTCGAGGATGCCCTCAAGGTACGCCGCGCCCCAAAACTCCCCCGCGCCGCTGCAGAGATTTTGTCACCGATGCCGTGGGTGCCACGAGGGTTCGGCGCTCGCGTCGGCGTCGCCTCGATCGCGTCGCCCCGTCGCCGGTTTTCGCGCGCTTCATCCCACCCGCCGCGATGCGAACGCGCGTCCGAGCGTCGATGTACGATGGAGCGCGCGTCGCGCGGATGATCGCCGTCGCGCGCCCTCGCCGCGCGCCCGCGCGACGCCCCGAGATTCCCGTTATCTGAACGCACGCGACACCGCCCGTGTACGCGAGTCGATCGAATGTTTTTCTGACCGCCACCTCAATCCCCACTCGTTCGTCCCTTTCGCCGAACAGATCGCCGAGGAGTGCGTGGGTGAGTGCGCCGCCATGTGGGACGAGGTCGAGGAGCTCTCCCAGGCCGCCTCCGACAAGAAGCCCGCGCCCGCCGAGCTCGAGCCCGTGCCCATCTCCGAGGCTGACATGAACTTCATCAAGGAGACCCAGGCGACGCTGATGAAGGCCAAGGAGGCTGCCAACGTCGACGTCGAGACCCTCCGCGCGCTCGAATCCGCCTCCCAGTCCGCCAAGAAGGTGACCGTGTCCTCCGAGAGGCTCAAGCAGCTCGAGGCGGCGCTCGAGGCGGCCCTCGAGTCGGCCAGGGCGTGCACCGGCGAAGATTGCGCGGTGGAGTGGGAGGCCGTGGAGGAGATCTCCGCAGCCAAGTCCCAGATTGAGAACAGGGATTAAGCGTGTCTGAACCCACGCGCCGACACCCCGGCGCCGAGTCAACACCAGAGTTGTGCACATAGCAACAGACATTCTTGTAAGCAGCATCAAGTTACGTATTACCTTCGCCGAAGTTCTCGTCGCGCGACGGGTGACGCGATTAAAAGTTGTCAGTGATATGTGACGTCTACGACGGCGGCGGGAGTGTGCTGCCGAATCTTCACCCCCGCCAGCTCGAACAGCTTCTCCGCAGCCGCGTACGTCGGATCGTTCTGCATCCCACCCTTCGTCGGCGTCGACGTCGACGGACTCGGACTCGGCGGCTTCGACTTTGACCTCACATCCGCGACGGGCGCGGGTGTCCTCTTCCGAAGGTCATCGGAGAGGCTCTGCAGCTCTCCGTACGTGACGGGCGAGCCGGGGTCCTCGGACGACGCGTCCAGCGACGCGTCCATGGAGGACTCCCCGACGCCGCCGCCGCCGCCGCCCGCCGTGGCGTCGTCGGGTGGCTCGTAGCTCGAACTCCCTCCCTCGGGAACCTCGTCGTCGAGGTCGCCGTCGACCCGATCCCCCCAAGTCGGATCGCCGCGTCCGAACCGCGCCGAACCGTTTTCGCCATTCGTCGGATCGTCCCCGCCGACCGCGTCCGATCGTCCCATTCGTCCCATATGATCGTCCCCCCCACCCACCCGCCGTGCCCCCCCCTTCGCCATCGGCAACTTCCCCTCGAAGTACACCACCTCGCGTATCCCGCTCTGTATGATGAGCTTGGCGCACTCGTTGCACGGGTACATTGTCACGTACACCGTCGCGC
>Ga0181573_10005518_pt1 | contig 10460 bp, 6 predicted proteins | sample 101ome_25_FD_148643 | JGI IMG/M metagenome (GOLD analysis project Ga0181573, IMG submission 148643) | Coastal salt marsh microbial communities from the Groves Creek Marsh, Skidaway Island, Georgia - 101409BT metaG (spades assembly) | ecosystem: Environmental > Aquatic > Marine > Intertidal zone...
CGAGCGGGAGAAGGAGGAATCGCCGGGCCCGTACACCCCTCCCGTTAAGTCGACATCGCCGCCGCCGCCGGCTGGCGACGACAACAAGACAACCTCCGTGGAGAGGGAGAGGCAGGCGGCGGTCGCCGCGGCGGAAGCGGCGAGGCTGGAGTGGGAGCAGAGGGAGCGCGAGCGGCTGGCGCGTGAGGAGCTCGAGCGATGGTACGCGCCTCCACCTCAGCCGGTGGACCCGATGCCCGCGCCGCCGCCGAGAATGTCAAAGCCGCCGCCCGAACCGCTCATTCCCATCCCAGCGGAGATTTCTGAAGTTGTCAGGACGAAGGTTTTGGAGTGTTTCGAGTCGCAGGACGACGCCGGGCGCGTGCACGAGTTGCATCAGATGGGTCAAAAGGTACTCCAGAACCTGTTCCGGCTCGCCTTCGATAAGACCACCAAGTCGAACAACAACATGTGGCTGAGGAGGAAAATCGCCGGCGCCATGGGGATGCAGATGTTCGACCTAAACGACCCGACACAACAAGACCCTGTCGCCACGAGAAGGTCGACCAGGCAGTCGGCTCCGCTCGAGGGTGCCGAGTATCCCGCCGAGAACCAGGTCATCGAGACGCCGGAGGTGCCCGCGGCGGGGGAGGCGACGCCGCCGATTGAGCCGGACACCGCGCCCGCCGCCGACGTCACGAAGGAATCCGACCCCGAGCCGGCGCCCGCGAATGAGCCCGAGCCGGCGCCCGCGAATGAGCCCGAGCCGGCGCCCGCGAATGAGCCCGAGCCGGCGCCCGAGCCCGAGCCGCGACCCATGGAGGTCGTTGGAGAGGAATTAGCGCCCATGGCGACCAACGAGGATGCGCCGCCGGCTGAGGACGAAGACGAGGAGGAGGACGACGAGGCGGTTGACGCAAAGATTGCTGAAGAGTTTGCAAAGGACGGGGTTCCGTTCGTCCCGGGAAAGTACTATGGTGGGTCCCACCACATATCAGACGACTTTTCGAATGTGCGCGCCTCCTTGGAGGAGTACCATTCTCTCCGCGGACAGGTGATGGGAGGAGAGAATGCCTCGAAGGAGAAGCCAAGTTTGCCACCACCGCCGCGCGGCCACACGCAGTTCCAGCTGGCGACGATGGAAGCCAACTACCACGTGCTGGCGATTCGATGCGGAGAGGGAGGCGTGGACTCTTTTTCCGTCAGGCTCAACGACCGGGGATACGTTTACGTCGGCGCGAAGCGGAGGAGGAAATCCAAGAAATCACCGTCTCCCGATGCGGATGGGCAGGAACAGACTAGCGAAAGGGCAGCCGAGCCTGAAGACGAGAAACCCGACACCGCGTCGCAGTCTTCCGAGGAGGAACCGCTCGGAGAGTTCGAGGTGATAATGAAGTTCCCGACGCTCATCGAAGAGAGCTCGGCGCAGAGCGTGTTCAAAGACGGAGTGTTGTTTGTCGTCGCCAACCCAAGGCGGGCGCAGGTCATTTCGACGATGCTGGCATGACGAGCGTGAGTGTTAGAGCAAGCATGGTACAAACAGTCTACGTATCTTCGCCGTACGCTTCGTGATCCCTACTGTCGCCGTAGACATCGTTCATGAATCCATCGGTCCAAATCGTCTCGGTTTCGTGTCGAGCCAAGCCTTCTTCGTCATCAAACTCAAACGACCCGACGACCAGTTTCCTCTCCACCGCCCACCGTTTTTCCCTCCTCGGTTTCCGGGGACACACTCCGAATCTGATGAAACCGTTCGTTGTTGCGTTTGCTTCCTGCTTCGCTTCCCGAACGATGTCTAAAACTTCCGGGTACCAGTGTCTATCGTCGGCGGGCATCGCTTCGTAAGGAATTTCGTCCCACCTGAAGATGTCCATCTCGGGGTGGTTCCTCTGGGTTTGCCGGGCGCTCGAAAACTTGTTCTTCACGGTGTTCATGCTCGTACGGTCGACCGATACCGTGAATTCGTGCTCTATGACGGGCACGTCTTTCCACCCCGTGAAACGTAGCTTCGCTCGCTCTGCAAGGTGCATGCTGTCATCTGCCGTGCCGGTGGGAATCCCGAGTAATTCTCGCAGGGGACATAATCCCCCCCGCAGCGCAGCCTGCTGTGGCGTCTCATCGCCGCAAACCTCCGTGATTAGACCCGTGTACAAACCTTCAAATTCACCATCTGCGTGCAAAATCAACGCGATCTCTTCATCTTCGCAGTTGACGAGCAGAACCTGCGCAAATCGCCTCGGTATCGGTGTCAGCACCGTCTTCGGGTATCGGTCCAACATTTGCTCGAGGTTAGCGGCGGCCCTCGTGACGGACTCCGCCATGTGCTCCCCCTGAGTCACGGGCTTGTATTTGGCTCCTTTGACCCACCCCCGCGAATCACTCGATCCGGTGTCGCCAGACGAAGCGCTCGGCCCCGCCCCCGTGAACCTCAGAAGAGGCGCGACCGAGGCATCTGGGTCCAGGCCGTTAAATCGCACGAGCGATAACCTCTCGTGCGCCGCAAGTCCCACCCTATGTGGCGTAGCCCGAAGCCACCCGTTCGTCCATCGTTCCATCATGTCGGCGATGATTATCGTGAACTTGGATTGGTCGCGGTACACATCCGCGACCCTCCAGTTGCCCGCGAGATCTTTAAGCTCCAGGCCAGGGGCGGTTTGGTGCAGGAGCGTGAAGCACTCAAAGTCGGTGTGCTCCGAAATCCCGACTGCCTCGACGCTCAGCCCGTTGCCACCTTTAGACCTCCTCGGGGGCGGGGGCGTCCGACCTCTTTTGCCCGCACGGAACGATCCGTCCCTTAACACTCCCGCGTGCGCCTTGAACTCGTCTGAATCCGTCCCTGGATACCTCATGGCGCGCATCGAGCAGTGACTGGTCGGCCCGAAGCTTCTCAGGAAAAACCTCGCGAGCTCCTCGCCGGCGGCGCGGTCCGCACGCTCATCGTCAGCGCCCCCTTCCGCCGCCACGCTCTCCGCCGTTTCCGTCCGAACGCGCTCGAACGACGTTCGTGCCGTGTCCATCTCCGTCATGCAGCACACACTCGCGATCGCCCGGAACACGTCCACGGCGACCTCGTCGCACCGAGCGTAAAACTCTCTCAGCGCCGTCCTGAGCCCCGGCGCCTCCGCGGGCCAGTCCACGGGTCCGACGCCCGTGGCACCCTCGGGAATTTCACGCGCGGGGAGGTCTCGAACGGTGTCGAACGACTCCACAATCGCGGCGGTGTTGGGCTGATACGCGTACTCTTCCAACAGCGGCACGTACCTTCGGATCGGGAGGTGGGCACGTGCGTCACATGCGGGTTGTTAGATGGAGCAAGGGCAAGGGGTCGTGGTCGACTTGTTGAGTGCTCACCCGCCAGTCTCGCGCTCATACTGTGTGTGTACGTAACACGCCTTGACATCAAGCGGAAGGGCGAAGAAGTCCCTCGCGCGATCGTAGCACTCGACAACGAGAGTTGAGGGAATCGCCACCTCAGCGTCCAGCGTGAAGTAACCGGGACCGTCCCGGAGGGCGCCGCGAAGGGTCGCGAGAGTCGCGATATCGCCCTCTCGGAGTGCCGCGAGGGAAACTACAGGCGGCTCGGTGGCCAACATATCGCGCCGCGAGCCATGTCGGGTGGCGACGCCCACGCCCCTCGTCCCCATCTCGCGTGCATCCCGACGTGACGGTGACTTGTTCCTCCGTGAATTCATCGTCAGAGGAAAGCGTTGAAAGTTCGTGTTCAGTCCGCAAGGACGCGGCGCCTATGTGGGCGCTCGCACCGGCGCTCGGCCCGCGTGAGCTCGCGGTGAGCGTGTCGAGGGGAGTGATCGGGCGTTTTAGAGAGCGTCGGTTCCTCCTGTCGACGCGCGTGCGCCGCAGAAGGGCGGAAGCGGCGTCCTCGAGTCAAGAGAAGTCGGGTAAATCCTCCGCCCCGAAGAAGAAACCACCGCCCTCCGTGCTCGTGGGCACCAACTTCGTCGCGGGGAGCGAGGGCGTGAAGAACAAGGACTATAACCCGTACACCGATAAGTTCGCGAAGGATTGGTCCGACCCCGACGCGGAGAGGAAGAAGAGGGGCGAGACCACCGCGCTGTCCTACGAGGCGATATCGATGTATCTGGCCTCCGCTATCCTCGGGCCGCTGCTCGATCACCAGCACTCGCGCTTCGATGTGCTGCACTACGAGGATAGCGGCAGCGGTCGGGTGATCCTGAACTTCCCCGAGGTGGCGGCCAAGGCGCTATGGGGACCTAACGGGATTCCACCCGCATCGGTGGTGGAGTGGTTCGACAGGGTGCACGCGGTGATCCCCGAGGGACTGGACGACGTCCTGAGCGCCGCCTTTGTACGAGAGACGGGCGTGTTGGAGACGGCGTTGTGGGTCCCGCTGCTCTTTGGAGGGGCCGGGGTCGTTATCGGTGTTGGGCACACGCTGGGTGACATGTTCAGGCTGAAGACGGGCGCGAAGGAGGATCGCTTCATCGAAGGTAACACGCCGCTGCCGAGGTTCCTCGAGGAGTGCCCCGGGAAGCCTCGGCTCGGGTGGGAACCCGAGTGGGGCGTCGTCTACTCCGGCATCGGACTGTTCGCGATGCAGTACGCAACCTCGGGAATATTGGCCACCACGGTCAACCCACCGTTCCCGGATATGCCCTCTCACGCCATCGATGCGATACTGGCGGCGTGGGCGCTCGGGCAGTGGGCGGTTTTCGACTACACGAAGCAGGGTTTGGCCATGGCGGTGTTGACCGGCGTGGCGGGTCCGGTGACGGAGATATTCCTCATCAACGTGTTGCACCTGTACCACTACAGCAACCCCGATTTCTTTGGGATTCCGTCGTGGATCGCGTGGGTGTACTTTTGCGGCTCGCCCGCCGTGGGGAACCTGAGCAGGGCTGTCCGCGCGGAGCTGCGTCGGCGACAGAAACTGCAGACGCCGACGTGCGAGGTTGCGCCGGCGGCGCCTAAAAAAGTGTGGCGTCCGCCCCCGAGGGGTAACGCCAGGGGAAAGAGGCAGGGCGCGACCGCGGTGGAGCAGCCGGCGAGGGGGAAGATGACGGTGGTGCTGCCGCAGACGGAGGGTTCCAGGGCTGGGCAACGTAAGAACGGAGCGGGGAAGAAAGCGGGTGCGAATACAAGTAAGGAGGTTCCGTCGACGGCGGCGAAGGCGCAACCGTCGTCGGTTCCGGTTCCCGGGGTACCACCTCGGAAGGAGGACGACGACGGCGTGCCAGCGGCGGTGCGAACGATGAGGAAAGAACTGCAGTGGATGCGAAGTTTGCAGGAGGAAATCAACGATCTGCAGGCTCTGAAGCGACGGCTCGAGGCGCTTCGCGACGCGGCAAACGACGCGGCGCCGCCGATACTGCCGATGATTGAGCGGCGTCTCGGCGAGGTTGTCCCTGATCAGTACAAGACGCGTCTGGAGACGTTGGAGAGCGCGTTCGAGCAGAAGGTGTTGCCCAAACTGCCGGAGAAGGTGCGCAAGAGGGTGGGATCGAGGTCCCCGAGCGCGGAGGAGAAGGCGACTCGGATGAATTCGCTGAAGGGTCTGAACAAGGAGTTGAAAGACGTTCAGAAGGAGATCGTCGAGGTGAAGACGAGGATCGACATGAGCTTCGACTCGGATATCAGACCACCGCGTCACTCGGAGAAGGGAGAAGATGACGGCCCGGGGGACGAGAGGGAGTCGGAGGACGCGACGACTCGATAAGATTTAGTCCCGCGCACGAACGTAGTTTCCCCGGCAAGATATCATAGTCGCTCGTCTCGCGGTACTATCCCTTTAGTAGTCTACGACAGTCTACATTCTATGACCATCGTTCGCTAGTAGCTAAATGTCCACGATGACGAACAGTTCCGCCCTTCTCTTCGCGCCCGGGTTGGATTCATCCGCCGGCTCATTCGCCGCCGCCTCCGCCTCGTCGCGCTCGACGATTTGCATCGCCGAGTACGTGATGGCCTTGATCTCCGTGCCTTGCTCGTGCACGCCGTCCACGAACCTCTCCCCGACGCCCGTGCCTCGCACCCTCCACGTCCCCTCTCCGCGCCGCTCGATCGGCAGCACCTGCACGGCGTTGCACACCGTCATCGTGGTGTGAAAGTTGAAGAGCAGCTCGTCCAGGAACGCGAAGAGCAGGGAGTGCGCGTCGTGCGCCTCCACCTCGAACGAGTGCCCGACGTTTGGTTCCGTCGCCGGCGCATCCTCCCTGTCCTCGTCGTTCGCGTCGTCCTCATCGTTGTCCTCGTGCGTTCCCATGTTGGCGTTGCCCGGTACCCTGGTTCCAGCGGCGGATCCCTTCGCGCTCAACGCCGACGACGCGAGCCTCTTGAGCGGGGTCATGTAGTTGAACATCGCGAGCGCGGCCCAGGCGAAGCACTCCTCCACGCTGTCGCCCCAGGAGTGGATCTGTATGTCCGCCGTGTGGTCCTTGTACTCGTACTGGCACTTACCAGGGACCCATCGCACGACCTTGACGTCGGGCGCGAAGGACGGCACGCCGGTCTTTGGCGCCCAGTCGGGCTCTGGGGATCCCTCCCGGTTCGGCACGGCCGCCGCCGCTCCCGCCGAGTCGTGCGCCTCGGCCGCGGGTGCGGCTCCCTCGCGGCGTCGCCTGCGCTTCGGGGGACGCTGCGGAAGTGGTACGTGGTCCATGGTCCCGCGCGGAGATGCGCGAACCCGACCGTCGTGCGAGGACGTCTGCGGAGGTCCGCGCGACTGCCGCGCCGTCTCGTGAGAGTCGCACTCGGCACCCAGCCTGAGAGCCCGCCACGTAGACCGGAGAAAAAGTGCGATCGACCCGCTCTCATCACTTCCAACGCGCGCAGAACCCGTAAAGCATCGAACACCATGCCTCGTATCCTCGAGCCAGTGACCGTCGTCAAGACCCCGGAGGTGGACATCACCGAGTACGCCGGCAACGGATCTTCCGGCCAGCCCGCCATATCGCTGGCTCACGTCAAGGCCGCTGGAAACTGGGCGGAGCCTTGGCAGTGCCCCGAGTTCGACGAGTGGGTGCTCATCCAGAAGGGGGAGGTTCACATCGAGCACTCCCACGGCGACACCGTCGTCGTTAAGGCCGGACAGGCTGTGTACCTGGCCAAGGGTGAGCGCGTGCGGTGGGTCTTCCCCGAGGGGGGATGCGAGTACATCCCGATTTGCCTCCCCGGGTTCACCCCCGCGAACGTGCACAGGGAGGACGACGGACCGAACCCTCCGCCCCACGACAAGCACGTGGACATCTACCACATGGTGCAGACGCACAACTGGGAGGCCGCCAAGGCGAGCGACGAGAAGGTGTACTATCCCCCCACGTACGCCGTGGATGGGTTCACGCACGCCACCGCGGACCCCAAGTATCTTCTCACAGTCGGCAATCATTTTTATAAGGATTCCAAAGCCCCGGACGGCGGCGGCGAACCGTCGCAGTGGAAGCTGCTGAAGATGACCAGGCACACCCTCGAGGCGAAAAAGATCGACCTCAAGTTCGAGGCGCCCTCACCCGTCGGGGACACCAAGGAGATGGACGCGGAGCAGAGCGGCGGCGAGCGGTTCCCGCACATCTTCGGCGGCATCCCCACCGAGGGCGTGGTCGTGCAGGAGTTCGACATCACGCGGGCGGAGGACGGGACGTTCACGGGCGTGGTGGGGCTGGTGTGAATTTGGACAACACATCGTGTTGAAATACAACCCATCACGGGGGTAAGTTTGCGAAAAAGGGGCTCGGTCAGCCCAACCACTCCTCGATTGTGGCTTTCGGCTCGGAGAACCGAAGGTCCGACTCCACCACCGCTTTGCTGTCGGACACCAGCTTCGCGAGCTCCCTCTCCAGCTGCCTCGTGCAAGAGGGCTGCACGATGAGCGCGTTGAGCTCGGCGAACTGCCCGAAGCTCCGTTGCTTCAGGTTGCAGCTCCCGATCATCGCCGCGGATTCTCCGGTGGCGGAACTCTCCGCCAGAAATACCTTGGCGTGGAGCATGTCGTCGCACATGTACGCGCGAACCTGCCCGCCCTCACCGCCGTACCCGTCCACCAGCCTCTTGAGAGCCTTCCTGTTGGCGTCGTGGTACACGTTCGGGTTTCGAGGCATCACGAGCGTCATCGTCGCGCCCCTCCGCAGCGCCGGCTCCAAAACCTCCACTCCGCACTGGTCGACGTACGCGGCGGCGACTGTGTACCTGTCCCACCTCGGATCGTCCATCAGGTCCACGAGCGCCGGGTACACGTCGAACCTGCCGGGGAACTTGGCGAACCTGGGGAAAGCCCACGCGAGGAGGTTCCAACCGTTGGGTCGGTTGGTGAAGAAACCGACGCCGCCCCGCCTCGCCTCGACGTCGCTGCTCGCGTTCCTGTGCCTGGACCCGACCGTGAGCGAGACACCCCGCTTGAGCATCTCCTTGGCGCCGGACACCGCCGACGCCACGGTCCTCGGCTTTTTCCTGAGAAAATACGGGTTACCGATCTGGGTGTCAACCTTGAACGACTCGTCCGCCTTTGAGCCCCCCGTGGATCCGTTGTTCGGACCGTTGACGCCGAGGGACAGCGCGCCCACCGCCGCGGATCCCTCCGCCCGTATCGCGAAATCCCTCCACGGCTTGAACCTGTCGCCGATGTTCACCCCGCCAAACACCGCCGTGGACGTCGACGCCGCGCGGTGGCACATGACGTACTTGGCGTGCGTCGGTATCCTCCGCGGCTGGAACTTGACCACTTCCGGGAACTCCTTCTCCATCTCCACCAGCTCGGACGCGAGCGTGGCGGTTCCCTCGCACCACCTGGTGAACGAGGACACCGCGGAGCAGTCGAGGGACGCGTCCACGCGGACACCTCTTCTCGCGGCGTTGCGCATGGAGTCCAGGACCCTCTGCGTCGACTCGCCCGGTTCCAGCACGTACACGCTGAACTCCACGCGGTCCCCTTTCGCCGTCCTGTTGATCTCCTCCACGATGGTCGCGACCGTCTGGTCGTAGGACGTCAACAGACGAACGGGCGGGACTCTCGAGCCGCCCCCGTCTTTTTTGTTCGCCGCGCGCCTCCTGCGGTTGGCGATCATCTCGTCCGGGGGAAGTGGAACCGAGACGGAGTCGGCGAACGTCGCTTTCGCCGTCCGCGTCGGATTTGCCAAACTGGAGCCAAAAGTTGCCCGCCTCACCTGGCCCTCCTCGCCGGGGTTGGACGAGCGCCGCCCGACGATTGACGTGACCGTGGTTTGATATCTTTTTCGCGTCTGCTTGTCGCGACGACGCGTCAGCTCCTGGGTCCACGGAGAGCCCCGGGCAGTCCACGGGCGGGAAACCGAGTACATCATCGATGGAAAGTTCCCCGTTTTTTGGAACGACGCGCTTTCGTTAGATTTAGTTGAATGAGCAGATGAGCGGCGACGCGACCTCGCCGGATGGACTCGCGGGTGGACTCGACCGAACGGGATACCGACGGCGGGGACGATAGGACGAACGGGCAGGTCGGAGTGGCAGGGAGCCGTCCAACTCGCCGCTTGCGACCCGATCTGATCCCTTGGGCGAGATATTTCCTCGCCAACTGGGCGGGAGAATCTTCCGATTCTTGGAAACGGCCATCGCACACGCGTTGTGAAGATTCTGTCACAGGCAGTTGGCAGGTTGCAGGTTGGGACGAGTCGAGCATCGAGAGCCGATGACAAAAATTCCGCACTTTTTTCCCCGAGTCGACGAGCTTCCGCTGCGTTTGAACCACAGAGTCAAGGTTGCGCCGGAGCGCCGTCCTACTGGTCCGCTCTCGCGATCGACACGCCGGGAAGGGCGTTCGTCGATGGTTCGGGCGCGTCCGTCTTTGAACGGTCCGGTTCCCCGGGCTCGCCCGCGCCACCTCCGTGAACCCCGCCTTCGCGCTCCAGGTTCGCCAGCCGCGCCAGCTGCTCGTCCCTGAATCGTCTCACCTCCGCCTCGGCCCGCGCCACCTCCGCCCGCAGCTCCTCGTGCCGTCGTTTCGTCTCCTGAAACGCCAACATCTCCGCCACGTACGCCTCCTCCGGCCTCAGCGCGGACGGACCCGCCGTCTCGCCCCGTCCCTTTCCCGCTAACACCGCCGACGCGTCATCCGACACGTACGACCGAGTCCCCGCGTCGAACGCGTCCACCCGCCTCCTCTTGTCGTCCAACTCCCGCTTGAAATCCCTGGCGTACTGCGCGCACAGTTCCACCCAGGCCTGGGTCCGCGATCGAGCCGGGCACACCTCGACCTCCTCCGTCGTGTCCTCGGCCGAGTCGTCGGCCGAGTTTTTTACGCCCTCCCTCGGCTCCGAGTCGTCATCCCCATCCCCGCGCTGAGGGGCGCCCTCGTCCTTTCCCGCCTCCGCCGACGTCGTCCCACCCTCGCGCGCCTTCCGTTTCTTCCCCCTCCTCTCCATGACGGGAGGTACCAGCCCGTGGTGCGCCTCGTCCTCGTCGGGCGCCTCGTAGATGTGGTAGGGCAGGAGCCTCTCGATGGCGTCTTTGAGCGAGGCGAACGGCACCTCGGTGAG
>Ga0181573_10005521_pt1 | contig 10456 bp, 9 predicted proteins | sample 101ome_25_FD_148643 | JGI IMG/M metagenome (GOLD analysis project Ga0181573, IMG submission 148643) | Coastal salt marsh microbial communities from the Groves Creek Marsh, Skidaway Island, Georgia - 101409BT metaG (spades assembly) | ecosystem: Environmental > Aquatic > Marine > Intertidal zone...
CCCGCGCCAGACTGTGCAGATCAAGCCGCCGCAACAGTTTGTCGATTTCCAGCGTGCGCGGCCCGAACAGTTCAGATAAGCGGCCCTGTACGGTGCGCCGCAGCATGGTCATCTGCCAGAACCTATCCTGCGCATGGGCAAACCCCAAAGCATAATAGACATCCGGATCGCTCGCCCCAAAGATATGCGGCACGTTGGAATTGTCCCGCACGATCTCGACAGGGGCCATGATCCCCCGCACCGTGAAATCCTCGTCATAATCGGGCAACGAACGTGCAGCAAAAAGATAGGCGATCCACAGAGCCACAACCAGCAGGCCAAACAGCCCTGCCGTCACTCTGAAAAGCCATTTGATGACTGTGCCCATCCCGCGTCTACTTGTCTGCTATTGACCCTGCCTTGCTTGTCGTTACCTATCTGGAACAACATCAACGGGAAAGAGGGAGTGGAGAAGTTATGGCAAAAGTAGCGTTTCTTGGCTTAGGGGTGATGGGCTACCCGATGGCTGGTCATTTGGCAAAGGCCGGACATGAGGTGACGGTTTATAACCGCACCACTTCCAAGGCCGAAAAATGGGTTGCCGAATTTGGTGGCAACTTCGGCAAAACACCTGCCGAGGCGGCCAAGGACGCAGAGTTTGTCATGGCATGCGTCGGCAATGACGATGATCTCCGCTCTGTCTGCACTGGGGCAGATGGCGCATTTTCCGCGATGGCGGCTGGAACCGTCTTCGTGGACCACACCACCGTTTCCGCCGCTGTCACCCGCGAAATGTTCGCCGCTGCGGCCGATGCGCAAATTGCGTTCGTTGATGCCCCTGTTTCCGGTGGCCAAGCGGGTGCGGAGAACGGCCAACTTGTGGTCATGTGCGGTGGCGATGAGGCTGAATATGCCCGCGCCGAGCCGGTGATTGATGCCTATGCCAAGCTGTGCAAGCGCCTTGGTGAGAGCGGTTCCGGCCAGCTCGCCAAGATGGTCAACCAGATCTGCATCGCCGGCCTCGTTCAGGGTCTGTCTGAGGGGCTGCATTTCGCCGAAAAGGCCGGTCTGGACGGCCGCGCCGTGATCGAGGTGATCGGCGGTGGTGCCGCTGGTAGCTGGCAAATGGTCAACCGTCACGAAACGATGCTTGACGGTCATTTCGAGCACGGCTTTGCAGTTGATTGGATGCGCAAGGATCTGGGCATCTGCCTCGATACAGCAGAGGAAAACGGCGCCAGCCTTCCGGTCACAGCGCTTGTCGATCAGTTCTACAAAGAGGTGCAAAAGATGGGCGGCGGCCGTTGGGATACCTCCTCGCTCTTTGCCCGCCTGCGCAAGCTCGACAGCTGAGTAATCCCTCCAAATAGTAAGGGCCACGAAGCTATTTCGCGGCCCTTTTTCGTGCTTATGCAATGCTTATTTCTCAGGGATCAAGCCGCGCGGCGAAAACCTCAGAACCAAAATCAGGATCAAGCCCATCGTCATCAGGCGCATATGCGCAGCCGAGTCGAGCAGATGCGCCCGCAGGCCGCTATCTTCGGCCATGCCCGAAGTGATGAACTGGATAAAGCTCAGGCCCATCGGCTCCACCATCACCCACAGCCACCAGATCAACATACCGCCCAGCACCGCGCCAAAGTTGTTCCCCGATCCGCCGACAATCATCATCACCCAGATCAGGAAGGTAAAGCGCAGTGGCTGGTAGGTGCCCGGTGTCAACTGCCCGTCCAGCGTCGTCATCATCGCGCCAGCGATGCCACAGACAGCGGACCCCAGAATAAAGATCTGTAGATGCCGCCGCGTGACATCCTTGCCCATTGCTTCAGCGGCGGTTTCGTTGTCACGGATCGCCCGCATCATCCGGCCCCAAGGGCTGTGTAGCGCCGATTGCGCCATCCACAACAGGATGACGAGAACGATGGTGAACAAAACGCCGTAAGACAGCTTCACAAAGATCGTGGAGGCATAGGTCGGGTCCATCCCCAATCCGGCTGCCCGCTCGACAAAGCTCTCGCTTTGCTGGAGGTCAACCTCATAAGGCACCGGCCGCGGTATACCGATGACGTTTTTCACGCCACGCGCCAGCCAGTCCTCGTTCTTCATGACGGCAATGACGATTTCCGCAATCCCCAGCGTGGCAATCGCCAGATAATCCGACCGTAGGCCCAAGGCCGTTTTGCCAATGATCCACGCTGCACCTGCCGCCAGCACCCCGCCAACCGGCCACGCGAGCAGTACTGGCAACCCCAGCCCACCGAGATAGCCCGTCGCTGCGGGATCAATCGCCTCAACAGCGCCGACGCCACCGTCAAACACCGCACGGTAGAGGAAAAAGCCCACAATCAGCCACGCGATCATGGCGATGGTGCGGGTCCGCCCCGCAGCCATCCGCTTTGCCATCAACACCATGCCGACAATCGTCGCGGCACCAAGCGCCAGCCCCGCCAGGACCCGCAACCCGCCCGCAGCCCAAGCCTCGCCTACAGGAGCCATTGCGACCAGCACAGTGGCCAAGCCACCCAGCGCGACAAAGCCCATCACACCGACGTTAAACAGCCCCGCAAAACCCCATTGCAGGTTCACACCCAGCGACATGATCGCCGAGATCAGCCCCATGTTCAGTACGAGGAGCGCCGTATTCCAGCCTTGCACCATTCCGGTGCCAATCAGCAAAACCGCCATACCGGCGAAAAGCGCAACTGTTCGCATGTTGTTGGTCATACCGATTTTCCCTTGAACAGGCCTGTGGGCTTAAACAGAAGAACGACCACAAGGATCGCAAACGACACCGCGAATTTGTAATCGGTGGAAAGAAGTTGCATCAGGCCCGAAGGCTCCAAAGATTCCGGCGCCCAGTAGGTTAGCACCTTTTTCCATGCATAGGTGATCGTCACTTCCGAAAACGCGATCACGAAACCGCCGGCAATCGCGCCAAGCGGGCTTCCCAAGCCGCCTACGATGGCCGAAGCAAAAATTGGCAGAAGCAGTTGCAGATATGTGAACGGCTTGAAGGATTTATCAAGCCCGTAGAGCGTCCCTGCCACGGTCGCCAGTGCGGCCACGATCAGCCAAGTCACCATCACAACGCGATCCGGATTGATCCCCGAAAGCAGCGCCAAATCCTCGTTATCCGAAAACGCGCGCATTGATTTGCCGGTGCGGGTCTTGTTGAGGAACCAAAAAAGCACCGCCACAACGATCACCGCCGTTACGATGGTCAAACCTTGCGAGGTTTTAAAGGCCAAACCCTCACTCAGCCCTGTCATCTGCTTGAACTCACGCGCGGCAATAATGAAGCGTTCGCCATTATTGAAGTTTTGATCGTCCACACCGATGATGAAGCGTACCACCCCGTTGAGTACAAACATCACACCCATTGACACGATCACGAGGATCACCGGCTTGGCCTTCTGGCGTCGGTAAAATTGATAAACAGTTTTATCCGTAAAAAGCACCAGCGCCGCGGTCGCCGCGATCCCGAAGGGCAGGGCGAGCAATGCTGTCGGCAAGAACCCTAAGCTCAGCCCCATCGATTGAAACCACCACGTCACTAGGATCGTCGCCATCGTTCCAAAGGCCATTGTGTCGCCATGCGCAAAGTTCGAAAACCGCAGGATGCCGTAGATCAACGTCACGCCCAACGCGCCGATCGCCAGCTGCGCACCATAGGCCGTGGCCGGAATGATCACAAAATTGGTCAGGGCCACCAGCCCGTTCAGGAAGTCGATCATCCCTTATCCTCCCAAGAAGCTCTGGCGCACTTCGGGATCGGCAAGAAGCTCCTTGCCGGTGCCCGTATGTGCATTGCGACCTTGCACCAGAACATAGCCGCGATCCGCGATTTCTAGCGCCTGCCGTGCATTCTGTTCGACCATCAGGATCGGAATGCCCGTGCGGGCCACTTCGATGATCCGGTCGAACAACTCGTCCATTACAATCGGGCTCACACCCGCGGTCGGTTCGTCCAGCATCAGTACCTTCGGTTGGGTCATCAAGGCGCGGCCAACGGCGACCTGTTGGCGCTGCCCGCCGGATAGTTCGCCCGCCGCTTGGTTGCGCTTTTCCTTGAGGATGGGAAACAGCGAATAGACCTGCTCCATCGTGCCGCGGAAGTCATCCCGACGGATGAACGCACCCATCTCGAGGTTCTCTTCCACCGTCATCGAGGTAAAGATATTCGAGGTCTGCGGCACAAAGCCCATCCCCTTTACCACGCGCTCCTGCGGCGTCAGCTTGGTGATGTCCTCACCACCGAGCCGAACTGCGCCGGAACGCACATCCAGCATCCCGAAAACGGCCTTCATGGCGGTCGATTTTCCGGCGCCGTTCGGGCCAACGATCACGGCAATCTCGCCGGGGTTCACGGCAATCGTACAGTCATGCAGAATGTCCGGCCCTTTGCCATAGCCGCCGGTCATGCTGTCGCCGATGAGAAACGGTTCGCTCATGCCCCCACCTTATCCTTGTTCTTGAGCCCTGTGCCCAAATAGGCCTCTATCACATGATCGTTGGCTTTGATCTCGTCGAGCGTTCCTTCTGCGAGCACCTTGCCCTCGGCCATACAGATCACCGGATCACAAATCCGCCCGATGAAATCCATGTCGTGTTCAATCACGACGAAGGTGTAATCGCGTTCTTTGTTCAGGCGCACAATCGCATCGCCGATAGTGTTCAACAGCGTCCGGTTCACGCCCGCACCCACTTCGTCAAGGAACACAATCTTGGCATCCACCATCATCGTGCGTCCCAATTCGAGGAGCTTCTTTTGGCCGCCAGAGACTTGCCCCGCCTTATGATCGGCAAGGTGCTCGATGGTCAGGAATTCCAGCACTTCATCGGCTTTCGCCCGCAACGCGCGTTCTTCATCGGCGATGCGCTTGCGGCCAAACCAAGTATTCCACAACTGTTCGCCCGATTGGCCGCTCGGCACCATCATCAGGTTTTCGCGGCAGCTCATCGAATGAAACTCATGCGCGATCTGGAAGGTCCGCAGCAATCCTTTGTGGAACAGTTCATGTGGCGGCAGGCCGGTGATATCCTCACCTGCCATCGTCACACGCCCGCTCGTTGGCTTAAGAACACCAGCGATCACATTGAAAAGAGTTGTTTTTCCGGCACCGTTTGGCCCGATCAGGCCGGTAATGGAGCCTGGATTGATCTTCAGGGTCGCCCCGTCCACGGCATGAAAGCCGCCAAACTGTTTGTGAAGATCCTCGACGACGATCATCGCTTATGCCCCCAGTTTTTGCCCCAAAAGGCCATCATCTGTTATGCAAACGGCGCGGGGAGACCCCCGCGCCGTTCTGTCGTTAATGGTGCACGATCAGCGGTACTGAACCGTTGTGATAACGCCGTCGATTACTTCGATCTGGCGGTAGTTACCGGCGCTCTCGCCGCCGCCGATCAGCTCAACCGCCGAGCCGCCTTGATAATCCACGTCGCCGCCATCGGCGAGGATCTGCAGTGCCTTGGCCAGTTCACCCGGATAAATCATTTCACCCGGTGCGTTGGCGACATCCATTACCGCATCTTTGTAGACCATCGGGTCGGTGGAGCCGGTTGCCTGCATGGCGAGCATGATCAGCGCTGCTGCGTCATAGCTCTCCGGTGCGAATGGGGCGGTGCCTTGGAAGTCGTACTTCGCGCCAACTTCTTCCATCATTGCAGCGCCTGGGCTGTCGGTACCCGGAACCTGACCGGTCGAGCCTTCGATCTCATCACCGAAACGCTCCTGCAGGGAGTCACCGATCATGCCGTCGGGCAGGTGGAACGTGTCGAATGCACCGGTGTCAAGCGCGGCTCGGATGATGCCCGGGCCACCTTGGTCGATGTAACCAGCGACAACGAGGCGATCACCGCCAGCAGCGGCCAAGGAAGCAACTTCAGCGGAGTAGTCGGCTTTGCCGTCTTCATGTGCTGCGTTGATGGTGACAGTGCCGCCACGCTCTTCGTAAGCGGTCTGGAAGCTATCGGCCAGACCCTTACCATAGTCGTTGTTGGTATAGGTCACGGCAACTGAGTTGATGCCCTGCTCAAGCAGAACTTCAGCCATCACAACACCCTGCCGCGCATCCGATGGAGCGGTGCGGAAGAACAGGCCGTCATCTTCGATGGTCGAAAGTGCAGGCGAAGTTGACGCAGGTGAAATCATCACCATTCCGTTTGCCCGTGCAACGTTCTGGAAGGCTGCCGTTGTTGAGGTGGAGCATAGTGCACCAACGATGCCCGACACGCCATCACCGGTGATGAGGCGTTCAGCAGCAGCGGTAGCCACACTCGCATCAACACAAGATGTATCGGCGCGGACAGACGAAACGCTCATACCACCGAGCAAGAGGCCACTTTGCGTAACTTCGTCAAAAGCCGCTTCGGCGCCATCTGCCATGTGACCGGCGAGCGATTCAGCGGGGCCGGTGAAGCCCAAGAGCACACCGAGTTTGATTTCGTCGGCCTGCGCGGCTCCGGCAAGCAATGCCATCGTCGCGGTGGCAGTCAGAATCTTTTTCATGATTTTCTCCCTATCGGATCATTGTCCGTTCGCCAGATTACGCAGTCTAAATACAAAATGGAAGCGCTGCCGCGCAGGAAATCCGCCTGTTTTTTGGTGAGTTGCGGGAAATTGACGCCGCGTCACCGCGCAATCGCAGGTGATCAGATCGAGAGCCGCGTCGCGTGGCTGCCCCGCTCACGATAAGGGGTCGTGTCATAATGGGATCGGTAGCACTTCGAAAAATGCGAAGGCGAGGCAAAACCACAGGCCAAGGCCACGTTGATCACGCTCATATCGGTTTGCATCAACAGGTTGCGCGCTTTTTGCAGACGCAACTCCATGTAGTAGCGCTTCGGGCTGCGGTTCAGGTAGCGACGGAACAAGCGTTCAAGCTGCCGCGTCGACATGCCCACATCCTTTGCCAGTACAGCAGGGCTGATCGGCTCTTCGATGTTTTGTTCCATAATCTGGATGACGCGGCTCAGTTTCGGATGCCGTACCCCGATCCGCGTCGGGATCGAAAGGCGCTGCGTATCTTGGTCAGTGCGGATGGACGAGTAAATCAACTGGTCCGCCACGGCATTGGCCAGTTCTTCGCCATGATCGTCCGCAATGATCTTCAGCATCAGGTCGATGGAGGCCGTGCCGCCCGCGGTTGTCATGCGGTTGCCATCCACCACAAAGACCGACTTCGTCAGCGTCACTTCTTCGAATTCTTCGGAAAAACTGTCCTGATTTTCCCAGTGGATCGTTGCTTTCTTCCCATCCAGCAGGCCCGCCTTTGCCAATGTGTAGCCAGCGGTACAAAGGCCCGCCATCCGCACCCCGCGCCGCGCCTCGCGGCGGAGCCAGCTGACGATCCGCTTAGTGGTGGCCTTTTGCACATCCACACCACCACAAACCATAACCACGTCGTCACGCGACAACTCGCCCAACTCCATCTGGAGTTTGAACTCGGTTCCGTTCGAGCAGATCACGGTATCGCCATCTTCGCCTGCAAGCACCCAATCGTAGAGTTTCTTGTTCGCCATGCGGTTAGCGATTCGCAGGCTCTCGACAGCCGAGGCGAAACAAAGCATCGTGAAATTGTCGAGAAGCACAAAAACGTAACGTTTTGGCTTACTTGGCGCATCCACTTCAACGATCTGTGGCTCGATTTCCATGCAACTGTTACTTCTACAAATGGCAATGAACTCACCATGACCAGTTTTACATGCGCGGTTCAAGGGGTATTGAAAGCGTCAAACCGTGTCGTTTCGCTCCCCTTTGGCATCGCCGGACCGCCTTTTTCGATTGGCCCTCCACGCCAGCCGGTCTATAAGCGCGTCCTGATACCGCTAACCAGCGAAAGCACCTGTTAAAGTGAACAATGGAGACACCAATGAGTGAGTGGCAAAAATCTGACTGGCGCAACAAGCCTCGCGTTCAGATGCCCGAGTATACCGACGAAGCCAGCCTGAAAGCCGTTGAAGGCAAGCTGGCAGGGTATCCGCCGTTGGTGTTTGCAGGGGAGGCACGTCGCCTGAAAGCCCATCTTGGTGCCGTGAGCCGTGGCGAAGCGTTTCTGCTTCAGGGCGGTGATTGCGCCGAAAGCTTTGCCGAATTTTCTGCCGATCAAATTCGCGACACCTTCAAGGTGATGCTGCAAATGGCGATGGTACTGACCTACGGTGCGAAAGTTCCGGTAGTCAAAGTTGGCCGCATGGCCGGCCAGTTCGCCAAACCGCGCTCGGCTCCCACCGAGACGATCGACGGCGTCGAACTGCCCAGCTACCGCGGCGACATCATCAATGGCTTCGATTTCAATACTGATGCCCGCATCCCTGATCCGGACCGGATGCTGCAAGCCTACACCCAAGCAGCCGCCACGCTGAACCTTCTGCGTGCCTTCTCTACGGGTGGCTTTGCCGATATTCACCGCGTCTACCAGTGGACCCTTGGCTTCACCGATGCGCCCGAGGCCGAGAAATACCGCGAAATGGCCCAGCGCATTTCTGACTCGCTGGATTTCATGACCGCCGCTGGCCTGACCGGCGAGACGAACCACGAGCTGAGCACCGTTGACTTCTACACCAGCCACGAAGCGCTCTTGCTGGAATACGAAGAAGCGCTTTGCCGTCTCGATTCCACCTCCGGCAAATGGCTCGCCGGTTCCGGCCACATGATCTGGATCGGGGATCGTACCCGCCAGCCTGACGGCGCGCATGTCGAGTTCTGCAAGGGCGTGCAAAACCCGATCGGCCTCAAATGCGGCCCCTCGATGACTTCCGGTCACCTCAAGGCGCTGATGAGCGCGCTGAACCCCGAAAACGAGCCGGGCCGCCTGACCCTGATTGCACGTTTCGGCGCGGGTTCGGTTGGCGAGCATCTGCCGCGCCTCGTGAAGGCAGTTCAGGAAGAGGGCGCAAATGTTGTGTGGTCCTGTGACCCGATGCACGGCAACACGATCAAATCGACCTCCGGCTACAAAACTCGCCCGTTCGACAGCGTTCTGCGCGAAGTCCGCGAGTTCTTCCAAGTGCACAATGCCGAAGGCACGATCCCCGGCGGTGTTCACTTCGAGATGACAGGCAAGGACGTGACCGAATGCACAGGCGGTGTCCGTGCGGTAACGGATGAAGACCTCTCCGATCGCTACCACACCGCTTGCGACCCGCGTTTGAATGCCTCGCAATCGCTTGAATTGGCCTTCCTTGTCGCCGAGGAGCTTTCCAACCGCCGCACCAAGCTGGCCGACGCCGCGGCAGTTTAGGCGCGGAAAATACAGCAAACGGCCCGCTGCAAGATCGCTGCGGGCCGCTTTTCGATTTATCGGAGGGCCAGCCATGATCCACTCAATGACGGCATTCGCCTCCAAACGCAGCACCGAGCAGGGCCTTGCTTGGGTGTGGGATCTGCGCAGCGTCAACGCACGCGGCCTCGATATACGGCTGCGCTTGCCCGAAGGCATTGAAGGGCTCGAACAAGCTGTGCGCGGCGCGATCAGCGCGGCGATGAAGCGCGGCAGTATCTCGCTCAGCTTGAAGATGGCGCGCGAAGCCGGCGACGTCCCACTGACCCTCGATCCCGCGCAACTCGACCGCACACTTGAAGCGCTCCGCCTTGTGCAAGAGCGCGCAGGCCGGATCGGGGTCAATCTTTCTGCCCCGTCGCCCGCCGAAATCCTTTCCCAGCGCGGCGTGATGACCGCCCGTGAGGATGACAGCACTACCGAGAGCTTGCTTCCCACTTTGCAAGCCGACCTTGAGAGCCTCCTGAAAGATTTCCTCGCAATGCGCGCCCGCGAAGGGGCATTGATCGCCGATGTGCTCATCGGTCAACTGACCGAAATTGAAAGCCTCGTCGCTCAAGCCCAAACCGCCGCCGAAAGCCGCCGCGACGTCCAAAAGCAAGCCGTCACCAATGCGCTTGTCCGCGTGCTCGATACCGGCGCAGAGGTTGATCCCGAACGCCTCCGTCAAGAACTTGCCCTGATCGCCATCAAGGCCGATGTCACCGAAGAGATCGACCGTCTCCGCGCCCATATCGCCGCCGCGCGTGCGCTGATGTACAAAGGTGGCGCTGTCGGGCGCAAGCTGGATTTCCTCGCGCAGGAATTTAACCGTGAGGCCAATACCCTCTGTTCAAAATCCCAGTCCAAGGAGCTCACCTCCATAGGGCTTGATTTGAAAGCCGCGATCGAACAAATGCGCGAGCAAATACAAAACTTGGAGTAACCATGACCGATACCGGCGCCCGCCGTGGCCTGCTGATCATTGTTTCATCACCCTCCGGCGCCGGAAAGTCGACGCTCTCCCGCCGGTTGCGGGAATGGGATCCCTCCATCCGTTTTTCCGTCTCCGCCACAACCCGCGCCCCGCGCTCGGGCGAGGAAGATGGCCGCGAATACTACTTCCGCAGCCGCGATACTTTCGAGGAAATGGTCCGCAACGGCGATATGCTCGAACACGCCGAGGTCTTTGGCAATATCTACGGTAGTCCCCG
>Ga0181573_10005522_pt1 | contig 10456 bp, 10 predicted proteins | sample 101ome_25_FD_148643 | JGI IMG/M metagenome (GOLD analysis project Ga0181573, IMG submission 148643) | Coastal salt marsh microbial communities from the Groves Creek Marsh, Skidaway Island, Georgia - 101409BT metaG (spades assembly) | ecosystem: Environmental > Aquatic > Marine > Intertidal zone...
GGATATCGGCCTCGTCATCAATAACCAGAATGCGTGTGCTCATGTGTCGAGAAAAGGGAAAACGACGCCCCGTTGGATATACATAGTCGTCCGACTATTCAAGCCGATGTGACGCTTTTGTTGCAGGCAAGGCGCGGGTGTCAAAATATTGATCAGAGATGTCTATATATCGGCGTCCGGGAACTGTTTCTTGATCATTTTTTTGACATTATTTTCCTCATCGGGTTTGAGGAGGCGGCGTTGAATGCGGCGTTGGACGCCGTCCAGCAGCTCCAGCCAGTCCTCCAGAGGCGGGGATTCCATGGGTTCCCAGTTTTCGAAGCGTCTTCCGCGCGCGTAGAAGAGCCAGCGGTTGCCCTCGTGTTTGGCGTAGACTTCGCGGCGTGCGCCGTCGGCCGTCCGACCTTTCCAACTGATCTCGCCTTTCTTGGCCATCGGGACTATTCGGGGCGGTCCACGGCGGCGACGGCCATGGAGGCGATGCCTTCGCCGCGGCCGACGAAGCCCATGGTTTCGTTGGTGGTGGCCTTGACCCCGACCTTGTCGGTCGCGATGCCGAGGGCGGAGGCGATGTTCTCCTTCATGGCGGCGGCGTGCGGCATGAGTTTGGGCTCCTCGGCGACCAGAGAGGCGTCGATATTGATGATGCGGGCATTCTCAAGCTTCGCCTGGCGCGCGGCTTCCTCGAGAAAGACGCGACTGGGGCAGTCCTTCCATTGGGGGTCGTCATTGGGAAAGAAGGTCCCGATGTCGCCCTTGCCGAGCGCTCCGAGGACGGCGTCGCAGACCGCGTGCATCAGCACGTCGGCGTCCGAATGGCCGTCGAGTCCGCGATCGTGTGGGATCTCCACTCCGCCGATGATGAGTTTGCGTCCTTCGGCGAGGCGATGAACGTCGTATCCTATTCCGGTGTGAACCATGTTTTGATTTCTGAATTGAGATCTGAGGTTGGCGATGAGACGGCGTGTGTGGGGCGTGGGTGGATCAGCCGCCAAAGGCGTGGATCATAAGGAGTCCGAGCAATCCGGCAAACACAAGATAGTAGATCAGGGGGACGGCGACGCTGCGGATGAGCGGGCCTTCGCGCCCTTGGAGGCCGACGGTGGCGGAGGCCGCGACGATGTTATGCACGCAGATCATGTTGCCGGCGGCGCCGCCGACGGCCTGCAGCGCCACGACGACGACGGTGGAGACGCCGATGTTCAACGCCACGCCGAACTGGAAGTAGGAGAAGGTCATGTTGCTGATGGTGTTGCTGCCGGCGAAGAAGGCTCCGAGCGCGCCGATGGTCGGGGCGAAGAAGGGCCAGGCGTCGCCGGCGATGTCGGACGCGGCGTTGGCCAGTTCGATGGGCATGCTCTGCAGCCCGGCGGCGTTGGTTCCTGAGTGGATGAAGATCTGGGCGAGGGGGACGGCGAATCCCAGCGCCATGGCTGTTCCCAGGATCGTGCGCGAGGAAGCGGCGACGGCGCGGTTGAGTTGGTCGAACTTCATTCCCTGGATGAAGAACGCGCAGGCGACGACCGCGATGAAGATGCTTCCCGGAAGGTGGAGGGCCTGCACCTTGCCCTTGATGTCCGTGCCCAGGATTTCGGGCGCCCAGGTGACCATGTCGGAGGTGAGCCAGGCCTTGAAAGGCAGCGCATTGAGGCGCGTCAGCACGAGGAACAGAGCGACCAGCACATAGGGGGACCAGGCGCGAAGCAGTGGCATCGGCTGTTCGTGTTCCGCAGCCTCTCCCTTGAAGGCGCCCATCCAATCCGCGGGCCAACTGTTGCGGTCGGGGAAATCCCAGTTTCTTTCCGGCGTCAGAAAGTTGTGCCGCGCCGCTGTGATGCAGATGCCCAAACCGATCATGCTGCCTACCAGCGAAGGGAATTCCGGGCCGAGGAAGTTGGCGGTCAGGGCGTATGGGATGGTGAAGGCCAGGCCGGCCAGCAGAGCAAACCGCCAGACTTCGAGTCCCTCTTTCCACGATTTTCGCTCGCCGTAGAAGCGGGTGAGAATACAGACCATGAACAGGGGGATCAGGGTTCCGATGATGCCATGGATCAATCCCACCTTGCCGGCGATTGCAAGGAGATGGTCGTCGAAGGCGACGCCGATGGATTCCAGGTGCGGAACGACCTTGTCTCCTCCGCTGAGGCCGTTGTTGACGCCGATAATGATCGGCGTGCCGGTGGCGCCGAAGGAAACCGGCGTGCTTTGGATGATAAGACAGACCGTCACGGCGGCCATGGCAGGGAAGCCAATGGTCAACAGCAACGGGCCGGCGATGGCCGCGGGCGTGCCGAAGCCGGCGGCGCCCTCGATGAAGGCGCCAAAACACCAGGCGACGATGATGGCCTGAATGCGGCGATCGGGGCTTACGTCGAGCAGCCCCTGTCGGATTGCGGAGACGGCGCCGGATTCCTTGAGTGTGTTCAGCAGCAGGATGGCGCCAAAGACGATGTAGAGCAGCACGGCGCAGACGATCCAGCCATTCAAGGTGGCGGCGGCGACGCGCCGGAATGGGACCTCCCAAAGGAGGAGCGCGATGAGAACGGTCAGGCACCAGGCGACCGGCATGGCGCGCTTCGCGGGCCAGCGCAGGACGACCAGGAACACAAAGATGGCCAGTATGGGGGTGAGGGCGAGGAGGGCGTGCATGGGAAAGCCCGCGTACGGAAACAGGATTCCCCCACGCGGTCAAGCGCGCGCCGCTCTCAGAATCGCGCGAGGCGATAGAAGACGTGATTGCCGATGCGGGCGACGGGGCGTTTGCCGCGGGCCCACCAGGGGACTTCGGACTTGTGGGCGAAGTGGGTGGCGTCGCGGGTGAGATTGGGAAGGCGATGGGGTTCGTTGTAGGCGGTGCGCGCGATGCGCAGCGCCTCGGCGAAAAGGGGATGGTGCTTGAAGCGTTGGAGCAGGGCGTCGCGGTTCGTCCCGTTGAGACTGGTGAAGGCGCCGGGCTTCACTACAGCGAGCATGGACACGCCTTTCTTGTCCGCCCGCGTCCGGATGACTTCGAGCACGGCCTTCATGCCCCGGTCGCCTTCGCCGCGCGCCTCGGCGAGCAGGACGGCGGCGACCACCTCCTGTCCGTAGGTCGCCGCGACGGCGTCCTCTCTCGGCGACAGGGCGATGAGGAGAACAACGGCGATGGAAAGAATGCGCTGCATCGGGAAAGTGCGACAGCCGTCGAGTAGTGAAGGAGGTCAGATGCGTTCGTCCTGACGAGAGGGGCGTTCGTTGATTGCGCGTCGGCGCGGTTGGGCTTGTGATGATGCCGGCATCGTCGATTCCTATCGGCTGTTCGCGAAATCACTTGAGTGGTCCGCAAAGATGCCGCTGTTTAAAAATGAACTTTGAATTTGAATGAGAATGGACTAAGAGTCGTCCTTTCGCATCCGGACCGCCGACGTCGCGAGGCGTGGGGGCGGTCCGCTTCAAGGTGGACGTATCTGTTTCAGGGGTATGTGTTATCGCAACGCGGGATCTGCTGATCTGTTCTTTGGACAACAGTGTCCCGAGGGGTGATCGGGTTGGGGCATGACCGCGGGGTTCCGTCGTGTAGCCACGGTTTCGAATGGGTTCGTAACAGATGTTGTTTTTCTTAAAAAAGATCGATTTTGGGTATTTGTCCTTCAAGTGGAAGGTGTTGTTGATCGTGATGCTGGCGTGTCTGGTCGCGTCTTTGGCCAGCTGCGCGATGTTTCTCTCCTACGAGAGGTACATGTTTCGCGAATCTGTGCGGCGGGAGTTTGCCAATCTGGTTGACAATCTGGCGTTCAAGACGCGGTTTGCGATCCAGCAGTCGGATCAGTCGATGTTGGGGGAACTGTTGAGAAGCGTTGCGGAAGAGGACGCCGTGGTTGCCTCCGGCGTATTCGACGCGGAAGGCAAGTCCTTGGCGAACTATGAACGGCCGGGATCCGGGGAGTATCGTCTGGCGGCGCCGAGAGCGTCTTCGTTCGACAGGGAATTCCTGGTCGAATTCGTTCCGTTGCGCGCGCCGGATGGCGCGTTCCTGGGCACGTTGTATCTCAAGGCGAGTCTGGCCGAGCGGTTTGAGGGGCGCGTGGATTACAGCAAGGGGATCGTCGCCGGCGTCATGATGCTCTCCAGTCTGGCGGCGTTTGTGGTGGCGTTGCGTCTGCAGAAGGTCGTGTCTGATCCCATCATCCGATTGTCCGGCATTGCCCGCAGGGTCTCGGACAGGAAGGACTATACGCTGCGCGTTGAAGAAGGACGCGCGGACGAGGTCGGCACGTTGATGCGTTCATTCAACCAGATGCTTGAGAACATTGAGATCCGGGAGCGGGAACTGCAGGCGGCGCGCGCTGAGATGGAGGAGGTCAACCACACGCTCGAGGAGAAGGTGTAATCGCGGACCTCGGAACTGGCGCGGTTGATGAACGAGGCGCAGGAGGCACGCGAGGCTGCGGAAAGGGCCAACCGGACGAAGGACGGCTTTCTTGCCAACATGAGCCACGAACTCCGCACGCCCCTGAATGCGATCATCGGCTACAGTGAGATGCTGAAGGAGGAGGCTGAGGATCTGGGCGAGGAGGTGTTCATCCAGGATCTGGACAAGATTCACGGCGCTGGAAAGCACCTGATCGGACTGATCAGCGACATCCTGGACATCTCAAAGATCGAGTCGGGCAAGATGGAGCTGTTCGTGGAGAAACTCGAGATTACGGAGATGATCCGCGAGATCGGGCACACCATCGCGCCCTTGGTGGAGAAGAACGGGAACACACTCGAAGTGGATTGTCCGGCCGATATCGGCGGCATGGAAGCGGACCTGACCAAGCTCAAACAGGCGATCTTCAATCTCTTGAGCAATGCGAGCAAGTTCACCAAGGAGGGGACGATCGGCCTGGAAGTGAAGCGCGTCATGGAGGGGCTTGATGAATATGTCCTGTTTGTCGTTTCCGACACCGGCATCGGGATGACGGAAAAGCAGATGGACAAGGTGTTCGAGGCGTTCACCCAGGCTGACGCGGGAACAACCAAGAAATACGGAGGCACCGGTCTCGGGCTGACCATCACACGCCAGTTTGTCGTCTGATGGGCGGCGACGCCTCCGTCGAGAGTGAAGCCGGCAGGGGCTCGACCTTCACATTGAAGATCCCGCACCAGGTGGTCGCACCCGTTTCGGGCACCCAGTTCATGACCCGCGCGGATATCGAGGAAAAGGGCATCCCACTGCCCGCCAATGCCAAGACGGTGCTGGTGATCGATGACGATCCCGCCGTGCTCGATCTGATGAGCCGCTTTCTGGGCAAGGAAGGCTACCGGGTCGAGGTTGCCGACGGCGGAGCCGAAGGCATTCGGCGCGCAAGAGAACTGCGGCCGGACGCGATCACCCTGGATGTCATGATGCCGGGCGTCGACGGATGGGCGGTCCTGAATACGCTCAAGGCGGACCCGGAGCTGGCGTCCATTCCGGTGGTGATGCTGAGCATGATCGAAGACCGGAAGATGGGATTTGCGCTCGGCGCCTCCGACTATCTCGCCAAACCGGTGCAGCGGGAACGCGTCGCTTCGGCTCTCAGCCGTTTTCTGAAGGACAGGAACGGCGGAGATGTTCTGGTGGTGGACGACGACAATGACGTCCGGCGAATGCTGGCGGAAATGTTGCGCTCCGGCGGGTGGCGGGTCCGGGAGGCTGAGAGTGGATTGGCGGCGCTGGAGAAACTGAAGGAAAGCGTCCCGGCCTTGATCCTGCTGGATCTGGTCATGCCGGAAATGAACGGGTTTGATTTCCTTGAGAACCTGAAGGCGGACGCCGCCTGGCGCGACCTGCCGGTGGTCGTCCTGACGGCGGCGGAATTGGACGCCTCGGAACGGGAGAGCCTGAAGGGGCAGGTTCAGGAGGTTCTCGGAAAAGGGGTCTGCGGCAGGGAGGAACTCCTGTCGCGGGTCGGAGATCTGATGAAGACGCAACTGACCGCGCAAATTGATGGGAATTGAATGGAGCCCGTGACATCCATTCGGGACACGTAGAGACACAGAATAATCGAATCATGGCAAAAATATTATTGGTTGAGGACAACGAGATGAACCGCGACATGCTGTCGCGCCGACTCGAACGACGCGGCTATGAAGTGGTCGTTGCCGTTGATGGTGAGGAAGGCGTGGACAAGGCGGCGAGCGAATCGCCGGACCTGATTCTGATGGACATGAGCCTGCCGAAGATTGACGGCTGGGAGGCCACGAGGCTGATCCGCGAGGATGAGACCAGGCGCGGACTGCCGATCATCGCCTTGACGGCCCATGCCATGGCCGGCGATCGGGAGAAGGCGTTGGAAGCCGGATGCGACGACTACGACACCAAGCCGGTCGAACTGCCGCGGTTGCTGGAGAAGATTGAATCCCTGCTGGCGCGCGAAGCGGCCGCCTGAACGCGCTTCTACGACGCGCCCGCGGATGGTTCTGCCCCGAAGATTTCGGTGACGGCTTTCGCGACAACGGCGGTTGTTCCCGGGGCGAAGCAGACCAGTTGGATTTCGGTCAGAGATTGGTCGGATTCGAGGAAGCGATGTATTTCCTCCGCCGCGATCGGGGCGGCGCGAGCGATGGGGAATCCGTAGGCGCCGGCGCTGATGGCGGGAAAGGCGATCGTTCTGATGCCGTGTTCCGTCGCGAGGCGGAGGCAGTTCTGATAGCAGCGGCGCAGCTTTTCGTCCTCGCCACGTCGACCGTTCCGCCAGATGGGGCCCACGGTATGAATGATATGGCCGGCCTTGAGACGGTGACCGGCGGTGATCTTCGCTTCGCCGGTGGCGCAGCCGCCAAGCAGGCGGCACTCCTCGTAGAGTCCCGGCCCGGCCGCCGCGTGAATGGCTCCATCGACGCCGCCGCCTCCCAGCAGTGAACTGTTCGCCGCGTTCACAATCGCGTCGACCTCGACATCGACGATGTTGCCCTGAACGACTTTGACGGCGCAACCCATTACAGATCGAAGGGGGGTTACTGTATTTCAGCCGACACTTCTTTCAGGAAGAACGCGGCCTCTCCGAGGGGGGCGAGGTCGGCTTTGCCTGAGAGGAGTTCCGCCATCGAGTGACTCACCAGGACGGAGCCATCCTCGCCGCAATTGCGCAGGTTGCGCGCGGAATCGACCGCGTCGCCCCAGACGTGGTACATGAACTGTTTTCTGCCGATGACACCGGCTTTGCAAGGGCCGGAACCGAGACAGACCCGGGTCTTCACCTTGATGTCGCTGCGCTTGTTGAAGCGCGAGGTGACCTTGTCGAGTTCAAGCGCCATTTTGGCGGCCCGCACGGCGTGGTCCGGCGTAGGGGCCGGAACGCCAGCCACGGCCATATACTGGTTTCCCTCGCTGCGTATCCGTTCCAGACCGTAGAGATTGGCAAGCCAGTCGTACCCCGAACAAAGGTCGTTGATGAGGTGGACGTATTTCTCGGTGGTGACGGCGCGGGCGAATCCTTCGGGAAGGTCGAGGTAGACCATCAGGACGCTGGCGCCGGCGAAGTCGTCCGCGATGTTGGCCTCGCCGTCGCGGACGCGCTCCATGATGGGCTTGGGCAGGATGTCGAGCAGCAGGCGTTCGTATTTTTCGCGTTCGATGCGCAGTTCGGTGACGGTCCGCAGATCCTGATCCCGGACCTGTTTCTTCGCCAGGGATGAGGCGATGCGGGCCTTGAGCAACACCGGGTTGAAGGGCTTGGACACGAAGTCCTCCGCGCCGAATTCGATGCATTTGACCGCGTTGTCGATTTCGTCGACTGCGGAAATCATGATCACAGGCATGTTCTGGGTGCGGAAATCCTCCTTGATGAGCTTGAGCGTGTCGTAGCCGTTGAGTCCCGGCATCTGGACGTCCAGAAGAATGAGATCAAAGAGCTGATCCTTGAGCAGATCGATCGCCTCCTGACCGTTCTCCGCCTCGGTGACGGCAAAACCCTGATTCTCCAGTCGGCGCCCCAACATGTCACGGTTCATCTCGTTGTCGTCCACCACGAGAATGTGCCCGGGCGCCTCCTGTTCGCCGTTTCCGGAATCGGTCTTCCGGATGAAGACGGTGTTGTCGGGTTGGTTGTCCTTGGCGATCTGGCGTTGGACGTCGAGCGATTCCGGGAAGCTGATGCTGTCGAAGAGCGCCTGCAGATTCCGCGCCGCGCCGGTGATCTTCTTGAGGTCCGCGACCACGCCGTCCAACTGCTCCTCCTGGGCGATTTCCTCGAGGAGTTCGCCGTAGCCGATGATGAGATTGAGCGGCGTGCGCGCTTCGAAGCGCATGCTGTTGAGATCGACTTTCCCGTATTCGAACTTCCATGCGGCAAGTCCGTCCTGAATCATGGAAAGGAGTTGGCCGCCGGCTGTATGGATCTTTTTCAGATCCTCCGAGATTTCGGCGGCGAGTTCCTGGCCGAATTCCTCTTGAATCATCTCGGTGTAGCCGAGGATCTGGTTCAATGGCGTGCGAAGTTTGTGACGGATGCTCACCAATGAGTCGGGGTCGTCCATCCTCGCGAGGCTGTCGGCGTTCTCTTGGTCTGCGTTTTGCTTGGTTGGTTCGGACATGGCCGTGTGATGCGTCGTCCGGGCCTGGGGAACTGACGTCAAATGCCCGGTGGGGTTCAAAGGCACGGGCCGGGGCGGCCGTGGTTGAACGGAAACAGAGTGGCGGACCGTGGCAAATCCGGTCGAGGCCCAAAAGGAAAACGTGAGTTCCGCAAACGCGACCAGAGCGCGTTTGCAGACGTTGCCGCTTCGTTGGACGGGCGATCAGGCTACTTGATATAGTCGTCGTTCAGTTTCTTGCAGCTCCACAAGAGGCCGCGGGTGACGAGGTCGAGATAGCGGGAGTCGCCCACGGTCTCGTTGTAGTGCCCGATGGTCGTGCTGAAGACGCGGGCGCCGTGGTATTCGTTCACCCAGACGACGGAGGCCGTGGCTTTCTTGGGCTTCGGCGCCGGCGCGGGCTTGGCGTCCTTCGCCTTGTTTTTGCCCTTCTTATTTTTCTGGCGCGGCATCTGCATCTGGGTTCCTTCAGCCAGGGAGGTTGCTCCCGGAAAGACCTGGACATTGTTGTAGAGCTCCTCGTTGAGGGTCGTCCAATTCTTCAGCGTCATGGTGATGGGGTGTTTTTTCGCGCTGAACTTGATTTCCACGGGGGCCTTGGGGCCGTGGCCGCTGGACTGGAGGCCCAGGTAGTCGAACCACATGGCTGCCTCCGATCCGGCCTTGGCCGGCGTGCGATGGTCGCCTACCCGATAGCTGTGCATGGCGCAGTGAAGATTCACTCCCGGGATGCCGTTGCGGTGTGGCGCGAGGACGCCGGCGACGGTCTTGACGTCCTTCATTGCGGCGGCGCATTCGTCGTGGATGACGACGTCGTAGCCCTTGGCGTAGTCCGGGTTGCCGTAGATGGCGAGCGGGGGATTGGTGGATTTGTCGTCGGTGTGGATCTGATCGACGATCACATGCGCGCGGGTTTCGAGGCCAGCCTTGAGCAGGTCCTTCTGAACGGCGTAGTCGTGGCAGCAACCGCCGGTGATCAGCAATGCGCGCAACGGCTTGGGCTTGGGCGCGGCCTGGGCGGAAGTGACGGCAAGTGAGAGAAGGAGGACGGCGAGGATTCGAGTGGCTTTCATCGCAGGGGATGACCGGTCATCCCGCCGATTTATTCAAGGGGAAAGTGTTTCCTCTCGGTTCTTGGGGCGCGGTTGCAACTGGGATGAGGCGCAAAGGCTGTGGGGCTCCGATGCCGTCGGCGGGGCGCGGAATTCATTCCGCCTCAACCTTCGGAAACCGGTGGTTCACGGTCACGCCCGCGCGACGGGATTTTCAGAGCTGAAGCGGAATGAATTCCGCGCTCCTCATCCCATATGCAATCACACCCCGGTTCTTGCCGCCAGGTTCTTCGTTCTCTGTTCGCGGTTGGTTTCCAGATGGTAGCGCTTTCTGTTGCGGAGCGCCTTCAGGATGACGCGCTCCGGGTTGACCGCCAGCGCTTCGTAGGATTCACCATCGACCTTGATCTCGTCGCCTTTGCCGACGCCGGGAAAGGTCGCGTTTGCCCCGGGGTGGGAGAGGTTGGCCTCGTAGGCGCGGATTGACTCGAAAGTTGGGGCGGAAGTGGATGTCGCGCTTGGTTGAAGAGGAGGGCTGGACCCAACCACTGGAGCGCCGAGCATTGCTCGGCAATGGTTGTCGATCGGCGCCCTGGCCGAGCAATGCTCGGCGCTCCGAATTCAACACAACAAGGCCTCGTCGCGTCCTTTCGGGATGCGCTCGAGATGATTTGCGATGAAATGTTTGAGGAAGCCGGAAACCTCCGCCAGTTCTTCATCCGACAATTCGCGTCCGCCGGGGCCTTTCCAATCAATTGCCTGCAGTTTTTCAACGATGCGACGGGCCTTGGGGCTGAGGCGGGCTGCGGCGGGGTCAGGTTGGAGGCCGACTTCGGCGAGGATGCCTAGTTCTAAGGCGAGGA
>Ga0181573_10005530_pt1 | contig 10447 bp, 9 predicted proteins | sample 101ome_25_FD_148643 | JGI IMG/M metagenome (GOLD analysis project Ga0181573, IMG submission 148643) | Coastal salt marsh microbial communities from the Groves Creek Marsh, Skidaway Island, Georgia - 101409BT metaG (spades assembly) | ecosystem: Environmental > Aquatic > Marine > Intertidal zone...
TATACTTTCGAAAGTACAAGTTTCCTGAAACCAATTCCTGGGGTGCGGGTGGAGCATTTCCCTCAGACACCCCCATCCCCCCTCCTCGGGGGGAAGGAGGAGGAGGAGCACGGCCAGAGCGGGGGGCACGGCCAGCGCAGCAGCTTTACCTCCCGCGCGCTGCCGCCCCCCGCAGCCGCAGCCGCAGCCGCAGCTGCCGCCGCCGCCTCCAGCCAGGCGCCTGGACGGGCATGGCGCTGGAGCTGCGCGGCCTGTCGCTCTCGGTCGGGTCCGCGCGGCTCCTCGAAGGCGCGACGGCGCGCGCGTGCGAGGGACAGCGCGTCGCGCTCGTCGGGCGCAACGGCAGCGGCAAGAGCACGCTCCTGCGCGCCATAGCCGAGGGTCTCGGCTCTGGCGACGGTGTCGCGCCGCGGGAACTCCTACCGTCGTCGTCGTCCTCCTCCTCCTCCTCCTCGCCGTACTTCACGGTCGGTGCGGGCTCTGTCGGCGGCACCGCCGCGTCGGCGCTCTTTGTGGGGCAGGATGCGCCGCGCTGGGGGGACCTCCTCCTCCTCCCATATGGTGCTTCAGAAGAAGAAGACGATCTCCTCAGGATGCCTGTCTCGGACGCTCTGGACGTGGCGGCGTGCTACGCGCTGGAGGCGGCCGAGCTGGCGGAGGCCTGGCGCGACCTTTGCTCTCGCGCGGACTCGGCGCTGGGCTGGGGCGTCGCGCGGTACGGCACCACGCCTCTCGGCGAGCTCTCTCCCGGGAGCGCGAAGCGCGCGTACCTCGCGCTTGCGCTGCTCCGCCCAGGTGCGGGCGTGCTCCTCCTTGACGAGCCGACGAACCATCTCGACCTTCCGTCCGTGCTCTGGCTCCAGCATGCGATCCTGGCCAGCGGCAAGACCGTCGTCACTGTCTCGCACGACGCGGAGTTCCTGGACGCGGTTGCCGACCACGTCTGGGAGATCGACGACCAGGAGGCGGCGCTCGTCGCGTCCGCCTCCACCTACTCCGCGTTTCGGCACGCGCGCCAGCTTGCGCGAGAGCAGCAGCGGGCGGCCTACGAAGCGCAGCAGGAGCGGCACCAGAGGGTCAGCGCCGCGGCCAGCGCGCTGCGCGCTTCGTCCGCTAGGGGCTCGCGCTACGCCGGCACCGACAACGACAAGATGCAGAGAGACTTCAAGCGCGACCGCGCCGGTCGGTCCGCGCACAAGGCCAAGGCCATGGAGGCCTCCCTTAACGAGCCCCTGCTGGAGCGTCCCAAGGAGGCGCGGCCGCTTCACATCGTGCTCGAGCCGCTCGGCAGCGGCGCGGACACCGCGATGGTGCTGGACGAGTGCACGCTCGGGTATGGCGGCGTGGCGCTCCCAGTGCCCCCGATCTCCCTGCGCATCGACGCCGGGGACCGCGTCGCGATCGTGGGGCTGAACGGCGTGGGAAAGTCCAGCGTGCTCCGCACGCTCTCGCGGGAGGTCGCTCCGATCGACGGCGAGGCGCGCGTCGGGAGGGAGCTGCGGTTGGGGAACCTCACGCAGGAGCACGAGACGCTGCCGCGCGACCGCACGCCGCGCGAGCACATGGTGGCGCTGATGGGGGGCGAAGTCAGCGCGTTCGATGCCGGCCAGGAGCTCATCCGGCACGGCCTGACTCTCCGGCAGGTCGACTGCCCGATCACGGAGCTGAACCCTGGCGGACGTGCGAGAGCGCTGCTCGCCGGGTTCGCGGGGCGGCGAGTGAACGCGCTCATCCTGGACGAGCCCTCGAACCACCTGGACGAGGAGGCCGTGCGCGAGCTCGTGAGTGCTCTCGGCGTGTACACGGGGATCGTGGTCTGCGTGAGCCACGACCGCGCCTTCCTGCGCGCCCTCGCGGCGCACCGCACGTTCGAGCTCACGCCTCACGGCGGCCTGCGCGAGGTGCAGTCGGTGGACGAGTACATCGACCGGACGGACGACGCGGCAAAGGCCCTTGCCGAGGCCTGTCACAAGCGGCGGTAGTGTGTGTGTGTGTGTGCAACTGTGCAGTGCAGTGCACTGTGACATGTGCACGCGCACGCACACACAAGTCAGGAAATTCACACAGCGGCAGCCGCTGTAGCGGCTTCGGGGGGCCTCGGGCGCGTGGTGCGGGCGCGGGAACGCATGCATTGTGATGAAAAAACTTTCCCCGTTCTCCAAAGCATTTTGCTACGGAAAATAAAAACGAGTGCCTTTGAGATCATTCGAACGGAGTTTGTGAGACAACCAACGGCAATTACGCACAAACGGCAAACGGTTCCGGCTGGGACGGATTTCGACGAGATCTCTGCCGCTGCGTTCCGTGCCGAGACGTCAATCACGTGACGCGGGGAAGGGTGCGCCCTCACCGGTCCTCCGAGACCATGTCGGCCTTCACGATCACCTCGACCTCCGCATCCTCAGCGGCGTCCTCCTTCCGCGCCGCGCGTCGCAGGGCGCTCGGCGCGCGCGGCGTCGGCATGGGCGAGACGGGAGGCGTCGCGGCGAAGGGTCGCCGCGCTGCGGTGTTCTGCGCCGCGTCGCTGGTGAAGGACGACGGGAGGCCGGTCATCATCATCGACAACTACGACAGCTTCACGTACAACCTCTCCCAGGTACGCGCGCGGGCGCGGAAGGAAGAGATCGTCCCGCCCTCGAGCTCGCGCGCCCCCGCGACGCTTCCGCACCCGCCGGAACCCTACGGCGATCCAAGCGACCTCCTATCCACTTCCGACCTCGCCCGACTCGATCGACGCTGACCCCGCGTACCCCCCGGCTCCCCCGTTCGACAGTACCTCGGCGACCTCGGGCAGGACCACGTCGTGTTCAAGAACGACGAGAAGTCCGTGGAGGAGATTCGCGCGATGAACCCCAAGGGCATCATGGTCTCCCCCGGACCGGGGCGGCCGGAGGACAGCGGCATCTCGCTCGAGGCGTGCGAGAAGCTCGGGCCCGAGTTTGGAGTCTTCGGCGTGTGCATGGGTCACCAGTGCATCGGGCAGGTTTTCGGCGGTACCATCGTCAGGGCGCCGTGCGGTTTGATGCACGGCAAATCGTCCCCGGTGTGGCACACCGAGGACGCCGCCACGATGCTCGCCGGGCTCCCGTCGCCCTTCCAGGCGGCGCGGTATCACTCGCTCGTCATCTCGCGAGACGGGTTCCCGGATGACGAGCTGGAGGTCACCGCGTGGACGGAGGACGAGACGATCATGGCGGTGCGGCACAGGCGGTACCCGAAGATCCAGGGCGTGCAGTTTCACCCGGAGAGCATCATCACCGAGAACGGGCTGACGATCATTCGGAACTGGGTGGCGCTCATCAACGCGTGACGGACGGGCGCGCCGGTTGTGTAATTCATTCATTATCTCATCGATTCTTTTGGCGATCCACCGCGCACGACTCCGTTCGCACAACTCCTCGCGCGCGCCGTCGTCGGAGAGAGATGCACCTCCTTCGCGCGGTATCCTCCGCGATCGCGTCGTCGTCGTCGACGGCGTGGCGTCGCTCCGTGTCCGTGCGCTCGCGCCGCGTCGCGACTCCGTCCCCGACGACGTCGTCCGCGAGGGCGATCGCGCGAGGGTCCCGGAGAAGGATGGCGACGTCGGCCGCCGCGGTGAACCACCCGGGGCAGGTCAAGGTGGCGCACATCCTGGTCGAGCCGAAGGACGAGCCCATGCTCGACGAACTCGGCGAGCAGATCGCGGCGGGCGTGGCGACGTTCGCGGAACTCGCGGCGACGCACTCCAAGTGCCCCAGCGGGAAACAGGGCGGCGCGCTCGGATGGATCTCCCGGGGACAGACCGTGGGGGAGTTCGAACGCGCCGCGTTCACCACGCCGGTCGGAGGCACCTCGAAAGCGACGACGTCTTTCGGCGTTCACCTCATCGAGGTGCTCGACGCGCGCGCGCAGGCCCCGACCATCGTGGACGTGTCCATCCAAGACCTCCAAGAGGTTCTCGAGGGCGACCCGGACGAGGTCAACCTCATCGACGTCAGGGAACAGAACGAGTGGGACGCCGCTCGCATCGAGGCGTTCGCACTGCGCCCGCTGTCCACGATGCAGCAGTGGTCGCCGCGTTTGACGGACGACTTCGACCCGGCCAAGCCCACGTACGTCATCTGCGCCGCGGGGGTGCGATCCGCGAGAGCGGCGGCGGTGCTCCTAGACATGGGCTTCGACGACGTACGAAACGTGAGCGGGGGAATGTACGCCTACGGGGGGCCCAACCTCGTGACGGGGAAGTGACGTTAATGAGGCGAACGATGGGGCGAGCGATGGGCGAGCGGCGGGCGTCGTGTTCCTCAGACGGCCGGCTTCGAATATGATATAAAAGTTACAAAGGTACCCACGGGGGTCGCCCTCGAGGGTCGCTCGCGTCTCTCCAGTCACGTTTTCGCGCCGTAGCCGGGCGGGGCCTGGTCGGACTTGGAGAGCAGGCACTCGTGAAAGATCTCGAAGTTGTACACGTACCGACCGTCCACGTGCTTCGCCATGATGCATATGGGGTTACCGTTCAGGTGCCTGTCCAACCGCAGCTTCACGATGCCGATGTCCAGACAGTACTCGTCGAAGAGCAGCACCGACTGGAAGTAATCGAAGGTGTACACGTCCGTGGTGTTGTACCAGTACTCCGCCGCGGTGTCCGGGTTACCCAGCGTCCTCGACCGCCTCGAGACGGAGTAGCCCTCTCCTCCGAACATCCGCCCGTTATCCTCGGCGACGTCGGATCTCGGGTCCACCGCCTTATCCTCCGTCTCGTCAATCGCCAGAGTAGTCACCGTGCCCCCCAGCAGCGCCATGTAGTACGGCTCGTCGCACAGCAGGTCGATGTCCAGCCCCGGGGTGAGCGCCTGGAAAAACTTGCACCCGGCTTTTATGAGGTAGTGCGGGGGCACGTCCTGGAACGGTTTGCCAAACTCGCCCCCGGTCTGTATCTCGCTCGCCCTCACGCGCTCCTTGAACCGGCCCTGCACCAGCACCTGAAACGTGCACCGCTTCTGCGTCTTGAAGAAGTCATCCTTCGTCTTGACCGCCGCCGGGTTCGCCGGGCATCCGATGCCCTTGAACCGGCACACGATCTTCCCCACGAAGAGCTCCGACTCGAAATTCATCCACGTCTCGGTGTTCACCGGGCAGCACGTGTCAACCGGCGACGGCACCTTGGACGACACCTTGGACCCCGCGCCCGCACCCCCACCGCCCCCGCCCCCGACCGCTCCCCCGGAGTCTTTATCCTCGCCGGTGGGCTCGAACACCGTCGCGGCCCCGTTCGAGACGCTCTCCAGCTCCTCCCGCACTCGCTCGTCCTCCTCGAGCTCCCTCAGCGTCTTGACCTTGGCGGTGAGATCCGGTCCCCACCGCGTGGCCCATCCCCCGAGCGCCCTCTGCTTGTCCGCCCTCGGGTTGAACCGGACGAACACGGGCCTGTGCGGCCACGTCGACGGGTGCGGCAACACCCTGCGCTTCACGGCGACGCCGCGGCCGGATTCCTTTCGATTGAAGTCATCCCCGCCCCCGCCGGACGCGGCGCGCGCCTCTCGGCGAAGGCGCTCGAGCTCTAAACGTTCCTCCTCGGAGGAGGAGATGAGACCCTGCCACCGGAGTATCGCCCGCATCGCCACGCGCAGCGGCACCATGACGTGCCTGTTGACCTGTCGGTACAGCACCGCGCGCTTCCGCTTGTCCTCGCGAAGTTTCCGATCCCTCAGTCGCTCAGCCTCGTTCCACGCGTTGGACGGCGAGTCGGACGCGTCGCGAGGCTGCGAGCCGACGGGCCTCGTCGCGGCGCCCTTCCCGGGGCTCGAACCGCGGGGAACGTTCGCGTTCCCCTCGTCGTCCTCCTCCGCCGGTCCGTCCTCCTCCGACTCGTCATCCGACTCGTCGACGTAGGTCTTGTGCACATCCCGCGCGCCCACGACGTCCGCGAGCGCGAGCAGCGCGAACCGAACGTACGCCGGGGAGACGTGCCCGGAGCGGTGCATGGCGACCAAGTCCTCCGTCGGCAAGAACACGCTCCACCAGAGCGCGGCGACGACCGCGAAGGTGGTCCACGCGGGCAACGCGAGGGCCGCGGAGACGGCCACCGAGCCGAGGAGGGCGATCAGGCAACCGACGATGAAGTGCGCCCACCGGTAGAGCACCCTCGCGCGACGCCCGCACGCGTCCACGACGGGCGAGAGCACGGCGAGCATGATGCCAACGATCAGCTCCAGCGCGCTGAACGCGCCGCGCAGAGCGGCCACCGCCGGGTCTCCCATCGCCGACGCGCCTCGACGAGTGTGCTTCGAAAATGCGAAACTGGACCGCTTCCCGGCGTGAGATGAGCCCGCCAGATTCGACCAACCCTCCACCCAGTCGGGACGCTGGTCGTCAAAGGAGGAGGCGCCCAGCCAGGCGACAGGCCATGGAGGAGTTCCTCGAGGACATCGGGCTGGAGAGGTACGCGCCGCGGTTCGCCGAGAACGACGTTCACGCGATCGAGGACCTACCGACCAAGCCGTCGAAGCTCGAGACGGTTCTCGACATCGTGGGCATCACCGGCAACCCCGGGCACCTGAAGAAGTTCAAGGCTGCGCTCAAGGAGGCGCAGGCCAACGGCGGCGGTGCGTCCGCCAAACGCGGGAGGGACGACGCCGGGGAAGGGGCGCGCGCTACGACAGGCGCACCGCCGCCCGCGGGCGCGCACGACCCCGCGGCGGCGATCAAAGCCGCGATGGCGGAGGCCAAGGCGAGGGGCGGCGGCATCATCGGCGGGTCCGCGAAGACGCAGGCGGGCGCCATCACCGCCACCGGGATGGCCGCGCTCCCGGTCGGTGACACCCCGGACTCCGTGCACACCGTGGAGGACTCCATCGCGGCGGCGACGAACGACATCGAAGCCGCCACCGACGACGAAGTCCTCCGCGTCCTCGAGTCGTACAAATCGCAAGATTTCCTATCCCTCCTCGGCCTGCCCGGCGTGCGGGTCGACGCCTACGGACAGGCGACGTGGGACAAGCACCCGGCGATGTCGGCCGGCACCGTCGCGCTCAAGGCTAAGCTCCTGGCGCTGAGACTCGAACCGTCGCGGTGTTCCCACCCGCTCGCGTCCGAGGCGTACGAGTGCGCTTTGGACGCGGCGAGGCAGTTGCAGGGGAAGGAGTCGCGAAGAAAAATCTTGACTCTCGCGGTGCAGAGGCGAATCGAGGACATGCGAAGGAGCGGGGAAGGGGACGTGGAGGGCGGGTACGTGAGCATGACGGGGGTGCACTACGCCGCGGGCGCGGCGGCGTCCGCGGTGGCCAACTACCGGGGCGAGGACGAGGGCGCTCACGGCCCCGCGTTAAATCCCGCCGCGGGCGGATCGAGCGGCGGGGTCAGGATCAAGCCGAGCGCGGCGGCGATGGCAGCTGGGGGCGCGTCGGTGGACGGGACGCACGGTTCGGGCCTAAACCCCAACTCCGTCGTGTCCGTGCCCGGGGAGATGCGAGCGCGAACGGAGGGCGAGGGGCGCGTCAAGGTGGACCTGGGCGGGATTCGCGACAAGCTCAAGGCGGCGAAGAAACGGCCAAAGTTCATCTGACGTTGACGTTGAGGTTGTCGGCGCGAGGTTGGACGCCGGAGAAGAGAGGAAAACGGGCGCGCGGTGGCGGGACGACGGAGCGGAGGTCGCGTTCGTCGTCGTCGGTCGGGGCGGCGGGGGGGGGCGGTGGAGGGATGAGACGCGTCGATGCGCTTCGTTCACGCCTCTACGTTTCAAGTTACGCTGATCGACTCGTCGTCACGACCCGGCCTGGAGCTTCTCGAGGATGGCGTCCATGCGGTGCTTCATCACCGGTTGCCCCCGCCGCGTCTTCTTCCTGAACTTATCCCTGCCCTCGTTCCGCTTCTCGAAGAACCTCTTGCGCTGGGCGTCCTCCTCCGCCCACTTCGCGCGCAGCACCTTCATCTCGGCCCTCTTCTCCTCCCGCTCCTTGTCCGCCTTGATTTTAGCCGCGACGGTCTTGTTCCAACCCTTGCCGCCCTTCACGCCCTTGGCGCCCTCGCCGAGTTTCCCCTTGCGTCGTTGGCCGTCCACGATGTTTCCCGCGAACTCGTCGTCGGATCCGTCGCCGTCCTCGCCGTCGCCGTTCGCCTCCATCCGTCGAAGCATTCGCTTCACGTCGTCGGATGGCTCGCCAGCTGTGTCGTCGTCGGCGCCCTCGCCCGGTTCCCCATCCTCCGGGGCGGCCTCCCGCGCCGCGGGCGGCGGGATCACCCCGCCTTTCCCCTCGCGCCGCTTGGCCATCGCGAGGATATCCGCGTTGGTCTCCGTCGGAAGCGACGCCTCCTGCGACGCCAGGCGTCGCGCGTACTCCTCCGGGTCGAACCCCTCCGGCCTCTCGATCTCGTCCTTGAGTCGCTCCTGCACCTTGCGGTACTTGTTCACCTTGCCCGCCATGAGGGCGCGGCGCTTGTCGAGGACGACCCTCTTGTCGTAGGTGCTCTTCTTGGCGCGCGCGAACCTGTCAAGGGAGATGGCGGTCGCGGGGCGAGCGCGCCGGGCGCCCCCTGAGCCGTCGCCCATCCCCTTCTTCCACTCGCCCCCCGCGTTCCCACCGCCGCCGCCCGCGTCGACGCCCATGGCTCTCGCGAGCGCGGGGTCCTCCCTCATGAATCCCTTCGCGCGTCCCTTCGGCATGGCGCGCGGGTTCGCGAGTGGTGCTCGACGATGATTCGCGATGGGGGCGGCGTCGCCCGTGCGCGTCGAAGTGGACCGCCGCCCTTCGCGAGAATGTTCCGTGGGCGGTCCGGCTACGAAGTTGCTACAAAGCCCATCTTCGCCAGGCTGGCCGATCGCACATCGTCGGAGCCGCCGGGCATGGACCTCCCGGAGAGCCTCAAAGCGGCGCTCGGCACCGCCGGCGGCGGCGCCGGCGCCGCCACGTCCGCGGTCGACGCCGCGGTATCGTCCGCCGTCGCCTCCGCGTCGAAGCTCACCGCCGTCGCCGTGGAAGCCGTGAACGATAGGGTGGAGTTCGGGCGCGCGCACCTCGAGGTGGCGTCGTGGGAACTTCAGTCCGCCGAGGACAAGTTCTTCAAGGCCCCGTCGCGAGCGTTGGCCTCCGCCATCGAGCGCGCGCCCTACGCCACCGCGGCGGCGGGCGCGGCGCTCGCGCTCCTCGCGGTCCCGGGCACCAGGCGCATCCTGTGGCACGCCTCCTTCGGGCGAATGCAGAGCGAAGAGGCCTTGGTCCGAGCGGCTGCGCGCAGCGCGGAGACGCTCAAGGCGGCGTCGGAGGGGACGAGCTCGGAGCTGGCGCGGCTGAGGGAGGCGGCGGTGGCAGCGGAGGAGGAGATGACGCGGGGGAGGGGCAAGCTGAGACAGGCGGCGGCGGAACTCAAGCGGCTGGTGCGTGCGCGATCGTCCCAAAACAAAACACCCGAACCGTTCAAAACTTTTCGTCATCATTCGCCCCGCCCGATACTATCCGACCCGCCGCATTGCACGTCTGACTTTGAATCTCCCCGGCGCGTTCGCCTTGGCCCCGCAGGCGAACAGGACGTCCAAGGACGAACGCGCGGTGTCGTCGACGCTCCTGGAGCTCCGCTCGTTGCCGAGCAAACGCGCGCTCGAGCTCAGAACCGAGATTGCGAGGACCGAAACCGAGATGGCCAAGACGAGCTCCGCGATCGACGCGGCGCTGCGAAGGGTCTTCAAGGCGGGCGTCGACATCTGAGCGTCACCGGCGGAGACGAAAGCACCCGCACCTCGCGCGCGATGTGACCATTCCATCTGTCTTCACGCCGTCTCATCTGTTTGGGCTCAGTCGTAGAACACTCGCACCACGCTCTCGACGATTGTAAACTCGTCGCCGTCTGTAAACTTGGTTCGCACCGTCACCCTCCCGGACGCCTCCGTCGGTTCGAGCATCTTGCCCCCGCCCGCGGCCTCCACCGTCGTCTGCCACGTGTTCCGGCTGCCGGGCATCACGAACCCAAAGTCGAAATCCCAGACCTCGATGGGGTTCGGCGCGCCGTCCAGGTACACCCTGTGTTCGCATCGCAGGTTCGCCACCTTCTCCACCGACGTGAACGTCAGCTCGCGACTGACCGCGGGGCACTGAAGGATCCGGGCGGGAACCCTGGCCTGGATCTCGGCGACGTGCCAGTCGCTCGGCCACGAGTTCATCTCCCAGAGCATCTCGCCGGTGCTCGCGTCCCTCATGTTCATGCCGTCACTGCGGGTCGGATGGGGGTCGGTGGATGGTGGCGGTGAGGTGTTTTTTGAAAGTGAAGGCTGGGACGGTCGGCGGGTGACGGGTTGTCGGGAGCGGTGGCGCACATGGTGAACCCGGCGGCGATCTTGGCGCGGAGTTCCTCGTCCGCGCATCGTTTCAGGTAGACCGTGTTCATCCCAACCCCCGCCGCCCCAGGGCGGTCGGGCGGGCGTCTCTGCGGGCGAGGAGTGCGTGCGAGTCCAATTTTTTTCGCCGCGGGTGCCGAC
>Ga0181573_10005535_pt1 | contig 10444 bp, 10 predicted proteins | sample 101ome_25_FD_148643 | JGI IMG/M metagenome (GOLD analysis project Ga0181573, IMG submission 148643) | Coastal salt marsh microbial communities from the Groves Creek Marsh, Skidaway Island, Georgia - 101409BT metaG (spades assembly) | ecosystem: Environmental > Aquatic > Marine > Intertidal zone...
CTGAACCCGTGCTGCCCTCGTCGCGTTCGTTTTCCGAGGTCAATGAATCGCTTGCCGCCATGCGTTTGCGCAGCGAAACGCAAGCCTACATCGCCTCTTGCGGCTCGCACGACCTTCAGTTCACGGTTCTTTCCACGGCGCGAACGTTGCTCGGGGAAGGGCCATACAAGAACGGCACGACACTCACGTGCACGGGTGACGACGGGACGGTGTTCGAATTGATGACCGTTCAAGAAGAGGGCCGGGCGTTTGCAAAAGGCGAGGTTTGCAACGCTGTTGTCCAACCCTTCGCTTGGTCGGTCGCCCTTCGGCGATTGGTGTGCCTTGAACGCTGATCACTTCAGGGCTCGAGCGATGACGATGCGCTGAACTTCTTGCGTGCCTTCGTAGATTTGGGTGATTTTCGCATCGCGGAAAAAGCGCTCGACGGGGAATTCCTTCGTGTAGCCGTAACCGCCGAGAACCTGGATGGCTCGTTCGGAAACCCACATCGCCGTGTCGCCCGCAAAGAGTTTGGCCATGCTCGCTTCTTTGGAATGTCGGGGGCCGTCGGCATGGTAGTGCTGTTCCTTGGTCCATGCGGCTTTGTAGACCAGCAACCGGGCGGCCTCAATTTGCGTGGCCATGTCGGCCAGATAAGCCATGATCATTTGGTGGTGAGCGATGGGTTTTCCGAAGGCTTCTCGCTCGTGTGCGTACTGCAAAGCCGACTCGTACGCGCCCTGAGCGATGCCGAGGGCTTGTGCGGCAATTCCGATTCGGCTGTTGTCCAGCGCATTCATGGCGATGGGGAAGCCGTTTCCAACCCCCTTGATGACGTTCTCGACCGGAACTTTGCAGTCGTTGAGAACAAGGGTGCATGTATCGGATGAACGAATCCCGAGTTTGTCTTCTTTCTTTCCAACCGAAAAACCCTCAAAGTCAGCGTCAACGATGAACGCCGTTGTTCCGCCGTGCTTCTTGGTGCCGTAATCAGGGTGGTCCACATCTTTGGCGAACAGCACGAGAATGTTGGCTTGGGCGCCGTTGGTGACCCACATTTTTTCGCCGTTGAGCAGGTAGTGACGGCCGTCCTCGGAAAGCTTGGCTTTGCAAACCATGGCGGCTGCATCGGTCCCGGCTCCGGATTCAGAAAGCGAGTACGCGCCGACTTCTCCAGCAGCGAGGCGAGGCAGGTAGGTGCTCTTTTGGTGTTCGTCGCCGTGCAGAGCGATGGTCATGGAGCACAAACCAACGTGAACGCAAAACATCACGGCAAAGGAAGGGTCAACGCGAGCCAACTCCTCGATGATGATGGCTTCGGACACGTCATCGATGGGGGAGCCCCCGTAGGCCTCGGGTATGGTGATGCCGTGGAGACCGTATTCGAGGAAGGCTTCCCATTCCTGTGAAGGCGGAATTTGGTTTTGGTCGCGGTGCTCAACCGTCGGAGCAAGCACCGTTTCTGCAAAGTCTCGAACCAGTTCGCGAATCATCTGCTGTTCGTCGGTTTCGCCAAAAATCATGCGCTCACCAACCTGCCCACATCGGGGAGTTTCTTAATCCGTTGGTTCGCTCAAAAAAACACTTTCTTCCTCAGTCTTCATATACCACCTGTGGAAGCCGCGATTACGAGGGAGACCTATGGACGATGACATCGTTGAATTCGTGATTGCCCAAGACCGAAAATACTCCATGGACCACTTGTGGTTCCAGCAAAAGGAACAGAAATTGATGATCGGCGTCAGCGAGTTCATGCGCGTCGAGATCGGCGATGTCCTCCGGGTGATTCTGCCCCAAGCCGAAACCGAAGTGGACGAAGGCGGGAGCCTCTTTTCGCTCTGGAGCGCCGATGAGAAAGTCTCGCTCACCTCACCGTTTTCGGGCGTCATCTCCGACGTGAACGGCGAGGTGGAGATCAACCCGGATCTCGTCAATGAATCCGCTTACAACGACGGATGGATCATCCTGTTCGAACCGCACGACCTCCAAATCAATCCCGAGGACAAGCAGTTGCTTGAAAATCTCATGGAACACGACGAATACGTTGAGTACCTCGCCGAGTTGTGAGGCTCTGGCAAGGCCCATTGAGGCCGCCTCAAGAATGATTAACTCACACCGGTAGCGAATCGCATGAGCAACGCCATGCAACAACTGCGGGACAGTCTCCAAGCCGCACCCGTCATTTGGAAGGGAGCGTACCCCTACTTCATCCACCCCATCACCGACGGCGTCCCCCGAATGCATCCCGACGTGCTGACCTCCATCATCGAGTTGGTCGTTGAACGCGTCGATTGGAGCGAGGTCGATGTCCTGTTGGGAATTGAAGCCATGGGGTTGCCGCTCACCGCTCCTCTGAGCATGGCCACGGGGATTCCCCTCGTTATCGCAAGAAAGCGGTCCTACGGTTTGGAAGGGGAGGTCGAAATCGACCAGGCCACCGGCTACTCAAAGGGCGAGATGTACCTCAACGACCTCGGTGACGGAGAGCGCATCGCCATTCTCGATGACGTGCTTTCGACGGGAGGCACCTTGGAAGCGGTCGTGGAAGGCGTTCGGCGAGCGGGTGCCGAGGTCACGAACATCGTGGCCGTGGTTGAGAAAGGAGGCGGTTTGCGCCGATTGCAAGGGAAATATCCCGACATCAACATCCAATCGCTGGTCCGTTTGGAGATGGACGGGGACAAAGTCGTGCTGCTCGACGAGGCCGAAGACCGCCTTCCTTGAGAATTTCCAATCCGCCATCGACCGCAGGGAGGGATTCCCCCCTCCTTCACGAGAACGGGTGGCTTCATGAGGGGGTGGCCCCGCCGTCAAGGTGAGGGGAAGCATGGATCTTGACCGTCACGACTTCGAACTCGAGGAGTTGATGGAACGCATTCGTTCCAACGACAACCGACTCATCGCCCTCCAAGTGCCCGAAGGGCTCAAGATGCAAGCCCTGGAGATGATGGACACCATCGAGACCGAAACCAGCGCTCAAGTGGTGCTCGCTGCCGACCCTTGTTACGGTGCGTGCGACCTCGTTCACGACAAAATGAAACTGATGGGCGTGGAATTGGTTGCTCATATGGGCCACTCCCAAATGAACATCGATTCCGGCATGCCCACGCAATTCATCAACGTCACCTACGACGGCGACCCCGAACTCTCGCCGGTCCTTCCATGGCTTGAACAGCACCGCAGCATGGCGAAACAACGCTTGGCCACTCAAGACGAGGCATCGCCTCTGAGCGAGGCCGAGGCTCAGGAGAAATTCATGGACGCGGTGGGTCGGATGGCCCCGCTCACCGACACCAAACTCGGCTTGGTCGGCTCCATCCAACATTTGCACCTCCTTCCCGAGTTTCACGACCGTCTGGAAAAAGCGGGCTTTGATGTCACCGTACCCATCGGTGGTGCTCGACTCTCGTTCCCCGGCCAGGTCCTCGGTTGCAATTACTCCGGAGACGACCCTTCTATAGGCCACTATTTGTTCCTGGGGAGCGGCGATTTTCACCCGATCGGTTTGGTATTGCATACCGGAAAACCGTTGGCGATGCTCGACCCGTACACCGGCGACGCGGAGGAAATGTCGTTGGAGCGCATCGAGCGCATCCTGCGCCAGCGCTTTGGCCTCATCATGAGCGTCCAAGACGCTTCCACCTTCGGCATTCTCATCGGCGAAAAGCCCGGACAAATGCGTCGCACCCTCGCTCTTCGCATGAAGCGGATGCTTGCAAAACACGGCAAGAAAGGGTACCTGCTCGCCTTGGAGCACGTTGGTCCAGAGCTCATCGACTTCTATCCCGTTGACGCCTTTGTCAACACCGCCTGCCCGCGCATCGCCATCGACGACGCCGTCAAGTACCGCAAACCGCTCATCACGCCGTTTGAACTTGAGGTGGCGCTGGGCGAGAAGAAATGGGAAACCGGTTACCAGTTCGACGAAATCCCCTGATTGGTGTGCGTCTCCTGTGAAAAAAGCCGTACAATGGCCCAACGGCCTACCACATCTTTTAGAACGGTTGACATCAGCATTCCCTTGATATGACGGGCTACTTGGACCGGATTGGCGCTGGGCTCATCATCGCCCATCCTGAAATTCTGGATTTTGACCACCTCCCCGAAGAACTCGTGGGTCGAGAAGACCTTCAGGAAGCCTTGGCCTCCAAATTCACGACCGTTGGCTCGCCCGAAGGCGCCGCCCGAGCCGTCATCACGGGTCCGGTGGGGAGCGGAAAAACCGTGCTCGCCAAGACCTTCTGCCGTGACCTCCGAAGGCACCTCTCGGGCAAGCGAGAGATCAACGTCGCCCACGTCAATTGCCGAAACGCCTCCACAAGTATGCGGGTTGCCCAGCGCATCCTCCACCAATTTGACCCGGGTCATCCCGACCGTGGTTTGTCGATGGGCGAACTGTTGATGAGTCTGCGGAAGATGTTGCGCCGTACATCCACGCACCTCATCGTTGTCCTCGACGAGGTGGACCACATGCTCCGGCGTTCAGGTGACGAACTGCTCTACCAACTGCTTCGCATTGATGAGGACCAAGAAGGAAAAGGCACGATATCCCTCATTCTCGTTAGCCAAGAACAGGTCCTGGACGTGCTCGAGACGGCGGTCCTGTCAAAGTTCGGCCAATCAAACCACATCCGAGTCCCGCCCTACACCGTCGACGGCCTCGAGGCCATTGCACGTCAACGGGCGGAATTGGCCTTGGTGCCTGGAACCTGGAACGACGGAATCCTTCGTTTGGTGGCCGAGCGAGCCGGAAACAGCGGCGATGCTCGTCGGGTGATTGAGTACTTGAGCAGCGCCGCCGAGCGTGCTGAATTTCGCCAAGACGGTCATTCGGAACAGGCCATCACCGTCGATGACCTCCATGTCGTGAACGACGAATTGGCGACAAACACAAAGCAGCGGTTGGAGATTGTTGACGAACTGTCGGCCCAAGGAATGCTGGTTCTCTTGGCGATGTGTCGTCGGCTACGAACCGAGGAATCCATGACCATGGGCGACGTGGAGCGCCTCTACAACGTGGTTTGCGAAGAATACGAACAGCGTCCGAAGAGCCACACGACGCTCTGGAAACACGTCAAAAATATCGAGCAAGAAGGCATCGTGGCCAGCCGAGTGGCCACCGTCCCCGGCGGCCGAGGTCGCACGACCCATCTGAGCATGCCGCATTTCCTCCCTGCAGACTTGGCTCAGCGGCTTGAATTGCTTCTTCCAAAGCGACTGGCCCGTCGTTGAACTTCAGTGCATAGACGATGGGGCTAAATACGGGTCATCAGTCGGACAAATCCCAAGAGGTGCTCTCATGGCTGGTAACGATTCAGAATTTATCGCAGTGGTCAACGATACCGACCCGAAGAACGGCGGGAAATCCTACGCCCTCAAAATCACAGGAAACAACCACGCTCAAATGCTCGGAAAGCGCATTGGCGATGTGGTTGACGGTTTGTTCGTCGGCGAAGGCGACAAGACCCTCAGCGGGTACAAACTCGAAATCACGGGCGGCTCCGACAAGACCGGCACCCCCATGCGTCGAGACCTTGAAGGCGGCAACCGTCAGTCCATCCTCGTGACCCAGTCAACGGGTTACAAGGGTCAAGTCGTCGTTCACAAGGAAAAAGGAGGCGGCAAGAAGCGTTTCCGATACAAGCCCGACGGCCTGCGCAAGCGACGAAACTTCCGCGGCAACACCATCACCCAAGACACCCGCCAAATCAACCTCCGGGTTGTCGAGGCCGGAAAGAAACCACTCGAAACCATCCTCTCAGCAGAGGCTGAGGAATCTTCGGAGTGAACCCGAGAGGGCGTTCGACGGGCATGAAGGAGAGAGGGAAGCATGGCACGAAAGCTTCCCGCTCAACCCGAAGTGAACATCGGCCTTGTCGGTCACGTTGACCACGGAAAAACGACGCTCACACAGGCGCTTTCTGGCGTGTGGACCGATACCCACTCCGAGGAGCGCAAGCGAGGAATTTCGATCAAACTCGGTTACGCTGACACGGCCTTCTACCAAGACGACCAAGGGCAGTTTTACGCCACTGGGAAACGACCCGATGGAGGCGAGGATGTTGAGGGCGAGTTGAAGCGGGTGGTTTCCTTCGTCGACGCACCCGGGCACGAGACCCTCATGGCCATCATGATCACCGGTGCCTCCATCATGGACGGAGCGATGTTGATGGTGGCGGCCAACGAAACCTGCCCCCAGCCTCAAACTCGAGAGCATTTGATGGCGCTTGAAATCGCCGGCATTGAGAACATCGTCATCGTTCAGAATAAAATCGACCTCGTGTCCAAAGAACGAGCGCTTGAATCCCACAAGGAGATCAAAGCCTTCCTCAAGGAGACCATCGCAGAAAACGCCCCCATCATCCCTGTTTCCGCTCACCACGACGTGAACCTTGACGTGTTGATTCAGGCGATTGAAGCCACCATTCCAACACCTGACCGTTCCAAGGACAAGCGCTCGATCATGCACGTTGCTCGTTCCTTTGACATCAACCGACCCGGTACCCGGCCTTCAAAACTCAAAGGCGGCGTGATCGGAGGGAGCATCGTTGAAGGGGAATTCAACGAAGGCGACACCATCGTGATCGGACCGGGACGGAAAATCGAGAAAGGCAACAAGGCCACGTGGGAACCGATTGAAGCCGTCGTCAGCAGCATGCAAGGCGGAGGTCTGAGCCTCAAAAAAATGCATGCTGGAGGCTTGTGCGGCATGGCCACCTACCTTGACCCGTCCATCACCACCTCGGACAACCTCTCCGGGCAAGTCGTGGCCCGCAAAGGCGACCTTCCTGAAATCCACTCCTCGGTGGCCATCAGCGTCAATCTGATGAGCCATATGGTAGCCGGTGACGGCGAATCGCCCGAGAAAATCCAACCTCTGCGCAACAACGAGATGTTGATGCTCAACGTGGCCACGGCGACGTCCGTTGGCGTCACGAAAAACGCTGAGAAGACGCGAACCGACCTCGAACTTCGCCTTCCAATCTGCGCCGACAAAGGGCAGCGCATTTCGCTCTCGCGTCGCATCGGATCCCGCTGGCGACTGATCGGCTACGGCACCATCGAATGAGAGGTCGGTGCGATGCAGCCCGTCCTCATCGACGCTTGCGGCTGGGTCGCTTGCATGGACGCTCGGCTGAACGTCGAACAAGAGTTGGAGGCCCTGCTCGGCCCCTGTTCATGGACCGTCCTCCCGTCGGTGATGCAGGAATTGGAACGCCTTCAGCCGCAACGCCCTCGCTCAAAACCCCTCTTGCTCGGTTTGCTCGAACAAAAAGCAACCTTGGTGGAGGCGCCGTTTGACGGACACACCGACAACCAACTTCTCTCCTTGGCCAGCGAGGAAGGGTGGCCCGTCCTCACCGTTGACACCGAGCTGAAGCGACGCTTGTTTGACGCCAACATACCGGTGGTCGAGGTCAAACAAAACAACCGACTGGCCCTCATCGAGGCCCTTTGAGGGCATCAAGGAAGGGTGAACAACACATCGTCGCCGTGACCGTCGAGCCAACCGATCTTGACGCCTGCATCGATCCATGCGTGTGCATAATTGATGGCTCCAAAGGCTCGAACGAGGTCACCGATTTCGAGAAAGTGGCGGGCATCCGCTGCGTAATCATCGGCCATACGAAGCATCACGGTCAATTTCTGACCTTCTTCCGTTGATTCATCAACCGTTCGTGTGGCCTTCTGACGGGCTCGACGGGTGATGTCGAGGTAGTGTTCCACTCGTTCAACCGTGAGGCTGGTGAGTTCCGACATCACGCATCGCCTTCCTTGATGCGCCCGAGCAAACGGCGGGCGTCTTCGGTTCGCCCCAAGGCCTCGTAGAGTTCGATGGCCAAGGACAGTTTTCCAAGGTCTTCGGCTTCCTGCGCACGGAGGAACATTTGCCGTCGCTCTTCCCAGTTTCGGGCCATCGCCGCCTCCGCCACCGCCTTGTACCTCCCTTCACGCTCGGCATCCGAGAGATGAGGGGCCGTCCATCGCCGGACAAGGCCTTCACGTGTAGCGGTCGCCATGGCATCGGGCGTGCACAACACGAGGAGGTCGCCGAGGTTCATGCGTTCGGTAAGCGGAGGCTCTTCGCCCTCGTCCTTGCGTGCGGTGGACAGAGAAACGAGGTGTCCTTCGATACCGAGCACCCACCAACCGTCGCCCGAGCGTACGGCTTCCATCGGTTCAAGAGAATCGCTTTCCAAGCGTTCCAAGTGGTCCCATCCAAACGGATGAGGTACGCCCTCCCAGAGCCCACCGTCAGCGCTCTGCAAAAGCAAACGGCCGTCCTTGAGGGCGGAGCACCAACTCCATGTGCGGTCTTCGATACGGCGCTTCCGGTCTTCGCCCGTCAATCGCCCGCACCACAGGCATCCTTGCGGGTCTTGCCAGAGCAGATGTTCTCGGTCAAGCCAACCCAACAAACGTCGAACAGGCCCGCTGTCAACCCGCCGGATGCCTCGGCCCTGCTGGGAGAAGAGGTGAATCTGTCCGTGACGTCCTGCAAGCGCCCAACCGCCCCCGGGGCGAGCAGCGAGGTCACGGAAACCCCCTGGCGTGCTTCGCCCTTCGCTCACGAAGGCGCCGTTTGAACTGTTGATGATGTAAAATCCATGAGCCGCAAGCAAGGCAATGGAGCCCTGCACGGCTCGGGCGGCATGGACTTTGAAGGGAACTTCGATCTGCCAACGGACGCTTCCGTCTGCTTCCAAAAACACCAGATCCAAACCTGAACTTACCACAAGCCCGCCTTCGACCGAGGCCATGGTGGCGATACGAGAGGATGCCTGCCAAGACCATGCGACGTTCCACGACATCAGGCCTCACCTCCTTTGAGAGCGCCCCACGCAAGAAGTTGCGCTCGAGCAGCCTGAGTAAGTGAGTACTTTCTCGTGCGCCCTGAAGGCCGTACTTGGAGAATACCGAACTTCAGGAGACGGTTGCTGATCTGGGAAAGTCGAGACCGCTTGATGTCCAGATGGCCCAAAATTTCGGGGTCCGATGGTGAAAATGCACGGCTATTGGAGATGCCAACCACGTAGGTCTCGGCGATGGTGAGGGTGCCGAGGGCGACCTTGTCGAGTGCATAGGATTCCTTCGGCCCCGTACGCTCCACGCGACGCTTTGCAAAGAAGTCAACGAGGTGTTGAACCTCGCCACTCGAAGTGTTCTCCCTCTCCCCCATCAGCAACTGAAGCAATCTGGAGAGCGTTGTCTCGTCAACAACGGGTTGGCTTGGAACGGGGTTCGTGAGCGACGGAACCACCGTTTCCTCATCGCTCGTTTCTAATCCTTCGACCTCGGGCTCAAACAACGCCTCGGGTTCGGGAGCGGGTAAACCGATCTCATCGTGAATCAAGGCGGCCGATTCGGCCTCAGGTACCTCTTCTTCCGGTTCATCGGCCAAACTTGTCTCCTCAACCCACCATTCAGCGGCCTCCGAATAATCTTCAAGTCGGGTTGGACGACTCATGGCGTCTTTCTTGATGGCATCAACCGATGAAAGCGAGACTTTGTTTCGGTTCACAAGGTTGCCAAATCCGCCGCTCGCCACCGGTTGACGGGCTGGTGGATAACTTGAGGCATCGATGATGTCGTTGGTGAACTTAGGCGGTTTCAGCGGGTCGTCGTTGGTGATGGAGCGGTCAAGACCGTCCATGTCCAATTCGAAAAGGGAACGATCTAGCGTTGCATTGTTCTCACCATCGTTTTCTTCATCGCTCACTTTCACCTCGACCGAGGTTGGATCGCTCACGGCGTCTTGGCGCTCGTTCCAGGGCGTGGAGGCGTCGATGATATCACCTGGAGGGGCTTGGGATGCCGGTTGACGTTCTGCATCAAGGCTGCTCGTGCCTTCGTCTTGCTTTGCAAGGAACGGTTGTTCATTCTGGCCCCCGCTCATCAACGCATCAAGCGGTTGCGACTCATCCCGGGGTTGGAGACGTGCAGACGTGTCCCTGTACGGCGGTGCAACCCCTTCTGCGTGCTCAATGCGAATCCGGTCAACAGCATCGCGAAGGGTTGCGACCACCTCGGAGGGGTAACCGCTGCATTCCTCGAGGATGGTTTCGGCATCCTGCAGGGAAAAATTGCTGCTCATGACCCCGACATCACGCAACCGGTGCTCCACCAATTCCACGACATCGCTTGCGCCAAACGGCGAGAGGAGAAACCGTTCAAAACCGGTGACCACCGTTGCAGGAAGGTGATTTCGTTCTCGGACATCGCACACCAAAACAACGACGGCGTTGAGCCGTTCAAGCGAAGAATGCGCATCTCTGAGAGCCACATCAACGACCGAGAAATCGCTGGCTGGAACGTCGATGACCACGAGCGGAAGTTTGTCCGTATAGGCGTACATTTCCGTGACAAGTTGGTTCACCAGTTCGGTGCGCTCCGGGAGCGTGTCGCCTCCAATCAGTTGCTGGTAGCACATTTCCAACATCGCTTGCGCAGGGGCCTGCGC
>Ga0181573_10005537_pt1 | contig 10443 bp, 7 predicted proteins | sample 101ome_25_FD_148643 | JGI IMG/M metagenome (GOLD analysis project Ga0181573, IMG submission 148643) | Coastal salt marsh microbial communities from the Groves Creek Marsh, Skidaway Island, Georgia - 101409BT metaG (spades assembly) | ecosystem: Environmental > Aquatic > Marine > Intertidal zone...
GCGGTCCAGCCGGGTCGGCTGCATGTCGCGCGCGAGCATCGACTGGGACGTGTCGAGGCAGAAGATCAGGTCGAGGCCGCGCCGCTCCACGACGACCTCCTCGTCTCCCCACCGCGGATCCAGCCAGCAGAGCAGGCCCAAGCCGAGCAGCGCGGTGAGGCGCAGCGAGCGCCAGAGCGGCGCGGCGACCGGATGACGCGGGCGCGCGCCGTAGCGGGCCGCGGCGCGCCGCGACCGGTCGAGCAAGAGCCAGAGCAAGGCGCAGACCACCGGCAGCGTCAGCAGCCAAGGCCACAGCGCAGCTCGCCCGAACTCCAGGTCGCTCACGGCACCCTCCGCACGACCAGCGCGTCGACCAGCACGCCCAGCAGGAGCAGCGCGAGCCCGACGGCGAGCGGCACCTCGAACCGGTCCACCGTGCGGTAGCGAGGATCCTGACGCTCGCTCGTCTCGAGCTCGTTGATCCGGTCGTAGACGCCGGCGAGGTCGTCGTCCGTGCGCGCCTCGAAGAACTCCCCGTCGGTCTTCGCCGCGATCTGCTTGAGCGAGTCGAACGCGAGCGGCATGAAGCCGAACACCGAAGGGCGGCCGCGGCCGAGGCCGATCGTGTGCACGCGCACGCCGGCGTCCTTGGCGAGCGCCGCGGCGTCCTCGGGCAGGATCTCGTCGACGTTGTTCTCGCCGTCGCTGAGCAGGACCACGACCTTGGACTTGGCGTCGCTCTCCGCCAAGACGTCGACCGCCTTGGCCAGCGCCACGCCGATCGCCGTCGCGTCGAACTCGCTGCCGCGCGGGACCGTGTCCAGGACCCGCAGGAAGGCCGCGAGCGCGTCCTCGTCGAGGGTCGGCGGGCAGCGCAGCTCGGCGAACCGCGCGAACGCGACCACGCCGACGCGGTCGTCGGTGCGCGCCGCGGCGAACTGCTCGGCGCGCTCGCGGGCCGCGTCCATGCGGCGGTAGGCCTCGTCGTCGCGCATGTCCTCCTGCAGCATCGAAGAGCTGACGTCGACGGCGAGCACGATGTCGATGCCGTCCTCCTTGAGCGGCACGACCTCGCGGACGACGGGGCGCGCGAGCGCCACGGAGAGCGCCACGCCGCTCAGCGTCAGCAGCGCCAGCGGCAGCCACGCCAGCCGCTGGCGCAGCGTGCGCGGCAGGCCGTCGAACAGGTGCGCGGCGGCGGTCGGCAGCGCCGCCCGCCGCGTCGCCGCCCGCCGCCACGCCGCGACCGCGACCGCGACGCAGCCGAGCAGCAGCCACGGATCCAGCAGCGTGTAGCCGAACAGGTTCACGCGGACGCCCCCTCGCCGGCGCTCCGGTCGCTGCGCGTCGACTCCACGAACCCCTCGGCGAGGGCGAACGTGCGCTCGTGCTCGTGTCCTTCCGGCAGCAGCCTCGCGAACTTGACCATGTCGCACTGCGACAGGAACCGCTCCAACTCGGCGCGGTGCCGACGCGCCAGCCCGTCACCGCGCTCCAGGTCCCGCAGGAACTCCTCCGTGGTCCGCTCGGGCGCGCGCAGCCCGAAGCGCTCTTCGAGGTAGACCCGCAGCACCTGCGAGACGCCGACGTAGAACGCCTCGACCTCGGCGGGCGTGGCCCGCGACGCAGCCCGCCACCTGTGCAGCTCCCGGAGCGCGCGCACGTGCGCCGGCAGATCGACCGCGACCGGCACGGCGACGTCTGCGCGACCCCGCCGGCGACGCGCGAGGACAAAGAGGAACGCGCCGATCGCCGCCGCGCCGGCAGCCCACGGCCACCAGGCGATCGGCGCCTCGAGGACGTCGCCCGGCGCCTCGATCGCCTCGCCGTGCTCGTCGCCCAGGACCGACGTGACGCGGACCGTCACAGGATCGGTCGTGGCGACGGCGATGTCACCGCCATCCGCGGACGTGCCCTCGGCGCGCAGGCCCGGCACCTGCAGCTCCGCAGGGGCTCGGACCGGCAGCAGCACGATCTGGATCCGCTGCCAGAGGCCGTCGCCGAGCGGCACCTCCGGCGCTTCGACGCGCGCGTCCTCCACCCAGTCCTCGCCGGCGAGCTCGAGCTCGAGCGTCACCTCGACGTCCGGCCGTCGGTAGCGGTCGACCGTGACGGTCACCGGCTGCAGGAGCGCCACCTCGGCGGGCGCTGCGGCGACGCGGAGGTCGACCTCGAGCGACGGCGGCGACGTCCACGGCGACGCCGCCGGAGGGCCGCCGTCGCAGGCAGGCGCCGCGAGCAGCGGCACCAGCAGCGGCAGCGCGAGGGCCAGCCCCGACCGCCTCACCGCTTGGCTCCCTTGCGCTCGCGCATCCGAAAGAAGCGGACCAGCGGGTCGGCGACCGAGCCCTCGGTCGGGACGTCCAGGAGGTCGACGCCGCTGCGCCGGCACAGGTCCTGAAGCGCCGCGCGCTCCCGCCGCCAGCGCCGCTGGAGCTCGTCTCGGACCGCGCGGCTCTGGGTGTCGACGACGACGCTGGCCTGGTCCTCGGGGTCCACGAGGTGCAGCAGGCCCGCGCTCGGCAGGCGCGCAACGTCACCCTCGGCGCGGTCCAGGCCGGCAGCGAACGGGTCACGGACGCGCACCGCGATCACCTCGTGGCGCCGCGCGAGCAGGCGCAGCTCGCGCTCGTAGGCGCCGACGCCGCCCGGCTCCAGGAAGTCGCTGACCACGAAGACGATCGCCCGCTTGCGCTGCACCCTCCCGGCGTAGTCGAGCGCGGCGCGCAGGTCGGTGCCGCGGCCGACCCGCGGCGGCAGCAGCGCCTCGCGGATGAGGCGCAGCACGTGGTTGCGCCCCTTCTTCGCGGGTACGTAGCGGCCGACCTCGTCGGCGAACGACACGAGCCCGGCCTTGTCGTTGTTGCGCGCAGCCGCGAAGGCGACGCAGCCGACGAACAGCGCGGCCGTGGCCGCCGCCGTCCGCGACTCCTCGCGGCGCTCGGGGGGCCTCGTGCCGAAGCCCATCGACGACGACGCGTCGAGCAGGAACAGCACCGTCAGCTCGCGCTCCTCGACGAACTTCTTGACGAACGGGCGCCCGACGCGCGCGGTCACGTTCCAGTCGACGCTGCGCAGCTCGTCGCCCTCGGCGAACTCCCGCACCTCGTCGAACTCGATGCCCGAGCCGCGAAAGACCGAGCTGTAGCCGCCGGCCATGACGTCGGTGACCATGCGGTCCGCGCGCAGCTGGACGCGGCGGGCCTCGGCGAGCAGCTCGGGATCCAGGGCTCCGGACATGCCTGCTGCGCGGCGACGGTCTACGGGACGGGGACCGTGTCGAAGACCGTGCGCAGGACGGCCTCGCTGTCGACGCCCTCGGCCTCGGCCTCGTAGGTCGTCAGCACGCGGTGGCGGAGCACCATCGTGCCGACCGCCTTGACGTCCTGGGGCGTGACGAAGCCGCGGCCCTCGAGGAACGCCCGCGCCCGCGCGGTGCGGGCCAGCGCGAGCGACGCGCGCGGCGACGCGCCGTAGAGGATCAGCGGCTTGAGCTTCGCGAGGCCGACGTTCTCCGGCTCGCGGGTCGCGAACACGAGGTCCACGATGTAGCCCTTGACCTTGTCGTCGAGGTAGATCGTGTCGAGCAGCTCCCGCATCTTCAGCAGCGCCGCCGGCGAGGTCGCGGCCTGCACCTCGGTCGAAGCCGACAGCCCGGCCATGCGGTCGATGATCCGCAGCTCTTCGTCTTTGCTCGGATAGCCGACCACCAGCTTGACCAGGAAGCGGTCGACCTGCGCCTCGGGGAGCGCGTAGGTGCCTTCTTGCTCCACGGGGTTCTGGGTCGCCAGCACAAGGAACGGATCGGGCAGCTTGCGCGTGTCGCCGGCGAGGGTCACCTGTCGCTCCTGCATCGCCTCCAAGAGCGCCGACTGCACCTTGGCGGGCGCGCGGTTGATCTCGTCGGCGAGCACGAAGTTCGCGAACACGGGCCCTTCCTTGACCTGCCAGTCGCCGGACTTGGGGTTGTAGACGTGCGTGCCGACGAGGTCGGCAGGCAGCAGGTCGGGCGTGAACTGGATCCGGCGGAACTCGCCGCCGATGGTGCGCGCGAGCGCGTTGACGGCGAGCGACTTCGCGAGGCCTGGCAGGCCCTCGAGCAGGACGTGGCCGTCGGCGAGCAGGGCGATCAGGAGGCCGTCGAGCAGCGCGTCCTGGCCGACGATGACGCTCTGGAGCGACGTTCGAACGGCCTGGAGCGTCTGGCTCTCGGCTTGGACTCGTTGGGCGATGGCGACGACGTCGGTCATGGCAGGTCGGTGAGAAAATCGGCCCGCTACGATACCCGCGGCGCCGAACTCCTCAATGACGAGGCGCGCGACCGGGGCGCCGCCTAGCGCCCGCCGGCCGCGCGCTCGGCGTCGACGAACGCGCGGTAGCGGCCGGCGATGCCCTCGCGGATGTCCGGCGGGGTCTGCATCGTCACGCCGCCGAAGTCCTTCCCGGTGAGGCCGCGCAGCACGGCCGCCGTCAACACCCAGAGGCGCGGCGTCTCCAGCTCGACCATCAGTCGGCACAGCTCCTCGACGCCCGCGAGCCCGGCGCTGGCGCCGAAGTCGGCCGACGAGAGCTTGTGCGGCACGCCCGCTGCGCCGAGCGCCTCGAGCAGCCACTGCCACTGCGCCTCCTCCTTGTGCTCGCGCCACCACGCCTCGATCGCGGTGATCCGGTCGGGGGCGTTGGTCAGGTCGACGCCGGTCGCGCTCTCCAGCCGCGGCGCGGCCTCGCCCGCGTAGCGCGTCTGGCGCAGCAGGTCCATCAGCTCGGGCACGTTGTCCCGGTCCTGGTACAGGCCGAGCAGCAGCACGAGGTCGGCGCGCACGCGCTCGTCCTGCACGAGCGGGATCTGCTTGTGCAGCGCCGGCGCGACCAGCACGCCGCCGAGCCGCTGCAGGTTGAACTTGGCCAGCTCGCCGAACGGCTTGCCGTCGCCGACGACGACGAACTCAGCGAGCAGCTGCGCGGCGCGCGGGTCCCGCAGCTCGCCGAGGCCCCGCATCGCAGCCTCCTTGTCGGCGCGGCTCGGCGCCTGCATGGCCTTCTGCAGCACCCCGAAGGCCAGCGGTCCGCCGACCTTGCCGAGCGCCCGGAGCGCCTCGCGGCGGAGCTGCGCGTCGGTCTCCTCGGCGACGATCAGGTCGACGAGCGGCCGGCTCGCCGTGGTGATCGCGAGGTGACCGACGGCGAACACCGCCGCACGCTGCACCTCGAACTCGCCGTCGCCGAGCATCTGGATCAGCTGCGGCGCAGCCCGCAGGTCGCGCGCGGAGACGACCTCGTCGACGGCCGCGCGCCGGACCACCGGCCGCGCGTCGCCGAGCGCGCTGATCACGGCGTCCGGGCCGAGCACCTGGAACACGCCCCGCACGGCCTCGCGGCCGCCGCCGTCGGCGGTGATCGCCAGCTCGACGCACTCGCGCCAGACGCTGTCGCCCGGGACGCTGGCCGCGACCTCGAGCAGCTGCAGGTCAAACGGTCCGAGCTCCGGCACGTCCCGGAGCGCGGCGAGCATCGCCGCGCCGTGCGCCTCGGTCAGCAGCTCCTTGCGGCGCGGGTCCCCGGCCACCGCGCCGATCGCGCGCGCGCGCAGCGCGTCGCTCCAACCCTGCCAGCCGCGGACCACCCGGTCCACGAAGCGGCGCCCGCGCTCGACCTCGTCGGTGTGCTCCGCGCGCCACGCGCGCTCGGCGCGCCAGAACGCGGCGCGGTCCGGCTCGTCCGCGACGATCCGGTAGAGCTGCCACAGCTCGCCTGCGACGACGCGGTCGACCGCCGCGACCATCCGGTCGAACGCCGGGTGCGCGCGCTCGGTCACGGCGACGCTGCTGCGGCCGCCGGCGACCCGCACGTCGAGCGAGCGGACCAGCGGCAGCGCGCTGTCCACCCGCATGGCGGCGGGGTCGCCGAAGCCGTCGGCCATCAGGCCGCGCACGAAGGCCGCCATCTCGGCGACCGGCAGCAGCACCTCGACCGCGTCGACGTCGGCGGCGCGGCCGGCCATGTGCTCACCCAGCACGCGCACCACGCGCTGCTGCTGGCGGAGGGTGACCAGCGCGCCGCCGGCGCTCTGGTCGGAGACCTTCAGCTGAGCGCGCACGCCGAGGAACGTGGCGCGGTTGGCGTCCCACCACTCGCCCCAGGTCAGCGGGTCCGTCGCGGTCGCGACGCGGCCCGTGTGCCGACGCAGCCGCTGTTCGGAGGGCGCGCGCAGCATGTCGATGTTCGGCACGAACTGCTTGGGGTCCACGACCAACAGCAGCGCGTCGACGAGCTTGCCGTCGAGCTCAGGGGACGTCACCTCGACCTCGTCGCCTTCGGGCTCGCTGCCGACGTAGACGAGGTCGGCCAGCGGCACGGCCACGAGGGCGCGCGTCAGCGCCTCGGGCGAGTCCAGCTGGCGCGCCAGCAGCCCGCGCAGGCTCGCCGGCAGCGCCGCGGTCTCCCCCGCCGCGCCGATCTGCGCCAGCGCGAACGCGGCGTAGGCGAACGACCGGTCGACCGCGGGCGCGGCCACGCGCGCCTGCAGCGCAGGGACCGCCGCCGCGCCGACGCCGATCAGCGCGCGGCAGCACGCCGCGGCGAGCGCCGGGTCCTTGGCCAACAGCTCGACCAGCCTCGCGACCGCCGCCTCGCCGCCCATTCGTTGGAGCAGGTCGACGCCACGCAGCCGCAGGTCGAGCGACTGCTCGCGCGAGAGCTGCAGCGCGAACGCGACGTCCTCTTGCGTGCACAGCGGCGCGAGCACCTCGACGGCGTGCCGCCGGACGCCGGTGATCGGGGCCCGGACGCACTGCTTCAGGGCCGCCTTCGCCTCCGCGCCCTTCAAGGTCGCCATCGTCTCGACGACCGCGCGGGTGGCGCCGCCGAGGCGGCGGGCCAACAGCTGGAACAATAGCTCGTCGGCCACGCGCGACGTCCCCGAGGTGCGCCCGAAGCGCCGCGCCACGGGCATCAGGTGCTCCATCTCGCGCTCCTTGGCGGTCCGCGCGACCTCCAGGATCAGGCCCTCGATCTTCGGGTAGGCGCGCCCCATCTCCTCGAGCTTGGCGTCGACCTTGACGCGCGGGCCGTGCATGTCGACCAGGTCACGTCGGAATCGCTCGAGCTCGCCAACGGGCCGGACGTCGCGCTGTTCGCTGACCGTCGGCTTCTTGGGCGGCAGCTTGATGTCGCCGCCGGGGAACACCTGAGGAGCGAGCGAGAGGAGGAGGGTAGCTGCAAGGGTCATGGGGGCGGCGCCGCGTGGGATCCGGCCGCGGGAGGGGTCACGCCGCGGCCTCGGACAGCCGCGCAGCATACCGCGGGCGCGCCGCGACCCGCGCCTTCCGACGGATCTGTGCCGCGGCGCGAAGCGGCGCGCCGCAAGCGGCCTCGCGCGCAGCCCCTTGCAACCGCCTCCTGCCAGCGCGAGGGTGCCCGCGACGTCGTGCCCTCCCCTGTCCGAGTCCACCTGGCCCTGCTCGCGGTCTCCGTGCTGTTCGGCTGCCACTTCGTGTTCACCAAGCGCGTCCTCGACGTCGTGCCGGTCGACTCCTGGGTCCTGATCCGCGTCGCCGCCGCGGCCGCGCTGCTGGTGCCGCTCGCGCTGTGGCGGCGCGGGCAGCGGCCGCTGCCCGGCTTGCGCACGCTGCTGCTGCTGCTCGCGGCGTCGTTCCTCGGAGTGACGCTCAACCAGGTGCTGTTCAGCGAGGGGCTCGTCCGGACCACGCCCGAACACTCCGCGGTGGTCACCGCAGCCATCCCCAGCTGGACGCTGCTGATCGCGGTCCTGACGGGCCAGGAGCGGCTGCGCGGCCGCCAGCTGGTCGCGGTCGGCTGCGCGCTCGGCGGCGTGCTCTACCTGCTCGGCGTCGACGAGTGGATCCGCGCCGGCGGCGAGGGCTTCGACGGCGAGACGGCGCTCGGCGACCTGCTGACCGCGGCCAACGGGTTCGCCTTCGCCGCGCACCTGGTGCTGATGCGTCGCGTCGGCCGCGACCTCGACCCCTGGACGACGGTCGCGGTCCTGTTCCTCCAAGGCCTGCTGATGATCGCGCTGTGGAGCGCGCCCGGCTTCGAGCTGGAGCACGCCGCGATGACCTTCACGCCGCCGACCGCCTGGTTCGCGCTCTACACGATCCTCGGCGCCACGGTGCTGACCTACGTGCTCAACACCTGGGCGCTGCGGCACACCGACAGCTCCAAGGTCGCCCTCTACATCAACCTCCAGCCGATCATCGCCGCCGCTCTGAGCTGCGCGCTCGGCGCGCCGGCGCCCGACCACCGGTTCTTCGTCGCGCTGGCGCTGGTCACCTTCGCGCTCTGGCTGCAGGCGCGGGCGCGCGCCGCCGGCTAGCCGTCTGGAGCGCAGCTCCGCGGTCGACCTGCCACCACGCGTCGAGCGCGCGCTGCAGCGAAGCGGCCTTCTGCGGCTGCGCGCCCGCGAGGTCGACGGCCTCGAAGGGGTCCGCGTCCAGGTCGTAGAGCTCCGCGCCCCGGCTCGGGTCGCGCGGCGCGATCAGCTTCCAGCCGTCCCGGATCGCGTAGCGGTACTGCAGCCCCTTGGTCGGCCGGTCGAGGTCGGCGACGTCGTGCGAGAACGTCTCCCCGTAGACCACGTCCCGCGCCGCCGCCTGATCGAGCAGGTCGACGCCCGACATCGCCGCGGGTGCCTCGACGCCGCAGGCCCGCAGGATCGTCGGCGCGAGGTCCACCGAGCTGGCGTAGGCGTCGCGCACGGCGGGCGTGACGCGACCTGGCCACGACAGCAGGATCGGCGTGCGCACGCCGCCGTCATAGGGCGACCGCTTCGAGCGCGGCGCGAAGCCGCGCCGATCCGGGCGCTGGATCCAGCCGTTGTCCGTGACAAAGACCACCAGGGTCTCCTCCTCGAGCCCGCGCGCGCGCAGGTCGTCGAGCAGCTGCCCGCAGGTCTCGTCGAACCACTCGCACATCGCGTGGTACTTCGCGACGTGGGCGCTCTTGCCCTCGCGCCGGTACTTCGCCAACAGCCGCTCCGGCGGGTTGTGCGGCGAGTGCGGCAAGAACGGCGCGTACCACAAGAAGAACGGCTGCTCGCCGCAGTCGTCGAGGAAGTCGTAGATCGGCTGCATCGTCTCGCGGCCGATCTTCAGACCCTCGTCGCCGTGGCGGCCGCCGCGCGCGCGCTCGCCGTGCGTCATGCCGTCGCTGAAGCCCCCGCAGCGGCAGTTGCCCTCCCACCACTTGCCGGTCTGCAGGCTGCGGTAGCCCAGCGGCGCGAGCAGCTTGGGCAGCGTCTCGACCGCCTCGATGTGACGCAGCATGCGCGCGCGGTCCTCGCCCTTGGGCGGGTCGTTGCCGGTGATGCCGTGCTCATGCGGGTAGAGCCCGGTGATCATGGTCGCGAGGCTCGGCCGGCACAGGCTCGACGGCACGTAGCCGCGCTCGAACACGAGGCTGCGGCGGGCCAGCGCGTCCAGGTGCGGCGTGCGGATCTCCTCGTGCCCCATGAAGCCGAAGTCGGTCCAGGCCTGGTCGTCGGAGATGATCATCACGACGTTGGGCGGACGCTCCGACCCGGCATCGCGCTCGACGGCGGCGCAGCAGGACAGCAGGGGAGCGAGCAAGAGGAGCAGCGCGCGCATGCAGGAGGTCTAACAGATCGACGCTCCCGCCGCCTCCTGCCCCTGCCGGCCTCGCTTCCGCACCCAGCAGCGCTAGGCTGTCGCGCCGTCCACGATGAGCGACCCGACCCCCGCCGCTGCGCCCGAGACCGGCGCCGTCCTCGAACTGCGCACCGAACGCCTCGCCTTCGGCGGCGCCTGCATCGCCCGTCACGAGGGAATGGCCGTGTTCGTCCCGTTCGCAGCGCCCGGCGAGCGGGTGCGCGTCGAGGTCACCGAGGTGCAGAAGTCGTTCCTGCGCGCGCGGCTGGTCGAGGTCCTCGAGCCCGGCCCCGACCGCGTCGAGGCCAGCTGTCGCCACTTCGGCGAGTGCGGCGGCTGCAACTACCAGCACGTGTCCTACGAGGCCCAGGTGCGCGCCAAGGCGGAGTTCGTTCACGACGCGCTGACGCGCATCGGCGGCTTCGACTGGCAGGAGCCCGTCACGGTGCACCGCGCCGAGCCGTGGGGCTACCGCTCCCGGACCCAGCTCAAGCTCAAGGCGACGTCGGGCAAGCGGCCGGATGGCAGCGAGGGCCGCCTCCGTCGGCACGAGCGGGCGCCCGAGCAGGACGGCGCGCCGACGCCAAAGGTGCCGGTCGTGGGCTTTCACCGCGCGCACTCGCACTCGGTGCTCGACCTCGAAGAGTGCCCGGTGCTCGCGCCCGACCTGTGGCGGGGCGTCGGCGACGTGCGCCGCGCGCTGACCGGCGTCAGGCGCAAGGAGCTGCCCTACCAGGTCGAGGGGTCGTGCGGCGTCGACGGCGCGTCCTGGTCGCCCGACATGCCGGGGATGCGCAAGGACCTCGTCGAGCACGAGGTGCTGGGCTTCCGCTAC
>Ga0181573_10005540_pt1 | contig 10438 bp, 2 predicted proteins | sample 101ome_25_FD_148643 | JGI IMG/M metagenome (GOLD analysis project Ga0181573, IMG submission 148643) | Coastal salt marsh microbial communities from the Groves Creek Marsh, Skidaway Island, Georgia - 101409BT metaG (spades assembly) | ecosystem: Environmental > Aquatic > Marine > Intertidal zone...
GGGAGGGACGGGGAGGGCGGGAAGGGTTGGGTGTCAGGGTGGGCGCGTTGGGCGTTGGGGTGGGCGGCGGTGTCCGGGTGGGGGGTGAGGGACTGCGGGGCGTCCCACTTTCGCGGTGGGCATCTGCGGGCGCGGGTCGGGGCGGGGCGCACGGTGGATTACACGCTGGAGCTGAATTTCCGGCGGTCGTACTTTGCGGAGTTCTCGGGGGTGAACGCGGCGGCGTCCCACGTGGGCGACACGGTCGGGCGGGCGCACGTGGGGGCGCTGCACTTTGGGGACGGGGCGGTCACGAACCCGGACCTGACGGTGACGGCCGAGAGTGTGGAGGACGACTGGGTGGTGGCGAGTGTGACGGTGACGCATGGGTACGCCGCGGGGGGGGCGGGGAACGGGACGGGGTGGACGGCGTACGTGGAGGAGTGCTGCCGGCTGGGGGAGGGCAACATGAATGTGCCCAACGCCAGGTGGAGGCTGGAGGCCGGGGTGCCCGAGCTGGACGCACTGGCGCTGAGCGGGGCGGGGCGCAGCGGGCCGGTGGTGCGGCTGTTTCCCGAGATCAAGGTGGTGCAGGGGATTGCGTCGAGGTTCGAGGTGCCCGCGCTGGACCCGGACGGGGACATGATGAGCTTCGCGCTGGCGAGCGGGGCCCAGATGCTGGGGGACGCGGGCGCGACCGGGTTCGTCCCGTTCGGGCTGGGGGTGCACCCGCAGACGGGTGCGGTGGAGTGGGACTCGAGCGCGGTGACCCCGGGACTGTACAGCGTGCAGGTGGTGGTGAGGGACACCGCCGGGGTGTCGACGAGCGCGGACCTGCTTGTGCGCGTGGTCGGGGCGCTGAAGGTGTGCGCGAAGAGCTGTGGCAACGCGGGGTCGCCTTGCACGGGCGCCGCCAGCTGCTACGGCTGCAACCTTGAGGCCGACGTGTGCGTGGCCAATGCCCCGCCCGTGTTGTCCGTGTCGGGGACGCTGTCGGCGTTCGTGCCCTGCCCAGTGATTGTGCAGGCCCGCGCGGCGGCCGACTTGGACTGGCAGGGGGTGAGCATCGTGCCGGGGGTGCTGCCCGCAGGGTCTGTCGTCAGAGTGCTGGCCCCCGGCGCCAACGACGCCGCCCACACGACGGTGGAGTGGACGCCGGCGGCGGCGGGGTCAGAGCTCGTGTGCTTTTACGCCAGGGACGACAGCGGGGCGGGGAGCCCCCCCTCGTGCACGCGTGTCAAAGTGAGTGTCCTCCAGGCGGGGTCGACCTGCCCGACCGTAGAGGTCGGGAACTCTCCGGCCAAAGCGTCGGCCATCTTTTCCAGCGGCGCCGAGGGCGGTGTGGTCACCGTGTCGGTTTCGTTCGACCGCCTGGTGGCGGGCCTCGGGGCGTCCAACTTTCTGGCCACGGGCGCGTTCGTCCAGGGAGTCACCCCAGTGGGGGCCTCCTTTCTGCACAGCGCCTTTGGGAGTGACGCGTGGGAGGTGAAGGTGGTGCGGCGCGGCAAACCCAGCGCAGACGGGTACGTGCGCCTCGGCCTCGTGGTCCAGGACGAACTAGGTTATGCCGTCGAGGGGAGGCCGTGGGAGTTTTTCGTGGGCGACTTGGCGGAGGGCGAGTCTGCGCTGGGGCTGACGGCAGCGCCCACCCCCGCGCCGGTGGGGAGCAGCAACGGCACCACCTCGGGAGGCGCCGTCGCGCTGGAGAACCTCGACAGGGCGTGCCCCGTCTCCGTCGCGGGGTCGGGGGCCTGCGGCACCGACGTGTTTGCCATGGCTGTGCCGACGCTCACCGTCGCGAGGGCGCGAGAGCAGGTGGACGTTATGCTAGGGTCAGGCGCGTGGAATGAGAGCGGGCTGCTGAACAGGAGTCACACCTTCACTCTGCCATTGCCAGACGGAAAGGAGAGCGCACTGGGCGCCGCCCTCAGCGAGTGCAACGTCCAGTTCTCGGAGGGGTACGCCGAGGTTCAGACCCGCACCGAGGCGACCACAGGCAGGCTCTTCTCCGTCATACACGTGGGCCTCAAAGGCTATCAGGTGAAGTTGAATCAGACGACGTCTGCCGGGCGGTGGCGCTTCTACAACTTTGCGTCAACCGTGTTGTGCGTGCGAGCGCACGTTGGGGCGGCGATCGGCATGGACGACGTGCTGGACATTGAGACTGCGATCCCCGAGTGTGGGCAGAGGGCCACTGCAATTGACTCGGCGCAGGCGTCGACTGCCAATGCAGACCTGCTGACGAAGGCAGAGGCGCAGGAAGCGATGACCCTGCCGCTGGTGCTCACCGGACTGACGTGTCTCGCTCTCGGGGCGAGCATCGCGTCCATCGTCATTCTCCTGTTCGTTCGACGCCTTCAGAGGGCCAAGCAGAAGCTCAAGGTGGTACCCGAGAGTGCCGGCGTTGGCCTGCCCTGGGAAAGCGGGCCCGACTCGGAGCTGGACAGGATGTTTGCAGGCATGATTCAGGACATGGCCGAGCTGCAGTCGAGGGCGACGCAAGACTTGTTCGAGGCCTCGGCGTGCGGGACGTACGGGTCCTCCCTCTTCAAGTTCATATCAGACGACATCGCCAAGGTGAATAACCTGTACGGCGGGCTGAGCCCCGGCGTCGAGGCGGAACTGGCCGAGAGCGCGTCCCTTTGCACACAGCTGTTCAACCAGGCAGAGCAGGAGGTGCTGGCGCTGCAGACAGAGGGCGGGCGGGCCGCCTCCAAGGTGCAGGCCGTGGGCGAGCGGGTGGCAGAAGTGGAAAGCATCCGCAAACGGATCGCGGCGTCCTCGCAGATGACCGAAGCAGAGCAGCGCAAGGAAGTCGTGCAGGGATCTGAGCTCTCTGCTGCGGCCCGCTCGGATGCCATGGCAGCGCTGGAGAGCAAGCTCAGCTGTCTTGCGGCAGTCACGCGGCTGAAGCAGATCAAGCTTGACAATGCAGAACTCGTGGAGGGGCTAGTGGCTACATTTACCTCTCCGCCCTCGCCCTCGCCCTCGCCCTCTCCCTCTCCGCCAACGCCTTTGCCTGATCCAGAGCCAAAGCGCTCTGAATCTTCGGTGCTTGCGAGGACGAGGATGACGTTGGAGTCCATGCTAGACGAGGCGCAGAGGCAGCTCCAGACGGCGGAGACAATGATTCGCGAGAACGAACATTTGCCGGCAGAGGTAGATATGGAGCTGCAGCAGTGTCAGACCCAGCTGGAGGGTGTCCTCGAACTTACGAGCACCATCCCCGTGCCCCTAGATGCCGAGAGCCAGGCCAAGGTGGATCGAAATATGGACAAGGCAATGGAGAAATTTGCCCATGCGGGAGACTTGGGGAAGAAGGTGGAGTCTCTGGCGTCCCAGTCGAATGCAGTGTACGTGAAGGCTGTGGCGAACCTGGAGGTCATTATTGCGGAGTATGGGAAAGTGAAAGAGCTGCTCGACAAAGAGGATGAGTTCCTGGAGTCGCACGGGGGCGACGTGGAGGCCATTGAGAATGACTTCATTGCAACCGCTGAGGGCCTCTGTCTCAGACTGCAGGTGGTGGGCGCCGAGGCGGAGGAGACGTGCATGCTCCTGCAGGAGGCGGTCGACGTTTTTGCCGAGCTTCGCGATGCGCGATTTGACCTGGACCAGCTGCGTGTGGAGACGGGTGAAGTCATCCAGAGTGCGCTTGAGGGGAGTGCAAGGGAGCTGGAGCTGTACGAACTTTCCGGGGAGAAGTACATGAAGATGATCTATCACTGCATGTCCATGGAGGAGTGCGAGAAGCCCGATGCATACGCAGCGACCTTCTTGTCCAAGATCAACGCCAATGTGGGCATCTACAGTGATGCAGTGTCTTCATCTGCAAAGGAGGCTGAAGAGAGCGCTGCAAAGGCGGCCGAGTGTCAGTCGCTGCTTGCAGAGATGCAGGAAAAGTGTGGGACGTTGAGGGACAAGGAGCGGGATGTGGGGGTCCAGCTGCTCAAGGCGGAGGACATCGTCAAGGACGTGGTGCGCAAGGATACTTCGTGCCAGCGGGAGAAGGCTCATCTTGGGTCGGGGGCGGACTTATTTGAAGGGATTTTCAAGGAGTACGAAGAGGGATATGACGCGCTGGTCAGGGCGGCTAATGATATGCGGGAGGCATACGAGCGTCAAACGTCGCTGCCCAAGGAGGAGTGGCGGCCCGAGGGCGCGCAAGCCGTGTCCGCCGCGTACGACCGTTTCGAGGAGGCGCGCAAGTTGCTCGGCGACCTTGTGAAGAAGTCCAAGGAGGTGGTTGACCAGACGAAGGAGAGTCGCAAGACCATCGTCGAGATGCGCGATGAGGTCTTCGAGCTAGCAAAGAATCTAAAGGGCGTGTCTACGTTGGTTGAGGGGTTGATCCTCGACCTCAAGAATCCGCCCAAGGACCTCTTCCGCCTCATGCTTGCCGAGTACGGGTGTGGCAAGAAGCTAGGAAGCCTGTTTAAAAAGTTCGACTCGGGCAAAAAGGGCACAATGATCAAAGAGGATGTGCAAGCCATGCTCGAGAGCCTGCACCCACACGTGACCCAGAGGGCAGTGGATCACTTTCGCGTCATGGCCGACTACGACGGGGACGGTTTGTTTACCTTAGAGGACTTGCGGAAGACGCTGAAGCGGGTGAAGAAGACCAGGTACGTGTCGTTTGCGCAACGGAGGCGTGACTCGGCAGAAGGCAGAGTGAGCTTTGATGATTTCATCGCGAAGTTCGCGATGGCCATGGCGGGGCTTAGCATGAACCAATTTATAACGATGGTGGTTGGACGCCCAGTGGGCGTCAAGACAGGCGTGAAGAGTGTCGACGCAGAGAATGAAAAGATCACGCCTGCAGAGGTAAAGGGCCTCGTGCACCACGTCTTTCCGAGCATGAATGATGTGGAGTTGCAGAGTGTCACTCAGAAGATGTGGGAGGAGGTGGACACCGACAAGGACAAGTCTATCTCGTGCACGGAACTCGAGCACACCGTTTTAAAGTTGAAGCGTGAATGTCTAAAGGCCAGGAGGGAGGAAAAGAGAAGGGCAGCCGAAAAGGCAGCCGAGGAAGCAGGGCTCGAGTATCAACCTGAGGAGGAGCATTCTCAAGACGAGGATTATGAGGAAGAGCATTTTGACGACGAGCATTCTGACGACGAGCATTCTGACGACGGAAGGAAGAGCCCTGCTGCGGCGGAGCAATCCGCAGGAGAGCACGCTGCGGAAGGACAAGCTGCGGAAGGACAAGCTGCGGAATAGCCTGCACAACCCCGAGTTGTGGGCGGACTCGAGACCAGGTGGGGCACAACACTAGTTGTCTCTGCCGTGCACAAAATGTTTATCCCTGTATTCTTAATCTACCCATTTCTCACCGCCTCAGTTGACTGCGCCAAGGAGGAGCTCTTCCTTGGTGGGCGATGCGGCGCGAAAGTTTGCCGGGTCCACGCCGTGGTGCCTGGACAAAGCCGCCACGGTCTTGCGCGAAAACGCCCGCGTCAGGTCTGGCTGGCGGCTGTGGACAACCAGCGTCTGCTCCCCGTCAGGCAATGCAGTCCGGGTGGCAGAGGTGGACACGAAACCAAGCCTCTGCACCTCTCTCAGGGGCAGCCCGGAAATGTACCGGCGGTGCTTGAGCTCCTTGAGCACATTCTCCACATAAGCCCACTGCGCGGCATCTCGCTCGGCGTCTGCCGCCAGCGTGGCGTAGTGAGCCCTAAGGAACTCGTCCACCCCCGCCGGGTTGCGCTCTGCCTCGTCTCGCTGCGCCTGTTTGTCCTCCTCTGCCCACCTCTCCTCGCGCGCGCGTTCCTTGGTCCGCATGGCCACCTCCTCGGGCCCGCACACGCACCGACGAGACATGCACAGGGCGCAGCACCGGCACACGTCGTCGTTGGAGTCGTCGGGGTGCACCCGGCAGACAGCGCAACTCGCCGGGTCCGGCCGCGGCTTGCCGCTCCCCGCAAAGTTTGTCAGAATCGAGCCCGTCGGGTGCTCGGGGTCCACGCGCACGTGGCACCCCGCGGGCACCACGACCCCCAGTTCCGCCATCTCCGCCTCCAGCGTGCGGATCGCCTCCCCGCGCGCCCGGGCCTCGGCCCGGGCGGACACCTGTGGGGGGCGGGTGGATTCCTGCTCGCCATCACGACGGCGACTCTCGCCCAAATACACCCATGGCCTCTCGGGCTGCCTCATGGCAACGCACGCCCCCGCGTCTGAGGGCACCCTCAGCGCTGCCCCGCACACACGCATCCTCCTCCCCCGCCGTACTCTCCTCTTTACTCAACAGCAACAACAACGACACACACACGCCCGTCTGCCAAGTCGCCCACAGCCTTGTCCTCCCTCCCCCGAATGCAAGTGTTGCAGTGCTGTCCTGCGCAATGTGGTATGTTCTGGAGGGGGCCGGGGGCCGTGGGGAGGGGGGGGGCGGCGGCATTTCTCCTCCGTTCCCCTGGGGGAGGCGAAGCGTCTGACCCCCGGTGCAGCCAATTTTTCCAATTTGGAACCAAATGTTTTCAGCTCCGACCCCCCGCCGCCCCCGACTCGATCCCAACCTTGAACTCATCGTCCGTGTACACACGACCCAGCTTGCCAAACAGCTCGTCCCGCACCACTCTCACCGTGGGCATCCCGTCTCCAAAATAAACAAAAACCAGTGTACTCCTTGACGCACTCGAGGCGCCAGTCGTCCAAGGAGTTGCCATCGCTGCGCTCCACGATGGTCGTCGGCGCCAATTCAAGTTTCAGCAACTCGGCTCGGATCGAGTTGTGCGCTCCGTTCCATCCGTCATTTTCCGCCGGAAACTCCCACGTCGACTCACGCGACATACCACATCGGCCTCTCTCCCACCGCCCCTGCCGAGTGCTCACACTCTCGCCGCTCAACGAATCGCACGCACGAGAGAGTGCGGATCCCAAAAAGCGGGGGTTGACGGGGACTCTCGGGGCTGTCGGGGACTCGCGAGGTCTCTGACGAGGCGGGTTGGAGGGCCCCGATTTCCCCTCTCTGACTTGCCACAAATGGCTGCCGTCGTCCTAGCTTCAAGTGCACGCCCCCCGATGAGGCCCGGGGCTTTCCGTGGGACTTCACGAGGGACAGTGGGGAGGAGGAGGTGCAGGGCTCATCCTCCGCGAGACGTTGATGTTCCTTCTCGGGAGGATGAAGAGAATGAGGAGGGGAGGGAGGGGGCGCCCTCCACTGGCGTCCGGGGGCAGGACGGGGCGGTAGGCGTGGGCGGGATTTCCTCGCGAGGGACGACGATTGCGGCGCTGGTGACGCCCGTGACGGCCGCGGGGGGCCACGGCGGGGTGGGTATCGTGCGATTGTCTGGCCCGGAGGCGCTGTCCATTGCCAGGCGGTGCTTCCGGCCGGCTTCCGCGTCGGAGCGCGCCAAAAAGGGTGAGGAGTGGACGAGCCACATGGCGCTGTATGGGGCGGCGGTCGACCCCGGGTCGGGGGAGGCGCTGGACGAGTGCCTCGTGCTTCCAATGAAGGCGCCCAGGAGTTACACTGCCGAGGACGTGGTTGAGTTTCACACGCACGGCGGGCCGGTTTGCGCCATGCGCGTGCTCTCTGCCCTGATGCAGTGTGGGGCGAGGCCCGCGGAGCGCGGCGAGTTCACGCTGCGCGCGTTTCTGAACGGGCGCATCGATCTGGCGGCGGCAGAGAGTGTCGCTGCGCTTGTGAACAGCCGGACGACGCAGGCGGCGAGTTCGGCGCTGCGCGGGATCCTGGGCGGCGACCAGCGGGTCGGGGAGACGTTTGCGAGGGCCAGGGCCGAGGTTCTGGGTCTTGTTGCGGAGGTGGACGCCAGGGTCGACTTTCCGGACGACGAGATGGAGGCGATGGATGAGGACGGGGTGCTGGAGAGGGTGAGGATGCTGCGCGCCGAGGTCGCCGCCGCCCTGCAGGCTGCGAGGAGGGGGATGCTGCTGGACGCCGGGCTCACGGTCGCCATCGCGGGGCGGCCTAACGTGGGGAAGTCGAGTCTTCTGAACGCGTGGAGCGGGAGCGAGCGCGCCATTGTCACCGACATCCCTGGGACGACACGCGACCTGGTGGAGGCGCGGGTGGAGCTGCGCGGGGCGCCCATCCGGCTGCTGGACACGGCGGGGATCAGGGACGGCGCGTCGGACGCGGTGGAGGCGCTCGGAATTGAACGGGCCCGCGATGCCGCGCGGGGCGCGGACGTGCTCGTCGTCGTCTGCTCAGCCGAGGACGGGTGGACGCCCGCCGACGAGGCGGCGCTCGTCCAGGTGCTCCCGGGAAGAGGAGAAGGGGGAGAGGGAGAAGGAGGAGGAGGAGGTGGAGGAGGAGGAGGTGGAGGAGGAGGAGGGGGTGCGGGAGGCGCCGCCTCGTCGGCGCGGGGAGACGACATTCCCGCAATCCTGGTGGTGAACAAGGTGGACGTTAGGGGCATGGAGCACGGGGTGCCACCGTGGATGAATGGCGGGGGGGGCGAGAAGCTGTGCGAGTTTGCGGCGGTGGTGGGCACGTCGATGCGGTCGGGCCGCGGCGTCGGCGCCGTGCAGGACGCCGTCGCCGAGGCGTCGGGCCTGCTTGGCGCCGACCTCGGCGGCGGCGGCGTCTACGAGGGCGGCGCCTGGGCGGCGACGCAGCGGCAAGTCTCGGCGCTTCAGCGCGCAGAGGGCGCGCTTGAGCGCCTGGAGACCACCGTCGCGCATGGCTTGCCCTCCGACTTCTGGACCGTCGACCTCCGCGACGCCCTCTTTGCCCTCGGCGAGCTCACCGGCGACGACGTCACCGAGGACGTCCTCGGCGTCATCTTCTCCCGCTTCTGCATCGGCAAGTAGGACAAGGGACCCGGCATCCCAACCCTCGACTCTCGAGAACCCACGGGCTAACAGAGAAACCCAGGCCAGACCTTCAAGCCGACGCCCAGCAACCCCAAACCCCCGGGAACCCCCGGGAACGCGAACCGTCACCGTGACTTTCATGCCGAAAATCCCATAATAAAATTTTGTTTCCAAATTCCTGGGATCTCTCGATTGCACACGGGGGCTCGCAGGCTGCGAGTGGCCTCGCCATCAACCAGGGGCACAGAAAAGGCGATCCTCTTCAGCCCACCATGCCTCGCTCTGCGCCTGCGCCCGCTGGCTGCCAGATTCGCAGCGCTATATCAACGTGGAGACGCTGAATGCCACCTCGTTTTCCCACCATGTCGCTGCTTTCGCTTTTTCTCGCCGTCCCCACGGCTCTTTCCGCTTCCGTTTGTGCTTGTTCCGCCGCCGGCGATACGGCGGCAAGTATAGTTCTCGGGAACCCGGCGCCCTGCCTCGGTGGCGCGTGCCGAGCCGGTCGCCTGTGGATGCACTGCCGTCACCGGGCCGCCGGGGAATTCACATTCAGCAAACCGAAAGCCCTGTGGATCATGACTCGTTGTCGGATATATGATGAATGATTGTGAAAATCTGACGGGCTCGCGGCCCCGCGTTCGTGTGGACGGGCACGGCGGTTGGCGGTGGGGGACGGGAGGGGTGAGGGGGGTGGAGAAAGAGGGGGTTTTGAGAGAGCGGTGGGCGAGTATAAGGAAGGCTGGGCTTCGGGATGGGGAGGGGAAGAGGAAGGCAAGGCGCTGGCGCTGGCGTGGTGTGCACGTTGGCGCTGGCGACGGTTTCAGGGACGTGCATCGGTTTTGACGCGCTTGCGCCCTCGATGATGGGGGTGGATGCCCGCGAGACGCCGCGGCGCGGGACGGCGGCGACCCCGCGCGAGTTCGACGACCGGCTGCGTGCCAAGATGAACGGGGAAGAGTTGAGGGGCGGCGGCGTGGTGGGCGAGTTGACGGATTCGATGGAGGACACGAGGGGTGAGCCGCCGAGGAGTCTGCAGAACTTTGGGAGTCTGTCGCAGATCGATTTGGTTGACGGGTATCTGCGTTCGGCCTGCTCGAGTCCGGGGAGCTTTGACGTGCTCGGGTTTGTGGACAGTAGCGTGAAAGGCACGGTGGACTATAACGTGTTTTGCGCGTGTCTAGCCTCGGCTGAGGACGCGGTGAAGTCCAATGCGACACCGGATTGGGAGGGGTTGCGGGACACGGTGAAGAGTTTTTCGGGGTGGTTTGGGGTGTCCCCCAGTGGGACGGGGTGCGCGTACAAAGATTCGCGGTGGGCGGCGTATTACCGGCTGCCGGGGGGCAGGAGTGCGTCCGGGTTGGCCGGGGCGGGGGCGCAGAAGCCCACGAAGATGGTGTTCGATTTCCTGGGCGGGGGCGCATGTTTCAGCGACGAGACGTGCGCGAGCGGGGAAGACGAAATCACGTTTCTGGATCGCATGATTTTCAATACGCCGACGCAGATCGCGCTCCTGCAGTGCGCGCCGCAAGCGTTGGTGGATAAGTTGCTGGGCGGGCTGGGGATTCTCGACTACGCCGACACTGGGTTGTCCAATTCCACGAATCCGTTCAGTGCCGACGGGGGTTATGCGCACCTTTTCATGAGCTACTGCACGGGGGACGTGCACGCCGGGGGGACGCAG
>Ga0181573_10005541_pt1 | contig 10438 bp, 9 predicted proteins | sample 101ome_25_FD_148643 | JGI IMG/M metagenome (GOLD analysis project Ga0181573, IMG submission 148643) | Coastal salt marsh microbial communities from the Groves Creek Marsh, Skidaway Island, Georgia - 101409BT metaG (spades assembly) | ecosystem: Environmental > Aquatic > Marine > Intertidal zone...
GTGCGCGGGGGCGAGCTCCAGCGCGCCGAGCTTGTCGGCCGCACCCGCGACGTCGAGCATCTTCGAGAAGGAGCCGAACACGGGCAGCAGGTCCGCGAGCAGGTAGCCGAACACGACGCACAGGCCGACCAGGATCACCGACATCTGCTTGACGTCGGTCCAGATCACCGCTGAGACGCCGCCGAGCATGGTGTAGGCGGTGGTCAGACCGCCGATGAGGAACACCGCGAGCTTGGTGTCGATTCCCAGGATCGCGCTCAGCGCCACCGACGGCGCGTAGATCACGGCGCCCAGCGCGAGGCAGCGAGAGCACAGGAAGATGGCGCTCGCCAGCGTCCGCGACCTCGGGCCGAACCGCTCCTCCAGCAGCTCGTACGGTGTCAGCACGCTGCGGCTGCGGTAGTAGGGGACCAGGAAGATGCACAAGAGCACCATCGCGAACGGCAGGCCGAAGTAGCTCTGCACGAACTCCATGCCGCCGTCGTGGCCCTGCCCGGTGGTCCCGATCACGGTGATGGCGCTTGCCTGCGTCGCCATGATCGAGAGCCCCGCGGCCCACCACGGGATGCGCCGACCCGCGGCGTAGTAGCCCTCGAGGTCGGTCGCGCCGCTGCGGCGGCGGGCGCCGTCCCAGACGACGTAGCCGAGGAACGCGAAGAACACCGCCCAGTCGACGAAGCCCATCTTCAGCTGCCCATGCGCACGTTGAAGTGCGCCGTGAACCAATAGAGCAGGGCCATCACGAGCAGCGCGAGCACACAGCAGCTTGCGTAGAGCAGCGGCCAGCGGCCCTGCAGGGCGCGCGACTCGGGCGGCAGAGGCTTCATGGCGCTAGCGAACCCGCGCGCGCGCCGCGGGTCCAGCGTCAACGCGCCTGTTGCCGCGTCTCGATCCTGCACTATGCTCGGCGCGCGCGATGCACGAGCCGATCTACCAGGACCTCAACGAGCAGCAGGCGGCGGCCGTCGCGCACGGTGAGGGGCCGCTGATGGTGCTCGCGGGCGCGGGGTCGGGGAAGACGCGCGTCGTCACGCGGCGGATCGCGCGGTTGATGACCGACGGGGTGAGGTCCCACCAGATCCTGGCGCTGACCTTCACCAACAAGGCCGCCGGCGAGATGGCGCGGCGCGTCGAGCAGCTGGGCGGTGACTACGTGCGCGTCGCGACGTTTCACTCGGCGTGCGCGCGGTTTCTGCGCAGCGAGGCGCACCTGATCGGCTACGCGCCGGACTACTCGATCTACGACACGCAGGACCGCGACTCGTTGATCAAGGAGCTGATGGCCGAGCACCACATCTCGCCCAAGGAGGCGCGACCCTCGCTCATCGGCAACTGGATCAGCAAGCTCAAGAACGCGGCGATGACGCCCGAGGAAGGCGCGCTCGGCAGCAGCGACGTGCTGCGGCTCGTCGAGCGCCTGTGGGGGCCGTACCAGCAGCGGATGAAGAAGGCGTCGGCGATGGACTTCGACGACCTGCTGCTCAACTTCCTGCAGATCCTGCGCGAGCACCCGGCCGTCGCCGAGCGCTACCAGGAGCGCTTCCCCTGGGTGCTGGTGGACGAGTTCCAGGACACCAACCGCGTCCAGTATGACCTGCTGAAGCTGCTCTGCCCGCCGGCTGCCTCGGGCGGCCGCGGCAACATGTGCGTCGTCGGCGACCCCGACCAGTCGATCTACGGCTTCCGCGGCGCCGAGGTGCGCAACATCCTCGACTTCGAGAGCGACTACGAGCCCTGCACGGTGGTGCGGCTCGAGCAGAACTACCGCAGCACGGCGAACATCCTGCGCGCCGCAGAGACCGTCATCGCGAACAACACGATGCGGAAGGACAAGCGGCTGCGCACGGACGCCGAGGACGGCGCCGCGCTGCTCCGTCTCAAGGCGTCGGGTTCGACCGAGGAGGCGACCACCGTCGTCGGCCGCGTCCAGGAGCTGGTGGACGAGGGCGTCTCGCTGGAAGAGGTCGCGGTCTTCTATCGCGCGCACTGGCTCTCGCGCGGCCTCGAGCAGGCGCTCAAGGACAAGGGCGTCCCGTACGAGATCGTCGGCGGGCAGACCTTCTTCGAGCGCCGGGAGATCAAGGACCTGCTGGCCTACCTGCGGGTGCTGATCAACCCGCTCGACGACGTCAGCATGGCGCGCGTCGTCAACGTCCCGCCGCGCGGTCTCGGCAAGGTCTCGCTGGACAAGCTGCGGGCGGCGGCCCTGGCCGAAGGCATGTCGCTGCGCGAGGCCGTCGGCGAGCCGAGCGCGCACGGGGCGCTGAGCAAGAAGGCCCGGCAGGGGCTCGCGGACCTCGCCGCGACGCTCGACAAGGCGCAGGCCGCGGCCGCGCACGGCGCGCACGCGGCGCTGCGCGAGATCCTCGAGGGGACCGGCTACGTCCGGCACGCGACCTCCTACGGCGACGCAGAGGACAGCACCCGCGAAGAGAACATCGCGGAGTTGGTCAGCGACACCGTGCAGTTCGACGCAGGCCCGGACGGCGCAGGCCCGGGCGGCCTAGGCGGTGACGGCGCAGAGGTCGGGGCAGCGCCCGGTCTGCCCGGCTACCTGCAGCACGTCGCGCTGCTGACCTCGGCCGACCGCGGCGACGACGGCCCCGCGGTGCGGATGATGACGGTGCACGCCGCCAAGGGGCTGGAGTTCGACCACGTGTTCGTCTGCGGTCTGGAAGAGGGGACCTTCCCGAGCATGCGCGCCGCCGACGACCCTGAAGGTCTCGAAGAGGAGCGGCGGCTGATGTACGTGGCGCTGACGCGGGCGCGCAAGACCCTGATGCTGAGCTCGGCCCGCGACCGGATGGTCAACGGCAGCATGGAGACCATGCGTCCTTCGCGCTTCCTCCGCGAGATCCCCGAGGACCTGCTCGAGCACTACGCGCCGTCGTGGCGGCGCTACGACCTCGACGACGACGGCTCGCATTCGTCGGGCTGGAGCGTGACCCCCGACCCCGAGGCGTTGGAGGGCATCCAGCGCGGGGCGAGGGTCCGGCACGACCTCTACGGCTCGGGCGCGGTCCGCCGGATCGCGGGGCGGGGGATGAACGCGCGCGCCATCGTGCGGTTCGACGACGGCGTCGAGCGCGAATTCGTGCTCGAGTATGCCGGCCTGCAGCTGCTCGAGGACATGGAGTTCTAGTGGGGCCGGTCGCCTAGTGGGCCTCGAAGAGGACATCGCCGCGTCGTTCGAGGCCTTGCTCGCCCGCGACGCCGACGCGGCGGCGACGCTGGCCGACGCGCTCCGTGAGCGCGTGCGCGCCGCGCAGGCGCCCGCTGCGGCGGCGCCCGCAGCCGAGAGCTGGCACGGGCTCGTGGGCGAGTGCTCCGCGATGCTCGAGCTGCGCGGCTACATCGAGAAGTTCGCGAAGGCGAGCGCGCCGGTGCTGATCACCGGAGAGAGCGGCACCGGCAAGGAGCGGGTCGCGCAGGCCGTGCACGAGTTGAGCCCCCGAAGCTCCATGCCGTTCGTGGCGGAGAACTGCGCGGCGATCCCCGAGACCCTGCTCGAGTCGGTGCTGTTCGGCCACAAGAAGGGCGCTTTCACCGGCGCGGTCCAGGATCACCCGGGGCACTTCGTCGCGGCGCACCGCGGCACCCTGATGCTCGACGAGATCGGAGAGATGGCGCTGCCCATGCAGGCCAAGCTGCTCCGCGCCCTGCAGGAAGGCGAGGTGCGCGCGGTCGGCGACAGCCGCGCGCGGCGCGTCGACGTGCGGGTCGTGGCGGCGACCAACCAGGACCTCGAGCGGGCCGTCGCCGAGGGGCGCTTCCGCGAGGACCTCTACTTCCGCATCAACGTCCTGCGGCTCTCGCTCCCGCCGCTCCGCGATCGCGGGGAAGACGTCCTGCTGCTGGCGCGGCGGTTCCTCGCCGACGCGGCGGCGAAGAGCGGTCGCGTCCTGCGGCTCACGGCGGCTGCCGAACGGGCGCTCTGCGGCCGCCGCTGGCGCGGCAACGTCCGCCAGCTGCAGAACGAGATGCAGCGGGTATCAGCGCTCGCGGACGGCCCCGACGTCGAGGTGTCCGACCTCTCCCAGGGCGACTGACGCGGCGATGCTGCGCGTCGCCGCGCGAGGTGGGCGCCTGCTCTCTACGCGTCCAGCGCGTCTTGCAGGATGGCCACGGCCTGCTGGATGGCGGCGCGCAGGCGCGTGGCTTCTTCCCCCGCGGCAGATTGGATCTGTCGGACGGCGGTCAGGACCTGGTCCTCGATGGCGGGTTGGTCGGGATCGACGGCGCCGGTGACGGGCGTCTGCGGCGCCGGCGCGACGGTGGTCGGCGTGCGGCTCGGGGGCGGCGCGAAGAAATCCGTCGCGCGCGGCTTCGGCGCGGCGAGCCCGAGCAGCAATTTGGCGGAGTGCAGCGCGCGGCCGGCGACCGGCACTCCGAGCCTGGCGGCCTCGTCGCGGATGTCCCGCAGGCCGACCGTCGAGTCTTGCTCCAACTTGTGGACGCAGAACAGGATGCTGTCTTTTTGGCCCGGGTGCTGCTCCCGCAGCGTGGTCAATCTTGCCTGCCAATCGTCAGCGGGCGGAGTGGGTTGTGGTGCGGTTTCTGTCATCGGGTAGGCCGTATCCAGTGCGTGGAACCTGACCCATGTAGCCTCAACTGCTGGCGCCATGGGTTCAATAAGCCTTAGTCCGTGTCGCGGCGAAATTTTGGGGCCAGGCGTCCCCGTTTGCCCGGCCTTGTCGGCTTGCTCGACGCCGATTCGTCGATAGACTTTTTCGCAGGCTGCCTGCCCACGACAGCCCCGACGCCGCGTGAGCGGCGCGCTCCTTGGAGGATCCAACTTGATGCTTCGTTCCGTCCTTACAGGCGCCCTCTGCGGCGTCGCTGCCTTGGTCCTGGCGCGCCCTGCCGCCCCTCAGTGATGAAGCGGCGGTGGCGGGTCCAGTTGGGCCCCACGTGCGAACAACGGTCCTGCTCGAGCGACGGGTGCCCCCGGTGGGGGTGGTCGCGGCGGCATTCCGATGGACTTCCGGCGCGGCCGGACAGCCAAGGAGATGCTCAAGATCGAGTGGACCTACCCGGTCTACAAGCCCACGACGCCGGCGCGCCGCCCAGGTGAGCGGACCGTCGCCCAGGAGGTCGAGCGCGCGCTCCCGGTCGAGAAGGCCTACGAGCTGGTAGCGGACGGTGATCGGCGACCGCTGCTGATCCTGCGCGAGTGCGAGCTGTGCAAGGGCACGGACCACGCGGTGCTGAGCCGGACGCTCGACAACGAGCAGACGGTGTTGCTCACCCATTGGTTCCGGTGCGTCAAGCTGCCGCCCAACGTGCTGACGGAGAAGCACCCGTTCTACAACCTCTTCAAGAAGGGCGAGGGCGAGAAGAAAGTGCCGCACCTGTTCTTCGCCGACCCTGACGGCGCGAACAAGCTGGCGCTGCCCGGCGATCAGTCACAGTCGGAGCTGTGGAAGGTGATGTTCCGCTACCTCGACCGTTGCTACGACGAGAACGCCAAGTCGGCGATCAAGCAGCTGCGCAAGCTGCTCGGTCAGTATGACAAGCTCGACGCGGCCGAGGACCTCGTGCGCGCGCGGATCGACAAGGAGATCGAGAAGAACGGTCCCAAGTCGCGCAAGCTGAAGAAGTTCGACAAGGACCTCGACAAGCTCGCCAAACAGCGTGAGAAGCTGCGCGAGCAGGAGCAAGAGCTCCGCGACCTCGTGCTGCTCACGCCCGAGGCGGAGTCGGCCGGCGACGACAGCAAGTAGACGAGCGCGCGTCTCGTCGTAGACGGAGCGCGACAGCGCGGGCGCGCGGTTCGGAGAGAGCCGCGCGCCCGCGCTGCGTTTGAGGGCTTGCCGACCCAACGTCGTGCCGCGACGATGCGATCGTCCGTCCGATCCGCGCCTGCCCGCTTTGATGCTCCCCCGACGTCGCTCGCTGCTCTCTGCCCTGCTGGTGCCGCTCTGCGCGGTCGCCCTGTCCGTGCCTGCGCCGGGGCAGAAGCGCAAGGACGACGAGGTCCAGAAGCTCAGCGAGAAGGGGGACCCCTACACCAAGGAAGACCCCGAAGCGATGGCGGCGCTCGGCGTGCTGAGCTACGGGCCGTTTGCTTGGGCCGACCACTTCGGCACGGTCGACATCGACAAGGTGCTCGGCCCAGGTCGCGTGCTGTGGCTGGAGACCGCGCACTTCCGCATCGGGCTGAACATGAACACGGCGCGCCTGCCCGAAGACGGCAAGCAGAAGAAGGCCGTCTACGCCGAGTGCAAGGCGCTCAACAAGAAGTGGCGCCGGTTCCCGTCCAAGCCGAAGAAGCTCGGTCCGTGGACCCAGCTGCACCTCTACGCGGCGCGCTGCGAGCAGGCCTACGCGACGTTCTCGGAGCTCGTCGGCGCCGATCCGAAGTCGTTCGACCCGACGTCGAAGGTCAACGGCAAGGGGCCATATCTCGGCGCGCCTGACAAGCACCTGCTGCTGCTGTTCCAGAAGAAGTCGGACATGGCGCGCTACATGAAGCGCTTCTGCGACACCGAGGCCGACGACTCGTTCCGCTACGTGCACAAGGTGACGCACCAGCCGCTGCTCTGCATCTCGGCCGAGGGCATGGAGGGCTTCGACGCCGCCGGGCTTCACAGCCACTTCGTGTTCGCGCTGTGGCAGAACCTGATGAACATCTACCGCGGCTTCTACTACCCGCTGCCGATGTGGTTCACGACCGGCCTTGCGCACTACTTCTCCAGGCAGGTCGAGTCAGAGTTCATCAGCGCGCGGATCCGGGACAGCGAAGCGGTCGACCAGCAGAGCCAGAACAAGTGGTACGAGAAGGTCTACAAGCGCTCTCGTCACGAGGGCGCGACGATCGGGTTCGAGGAGCTGGCGGCGATGCACGAGTGGGAGCAGTTCGGCTTCCACGCGCACACGCAGTCGTGGTCGAGGCTGGAGTTCCTGATGGAGCGCGACCGGGCCAAGGTGGGCCTGATGTTGGACCGGATGAAGCGCGTTCCCAGCAGCGGCGGCTGGGAGGCCGACGGCGCGCGGCTGCGCAAGCTGATGCCCAAGCTCCTCTACGAGGCGTTCGGGATGGACGGTCCCACGTTCGACGCCGAGTGGCGCGCCTGGGTGCTCAAGAACTACCCCAAGCGGAAGTGACCTGACGTGCAGGCGTGGACGTGGATCGCAGTGGCGGTGGCCGGCGCCGCAGGTGCGCTGAGCCGGTTCGCCGCGACGCAGGGGCTCAAAGAGTGGCTCGGCGAAGGTCCTTGGCCGGTCGCGGCGGTCAACATGCTCGGCTGCTTCGGCTTCGGCGTATGCTCCGGGCTGCTCCAGGGGCGCGTGCCCCAGGCGGTGTATCTGGGCGTGGTCGCGGGCTTCTTCGGTGCGTTCACGACCTTTTCGGCGTTCGCGCATGACGGCGTGCAGCTGCTCGAGGCGCGCCGCTTCCTCGCGTTCGCCGGAAACGTCGCGCTGCAGAACTTGCTGGGCCTCGTCGGGCTCTGCGCCGGGCTCGCGGTCACCGCGCGCGCCTGATCCGGGGCGGCCTGCAGCAGTGCGAGATGGTGGAGAGTAGGGGAGTCGAACCCCTGACCTCCACAATGCCATTGTGGCGCTCTACCAACTGAGCTAACTCCCCATCGGCACTGCGCTCGGTCCTCCGGGGTCGGTCGCGACCGTCGGCGGGATCGAGCGCGGAGAAAGTAGCTGTGCGCGGCGCGGGTTCAAGCCTCAATCGTCGCGCGTTGCTGGCTTCCTCACGGATCCTTGGCGGGATGCAGGCTTCCCCAGTGCGAAGAGCCTCGGTAGTCTTCCGATCGGTCGCGAGGGCCGGAACGGTCACGGACACGCGCGCGAATCCTCCGACTTCCGTCGGCGCCGCGGGTCCCGGTCCTCGACTACACGGGGCGCGCCGCTGCAAGGCGGGGCGCTGAGGCGCAACATGGTGAACAAGGGAACCTTCTTCCAACGTCTGAAGGGTCGCTGGGGCAGCGGCTCCGGAGTCAGGGTCGAGCAGCCGGCTGACGCGGTCGGCGAGCGCGGCGGCGCTGCGAGCGACGCGGGCTCGACCGCTTCCAGGGTCGAGGGCGGCCGCGAGGTCTCGTCGACGTTCCAGCCGGCCGAGGCGCGCTCCACGCGCAAGGTGTCCGAGCGTGAGGAGGCGATGCTCGCGATCGGGCAGCACTTCCAGGAGCTGACGAAGGTGATGCGCGGCGCGCAGGCGGCCAGCGACGAGAAGCTCCAGCAGATCGTCGAGGCGACTTCGTCGATGCCGACGCTGGGCCGCCAGCAGCTCGACGTGCTCCAGGCGCTCGCTGCGCAGGTGGACAAGCAGCACGAGCTGGGCGTCAAGGTGTCGGAGACGATGATGCGCCTGCCATCGCTGCTCGAGAACGTCGAGCGGGCCCTCGACCGCGCGGCCAAGACGGACGAGCGCACGGCCGCGACCGTGCGGGAGTTCCAGTCGACGATGGACCGCATCCACGCGTCGATGGGCCAGATGGTCACGACCAGCCAGGCGCAGGCCGACGCTGCCAAGGAGATGTCCGAGCGGCGCTCACACGAGATGGCTGAGCTGAAGCGCGCGAACGAGGAGAGCCTCCAGTCCCTGCGGCGCACGCACGAAGACCAGTCCAACCGGCTGCAGCGGGTCGTCGAGGAGCACGCCAGCTGGAACAAGGCCGTGCTCGTCGGGGTCGGCCTGCTGGTCCTGGGCGTCGGCGCGATGATCGTCCTCCAGTTGATCAAGTAGGCTGGCTGCCGGCGCCCGCCTCGGCCGCGGGCGCAGCAGGCCAAGCTCCGCCCGCCTTCGATGGGTTCCGAACGCCGCGTGTGGTTGATCCGTCACGGCGAGACCGAGGGGCAGTCCTCGATCCGCTACCACGGCCGCAATGACGTGCCGCTCTCCGACGAGGGGCGGGCGCAGATCGCGGCGCTGGCGCCGCTGCTGGCGGGGGTCGACTTCTGCCAGGTGGTGCACTCGCCGCTGCTGCGGGCGGCGGAGTCCGCGATGATCCTGTGCGGCTTGCTGGGGATCTCCGACCGCTTGATGCGCGTCGACGGTCGGCTGCAGGAGATCCACTTCGGGGACGCAGAGGGCATGACGCGCGAGGAGATCGACGCGGCGTTTCCAGGGTTCTGGGACGACTACGAGGCGGGCCGGACCGACGCGTTCCCAGGCGGAGAGCGGCGGGCTGCGTTCGCCGAACGGGTGGGCGAAGGCGCGCGCGAACTCGCCCGCGCGGACTGGCAGGGAGACCTGCTGCTGGTCGCGCACCGCGGCACCGTCAAGCACGCCATCAGCGCGCTCTTGGGGCTCGAGCAGGCCCCTGCCGTCGGGTTCGGCGTCGAGCTGGCCTCGCTGTCCGTGATGCGGGAAGCGCCCGGCGCGTGGCAGCTGGACCTGCTGGGCATGCGGCCCTGAGCGGCCGGCGGCTCGCGGGCGAGAGGACGGGCCTCGCGCGTTCCATCCGGCGCCGAGATGCGCCATCCTGCTGCGCCCGATCATGATCCACCCGACGCCACGACTCCGATTCGCGCCCTCGCCGACCGGCCCGCTGCACCTCGGGGGCGCGCGCACCGCCCTCTACAACTGGGCGCTCGCCCGCAGCCTGGGCGGTACGTTCGTCCTGCGGATCGAGGACACGGACCGGGCGCGCAGCACCGACGAGTCGCTCCAGATCATCCTCGAAGGGCTCTCTTGGCTCGGCATCGACTGGGACGAGGGCCCGTCTTTCGACGCCGGCGGGCGCGCCTGCGGCGGCGGTGACCACGGCCCGTATTTCCAGATGCAGCGGCTCGACCGCTACGCGGCGGTCGCGGCGCAGCTGCTGGCGAGCGGCCACGCGTACCGCTGCTACTGCAGCCCGGAGCGGATCGAGCAGGTCCGCGCCCAGCAGAAGGCCGACAAGAGCTCCTTCCTCGGCTACGACGGACACTGCCGCGACCTCACCGAGCAGCAGCGAGCGGACTTCGAGGCCGAAGGCGTGCAGCCGAACCTGCGCTTCCGGATGCCCGACGACGAGGTCGTCAAGGTGCACGATCTCATCCGCGGGGACGTGGAGGTCAACACCAAGCAGCTGGACGACTGGGTGATGGTGCGGCCTGGCGGCGTGCCCCTCTACAACTTCGCCTGCGTGGTCGACGACGTCGACATGCGGATCACGCACGTGGTCCGCGGCGAAGAGCACTTCCTCAACGGCGTCAAGCAGCGGCTGCTCTTCGAGGCCTTGGGCCACGAGTGCCCGCAGTACGCGCACATCCCGCTGATCCTGAACCAGCAGGGCGGCAAGCTCAGCAAGCGCGACCCGGGCGTGAAGAGCGCGCTCGAGTACCGCGACCTCGGCTACCCGCCCGACGCGGTGTTCAACTACATCGCGCTGCTCGGGTGGGGGTTCTCGGCGGACCGCGACCTGTTCACGCGCGAGGAGATGGTCGAGGCCTTCCGGATCGGCAGCGTCGGCAAGGCGGGCGCGAAGTTCGACGTCGA
>Ga0181573_10005542_pt1 | contig 10436 bp, 6 predicted proteins | sample 101ome_25_FD_148643 | JGI IMG/M metagenome (GOLD analysis project Ga0181573, IMG submission 148643) | Coastal salt marsh microbial communities from the Groves Creek Marsh, Skidaway Island, Georgia - 101409BT metaG (spades assembly) | ecosystem: Environmental > Aquatic > Marine > Intertidal zone...
AATAAACGCAACCACTGAAAAGACTCTGAGAAGACGAAGCGGCGAAAGCTCGGCGAGTGAAGCGAGTACATTACGAATGAAATTGCAGTTGGGATTGAATACAAATAGTAGCAGTGGTAGGCGTGATAATAGGAAAAGCGAATTTCCGCCTTCACCCGTGCAACAAAAACATCTCAATGCGTCTGTAATGATGGACGGAAGTACGAGAAGTAGTCCGAGTGCCTCGACAGACAGTTTCGTTGATATCAATAGGGTGACGCAAATTAACACCCAACAAGCAACCTCGGAAATCGCCGCTACTCAGGAGCAAAGGATAAACTTCAAAGTGTCTCCAGCGCCTCCCGCTCGAGCATTGGAAACACCGCAAGAATTAACGATGATTGAAAGCGTGTTGGAGATGTGCGCCAAGGCGTACGAAAGTATGGGGAACAAATGGGCTGCTGAACAGAAACTAAGAGAGGCGGAGAAGATAAGAGAAATCATAACGCGATGCGATCCTTCGACAGATACCGTCGCAGCGGTCTCGTCTCCGTTACAAAACTTTTGTCCGATCGAACCTACATCGATGAATTCCACCTTGACCCATCAGACGAAGCTTTTTGAAACGAGGATGAAACAATTGTTTTCCTCTTCGGTATCGTCTACGGGAGCTGCAGCAGCTGCATCTGCTGCAGCCTCAGAGATGCAGAGTTAGAGAGTACATTATAAATATCCTTTGATCGTTGTTTCGTGAAAGTCGGTTGATGGGCTTCTGTATATATAATTTCCCAAGATTCAAAGTCGAAGGACGAAACAACGAAAGCGAGCGATTCTTTTGAAGCTACGTGACATTGTATTTGTACATAGTTTTTAGTAATGTTACGAACAAGCTTTCCGCCATACACCGCATCTTACAACAAAAACTATCACTATCACCCCTAATCGCATACTAATGTATACACTAATTGACTTCTACACTATACATTTTTTCCTCCGAGTAACGCAAGCGATTCCTCTCGAGAAGGCACGTTCTTCCCGGCATTCACGTTGGCAAAATAGTCCTCTTTCAATATCAATTTTTGCTCCGCATCTTCTTTCGCATTCTCTGCGTCTTGGCGCATGAATAAAGACGCCATGAACCACGAGATTTGACCTAAGACACATAAAATGGCGCTCGCTGCTAAAGCGTATCGCAAACCTTTCTCTTCACCGTACTCATCCGAAAGTCGATCGCTCACCGCACCAACCACCGCCGGTCCAACCGAACCCCCAAAGACATTCGTGACGACTTGAAACAACGCCGCCGAAGTTGCTCTCATAGAATCCGGCGACAGAATTTGTACCACAGCACCTGGCGGACCAACCATGACCATAAAAAACGCCACCGCAACCGCTGCCAATACTAACGACACAACCTTGTTGTTCACCAAAAAAGCCGTCACGAGTAACGGCGTGGCGATCACGTTGCAAGCGATCATGAACCACAAGTACCAACGCGCATCGCGGTACTTAACAACTAACCAATCGCAAACAAAACCTCCCATTAGAATACCTAGAGCGCCAAACGCGCCAGAAACGACCGCAATATCCAAACCAGCTTCTTGGTTAGACATCCCGTGTGAGCGAATGAAAAACGTTGGCAAGAACGTCAAAATTGACAAACCGACGGCGACTTGTAACGAACACGCGACTGCGAGATACACGAATGTTTTCCTCCTAAACATCTCTTTAGCACACTGCCAAACGTTTCCCCAAGCATCTGAACACGCTCGACTAAACTCTTTCGCGATAGATATATTGCTCTCCCGATCAAAATCCATCCCGTTCGCTTTCGAATTCGTCCTCAAAACAATCGGCGCATCTCTCAATGTAAAATATACCAACCCAGCTAAGAAAAATCCTGGCATACCAGCTATTACAAACACCCATCTCCATCCAATCCTATCAACTAATATCCCACCTAAAATATTCGCCAACGCGATCCCTACGGCCAATCCCAGCGCCTGTATTGCCATAGCGCTGGCCCTTTCCGACGGCTTGTACATGCACGCGATCAACGACAACGCTGCTGGTGCACACCCAGCTTCCCCGACACCAACACCAACTCTTAAAACCGCCAACCATTCCTTATTTTGTGCGGTGGCCGACAACACCGTCCCGAGCGACCACACCAACAAACAAAATATCAAGATTGACTTCCTCCCTCTCATATCCGCCAGTCGCGCCAAGGGAATCGCCAACACGCAGTTCACGAGCAAGAAAAACGCGCCGTTCACCAACCCGGTGTCCACATCCGTCATATCCAACTCCACTGCTAACGTTGGAAATAGTATGCTCGGGACGTTTCTGTCAAAATTTTGCATCACCGCAATCATAAACAAGAGGAATAGCACGTATTTCCGATACGTTGGCTCACCTTCGTAACACGAAACAAACTGCTCATCTCCCGTATCTAGCTTTGCATCTTCGGATTGCAAGTCCGCGATGTTTAACCGGAAATACGCCTTCTCTTTCTCCTCCTCGTTGTCTTTTCCACCTCTCGCATCGACGATCCCGCCCATGGCGCGAACCTTTTGCGCTTCCTGTGCTTCCTGTGCTCGAGAGAACGAAAGCCTGATTCTCCACCCCGCGGCTGCGCGCTGATGATTCTATTGCCACCCAGAAGAGGGCGCCGCGCGAGAGAAAAAGCGACCCGAAAACAAAACCGCGAGCAGAACGTCTTCTCCCTCGTTCGAGTCTTCTCTTCGTTTCTCTCTCGCGCGCGTGTTCTCTATCTCTCTCTCTCTCTCGTCCGCGTGCGTGTGTTTTACTCGAGTTTGTGGGGAACAAAAGTTGGAATTCGAAAGAACGAATTCATCACTTTTTGACGTCTACCACTCTGTTCAATAATACTATAATAACAACAACGTTTAAAACACGATGACCGTAAACCTGCAATCAATCATCGTCGACGAGGGTTTTCTCCGCTCGGCGTCGATGATTTTAGCCTCGGAAATTGGCGATAAGACGTTTTTTATCGCGGCTATTATGGCGATGAGTCAGAGTCGTTTGACGGTGCGTTTGTTTTTGCCAATTTGAATTGTTGTTGTTGTTGTTGTTGTTGTTGTTGTTGTTGTTGTTTGGGTTTCGCGCGTGTAGATGAAGACGCGCTCTTCAATTCGTTGTCGTGTTATCGCGTTCTGTATATGTGTGCGTGTGCGCGCGTGCGAATGACCGTTCTGTTCTTCTCTCTTTTTTCTTCGTGTTCGCTTTGAACAAACGATATAGGTTTGGTCCGGTTCTGTGTTCGCCTTGGCGCTGATGACGGCGTTGAGCGCCTTGATGGGTGCCATCGCACCCAACTTGCTGAACAAAACGACCACGCACTACGTGGCGACTGGTTTGTTTTTCTTGTTTGGTTTGCGGTCTATATACGACCAAACGATTGGATACGACGCGGACGCGGAGTCTGAGTTAGAGGAGGTGGAGAAGGAGCTGAAACAGTCGTCGTCCTCCGTCGCGCGGCGCACGAGGAGTTCGACGAGAGCCTCGACGTCAAAGTCGACGAAGAAGAAACAAAGCGGCGGCAATGCGGTCAAAAACATCCTCTCCGTATTCTTTTCGCCAATCTTTCTCCAAGCGTTTCTCATGACCTTCCTCGCCGAGTGGGGCGACCGGTCTCAAATCGCCACCATCGCGCTCGCCGCGGATTACGACCCGATCGGCGTCACGCTCGGAGGTATTTGCGGTCACGGACTGTGCACGTCCGCGGCGGTTCTGGGTGGGAAACGAATGGCTGGAGCTATCAGCGAACGAATGGTTGGTTTGTGCGGTGGCGTATTGTTCTTAGCGTTTGGCGTGCACGCGTTGGTAGTCGGCGAATAAGATCGAGAAATAGAGAGAGAGGGGTTTTAACGCGTGAGGGTTGTTATTTATTCATTTTGCTCTGATATACCGCTAAATGGCTCGAGTCCCTCAACACAAAGAAGCGTATTTATTCTTCGTCTGTTGGTTCCGGGCACCTTTTTTCTCGCGCGTGGTAGTTTGACTCTTCTTTTTTCTTATAAAAAACCTTTTTTTTTCACATCACGCGAGATTTTTTTGAATTCGCGAAATCAAAAGTGGATAAAACAGTTGCAGAAGGCACTTCATTCACGACACAACACACAACGACAACAACGACACGCGCGGAAACGAAAGTAAACGGACGAGCATGCGGTAATCGCGACTGAATGAAAGAAATGTACCAAACGTCTTCACCGCATTCGCAGCAGAGACCGTTACCTTCGGTCCTCGAGGAGTACCGCGAAAACGACGACGATCCGCGCGAAAAGTTGCTCCACGCGGAGTCGTCTTTTTCCCGAAGCGACGCGCGAGGCACGGAAGACGAAGAAATAGAGGACGACTTCCACGCGCCGCCCGGTTTATCGCACGGGAGAGATCACGAGGACGAGGACGACGAGGACGATAGTTTCGACGAGGATGACGAAGAAAATCTCGACCGATTCTTCGCGCGCTTGTACCAGCACTTCATGGGGAAAGGATTCCTTGGACAAGTGTTCACTCGAATCGCAAACGCGCTGATACTCTTGTTTACGATTTGGATGTCTGGTTTTTTACTTCTCAGCGTGGATTGGCAGTGTTTGAAAACCACGTGCGCGGAAAATGCGGAGCAGTGCGATATCATGCGAGATTGCGTGGTGATTCGTCACCCTTTGCGGGGATCGACGCGATTCGTCAAGGACGCCGTCGTGTGCTCGTATTTAGCGTTGGCTTCGGCGTATTTGTGTTGGAATATGGCGCGGTTAGTGCACGATGTGCCAGAGTTGAGAGAGATGCGAGAGTTTTGTAGGAAGAAGTTGGGGTTGAGCGATAGGGATTTTTGGACCGTCACGTGGCTGGAAATCGTGGAGAGGTTGGTGCACGTGCAAGAGACCGGGGTGTTGAAGTTGAACGGACGGAGGAGTAGAGGAGCGGTGTTGGATGAGAGAGACATCGTGGCAAGAATCATGCGGAAAGAAAATTATTTGATTGGAATGATCAACAGAGACGTGGTGAACACGAGATTAGAACCGGTTTCTGTGTTGTTTAAGAAAGACGCGTGGATGACGAAATCCGTGCAGAGCAACTTCGACTTGGCAGTGTTCAATTGGATGTTTGACGAAAAGTTTCACGTGAGAAAAGATTTTTACGACGTTGAGGCGCTGAGGAGACGATTTAAGACGCTAGCCGTCGTGAATTTCTTTTTGTGTCCATTCTTAGCGATATTCATGACGTTTTATTTCGTCTTGCACAACGCCGAAAGGTTTTACCATCAGCCGAGCGCGGTTGGAACGAGAGAATGGAGCTCCGTCGCCTTTTGGAGAATGAGAGAGTTTAACGAGTTGCCTCATTTCGCGAGGTGGCGTTTGACTGCGGCGCATAAATACGCGACGAGGTACGTGCAACAGTTTCCTAATCCGATCACAGATATATGCGCCAAGTTTGTCGCGTATATTGTCGGCGCATTTGCCGCGTGCGCTTTACTGCTCGCATTGGTGGATGACAGACTTCTGAACGCATACATCGGTAATAGAGACGTTTTTTGGTTGACCGCTTCGTTAGGCGCAGTCTTGGCCACCTCAAGAGCGTTCATAGTGGAAGAAAATGTCGCGTTTGAACCAAATTTGGCGATGGCAAGAGTTGTCGCGCACACGCACCACTTCCCGAAACACTGGAGAAAGTCAGCGCACAAGTTGGAGGTGAAAAACGAATTCACGAACGATCTCTTTCCTCTAAAAGCGACGACATTTTTCGAGGAGTTGGTCGGTATTTTCCTGTGCCCGTTCGTTTTGTGGTTTCCTTTGAGCGATTCTGCGGGCGAAATCGTCGAGTTTGTGAGGAATTCGACCGCTCGAGTCGCCGGAATAGGCGACGTGTGTTCGTTATCTGTGTTTGATTTCTCAAAACATGGGAATAAGCGGTACGGTGCGAAAACCAACGCGAGGAAGCACATGCGTTCGCGACAAGGCAAAATGGAAAAATCCTTTCTGAGTTTTACGGAAGCCTATCCAGACTGGAACCCAGGAGAACGTGGACTTGAAGTTTTAGATAATTTACGACGATTTGCAACGAAACACGAAAGTGTTGTCATGTCCAAGTCTTTGCATTTTGGCGCCAGCGCTCTCCCGCCGAGGTCGATGTCGCCAACGATAGGAGGTGGTGTGACGACGCCTCCGGGAAGTTTTCATCAACATCAGCACCACGCGAGTAGTATCATGCGAGGTAGCTCGATATTTCGAGATCGCAACAACGATGAGTCGAAGAATAGAAAACGCGGCGGGAAATCGTTCGGCATTGGTGTCGACGGTATCTCGAGTCCATCTAGTAGCAGGTTTGGTGGGAAATCTTCTCTTCGGGGAGGAGGAGGACGAGGAGGAGGAGATCAGCAGCAGCAACAAGCCGCTTCCTCTTCGATGGCCACGGGCGACGAGGAGCTCCCACTTCTCGACGCCTGGCTTGCAAACACAGCTTCGAGTCATCAAGTCATGCAGTGCTTTTACGAGAGAGCGTTGGAAAGGGAGGAAGACGATAGCGCAAACAGTGGCAGCGATTACGACAACGACAACGACGATAACTTCATAGACGACATTGCTAACGTATTGTCAAGCCAAACGATAACGACGACGACTAACGTCGATTTGATTTAGAAAATATTGAAATGCTGCGAGAGCAAATCTGATTGTTGTGCGTTGTGTAAAAATAAAGAATGAGTGTGTACTTTTACTTGTACAAGTTACAACTATTTCTTCGTTCGCTTTGACGCAGTTTTCTTTGTTCCAGCGGCTGCTTCTTCCGCTTCCGCTTCTCGCTTCTTTCCTCTCGCTTCTGCGCGGTTCCTTCGAGCCGTTCTAGGCGTCGGTTTTGCGTCTTCTTTCTCCTCTTCGGCGTCAATCTTTTCCACTTTCTTCTTCGCCGGCGTCTTCTTCGGCGCTTTCGTTTCTGCCGTCTTTTTCGTCGTCGCTTTTTTAACTACTGGTGTTGCTACCGTTTTCTTCTTCGTCTCTTTCGTCTCTTTCGTCGTTGTCGATTTACTGGTGGTCTTTTTCTTCGTTTCTGTCGTCTTTTTAACGCTCAAATCTTTCATCTTTTCCGCGAGTTTCTTCTCGTATCCGCCTTCGAAGTCGTAATCGATACCACTCTCTTTAATCTTTTTCATCCTCTCCTTCTCCTTCTTTGCCAACTTCTTCAACCGATTCCTCTCCCCTTTCTCGTCTCTCTTTTTGTTGTGCTGCTCGGCCGCCCGTTTATTCCACGGCACAATCTTAAACCCGCTCCTCTCGGCTACTTTCTCTCCTAAACCTCCCTTCACGCCTTTAAACGTCTCCGGATGCACGTCCTCCGGTCGCATCAACTTCACTTTCAACACGTGATTACCGAGCAAGTAATTATCCATGCTCTCCGCCACGATAGACGCCACTTCCGCGTGCTTAAACTCCACGAACGCGTAGTGCTTCGATTTCCCGGTTTTCTTATTCCTCGAAACTTTCACTCGCAACACGTCCCCGAACTGTCCAAAGTACGACCGCATTTGCTCCTCGTAAAAACCGTGCGGCAACGAGCCGACGTATATCACTCGCGGCTTCGAGCTCTTTTTCTTCTTCTTCGTCGTCGTCGCGCTCGGTAAAGCGACGAAATCTCCGGTGGGTTTCATCTTCGTCGTCGTCGTTTTCTTCGCGGCAACCGCGAGCGTTTTATCCGCGTATTTCCTGTCGTCGTCGTCGTAAAAATCTCCGCCTTTTTTCCCACCGTCGGCGGCGGCGGTTTGGTGCGTTCGTCGGTTTTTCTTCATCTCTCTCTTTTGCTTCCCGGAAGGTTTCGAGGACGTTTTGTGCTTCGAAGGCATGGTTTGCGTTACTTTTAAAAATGCTCTCGCTTCTCTCTTTTTCTTCGTTTGCGACGGAAGGGATTCTCTCGTCGTGCTCTTTCGTTTTCGCGCGGCGCTTTTATAATGAATTGAACCGAATTTTTGACGCTCGATGTGAAGCTTTTTGTCTCGTGTGATGAAAAAAATGTGTGATGGTACCTCTTTAATAATAAATATACGCTCTTACAACGACGCAAACGCGGACGAAACCGCGCGTCTGACGAACGCGACTTTCTCCTTTGCACTTTCCGCGAACGGCGGTTTGTGGTATTGGTTTTCCGCGTCCCCTAACGACCAGACCAAGAGCAAAAACAGGAGGATAAAAACACCAGAGGAATAAAAAGCGCGCGCGAGCTTCGCGGCGAAGCCTCCTTTTCCAGCCAAGAGTTTCTCTTTTTCTCTTTCAAACTGTTTGGATTTTTGCTCGAGTCGAGCGATGGCGGCGAGTTCGCGTTGGCGAGCGAGGGAGAGCGAGCGTTCGAGCGCGCTCTGCGAAATTTCCATCAGCTTTGTCGCGGTCGTCGTCGGATCGTCTTCTCTCGTCGTCGTCGTCGACGACGCTCTTTCTCTTTTGCACTGTCTTTGTTCGATTTCGGATCGGAAGCTCGCTTTTTGAACTTCGAGGTTCTTCTCGTACTTTGCGCGTAGTCGCGCGAGTTCTACGCTATCGATCGGGTTGCTTCTACTAATGCTGCTACTAATATCATCATCGTGGTCATTATTATCTTTGCCTTTGTTTTTCTTTTTCTCAATCGCGAGCTGATCGAGTTCGTTCATGGCGATGGAATACCGAGCGTGCGTTAGAGGCGCAAAGTCGACGATTCCAGCGGTCACGTACCAAGGCGGTTGGTACGATATCTCTTTACCTGCGTATAAGATCGTCTTATCGTACGGCTCCATCACGAATACGCGTCTGTATACGTTACGGATGATAGATACGACCAGTCCCACGAATTTTACGCCGAAGAAAGCGCACGCAAACACGAAAAGCGCAATCAAAACAGCGCGCACCTTCGCGTCGCGCTCGCGCTTTCGTTTCAGTCGGATCGTCTTCAGATGCTTCTCGCGTCTGTATATGCGCTGCAAAGCGACAACGCATCGGATTTGGTGTAACTCTCTTTCTAATTTAATAATTTCTTGTGGATTTTTGTCCTCCGTGAGATGTCGTTTTTGCAATAAAGCCGTGAGTATCGAACGCGTGATGAACGACGATTTGTCGTTTTCGTTGTCGTCGTTCTTCTCGTCTTCATTATACGAATTTCCCGTCTCTGTATTCGCGGTTTTGTTATCATCGTCCGCGTGCGCGTCGTCGCTCAACACGTCCGAAAAAGTCGAGGCTTCGCTGGCTTCTTCTTCCTTGCGATGATGAAGCTCTTTCTTTTTTTCTAATGATTTTCTAACGTTATTGTTATTATTATTATTATTATCGGCGACTGTTGCCGCGGTGGTGGAGGTGGTAGTGGCGGCCGAACCATTCCGATCGCTCGCGCTGTTCTTTTTCGGTGGACTGCTTCCGTTTTTATCTCTTAAATCGCTCGAACTTCCATTCCCTGGTCCTAAAAGCTTCTCCGCCAACGCGCTGCTCACGAACGAGTTATTCTCGATGAACTGTTCCCTCTCCCGTAACTTACCGTACGCACTCGCGAACGCCTCGTCCGCTTCCGCTCTCAGCTGTCTCTCCTTCTCTACTTTTCGCTCTAACTTATTCACTCTCCCGACGATTTCATCCGTCAACCGATCTTCCTCCATCGCTTTCGTCCTCTCCTTCTCCGCTTCTTTCAACCGAATCTCGCTTCTCACCAACTTCGCCGTGTAATAACAAAACCGCTTCATCTCTTCTTTTTCCTTTTTTCGCAAACTATCCAGCTCCATCTCCGTTCGCGTTTTCATCACCTCCGGCATGTGCACTTTCAACCCCATCTTGTTCAAATCTTTCGAAAATTTCAGCGCGTTTTCCTCCAAAAGTTTCATCTGCGCGTCGTGCGTTTTCTGCACGTAATCCGACCAGTTTTGTTTCATCTCTTGGAAAGAATTCATCTGAGGAAACGAGATTTTGTTTAAAGAGTTTTGCGCGTCGAAGAGCAACGATTTGAACGATTTATTGGTGTTGTTGTTGTTGTTGTCATCGCTCGAAGTCGCCGTTTTCTCTCCATCGACTTTATCCTTTCGCGCGACTGCCGCTGGTGCCGCTGTCGCCGCTGTCGTCGTCGCACGCCGCGCGTTCCCACCATTCGACGACGAGGAGGATTCGTCAACAACCGCGTCAAAGTCGTCTTTCCTCTTCGAGGAAGAAGAAGAAGAGAAAAAAGAAGAAGAGGTAGTGGTGTTCTTCTTCTCGGACGCTTTCGCCGCGTTCCGACCGAACATTTTTCTTTCTTTTCTGCGTGCGCGTAATTCCTCTCTTCTCTCTCTCTCGCGCGCGCGCCCCGCCCGTCCTCGCGCGCGCGTTTGTTCTGAGCATTTACTTCAAGAAGAAAAGAGTCCGAAAAAAAAAATATTTAGGGTGTCCAACCCTAATCGTGATTTCAAAAAAAAAAGGTGCCTTTTCGGTGTGTGTGTCTTTTGGCGGTTG
>Ga0181573_10005546_pt1 | contig 10433 bp, 11 predicted proteins | sample 101ome_25_FD_148643 | JGI IMG/M metagenome (GOLD analysis project Ga0181573, IMG submission 148643) | Coastal salt marsh microbial communities from the Groves Creek Marsh, Skidaway Island, Georgia - 101409BT metaG (spades assembly) | ecosystem: Environmental > Aquatic > Marine > Intertidal zone...
TGTGAAATCGCAGGCCGCCAATAGCAGCGCTGCGCCGGCCAGTGCCGACCAGGTGCGTTTAGTTGTCATCCGCTCCCTTGTCCCTCAAGTGCCCCAGCGCGATCCCCAGAAAATGCCGCGGCTGCGGCGAACGCGCAAAAATTGCTGATTAGCCAAATGGTTGCGCCGGATGTTACCGATTGCCCTGACTCCGGGCAAGCGGCTTTTGGACCGGATTTTCGCGGCATTTCGAGATGCCGCAATGTGGTGTCCGCATACTTGCATTCGGTGAGGCATTTGATTAGCTTCCGCGCGCCTTGGCCAAGCGCCCGTAGCTCAACTGGATAGAGCGTCTGACTACGGATCAGGAGGTTGGGAGTTCGAATCTTCCCGGGCGCGCCAGGCTTTCCCACATACCAGCATATGTCACTGCGAATTCGGGGCCTTTCGGCACCGTCGGCATTCGCGTCCCGGTATCACGCGAGTCGCACGTCCAGCGTGATCGCATGATGGTCGGACAGGGCTTCGCTGTTCGTGTGCACAGCCGGAACAGTCGCCGGATTATCGCAGACCAGCCCGCGAGCGAAGAACCAGTCCAATCTGAAGCTCGGGTCGCCATGTTCTGCGCGGCGTTCGGTCGGTGTATCGGAGTTGCACATCCGCCAGTCATAGCCCGCCACCTCGGCCAGCGCGAACAGCGGCTCGCGCGGCGCCGGCCTGGTCAGGAGCGTGGGGTCGGCCGCACGCAATCTCATCCGCGCAGACGGGTCACGCATGTCGTCCTTGGCGGCGGTGCGGGTGTTGAAATCGCCTCCGATCAGGACCGGCGCGCCGTCGGCATAGTCTTCCACCGCGTCCAGAAGCATGCGCATCTGGTTGGCCCGAACGTCGGGCCCCGCATGACTCTCCAGATGGGTGGCCACAAGCACGATCGGCGCGTCATCGAGTATGACCCTTGTCGCCAATGCGATGCGGTTGCCGATACGGCGTGTGCGGCCGGTCTCCCAGCGATGCGCGTCGCCGAGACGCACCAGCATCGGCTCCGACATCGCCAGCCGCGAGATGAGGGCGTTGCCGTGGAAACCGGGATCGCCCGCTGCGCGGCTGGCGCGCGAGAAGGGCATGACGATCATCATGGGCGCGCCCAACGTCGTGCGCGGTGGATCCCACTCGGGCAACGTCTCGGCCATCGACCTGGCCGAAGACGGTTTGCTCGACGGTCTCTCCTCGGATTATGTGCCGTCCAGCCTGCTCCAGGCGGTGTTCCAGCTGGACAGCGAGATCGGCGTGACATTGCCCGACGCGGTCGCCATGGTGTCGGCCAATGTGGCCGACGTGGTGGGACTTGATGATCGCGGAGAAATCGCCACCGGAAAGTGCGCCGATCTGGTGCGGGTGTACGTTGCCCAGCACGTGCCAGTGGTGCGAGAGGTCTGGCGCGAAGGGCAGCGTGTCGCCTGAGCGCTTCTTCGGGCCGCGCTCATGACCGAGCGATATGCAATCTATTTCGCGCCCGCGCGCGGCAGCGCGCTTTGGCGGTTCGGCACGGGCTGGCTCGGCCGCGATCCGGAGGCGGGCGTGCAGGTGCCCGCGCGTTATGGTTTGCCGGAGAAGCTGCACCGGGACGTCACCGCCGCGCCCGCGCGATACGGGTTCCACGCCACCCTGAAGCCGCCCTTCCGGCTGGCTGATGGTGTCGGTGCCGACGATCTGCGCGCCGCGCTCACTGCGTTTGCGCGCGGCCGCTCGACGTTCGTGGTGCCGCGACTCTCGCTCGTGGTACTCGACGGATTCCTCGCTCTCGTCCCGGCTGACCCATGCGCGCTGCTTGCTGATCTGGCACGGGAATGTGTGACGGAGTTCGACAGTTTCCGCGCGCAACTCACTGACGAAGAGACGGCCCGTCGCCGGCCTGAACACCTCACGCCCGCGCAACGGGAGAACCTTGCCCGCTGGGGCTATCCCTATGTCCTCGACGAATTCCGGTTTCACATGACGCTCACCGGACGGCTGGAGGCCGACACGCTGGAGCGGGTGCGGTCGGTGCTCGAGGCCGCGACTGCCGGAATCGCGAATGCGCCGATGCCGGCCGGCGGGATCGCGCTTTATTGCGAACCCGCGCCGGGCGCAGCGTTCGATCTGATTGAGCGATTCGAATTTGCGGCGGACGGCTGAACCCGGATCCGGGGTGCTACACTGCGCGGCAGCGAGCTGCACCTTGGATTACGGTCTAGATGGATCCCCTCAGCGAAGACATTCTCGAATTCTGGTTCGGTGATACGGACACGGCCCGCGACATGGAACGGCGTGACGTGTGGTTTCGGTCAACGCCCGAGTTCGATGGTGACATCGACCGGCGCTACCGCGCCATCCAGGAGCGTGCTGGCGGCGGCGCGTTCGACCATTTCATCGGAGACCCGGGCGACTGCCTCGCGCTGGTCCTGATGCTCGACCAGTTCCCGCGCAACCTCTTCCGCGGCAGCCCGCGCGCATTCGCGACGGACGCGAAGGCGCGGGAGGTCGCGCGGATGGCCCTCGACCATGGCCACGACCGGGGCATGGGCCGCTGGCATCGCCTCTTCTTCTATCTGCCCTTCGAGCACAGCGAGCATCTGGCGGACCAGGATCGTGCCTGCGCGCTCTACGAGGATGTGGGTGACGAACGCGCGCTCGCGGCCGCGTACGGCCATCGCGACGCGATCCGCCGCTTCGGGCGCTTCCCCCACCGCAATGCGGCGCTCGGGCGGGTCAACACGCCCGAGGAAGAAGTCTATCTGGAAGACCCGCCCCTGTGGGGTAAGACCGCCGCCGAGGTGGCCGAGATCGAGCGCCGGAAGGCGGAGGCCGAATAGGAGCCCCGCTACGCGGCCGCCAGGCGCCAGCCGAGCGCCGGGGCCACATGGGTCAGGATCGATTCAATCACATGGGCGTTGTAGTCGACGCCGAGCTGGTTCGGCACGGTGAGGAGCAGCGTGTCGGCCTCGGCGATCGCCTCGTCCTTGGCCAGTTGCTCGATCAGCACGTCCGGCTCGGCGGCGTAGCTCCGCCCGAAGATCGAGCGGGTGTTCGCGTCGAGATAGCCGATATGGTCCTCGGTCTCGCCGGCGCGCCCGAAGTAGGCGCGGTCCATGTCGTTCACCAGCGCGAAGATCGAGCGGCTGACGGACGCGCGCGGCGTGCGGGCATGGCCTGCCTCCTTCCAGGCCGCGCGGAAGGCGCGGATCTGGGCGGCCTGCTGGACGTGCAGCGGCTCGCCGGTCTCGTCGGTCTTGAGGGTCGAGCTCTGGAGGTTCATGCCCATCTTCGCGGCCCATTCCGCCGTCGCGTTCGACGCCGCGCCCCACCAGATGCGGTCGCGCAGCCCCTCGGAATGGGGCTCGAGGCGCAGTGCGCCGGGCGGGTTGGGAAACATCGGCTGCGGGTTGGGCTGGGCGAAGCCCTCGCCCTTGAGAACCTCAAGGAAGGCCGCGGTGTGCCGCCGCGCCATGTCGGCGTGGGTCTCGTCCTCGGCCGGCTGGTAGCCGAAGTAGCGCCAGCCGTCGATGACCTGCTCACCCGAGCCGCGGCTGATGCCGAGCTGCAGCCGGCCGCCGGAGATCAGGTCGGCCGCCCCGGCGTCCTCCACCATGTAGAGCGGGTTTTCGTAGCGCATGTCGATGACGCCCGTGCCGATCTCGATGTGCCGGGTCTTCGCGCCGACCGCCGCCAGGAGCGGGAAGGGCGAGGCGAGCTGGCGCGCAAAGTGATGGACGCGGAAATAGGCGCCGTCGGCGCCGAGTTCCTCGGCGGCGACCGCAAGGTCGATCGCCTGGAGAAGGGCGTCGGACGCGGTGCGGGTCTGCGAGCCCTGGCCGGGCGACCAGTGTCCGAAGGAAAGAAATCCGATTTTCTTCATGGTTCAGTCCGTTTCGCGCGTGCCGTGCGCCTCGATCTGGTATCGCGGCGGCCGTTCGGCAAGCCGATCAGGGTTCGTCCCAGGCCGGTCGACGCACCTCCGGATCGATGACCCGCAGATGCCGTTCCTTCAGCCGTCCGATGCGGTCCATCTCCGCATCGCTCAGGATGAAGTCGAAGAGCGCGATGTTCTCCTCGATCTCGGAGATCTCGAGGGCACGGGGGACGACACCGATTCCGGGCTGCTGCACGGTCCAGCGTAACGCGACCTGCGCCGCCGACTTTCCGTGCGCGGCGGCGATCTCGAGGATCACGGGATCGTCCAGCATCGCGCCGCGCGCAAGCGGCGCGTGGCAGGTGACGAGGAGATCGTGCTTCCGGCAGGCCGCGAGCAGCCGGTCCTGGTTGATGTAGCTGTGATACTCGATCTGGTTGGTCACCAGCGGTTCCGGACATTTGGCGACCGCTTCGTCGAGCAGTGCGATCGTGAAGTTGGAGACGCCGATGTGGCGCGCCAGCCCGTCGCGCTTCGCCCGTGCCAGCGCGCCGAGCGTCTCTTCGAGCGGCACGGCGGGCTGCGGCCAGTGGATCAGCAGCAGGTCCACATGATCGAGGCCGAGGGTCTCGAGGCTGGTGTCAACCGAGCGGGCGAAGTCGTCGGCCTTGGCGTTCTCCTCGGTCACCTTCGTCGTGACCCAGATCTCCTCGCGCGGCACGCCCGATGCCCGTATCGCCTCGCCGACCCATTGCTCGGTGCCGTACTTGCGCGCGGTGTCGATATGGCGATAGCCGCAAGCCAGTGCGTGGCCGATGAGCTCGACGGCACGGTCCGGGTCGGGAAACAGCATGGTGCCGTAGCCGACCGCGGGGATCGCGGCGCCATGGGCTTCGATGGTAGGAACGGCGGTCATGGCGGGGTCGCCTTTCTGCGGGATTTGCGCGGGCGGGCAGCATAAGGCGGCGAGGCCGGGTTCGTAAGGTCGCGCACGGACGAAATTTATGTCGGGGCGAATCGGGTGCCGGTTCCAGTTTCCCCGGGTGCGACAGGGGCACGGCAGGGGACGCGGGATGGCGTACACACCGATCCATTTCACCGAGGACGACCGTATCTTTCAGGCGCAGATTCGGCGTTTCGCCGAACGCGAGGTCGCGCCCATTGCCGACGCGATCGACCATGAAGACCGCTTTCCCGAAGAGGTCATTGCGAAGTTCGGGGACATGGGCCTGATACAGTGGAGCGTGCCCGAGGTCTACGGCGGCCCTGAGGGGTCCCTCACCAAGCTCTGCATCGCGCGCGAGGAGCTGGCGCGATACTCCCTCTCGCTGTCGGTCATGGCCGGCGAGAACGGAAACGGTATGGCGCTGCCGCTGTTGTTCGCCGGCACCGAAACGCAGAAGAAGAAGTATTTTCCGATGCTCGCTGCAGGGAAGACGCTGGTCGCCTTCGCCCTTTCGGAGCCGGAGGCCGGCTCCGATGCCGCGTCCTTGCGGACGCGCGCGGTGCGCGACGGCGACGACTGGCTGATCAGCGGCAACAAGATCTTCGTCACCTGCGGGCCCGTCGCGGACTATGTCCTGGTGTTTGCGCGAACGAATGACGCACCGCGGGCGAAAGGGGTCTCGGCCTTCATTGTCGATACGTCCTTGCCGGGGGTCACGCGGGGGCCGAAGAACCGGAAGATGGGCTACAACGGCGCGACCCCGAACTGCGACTTTTTCTTCGACAACGTGCGGGTGCCCGACGACGCGATGATCGGCGGCGATGGCGAGGGGTTCGCCATCGCGATGAAGTGCATGGAGTTCAATCGGCCTGCGATGTCGGCCTCGGCCGTGGGCATTGCCCAGGGCGCGCTGGACCGGGCCGTCGCGTTTGCCAAGGACCGTGAGCAGTTCGGCAAGCCGATCGCGGAGTTCCAGGGACTTCAGTTCATGATGGCCGACATGGCGATGCAGATCGAGGCGGCCCGGGCTCTGCTCTACGAGGTCACGGCACGCTACGATGCCGGCCAGATGGACGGCTATGGCGGCCTGTCGGCCATGGTGAAGACCCTGTGCAGCGATGCCGCGATGAAGGTAACAACCGACGCCGTACAGATTCTGGGCGGGTACGGCTACATGCAGGAGTTCTCGGTCGAGCGCATGATGCGCGACGCGAAGGTCACGCAGATCTTCGAGGGCACGAACCAGATCCAGCGCATGTTGGTTGCGCGCGATCTGCTGGCCTAGCGGCGGAGGCCGGGTCTCGATGACGGGTCTTCTCGACGGCGTCCGGGTGCTGGATTTCACGACCATGATGGCCGGGCCCTATTGCACGCGCCAGCTGGCCGACCTGGGGGCGGAGATCATCAAGATCGAGCCGCCGGCCGGGGAACAAAACCGGCGCGCCGTTCCCATTCGTGACGGCGAAAGCATGGTCTATGGCCACCTCAATTGCGGCAAGCACAGCCTCGCCATCGACCTGAAGACGGACGAGGGCCGGGCCATCGTGCGCGATCTCGCGCAGCATTGTGACGTCGTGGTGGAGAATGCCCGGCCCGGCGTGATGGCGCGCCTGGGACTCGATCATGCGGAGATCCGGTCGGTCCGGCCCGATGTCATTTACTGCTCCATATCCGGGTTCGGGCAGACCGGGCCCGCCTCCCAGAATCCGGCCTACGCGCCCGTCGTGCAGGCCGCGTCGGGATACGAGATGACGATGCTGGAGCAGCAGCCGGAAATGTCCCGCCCGGGCTTCGTCGGCGTTTTCCTGGCCGACGTGATGGCGGCGGTTCAGGCGTTCGGCGCGATCAGCGCGGCCCTGTTTGCCCGCGAGCGAACGGGCGAGGGGCGGTATATCGACGTGTCGCTCATGGAAAGCGTGATCTGGCTGCTGGTCTACGAGATTCAGCTCGCCCAGAATCCCCTCGACACGCCGCGGGGCTACTACCGTCCGGTGCGCGCGCGCGACGGGTTCGTCATGGTCGCGCCCGGCGGCCAGCTCACATTCGAGAACATGGCGCGCGCGACGGGTCATCCCGAGTGGATCGACGACCCGCGTTTCCGGACCCATCCGGACCGCAACCGGAACTATGCGGAGCTGATGGCGCTGGTCGAAAGCTGGACCGCCGAGCGGTCGGCCGAGGAATGCGAACGCCTGCTCATGGCCGGCAAGGTACCGTGCGCGCGATATCGCGCGGTGGAGGAGTTGTTCGACGATCCGCAACTCGCCCATCGAAACGCGTTCACGACGGTGTCCGACCCAGCGGGGGGGTTCCGGGTGCCCAACATGCCGTTCACGATGCCGGACACGCCGGCGGGCGCCCGTGACTGGGTGGCGCCGTTCGGCGGGTCGGCGGCAAAGGTCCTGGGAGGGCTCCTGGACATGGCGCCGGACACGGTCGAGGGTCTTTTCGCCCGGAACATACTCTTCCGGGCCGAGGACTAGCGCCGACGCGGCCTGACAGAGCATCCGATTGTCGGCTTCCGACGAAGCGTTTATCGTTTCGTCAACACAACGCTTCGGAATCTCCGCGATGGATCGTGTGATCAGCGAATTGGAAGCCGCCTGGCAGAGCGCGCTGGTGCATCTCGGCTCGCCGGAATTCTATGCCCAGATCGGCTTCGTCGTGGTGGGCCTCCTGGCGGCCTGGATCCTGACGCTGGGTGTCAAGGCGCGAGTCCGCATCTTTCGCGAGGAACCTGTTTCGGGGCCGCTGCTCGATCTGCGCACCGCGCTGCACAATGCCGGCGACCTGGTGCTTCCGGTGCTCACGGCGCTGTTGCTGGGCTTCGCGACGCCCGTCGCCGCGTCGATCATCGGCGAGGCATGGCTGGTGCGCGCCGCGCAGGGCATAGCCTTCATCCTGCTCGCGTTCAGCCTCGCCAACCATTTCATCAACAGCACAACGATCATCTTCATCCTGCGCTGGATCGGCGTGCCGATCGCGCTCCTGTTCATCGTCGGCCTGTTGGACGATGTGACCGCGCATCTGAATGCCGTTTCGTTCGAAGTCGGCAATATCAAGATCACGTTGCTGGCGGTCCTGCGCACCTTCCTGTTCGGCATTCTCCTGTTCTGGTTCGGCCGCGTCTCGAACTCCACGGGGCAACGGGTTATCCGCAACAGAACAGGGCTCGATGTCAGCACCCGCGAGGTGATCGCCAAGCTCTTCGAGATCGGCATCTACGTGCTGATGCTGCTGCTGCTCTTGAACATCGTCGGGATCGACCTGACGGCGTTGGCGGTGTTCGGCGGTGCGCTTGGTGTCGGTCTCGGTTTCGGGTTGCAGCAGATCGCGTCGAACTTCGTCTCGGGCATCATCATCCTGCTCGACCGCTCGATCACCATCGGCGACTATATCGAACTCGAGGACGGCCGCGCCGGGACGCTGCGCGAGCTCAAGATGCGCTCCGCGACGCTCGAGACCTATGACGGCAAGGACATCATGGTGCCGAACGAGCAGTTCATCACCACGACCTTCGTCAACTGGACGCACAACAACCGGAAGCAGCGCTATTCGCTGCACTTCCAGGTCGCCTACGACACCGATCTCGAGCCCATGTTCGAGATCGTGCGCGACACCGTAAACAGCCATCCGAAGGTCATCAGCGGCGACCATCTGCCGCTCAGCGAACGGGCCGACGCCGAGATCGAGAGCTTCGGCGATTCGGGCATCAACATCCTGGTCGAGTTCTGGATGGAGGGGATCGACGACGGTGACAACCGGGTGGGCGCCGACCTGCTGATGATGATCTGGACGGCGCTACGGGCGAACGACATCCACATTCCGTTCCCGCAGCGCGAAGTGCGGGTTCTGGGCCCGGTCAAGACCGAGTAGTCGCCCGGTTTTCCGCCTTTGCACTTCATTCGTGGAATTTCTCCGCAAGAGCGGTGTTTGCCCTTGTGAGACGCACGAACGCGGCCGAACCAGAGGTGGGAAATCATGACCGATATTGCATCACCGGACACCGGCACTTCTGCGCCGGCCGCGCGGGAACTCGTTTATCGGCACAGGCTGGTGACCCGGATCACCCACTGGGTCAACGCGCTGTGCTTCACGCTCCTCCTGATGAGTGGGCTGCAGATCCTGAACGCCCATCCGTCCCTCTACTGGGGCGAGTTCGGCGCCGACGACGACAGGGCGTTCATCGAATTCTTCGCCGCGCGCCCGGACGGGCGCGACGGTGAGATCAAGGGCTTCACGCGGGTGGGCCCGATGACCTTCGAGACGACCGGCCTGTTCGGCGTCTCCAGGGACAGTGACGGAGATGTCCGGGTGATCGCGATGCCCGGTTGGTCGACGATACCTTCGAACCGCGATCTCGCGACCGGTCGCCGCTGGCACTTCTTCTTCGCCTGGCTTTTCGTGGCCAACGGGCTGGTCTTCGTGGCGGCAAGCCTCCTGAACGGACACCTCCGGCGGGACCTACTGCCTGAACGCCGGGAACTCGGCCCGCGCCACGTTCTGCACGACATCTGGAATCATGTTCGGTTGCGGTTGCCGAAGGGCGAAGCCGCAAAGCGTTACAATGTGCTGCAGAAGGTCGCCTATCTGGGCGTCGGCCTGCTGCTGATCGTGATGGTCCTGACGGGCCTGACCATGTCGCCGGGGATGAACGCCAGCATGCCCTGGATGCTCGACCTGTTCGGTGGCCGCCAGTCGGCGCGCACCATCCATTTTCTTGCTGCGACCGGGACCGTCGCCTTCGTCGTCATCCACCTGGCGATGGTTCTGCTCGCCGGTCCCGTCAACGAAATCCGCTCCATGATCACGGGCCGCTTCGTCGTGCCCCCGGAGGACAAGCCATGACCCAGAAGCTTCTCACCCGCCGCAACTTCCTGCATGTCGGGACGACCGCCGCGATCGCGGGCATCGGTTATGCCGGCTACCGCGCCATGAGCGCCCCGGGCTTCCTGGGCGTGCTGGAGTCGGCCGAGTATGCGACCCTGAACGCCCAGCGCGCGCTCCTCGTCGGCCAGCCGCTCGCGCGCGAGTTCAGCCCGTCGGACATGTCGCCGGTGTTCAAGGCCAACGGCACGACCCATCCGGGTGGGGTGGCCTACCAGGAGATGCTGGCCGCGAATTTCAGCAACTGGCGCCTGCGCGTGGACGGGCTGGTCGCCAACCCGATGACGCTCTCGCTTGCCGACCTGAAGCGCATGCCTCAGCGCACCCAGATCACCCGGCACGATTGCGTCGAGGGCTGGAGCGCCATCGGCAAGTGGACCGGGGTGCCCCTCGGGCACATCCTCGAGCAGGCTGGCCTCGCCGCCCACGCGCGCTACGTGGTGTTCCACTGCGCCGATGACGTGTACGGCGACAGCGGCCGCTACTATGAGAGCGTCGATCTGTTCGATGCGTTTCACCCGCAGACGATTCTCGCCCACGCGATGAATGACGCCGCGCTGCCGGTGGCCCATGGCGCGCCGCTGCGCCTGCGCGTCGAGCGCCAGCTCGGCTACAAACACGCCAAATATGTGATGCGGATCGAGGTCGTGGACAGTTTCCGCAGCATCGGCCAGGGCCGCGGCGGCTTCTGGGAAGACCGCGGCTACGAGTGGTATGCCGGGATCTAGCCGG
>Ga0181573_10005547_pt1 | contig 10432 bp, 9 predicted proteins | sample 101ome_25_FD_148643 | JGI IMG/M metagenome (GOLD analysis project Ga0181573, IMG submission 148643) | Coastal salt marsh microbial communities from the Groves Creek Marsh, Skidaway Island, Georgia - 101409BT metaG (spades assembly) | ecosystem: Environmental > Aquatic > Marine > Intertidal zone...
CCAAATCTCCCTCCACTAAAAACCTCCTCCGCAAATGCGGTATGCCGCCACCACTCCCGCTCTTCGCACCTCCAACGCGCATCCTCTGGTCGTCTTCGTCTGGCACCCCGCAGACGTTGTATCCGTCTACGAAACACTTCGTCTTCTTCGACGAAGAGGCATCGAAAAACGCGCCTAAACTCGCATCGTTCGCGTCCAGCGCCATCTTCCGCGCGTACACCTCTCGTTCCTTCTTGCGCTTCTCCGCGGCTAAAACGCGTCTTCTTTTCAGTTCCGCCTGGTACGCGTCGTTCGCTGGATTCCCACTCGTTTTTTTTACCGTCGTTTGTGTCGTCGATGTCGTCGATTTGTTCGCCTTTGCCGCGCCGTTTAGCGACGTCAGCTGCGACGACGCCTCGTTGCTCGCTTTCCTCCATCTGTCGACCAACTTAATCTGCGTGTGGACGCTCATGCCGTTTTTCTTCCCCGTAATTCTCGCCGGTTGTTGTTGCTGCTGTTCTTCTCCGTTTCCTTCTCCGCCGTTGCTTTTCTTGCTCTTATTCTTCTTCGACGCCGCGCACGACACGTTCCCGCGAGCGCATTCTCTTCTCCGAAACAATGATTTTTTCTCTTCTTCTCCCGAGAAGGAAGAAGAGCAAAAGGACGTTTCTCTGCAAACGACGTTTCTCTCCGAACGACGACGAAAACTTTGACGACGACGACTCCAACGAGAAGAAGAAGAAGAAGAAGAAGAAGAAGGAGGAAAGAGGAGGAGGAGGAGGTGACGCGTTGACGAACACGTCGCCATTTTATAGTTTTTTGAAGAAAATGAAAGAGATACACGTGTTGTGTGTGAAATTTTTTAGAAAAAACAACTTCACGCGCAGCGCTTTGGCAAGAAGGACAATCTATCTATCTTTGCGCTCGCTGCTTTGCTGTTGCTCTCTTGCGTTCCTATAGTCAACGAATCTAGCGTACTGCTCATCCGTTGGTTCCGGGCACCCTTTTTCCCGCAAGTAGTATAAGCACTCGGTTTGCTTAAAATATCGCGCGTGAGCGATGTATTGCCAGTCGTCAAGAGGTGCTTTCGCCTCTTCGACTAAGTATTTGACGCAATCAAGTTGACTTGCGAATACAGATTGTAACACGCATCCTGTCTTTGCATCATCAGATATCTTTCTTTTTTCGACGAAATATTTCAAGATGTCTGGGTGACCATATTGTGCCGCCCATAGTGCAGCTTCCTTTTCCGTTTCTCGCGAAGGTTTCACCTTTTCGAAAAGAAAGCGAAGACAGTCGAGGTGTCCTTTTTGAGTAGCGACAGGACATGCCGTCGTTTCATCATACGGACAACCGTTAGCAAAGCAGTACTTCAACATCTCGAGATTACCTATGAGTGCTGCCATGCTAATCGTACATTCATCCCACTCGCACTTTTTCACTTCTCTGACCCACTTGAGCAACTCGAGTTTATTCGTTAAAGCAACTTGAGAGCAAAACCAGGCTTGATCTGCCACGGTTCCATCGTCAAGTTTCCCTCCCCAGTTGATATCTTTCCACGCCCATTCTAACGTCGAAACGGATGTGCACTCGAAAATAGAAAAAAATAATTGCGATTCATCTATCCCCGCGTATTCGAGTAAATCTAAACTCTCGGTATTCGCCTCTGAAAAGAACCACCGATCCGTCTTATTCAATTTCGGAAGCACATGCGATACGAAAATGTCTCTGTGATGCGTCACCAAACCCGTCCACAACTTTGTCGGACCAAGCTTCAATCTCTCCAAATCCGCCTCAGCCTCTGCGATCGCCTTTTCCTTCTCCTTTTGCTTCTTCCTCTTCGCCGCGCCGGAGAGCTTTTTACCCATTACTTTGTGCTTTTCAATGCCGCTCGCGCGCGTAATTCTTTTTCTTTTTTTTCGGGAAAAGCCGTTTCTTTTTTTATGCGGAGAGTGAGTGAGTCAACGAATATACGAGAAAGAAAAAGAAAAAAAAAAGGAGAGAAAGCAGAGAGAAACTTCTTCGGAAGAGATATAAACGACGTTACGGCGTTTCTCTCTCTCTCTCTCTCTCTCTCTCTTGTGCGCGCGCGTTTTAGGAAAAACTAACACCCGCGCGCGTTTTCTCTCTTTTTTCTTTTTGCATGTGTGTCGTGATGAAAAGTGTGCACCCAACGAAACGAATTTTTATTAAAAGAGAAAAAGGGGAAAAAATATCTTTTTTTATTCCAAAAACTACTTGAGAGAAGAAGCGCCGACAGGCCGACACACAAAACGTACGCGAGCGTTATTACAAAAAATAAATAAAGAATAAAAGATGTCTAACCCAGTCGTGTTCTTCGACATGGAAATCGGCGGCCAACCGGCCGGGAGAATCGAGATGACCGTGCGTACTTTTTTTTTGTTCCCTCGTTCTGCGCGTTCTTCTTTCTTTGAGTCGTCGCGCGCGTTAATTTTTTAATTCTCGATCACATTTTTGTTTCTTTTGTTTTTCCAATCGGCGCCGACGATTCGTTTTTCTTTCTTTCTGTGTTTCCTTTCTCCGTCTCTCTGTCTCTCTGTCTCTGACGCGAGTTTGTTTCTTTACGCACACACGCACACAAAATTTACAGCTCCGAGCGGACGTGTGCCCGAAAACCTGCGAAAACTTCCGTCAGTTGTGCACCGGCGAGCCTGGTTTCGGCTACAAGCAATCCCCGTTTCACAGAGTCATCCCGGGGTTCATGTGCCAAGGAGGCGACTTCACCGCCCAAAACGGCACGGGCGGCAAGTCCATCTACGGTAACAAGTTCGAGGACGAAAACTTCACGCTCAAGCACACCGGCCCGGGGATTTTGTCCATGGCGAACGCCGGACCGAACACGAACGGCTCTCAGTTTTTCTTGTGCACGGCGGAGACGTCGTGGTTGAACGGGAAGCACTGCGTGTTTGGAAGCGTGACGAAAGGGATGGAAGTCGTCAAGGCGATCGAAGCCGTCGGTTCGCAAAGCGGCGCGACGAGCAAGAAGGTCATCGTCGCCGATTGCGGTCAGTTGTCGTAAACAAAAAGAAGGACGCGAGAAGAAGAAGAAGAGAGCGAGATGAAGCGGTGAGCGGTCTTTTATACGATCGATTGATTGAATAAAGAGTTCGTTACGCTACTTTCTCGCTACTTTACAACAACAACCAGGAACAACAACTATTCTAACATATAATACATTTTTACGAAACGACGAGTCACGAAATCAAACACTTCGATGTTCGCCACCTCCCCCTCCCGCTTTTCTTTTCGTTCGCTACCGCTTTTCGCGCTCCAACTTCCCTTCTTTCTCTTTCTTCTCCCACAACCGCAAACCAACCGCGCTCGCGACGTTTACGCACTGCGCGAAAACAATCGGCGCCGGAATCTCCACCCCAAACCCCTCGTTAAAATCCACGCCGACGATAATCTCGCAACTCGCCACGAAGCTCACCATAAAATCGGCGATCGGTGCGTTTTGCGACGCCGATAGCGCCGTCGCCGGCCCGCCGACGGACCACAAAACCGTGACCAGTTTGGCCAACAGAGGCAACTGTTGAAACGAATCCACGTTATTCGCGTTCGCGAGCGGGCCGGCGCCGAACACGTCCGGAACGTGCAACGCGCCGCCCAAGGCGAACAACACGGACATAACTTTTCGGTACCGGTACAAAGCGTCCGCGCTGTCTTTTGGGAGTAAAGTTAACGAGGAGGAGGACGATGGATTTTCTTTATCTTCGTTGGACGCGGAACAGGATATGACGACGCTTTTTTTTCCACAGAGGCGGAAAGGCGGCGAGTCGTTTCGCACCGAATGAGAACGACGAAGACGACGCGAAGAGAGGAAACGCGGAGGAGGAGACGACGACGATTTCGCGAAGATAAAGCCGTCGTTCGCGACGAGAGCGATGGTGAACATTTTCGCGTGCAAATATAAATGCGGCATGATGGTAAAATACAAAACTAACACAAAAATGAAATCATCCCATCGTAGGTCATCATCGCAAACCAAAAACGTTAAACGCGCCGTCAAAGACCGCGTCCAAGTTCGACAAGACGTTCTTGTTCACGGCGCGTCCGATTTCGACTTGCATCTCGTCCGCTCGGATTGGAATGACGGGATGTTTTTTGCCCTCGGCGCGAGAAACGCCCAGCGTTTCGACGAGGAGCGCGTTGCCGGCTTCGATGCCGCTGACAAACGCGCGCTCTTGGCACAAACCTTTCGCGCCGAATTCTCGGTCGCCCATGCGGACCCAGTCGCCGGCACACACGACGTTGGCGATTGAGGTTTGAAGAGGTGGACGTTTCGCGAAAGATCCCGGGGAGAAGTGCGAGACGGCTTGCGGGTATCGTTGGACGCAAAAGTCGACTACGGCGGCGTCTCTAAATGCCTCGACGGCTTCCGGTAATAAATCTCTCGTCAACGTTTTGACGATGTCTTCGTCGCTAAGCGTGGCGATGGCGCTCGAGTTGTAGAAATCGCACGCGACGACTGAACCTTTCGGCGTTTCTTGGCCGCCCCACAGCTCGTTTTCGGTATCTTTTTGTAACTGGTCGAGCATGAAGAACGTGCCGCCGGCGCCGCGAAGAGCCGGAAAACGCGAAAAAACGTTCGCCGGAGTGTCCGTGGCGACGTATTTGTCCAACCACAAACGAACGGAAATGACATCGATGGCTCCAAGAGAAGCTGCGGCGGTTAATTCTGGCGCGTTTCTCGCCAACTCTGTTGAATTCGACACGACGGATTTCAAACCTTTCGCGCCCAACGCCAAGACGACTCCGTCCACGTCTTCGATGACTACCTCTTTCTTTGACTTCGTATCGAAATATGTCACCTTGTCGATTTTCTTCTTCTCCGAGTCGAAGTGTAACGATTTCGCAAAGCATCCACCTTTGACGTCCAAATCGTATTTTCCCATCAACATTTCCGCCATCGGCGCGATGATCAACTCGCCGATGCTCTTACTCTTAATCCAACGCACGTCGAAAGAATCTTGATGCGCTAAAGCGTAATAATACAACAATTCCATCGTCACCGCCGCGCTCAACTCCTCCGGTGGCTTAAACAATCCAACCAACAACGTTGGCTTCAAAAACTCCTCGACCAACCGTTCCGACAACCCGCACTTGGTAAACAACTCGTGCGCCGTCGCTCGATCGTACTTCTCGAACACTTTCTCGTTGCGATTCAAATCGAGCACGGCGTACAACAACCCAACCATAGTCGCTCGATCCGCCAGCGGCAGCCGCTTAAAGTTATCAAACGTCGCGAACACTTGACCGAGCGGAGACGGAAGTTGCATCAAATCCTTCCCGCTAAAGACCGGAGCGGTCGCTTCCAATCCGTCCGGGCTGAAAAAGCTCGATCGCGTAAACTCCGTGAACACTTCGTTTTCGTTCAATCCGAGCGTATTCTCGACCAAATAATTGATGTTCGGATAGTCTTTCCAAAAACCACGAACGCCAGCTTCGAACGGCTTCCCCGACGGCGTCCGCGGCGCCGTTTTCCCGGTTGGATCTTCCAAGCCATCCAATAAAATCACATCCATCTCTTCCGACTCCGAGAGCGCTTTCGCGGCGCCCCACCCGCCCCATCCGGCGCCAACAATCACTATTTTCTTCTTCTCGCTCTTCTTTTCACCTCCTCGCGGTTCTTCTTTCGCGTCTTCTCTTTCCGCGGTGGTTGCTCGTGGTAAACGACGACGACGACACGGAAACGCGCGCGAAGAAGACGCCTCGCTGGATGATGCGCGTTGGCGATGGATAGCGCGCGAAGAAAACGCTCGAGAGTGCAAAGGCGCGGAGGAGAACGTCATGTGCCTCGTCTGCTTCTTCTTTTTCGTTCTCTCTGTCTCTCGTCTTTCTCTCTCTCTCTCTTTTTCTCTCGCGAGCGCGCGCGCGGATATTTTTGATTACTCTTGTGACGTCGACGATGGATAACAAACTTTTACGTAATAACTCTATATAATTTTACAAAACGAACGCGCGCGTTCAATCCTCTCTCTCTAAACGACTACGAAGCCTTACCGCTCATCTTCTTCCTCACCTCGGCCTCTTCCGCTATGGTTTGCTTCAAATTCGTCACCAACCGGTGCCTCTCTTTCTCTCTTCTGCTCAGCTCAGCCTCGACGACAATCTTCCTCTCCTCTCTTTTCGACGCGTCCATCTTCCTCGACTGCGCTCTCTTTTCTCTCTCTTCCTTGTGCGATTTCCTCGCCTCTTCTTCCTTCTCTTTCAACTCGTCGGCGAGCCTGTTCACTTTCTCGATCGCGGCGTTCGCTTCTTGCTTCGCCGCGCGGACTCTTTGCATCGCTTCGGTGTGCTTCGTCGCGATGCGTTCGGCTTCGAATCGAGACTTGGCGCCGGCGAGCGTTTGCGTCAGCGCGTATCTTTCAATCTCGAGCTTTTTCCGCTCGGTGTATTTTTGAGCGCCGGTGCCGCCGCCGCCACCAGCAGCGGTTCCCTCTCCATCCTCGCGTTCCTTTTTGTCCGTTTTCTTTCTCTTGTTGTCGCTTTTTTTCTCTTCTTCTCCTTCTTCTTCTTCTTCTTCGAGCGTTTCGTTCAACTCTCCCACGCGTTTCTTCATCAGGCAATTCTTAAACTGCGAAAGCGTCATCGCTTTCGTCGGCGGTTCGAACGTTTTCAAAATCTGCTCGCGCGGGAGAAGATCACCGCTACCGTTGTTCTCGCCGTTGTTTTGTCGCTGCAGATTATCGTAGGAGTCGTGCGGGGTGATCGTTTTATCCGTGTTCTCGTCGTCTTTGTTCTCCTCGTCTTTCGCGTTCGTCGTCGTCGTCGTCCCCGCGTTGAGTTGCGGACGATGATGGTGCTGCGAGACGTTCAGCGTCGGTTTCAGCGAGGAGGACATTTTGTGCGAAAACGTATTATTCTTTACGCGCGAGTGAAGCTCACAATCGTTCTGATTTGTGTCGGTCGTGTAGAGTTGCACGCGCGGAGAAAAGTGGCGAGGTTTCTCTCTTATTCTCTTTCACAAAGGGCGAAGAAGAGTTTTACGACGCGGAGCGAGAGAAGGGCAAACACAAATTACGCGTCGTACTGATACCTACTCGATGTTAATGTTACAAAAAATAAGAGAAACACAGATTAAATCATCATCATCATCATCCCTCTAAGCTTTCAAAATCCGCGAACGCTCTCTCGCGCATTTCTGGACACCCGGCGACTTTACCGATCACGCCGTTCTTCGCCGCGGCGCGTTTCAAATCCACCGTGTACGATTCCGGGAACTTGTATCCTAACCCGTCGTGGAACTGGTGATACATTTCGGCTGGGTAGAACGGCAGTTTATCCGAGTCTACGATCCAGACTAAGTTAATCTGGTCGTTTTCCGTGGGTTTGCCTCGATTGTCGAAATCGTTCCCTTCGCCTCGGACGAGTTTCATGCCGTTTACGTTCGCCGCTTCCATTTGTTTCATCAATCTCTCGTTGTCGATGCCGCCGGGGATGCCGACCACGTTTCTGTATCCCGGTCCGCTGTCTTGCGGATCGACTCTTTGCATGCCAAACGGCGTCTTGTTGAAGTTCTTAAAGTAAACCTCGCAAAACTTCTTAAACTCGTCTTCGTCTTTATACGCAATCTGCACGACCTCCGCGTGGCCTAACCTTTCGTACACCGTGTCCGCGCCGCCGTAGTAATAACACACGGTGTCTTTATTCTTCCCGCCCGCGCCTCGTTTCCCGCCGGCGTACCCAGCCAACGATTTCACCTCTTCGTTCGATCGGTTCAAAATCTCCTTCTCGAGGGAGACGAACTCGTGTTGTCGTCCCCAGAAGCACCCGTTGCCAAAGTAGACGTACGTCAAATCTTCCTGTGGAGAAGCCATCGCGAAAGCTGCAGACGAAGACGACGACGACGAAAGCTGAAACCCGTCGGTAAAAAGAGAACCTCGCTGCAACGCGAAAACGCCGCACGCGGCGGTGGTGAGCGCGACGAGAGAACCGCGACGGCTCGTCGTCGTTGATTCTCTTGTTGTTGTTGTTCTTCTTCTTCGCGCGGAATTGGATTTCGACGTCGATATCTTTTCCTCGTCTTCCGGCGACGCGGAAGCGACGACGACGGACATCTTCTTCTGCTTTTTACCGCTTTGTCGTCTCAAAGAAGTAAACGTTGGGGTGGTGGTCGTGGTGTGCGCAGGTTTTATCGCGAGGACCATTTACTCTCTTCTCGTCGACTGCGCGCGTGCGTGTAGGCGGGTGAGATATTTTTTTATTATGCGGAAGTTGAAGTGTCGACGTATTTTAAGAACAAAACATAAAAAACAAGTAAACAACGCGATCCCAGCCTCGCTTGCCAAACTCTACGACCCCGCTTTCCTACAAAAAAAGAGGACCGTCCAACGACGCGCGCGTGCTTTATTTCTCTAATACTTGCGAAAATTGAGCGAGAATCGCTGTTCGCTGAGCGCCTTACCGTAGGCGTGCACGAACGCCTGCTTCGCCTCGTCTTTGGTTTTTCCTTTCAACTTGTTCCACTCTTGGAAGAGCGCGCGACCGGCGTAATCGACGGAGCCGTTGTCGGTCCAGAGCGGTTGGTCCTTCGGCGCGTCGCCTTCCTCGACTTGTTTGATGCACGCCGCGAGCGTGTAATAATCCTCTGATTTTATGGCTTGTCCGCCTGGTTTTGGGATGAGTTTCCACTTCATGGTTTTCGGGTCCTCGTACGACGCGGCGAGGCGGTCGTATTCCGCCACGTCGTAGGTTTTCCACGTGATTTCTTCTTTGTGCTCCTTATTTATCTCCAAAACGTGGGGTTCCATGCCTACTCTCGGCGTGGGGAGCTTTTCCGAAGCCCACGCGGATTTAAACGTCGAGAGTGACCTGCTCGTTTCGTTCGATCGAACGAGGAAGAGAGAGAGAGAGAAAGAGAACACACGCATAAAAAAAGAAAGAAAGAAAAAAAAAAGAAGCACAGGAAAAAGAAACGAAGAACGCACGTGCACCCCAAGACTCGAAACAGCGCCACCGAGTCCGCTCTTCTCGCCAAAGGCTCACTCGACTTTGAGTTCGCGTACAGAAATCCATACTTCACGCACGTCTCGCGCACGTCCCTGTGTAATAGAAGAGAGAGAGAGAGAGAAAATAAAATTTGCACGAGTAACGCTCGCAAAAAAGAAAAAAAATATCCTCCATCCCCACTCCCTTCTTAAAGGTCGCGCGTTGTTGCGTTTCGAGTTCGAAACGAAAACGAAGAGGAAACAGAAAAAGTTTTCGCACGCCAGCGTGATCGCTCTCGCCGAGGCTTTATCTCCGCTCTTCGCGAAATCCAGTATCATATTTGTTTACGCGTTGTGTGTGTTCCTTTTCTCTCTCTCTTTCTTTTTTTTTCTTCTTTTTGTGCGTATTTTTTGCTCGCTCCAAAAAAATTTTTCTCTCCTCTTCTCTCTTTTGTTGTTTTTTTGGGCATGTTGGGGTTGAATTTTTACGAAATTTTCGAAATCCAAAAACAAGAAAAAAAGGGCTTCCAAAACTCTCCAAAAACAAGCGCACACGAAGTTTATAAATAAGCGCGCTTTTCGTCACATAACACACCACAAGTAAAAAAATGGCCAACGAGAAAGAGGAAGAAATCGAGGACGAGGTACGAAAAACTTACTCTCGAGCATACTTTTGGAGCGACCGCACGGAATATAAATTCGCGTCTCGATGATATCTCCGTTCTTCCCGCGAAAACGCGCACCAAAACCACAGGATTTGATGGGTTGTTGCAAAATTCGTAAATTTTTTTTCCTTCTCTCTCTCGGTTTTAACAACTAATAAAATAAACTTTCTCTGACGCGCACATCTCTCTCTCTCTCTATACAGGAGGAACACTCCGAGGAAGAAGAAGACGAGGAGGAGCACGACGACGGTACGTGGGGTCTTTTTGTATATTTGTGATTTTACGCGCGCGTGTACACACGAAACACGCACTTCTTCATCGGGAAGGAGGAAAAACCTTTTTTTTTTTCGAGAGTCTCTCCTTGTCTGAAAGTGGACCAATTTTCACTTACACTTAGAGAGCGACGCGAACGCGGACGACTACGTATGATACTTACTCCTCATCCACATTAAAACTACAACAACAATTAAACAGGTTCCATCTCGCGCGCGGAGAAGAAAGCGAGAAAAGCAATGTCCAAGTTAGGCATGGAAAAAGTTGAAAACGTGGACAGAGTCACCTTGAGGCGAGGCCGAAACTTGCTGTACGTCATCTCGAACCCGGATTGCTTCAAGGCGCCGAACTCGGATACGTACGTCGTCTTTGGCGAAGCGAAAGCGGAAGACATGGCGGCGAAAGCAGCCGCGCAAGCGGCTGCGTTTAAGGCTGAAAGTGCGGCGGCGGCGGCGGCCGCAGGGGCTGGGGCGCCGGGGGCGGCGAAGGTTGCCTCGATTACGGAGGAAGTCGACGAAGGCGAAATCGACATGGAGGGTTTGGAAGAGAAGGATGTCGATTTAG
>Ga0181573_10005552_pt1 | contig 10428 bp, 6 predicted proteins | sample 101ome_25_FD_148643 | JGI IMG/M metagenome (GOLD analysis project Ga0181573, IMG submission 148643) | Coastal salt marsh microbial communities from the Groves Creek Marsh, Skidaway Island, Georgia - 101409BT metaG (spades assembly) | ecosystem: Environmental > Aquatic > Marine > Intertidal zone...
CGTCCCAGAGTCGGGCGGTCCCGTCGATGCCGGCTGTGGCCAACAGGCGCCCGTTGGGGCTGAATTCAAGGCGATTGACCGGAAGCTCATGGCGGGGTTCTGAAGTCGCCAATTGCCCGCTGAAGGCGTCCCAGATCGCCGCGCCGCCGGCGTTGTGCGCCGCGGCGATGCGTTGGCCGTCGGGGCTGATGCCGACGCCTGCTGAGGCGGCAATGTTGGGCAGGGCGAAGGGCGCCGCGAGTTTGGCCTGGCCGGAGCGGGGATCCCAGACGACGGCCTTGTCGTCGGATGGGAAGGCCACCAGCAGTTTGCTGTCGATGGTGAACTGTGTGGCCAGAACCATGCCCGCGTGTTCGAGCGAGGCCAGCGGCCCGTCGCCGGTCTGGGCGTTCCAGGTGTGGACGAAGCGTCCGCTGACCGTTGCGATCAGGCTGCCGTCGGGACTGAAGAAGGCGCGGTCGATCGGAGCCGGATGGAGCAGCGGACGCGCCGCGACTTCGCCGGAGGCCGCGTCCCAGATTCGCGCGGCGCGGTCGCCGCCGACGGTCAGGATGCGGTTGCCCGCCGGGTTGAAGGACGAACTCCAGACGCCCACCTCGTGGCGGAGCGGTCCGGCGACGGGATTGCCGGTTGCGGCGTCGTGGATCCACGCGGCTCCTCCGGCGGGAAGGAAGGCGGTCCGGCCGCCCTGCTCGACGGACTTCAGTTCATTGGCGCAGACCGCGATCCTGGAGCCGTCCGGACTGAAGGCGAGGTGCTCGATGCGGTTGGAATGGTTCAATGTCACGGGCTGGAGGCCGGGCGTTTTCAGGTTCCGGACATGGGCGGTCGTGGAGCCCGCCGGGGCCGGGGCGATCAGGGCGATCCGGGTTCCGTCCTGACTGAGCGCCAAGGCTTCGCTGTTGGGCGCCGCGGGAATGGGGGGATGCAGGGGCAACGCGAAACTCCGGTCGGTGAGCGCGGAGATGAGGCGCGTGGCGGCCGCCGCATGGTCCGGCGAGCGGCGAACCAGGTCGGCGAGGATGGCGACGCCGCGGTTGGCGTTGTCAGCGTCAAAGGCCCGCTCCGCGAGTTCGAACTGCAGCCGATCGATGATCTGGCGGGCATCGCCCATGGCATCGACACGGGCTGCCTCCGCGCGTCGCGAATCCGCGACGGCCTTCTTCAGTTGCTCTTCAAGGCGTTGGGTGTTCTCTGCGTTGGCAGCGGCTTCGGCGCGGAGGTTCTCGAGGGCGTCTTTTGAGGCCTGCCTGTTTGCGCCGGCTTCCTGTCGGGCGCGGGCGAGATCCGACTGCTGTTGTTGAGCGATTTCGTTTGCCTGCTTCGCCGCGACCAGGGCGCGCTCGGCTTCCTCCTGTTGCTGTTGCGCGCGCAATCGGGCCTCCGCCGCCTGGCGCATCTGGTGTTGCAGGTTGATACTGAGGCCAATGACGACAATCGCGAGAATGGCGGCGGCAATCCAGGCGCTTTTCGAGGGCGGCGCGGCGCCGGACTTTGAGGAGTTGGATGGGGGCATGCCTGGGTTACAACGCGGGTAAGTCGGTCAAAGTTGCGCGTGAAATTGCCGGGGTTTCCGGGCGATCAGTCCGCCATGTGTTTCCGGATGAAGGGCAGCATGGCGGCATAGGCGGCTTCGATGTCCTCCCGTCTGGCGCCGGCGAGGCCGTGCTCGCCGTTCTTGACTGAGATCAAGCGATGCTCCACGCCGTGGCGTCTGAATTGCTCGGCCATCATGACGGATTGTTCGTGGGGGACGTCCGTGTCCCGATCGCCGTGGATGAGCAGGGTGGGGGGATAGTCTTCGGAGACGTTTTTGACGGCCATGTAAGGGAAGAACCATTCCGGTTCCTTCTCCGGGTCGTGTCCGGAGACATGCCTCGGCCAAAGGCCGGTTTGTCGGCAGTATTGATAAAAGGCGCCGCCGTCGCCCAGGCGGTCGCGGGCATTGACCACGGGCGGACCGGCCATGACCCTCCGGGCCTGGGCTTCCGTCATCGAGGAGCGTCGATGACGCGCGTGCGGGCTCGGTTTGCTGTACCACGGGCCGATGAGATCGCCATAGCCCCAGAAGCTGACGATGACATCGGGCGGGGGCTGAACCCGAAAACCGGAGGTCAAGGACAGGCAACCGCCCGCCGAACCGCCGATCACCGCAATCTTCGAAACATCGGCGTTGAAGCGGGCGGGGCCGTGTTGGCGGATCCATTTGAACGCGTCTTCAAGATCCTCGATGATCCCCGGCAATTTCGTTTCCGGCGCGAGACGATAGTCGATCGAAACCAGGGCGAAGCCGGCCTTGAGCATGTCCTTCTTGACGCGGCCGCTGACACCCTGCCGACCGCCGTTGATCAGCGCGCCCCCGTGAATCCACACCGCGACCCTGCGCGAGACCTGGTCGTCCGCGCGATGGACGTCCAGTTTGATTTCGAGATCCCCGACCCGCTTATAGGTGAAGGTCCGGGTGGCGATCCCGGGTTGGGCTCCAAGGCTCCCTGGCGGCGGTTGAACGAGACAGAGCAGCGCTGGAAGGGAAACGATCGAGAGGGAGCGGCGGAAGGCGGCGGACATGCAGACACTGTATTCAACAGGCGCGCTTTGGAAAACCTGGAAACAAGAAATTGCTCGACCCGGGGCCTGTTGCGACAAGGATGGGCTCTTCAATGAATCTGGAAACTGCCGATTATGAAGTGGTGGAGACGCGACGCGGCGTGCGCCTGGAGCAGAACGGCGCGGCTCTGAGTGAGTTGTGTCGTGAAGCCGGGCCGACGGACAGCGTGTTCGATGTGTTGGCGGCGGCGGCGCATGTGTTGTCGCCGGAGCGCGGCTTTGCGCTGTTGGGGTTCGCCGGCGGCGGCATGGTGGCGCCCCTGCGCGCCATGGGCGGCGATCAGTCGATCGCTGCCGTGGACCTGGATGCGCGCGGGCATGCCGTCTTCCGCGAGCATGCCGGAGACTACGCCGGGGCGGTGCGGTTCCACCACGCCGATGCGGCGGCATGGCTGGCGGCGTCGACGGAGAGCTTTGACCTGATTGTGGACGATCTTTCGATACCGACCGAGGACGACGTGGTGAAGCCGGAGATTTCCCGGACCACGCTGCCCGGTTTGATCCGGCGTCGCCTGGCGTCCGGCGGTTCCGTGGTGACCAATGTGCTGAGCGAGAAGGGGCGCACGTGGGCGGAGGTCACGGGGCCGGTCATTGCGGGATATCCGAGGGCGCATGCCGTGGTCCTGGAGGAGTTTGCCAATCGCATTGTGTTGGCGGGCGACTACGGGCGCGACGCCCGGGAGCTTTCACGGGACCTGCGACGCGCGTTGAGGCGGATCGGGTCGAGTCAGGCGGAAGCGATGCGGGTGGAGACGCTGGCCGGGTAAGATCGGCGGGGCGCTATGAAATTGCCAGAGCGCGCATTTGAGCTATGTTGCCGGCCCTTGAGTTTGAGTGAAGCCATGAGACGAAAGACGTATATTCTGGGAGTCGCGGCCGTCGTGTTGGCGGCGGTGTGGGGCGTTGGCTGCAAGAAGCCGCCCACGCCGCAGCAGAAGAAGCTGCTGGCGGCGCATGAGGCCCCGCGCACGCCGCTGGAGAAGTTGAAGGCGAAGGCGAAGGCGGAGGAGGAGGCGCTGAAGGAGAAGGGCACGAACGTCGCTCTCGAGGCGACGGTGGAATTGGCAAAGGCCTACGAGGAGGGTTCCAAGGAGTTGGGCCTGGAGCCGGATTTTTATCGCGCGGGGCTGCTCTACAAGCGGGCGGCGGGGCAGGGGGACGCCTTTGCCCAGAACCGGATCGGCGCCATGTTCGAGATCGGACAGGGGCTGAACATTGTCCGCAACTACGCCAAGGCGGCGGAATGGTATCAGCAGGCCGCCGAACAGGAACTGCGCGACGCCGAGACCAATATCGCCTTCCTTTATGAAAAGGGCCGCGGCGTGGAGCAGAATCACGTCACCGCCGCGGAGTATTATCTCAAAGCGGCGCAGAAGGGCGAGCCGTTCGCCCAGTTTCATCTGGGGCTGCTCTATGAGCTCGGTCGGGGCGTCCCGCGCAACGACGCGGACGCGGCGAAGTGGATCCTGCTTTCCGCGGAAAGCGGGTTGATCGACGCGCAGTTCAAGTTGGCGACCATGTATGAGGAGGGCCATGGCGTGGACAGAAACGTCTCGGAGGCGATGCGCTGGTATGAACGCTCGGCCCGGCAGGGGCATATCGACTCCCAACTCAAGATCGCCTTGCTCCGATTTGCCGGCAAGGATGTCAAGAAGGACGATGTCGAGGCCTACAAGTGGGTGAACATCGCCGCGGCGAACGGCAGCGCCAAGGCGCGCCAGTTGCGCACGCTGTTCGCGGAGGGCATGACCAAGGAGCAGATCGATTTCGCGCAGAAACGGGCGACGGAATTTGAGCCGAAGAAGGTCGAGACCAACGCCGCGCGCGGTCGGGACATGCCCCTTTGAGGCAGGCGGGGCGCTGTTGACATTCCCGGGGCCGTATCCGCATAGTCTTGAGAATGCCGGCCCAATCGAAACGGATCCATTCTTGAAGCCATGTTGACGATCAACGGTCCTTCCTCTTCCGAATACTGCGACGGCGTTTCGCGCCGGCAGTTCCTGCGGCTTGGCGCGTTGGGCATGGGCGGGCTTTGCCTGCCGGACCTGCTGCGCGCGGAGGCCTCGGCGGGCGTCGGGTCTTCCCACAAGTCGGTCATCATGATTTTTCTGGCCGGGGGGCCGCCGCATCAGGACATGTGGGACCTCAAGCCGGATGCGCCGTCGGAGATTCGCGGGGAGTTCAAACCGATTTCGACCAATGTGCCGGGAATCCAGATTGGCGAGCTGTTCCCCCGCATGGCGAAGATGGCGGACAAGCTGAGCTTCGTGCGTTCGATTGTGGGCGCCACCGGCGGGCACGACGCCATCCAATGCCTGACCGGTCGGACGAACCGGAACATGCCGCCGGGCGGGTGGCCCTCCATGGGCGCCGCGTTGTCCAAGCTGCATGGCCCCGTCAATCAGGCGATCCCGCCTTTCGTGGGGCTGGCTCCCAAGTGCCGGCACGATCCCTGGGGCGATTGCGGGACGCCGGGCTTTCTCGGACCCTCGCACGGGCCGTTCAAACCTTTTCGCGGAGCCAGCAAGAGCGACATGGTCCTGAACGGCGTCACGGCGGACCGGCTCGACGATCGCCGGGGCCTCGTCAAGGGGTTTGATCGCCTGCGCCGGGACATCGATCGCAGCGGGATGATGGACGGACTGGACGCGTTCAATCAACAGGCGTTCGGCATCCTGACCTCCAGCCGGTTGGCCGAGGCGTTGGATGTTTCCAAGGAGGATCCGAAGCTGGTGGCGCGCTATGGCAAGGGCACCGAAAAGCCGACCGCCGACGGCCCCTGGAAGCGGCTGGATCAGTTCCTGATGGCGCGCCGACTGGTGGAGGCCGGCGCGCGCTGCGTGACGCTGTCCTTCAGCCGTTGGGACTGGCATGGCAACAACTTCGGCCGCGCGCGGCAGGATTTTCCGATGTTGGACCAAGGCGTCACGGCCCTGGTCGAGGATCTGCATCAGCGCGGAATGGACAAGGATGTGTCGGTGATCGTCTGGGGCGAATTCGGCCGGACGCCGAAGATCAATCCGCAGGCCGGCCGGGATCACTGGCCGCGGGTCTCCTGCGCCCTGGTCGCCGGCGGCGGCATGAATCACGGCCAGGTCATCGGGGCCACGGATCGCCTCGGCGGCGAGGCGGTCGATCGCCCGGTGCGTTTCGGCGACATGTTCGCCACGCTCTACCGTGCGATGGGGATCGATCCTTACACGACGACCGTGAGCGACCTGACCGGGCGACCGCAGTACCTCGTTGATCAGGACAGCCGGCCCCTTCACGAACTGGTCGGTTAGTTCCCGGTTGCGGTTCTTCATTCAAGGCGTTCATGACGGCTTCCAGGTCCCAAGGCGGCATGGCCCCGTTGCTCCTGGGCGCCGCTGTCGTAGCGGCCTTGCTTTTCTTCGGCCTGTTCAAGGGGAGCGACAATCCGGATGAAGGAGCGATCGAGCCCGCTCCCGCAAGGGCCCCGGGAGCGACGGCAGATGTCGGCATGGCGGGGCAGGTTCCGTCGCCCGAGGCGCCGGACGACTCCGGGGACGACGTTGAATTCATTGCGCGTGAGGATCTGAAGGTTGAAGGCTATGGGGTTCCCGATCGCGCCGTGCGTTCGTATCTTGCGGCCTTGGTTTCCAACGATGTCGAGGCGATGGCCGATGCATTGATTCCAGAGAAGGCGGAAGAATTCAGGAATCTCATGTCCGTCCCTTCCTTGTCCGGCGACATTTTGAGGGGCATGACCAATTCGCCGATACTCCGACGGTCCGGCGTGCGGATGGTCGGCCGGGATCGGGTGTCGGAGGATGAGATGAAGGTAATGATCCGGTTTGGCAGCCTGGAGGAGGCGGAAACCAACGACGTGACCACGGTCTTCACGCTGAAGCGCGTCGCGGGCGACTGGAAGATTGCCGACAGTCGGCGGGCGGAGTGACCCATGGTCGGCCGCAGACTGTGCGCGAAAGCATTTGCGTTGGCTCCGCCAAACCGGTTGAATGCCCGGAATGAAACAAAGTGTTTTCCCAACTGTGTTGGCAGCGGCCCTGTCCGCGCAGTTTCTGTTTTCCTTTTCGGCCGTCGCAGAAAAGAAGGCGGAAGCCAAGGTCGCTTCGATTGAGTTTCAGGCAACGGCCGCCACGGTTGTGGACGGCGTGCAGACCCTGATGTTGAAGGGCGCGGACGAGCGACGGCAGTTGCTGGTAAACGCGAAATTGACCGATGGAGCCCTGCGCGACGCGACGCGCGAGGCAACCTTCAGCGTCGAGCCCAAGGGCGTGGTCACCGTGACCAAGGCGGGGAGAGTGATTCCGGCCGGAAACGGCAGGGCGACGATTGTCGCGAAGGTGGCCGACGGAAAGGACGCCGCCTTGGCGGTGTCGGTGAGCGGCTTCGACGAGACCCATCCGGTCAACTTTCCCAATCAGATCGTTCCCATCTTCACCAAGCTTGGCTGCAACGGCGGCGGCTGCCACGGCAAGTCCGGCGGGCAGAACGGCTTTCGCCTGTCGTTGCTGGGATTTGAGCCGCAGGAGGACTACGAATACCTGGTCAAGGAATCGCGCGGCCGGCGGATCTTCACGGCTGCGGCGGAACGAAGCCTGTTGTTGTTGAAGGGCGTGGCGGCGCTGCCTCATGGCGGAGGCAAGCTCCTGGAAACGGATTCCGACGACTATCGCCTGCTGACCCGTTGGATCCGGCAGGGCATGCCCTATGGGAATCCCGAAGACCCGAAGGTCGAGCGCATCGAGGTGTTTCCCAAGCAGCGCATCATGACGATGGAAGGGGAGCAGCAACTGGTCGCGTTGGCGCATTACACGGACGGCTCGGTGGAGGACGTGACCCGCAGCGCGCTTTACGAGCCGAACGACAAGGAGATGGCGGAGGCGGACAAGGACGGGCATGTGCAGATCTTCGATCGGCCCGGCGACGTCGCCATCATGGTCCGCTACCAGGCGCAGGTGGCGGTGTTTCAGGCGACCATTCCCCTTGGCGCGCCGGTCGGCGAGTTGCCCAAGCCCAAGAACTTTGTCGATGAACTGGTCTTCAAGAAGTTGAAGATGGTGGGCATGCCGCCTTCGGCGATCAGCGATGACGCGACCTTCATCCGGCGCGTGACGTTGGACATCGCCGGTCGTCTTCCCAGCATGGAGGAAGCCCGCGCATTTCAGGCGGACAAAGACCCCGCCAAACGCGACAAGCTGATCGACCGCCTCATTGCCAGCGGGGATTACGCCGACAACTTCGCCAACAAATGGGGCGCGTTGTTGAGGAACAAGCGCACGACCGGCGCGCACGCCCATGGAACCTACGCCTTCCATGGCTGGATCAGGGACAGCCTTTACAACAACAAACCCTACGATCAGTTCGTCCGGGAGGTGGTCGCCGCCTCCGGCGAGATCGGCAACAATCCGCCGGTCGCCTGGTATCGGCAGGTGAAGGATTCCACGGCGCAGCTCGAGGATTCGGCGCAGTTGTTCCTCGGCATGCGGCTGCAGTGCGCGCAGTGCCACCATCACCCGTTCGAGAAATGGAGCCAGAAGGACTACTACAGCTTTTCCGCCTTCTTCAGCCGCATCGGCAAGCGCGGCGGGCCGCGTCCGACCGAGGAGATGATTTTTCACCGCCGCGGCAAGGCGTCCGCCAAGAACAAGAAGAACAACGAGACCGTCCTGCCCGCCGGCCTGGGCTCGGAGCCGCTCGACATCCCGGTGGATGAGGATCCCCGGCACGCCCTCGCCGATTGGATGGGCGCCTCCGACAATCCCTTCTTCGCCAAGGCCCTGGTCAATCGCTATTGGAAGCATTTTTTCGGGCGCGGCCTGGTCGATCCCGAGGACGACATGCGCGCCACCAACCCGGCGACCAATCCCGAACTGCTCGACGCGTTGGCGCAGGATTTTATCAACAGCGGCTTCGATCTGAAGCGCCTGGTGCGCCTGATCACGGAATCGAAGACCTACCAACTCAGCGCGACGCCGAATGAACACAACGCCGTGGACAAGCACAACTTCGCGCGTTTCTACCCGCGGCGGCTGGGCGCGGAATCGCTGTTCGACGCCATCAACAGCGTCACGGATTTCAAGACCGCCTTCGCTGGACTGGAGAAGGGGACTCGTGCGATCCAGCTTCCGGACAACAGCTACAACGACAGCGTCTTCTTCCTGAAGATCTTCGGGCGGCCGGATTCCTCCAGCGCCTGCGAGTGCGAACGCTCTGACGACGCCAGCCTCGCCCAGAGCCTGCACCTGATCAATTCCAAGGGCATCCAGGACAAGCTCACCAATCCCAAGGGACGCGCCGCCGCCCTGGCCGCCGACGACAAGCGCAAGGATGAGGACAAGATCAAGGATCTGTATTACATGGTCTACTCACGCGAACCGGACGCCGAGGAAATGAAGATCGCCCTCGCGCACCTGGCCAAGCGTCCCAAGGACAAGGACGGCAAGGAACTCGCCCCCGCCACCGCCAAACGCCAGGTCTACGAGGACATCGTCCTCGCCCTGATCAATACCAAGGAGTTCCTGTTCAATCATTGAGCTTCGGCAATGGCCGACCCAGCGTCTCCGCCGGAGGATCAGAGGTTCAGGGGCGGGGAGGCCCCGAAGGAAACAAAGATCGAGGTAGCAGCCGACGTGAGGAGGCTCATTCCTTCCTCTCTCGACCGGATGAATGAGCCTTCTCACGTCGGCTGCTACGAGGGTTCGGTTTTCGCTGGCGCGAAGATTGACACGCACTGAATACCCCGCAGAATGGCAGCTTGCCATGAATCGAAGCGCCTTTTCCCGTTCACCTGTCCGCGCCGGTTTTCTTCACGTCGCACGCCTCCTGTTGCTGTTCGGTTTGGTGTGTGCGTTTTCCGTTTCCGCGATTGCCCAACTGCCGCATTCCCGCATTTCCTCCGTGTTTCCTCCGGGAGGGAAAGCGGGCTCTGAAGTCGAGGTCACGGTGGCCGGGGCGGATCTGGCGGAGGGGAGGGCGATGTTGTTCTCGAATCCCAAGATCACCGGGGCCGCAATCAAGGGCCAGGCGAACAAGTTCAAGGTGAAGATCGCGTCGGATGTCGCGCCAGGAATTTACGATTGCTGGTATGTCGGGAAGTATGGCGTGTCCACCTCGCGGGCGTTTGCGGTGGGCGCGCGAAACGAGGTCGTCGAATCCGGAACGCACGATACGTTGACCTCGGCGATGGAGGTCGCGGTGGGGGCGACGGTGAATGCGCGTGTCGACGCGGGCGCGTCCGACTATTTCAAGTTCAAGGCGGTGAAGGGAAGGCGCCTCCTGATCGAATGTCAGGCCGGGGAGATCGATTCACGGATGGAGGCGTCGGTCGTCCTGTATGACCAGGATGCCGCGGAACTGGGGCGCTCCCGAAGCGCGGGGTTCATTGACTTTGTCGCGCCGGAGGACGGCGTTTTTGTCGTGAAGGTTCATGACTTTCAGTTTCGCGGCGGCGCGGATTATTTCTATCGGCTGTCGATTCACGACGGGCCGCGGATAGATTTCGTCCTGCCCGCCGCCGGCGTGGTCGCCAAGGCGACGAAGCACACGGTCTTCGGGCGCAATCTTCCGGATCCGAAACTCGATCCCAAGGATGGCGCCTTGGAGCGGTTGGAGGTGGAGATCACGCCGCCGGCGAATCCGACCGAGTGGGCGGGCGCGCGACCTGCCGGCATGGTTGCGCCGTCGGCGGGCGGCGCAATCGGGTTTGCGCATCGGGTGAAATCGGAGAAGGGCGTTTCCAATCCGGTTGCATTGGGCGTTTCGACTGCGCCGGTCGCCGTGGAGAAGGAGCCCAACGACACGCCGGGCGAGGCGCAGAAGATCGCCGTGCCCGCA
>Ga0181573_10005565_pt1 | contig 10419 bp, 5 predicted proteins | sample 101ome_25_FD_148643 | JGI IMG/M metagenome (GOLD analysis project Ga0181573, IMG submission 148643) | Coastal salt marsh microbial communities from the Groves Creek Marsh, Skidaway Island, Georgia - 101409BT metaG (spades assembly) | ecosystem: Environmental > Aquatic > Marine > Intertidal zone...
CTCCGCCCACGCACTTACGTGATCGTACCCCGGGGAGATCTCCGGGGAGGACTGGGGCATCGTGGCGCCGGTGAGCGTTCGCCAGTCGTCGCCGGCGATGCCGCGCATCTTCTCGTCGTTTTTACCCCCCGGGTCGACGTTTCCCGTCACGGCGATGATCTTGTTTCGCGTCACCTCCGTCATGAACGGCTTGACCATGGACAGCATCGCGGCGAACACCGTGGGCGGTTTGTACAGGATGGCGCGCCCCAAGCGTTCGGGGAACTGGTCCTGGAGCAACGACAGCGTGTTCGCGGACTGCTTCCGTCCCGGAGCCTTGGAGAGCTTGAAGTCGCGGAGGTGGATGAAGAGCAAGTACTTGCCGAGGTTGGGGTTCCGCCTGCACGCGCGATCGACGCGGCAGACGTGATACACCAGCGACCGGAGCTGCATCTCGTGGTCCTTGCTGTTCTCCTTGCTGTCGTCGAACACCAGCACCGGGCGCCCGTCCCTGGAGTCCAGCCCCCCCACGCGAACCTTGCCGGTCACGTTCTGATGCTCGATCTCCGCGGGCGTGATGGTCCACGGGCGGTAGTCGCACCGCCACGCGAGGTGGTTGGACATCATCTTGAACGCCTTGTCGACGTTACCGTTCCTGGCGCGGAGGAATCGGATCCAGGCGTCGCCCGACGGGTCCAGTATCTCGTCGAGCTCCGGATCGTCGTCGTGCTTTCCAGCGCGATCGGGCGACGCGAGCCACTCGTGCACGCGGCGTCGTAGCGTCCCGCACCGCGCGATCTCCTCCGCGGACGCCGGGAGCGTCTTGACGGTGTACTCGAGATCACCCGCGGGCGTCATCTCGCGGGCGTCGACTCGAGTAACTGCCCTGTCGCGTTCCCCAGGTCGGCGCGCGCGCGCGACCTCAAAAAGTGAAGCGTCGCAAACGCCGCTGGCGCGGGAAAATCGGGTGGCTCTCGTTGGCCGGATTTGACACGAAGGAATCTTCGTATGCATCGGTAGTTAGGATCCGACGTATTTGGTGTTGAGGAGTTATTTGGACCTTTTTCCGGGGCGCTTTTTCTCGAGAAGATTGTTCGCGCCTCTTCTTCCTGGTCAGATCCGCGCTCGCCCCGCACGCGCAGACGACACCAAGTGAAGACGATGCCAGTCACGGACGTCAAGACCGCGGCCGAGTTTGACGCGCTCCTCGCGTCGTCACCCGGCGGCGTGGTGGCGCACTACTGGGCCACGTGGTGCGAACCCTGCGGCGCGATGGATCAGCTCGTGCGCCAACTCTCGTCCCAGTGGACCGGCGTGGCCTTCGCGCGCGTCGAGGCGGAGGAGGTGGACGAGCTCACCGAGCGCTACGACGTCAGCGCGGTGCCCTTCTTCACCTTCCACAAGGGCGCCGGCGCGCCGCTGGACAAGCTCGAGGGCGCCGACGGCAAGGCTCTCGCGAGCAAGACCCAGCAGCACTTCGGCGTCGCGGCGGCATCCGCGCCTTCGAACGGCGCCGCGCCCGTCGCGGGAACCCACGCGAGCGACGCGGGCGCCGGCGACCTCGACGCGAGGCTCCGCGAGCTCACCACGCGGACCCCGGTGGTGCTGTTCATGAAGGGCGACCGGGGCGAGCCGAGGTGCGGGTTCAGCCGCAAGGTTGTCGAGGCTCTGAACGGCACCGGAGTGGAGTACTCGACGTTCGACATCCTGCAGGACGAGGAGGTGAGGCAGGGACTGAAGACGTTCAGCAACTGGCCCACGTACCCGCAGCTGTACGCGGGCGGCGAACTGCTCGGCGGGTGCGACATCGTGCTGGAGATGGCGGCCGGCGGTGAGCTCAAGGCGGCGCTCGAGGAGGCGACGGCGGCGGCGATGCCCGAGGAGGACATCAACGCGAGGCTCGCCAAACTCGTCAAGAGCTCCAAGGTGGTGCTGTTCATGAAGGGCGACCGGGGCGAGCCGCGGTGCGGGTTCAGCCGCAAGGTGGTCGAGGCCCTCGACGACACGGGCGTGGAGTACTCGACGTTCGACATCCTGCAGGACGAGGAGGTGAGACAGGGACTGAAGACGTTCAGTAACTGGCCCACGTACCCGCAGCTGTACGCGGGCGGCGAACTGCTCGGCGGGTGCGACATCGTGCTGGAGATGGCGGCCGGCGGTGAGCTCAAGGCGGCGCTCGGCGCGTGAGAAGGCGGCGCGACTTGCTCGTCAACCCTAAAAAGTGAACCTCACTCGCTAAAAAGTCGTCACAGCGGGAATCTCGCGCGGTCCGCCCTCTCCCTCTCCATCTTATCCATCTCACCCAGCAGCATCGCCCTGAGACCCTCCCCGCCGTCCTTGAGCGTCCGTCCCGGGTCGATGCCCTCGCCCAGCGTCCTCAGGCACGTCTCGGCCCCGACCCAAGCCTCTGACGACTTTTCGCTCGCATCCGCGACGACGACTCTACGCTCGCCAGCGCATGCGCCGATTGCTTCGAGGGGTAGGGACATGAGCACCGCTCCCTCGGCGTCAGGGCCGAAGTTGCACGCCGCGAAGAACCCGGCGTGCGTCGGCGGCGCCCTCACGCCGATGTCGAAGATCTCCCTGTACCTGAGCTCATCCGCGAGGCGCTTCACGAGCTTGCGTCCCAGGCCGTTTGCGCGGAATCTCGGATGCACCACGACAAAGTCCACCGTGGCGACCATGGCTCCGTCCGTCGCCGCGTGCGCGAAACCCACGAGGGTTTTCCCCTCGATGTTGCCCTCCCCGGCCAGCATGTCGAAGCCCATGGCCCATATCCCCGCGAGACCTCCGTCGCCGCCGTTGTTTCGGCCCGGTGGTTTCGTTTCGTCGGCGTCGACCCTGGCGAAGGCTCCAATGACGCACGCCTCCTTCGCGGCGAGCATCCGCGCCAGCTTGCGCGCCAGCCTGTCGTCACCGGCGCGGCCGAGCAACGCGGCGGCGCGCGCCGGGTCGATGTTCTCGGGCTTGCTCGTGAACGCCAAGCCCCGGAGCGAAGCGGACGCGCCCGACCCGCGCGCGGTGTCGATCATCACCGCCGCGCGGCTGGCCGACGAAGATCCGCGAGATTCGTTCGCGGCGGTGTCGCGGAAGTGGAAGGCTTCCGTGGTGGCCGGGGCGACGGGTCGTCGTCGGCCGGGGACGCATCGCGCGCCGCTCGTCGACGCGACGGGCGAGTCGGTGACGCGGGAGCGCCACGCGAGCGGCGGCGGAGGCGACGGCAGCGGCCGCGTCGCCATTGGTCTCTGGCGAGCCGACGCTCGCTCGTGCGCGTTCGACCCGACTCGGGTGGATTGGCGGCGAGAGCCAGCTTCGATCCGGAGGCGGGTGTCTCGAGAAGCGAGTGGTTCGTGAGCGAAAAAAGCTGCTAGCTGAGGGTCAGCCCGGCGCGACCCGTCGCCCCTCTTGGGCGAGTTTCGGACGCGCCTCCACCTCCACCCGTCTCACGCGCCGGCAGGACCGGTCGAGCCACACCGTCTCCCGTCCCCCGCCCCACCGCTCGCGGTCGTCGCACCGCCGCTCAAAGCTGAACGTCACCGAAACATCAATCTCGTCGTCGTCGTCGTCGTCTGCTGCCGCCGAATGCACCGCGACTTCGAAGTCATGGCACTCGTAACGCAACCCCGGGTGCCGCTCGAACCAATCTCGCAGCGCGTTCCGGACGTTCTCCCTCCCGACCGCGCCGTACGCCTCCGCGTCGTCCACCAGCATCGTCGCGCACCCGTCCGCGTCGAGCTCGTTCTGCCTCTGGACGAACAGCCGCACCGTGCGAATCGCGACGGACGCGACTGAATCATCATCCATGGAGGAGTTCGCGGCGGGGACCTTCTCCGAGACGGCGCGAGTGACGACGAACCTGGGGGCGCGGCGCGCGCCGGAAGGGGACGTGAACGGCGCCGGAGACGCGCGACCACCGCGCGGGCCGAGTTTCGGGGAGTGGTGGTCGAGGCGATACGCGCGCATCGGAGCGTGAGTTGGCTTTCGGTTTTTGGCTTTTTTGGCTTTTTCCAATCCTCGCCGGCCTCGTCAGCAGCAGCTGATCAGGCCCCATCAGGGCCTTGCTCCGCAGAGGGCTCGGCGCTCCCGAAAAGATGCTGCGACCAGGGGGCGCCGACGACGTCACCGCCGGCGAGGTGTACGCCAACGGCATCGCGCTCGACGTCGTGCGAGGGTGGCTCGGCGCAACCGCGTCGGATCTCGACTGGGACGCGTTCAACGACGCGGACGATGTCGACGCGACGCGGCCGAGGCCCGAGCGGCTGGGATTGGGCGCGAAGTTTCTCAGCCACGCGAGGGCGTCGTCGCTGGGGGGCGTCTCGCGGAAGCTGGGGGGCGCCATCGCGAGGTCCTCGAAGCGACGGCGAACGGATGAAGACGGGACGGACAGCGAATCGGAGGAGGCGTCGCGGAAGGGCGCGGGCTCGGGCGGCGCGGGAAGAAGCGGGAAGAAGATCGGGGCGCCGACGACGACCAACAAAGGGATGATCGGATCCGGGGGCCGGAGCGACCACGCCCGCGACGCCAGCGACGCCAGCGACGACAGCGACGAGGCCGGACGCGCCGGGGCGTTCACCAAGCGTCCCGCTAAGAAGCACCGAGCGCCGGCGTGGGATCCTACGAAGGACGTCAAGTGCGTCGGCAACGCGCCGGGAGCGGGCGCGAGCAAAAAGGCGAGGCGCAAAGCCGCAAAGCGAGCGAGGGAGGCGGAGGCTGCGGCGGCGCGGGGAGGCAGGTCGGTGGCGTGAACCGGGGTGTCGCGGGAGAGGACGCCCGGGCGGCGCCGGCGAGTGTCGAGGTGTACCGCCTTTGAATGTACGAACCGAGTGTAGACTACTAGGTACCTTCGTACCTCGTAACTTTTTCCGTCATCCCCGCGCCGCTCCTTCGTCCCTCCCACCATAGCCATAGCCATAGCCACCATAGCCGTACCTGTCCTCCCCGCGCGCCACCGACACCCTAAACACTAAACACCGCGCGACATCGCCGGCGTCAATCCTCGTCGCTCGCCGACGGCGGCGAGAGCGGGTCCGACGACGGCGCGAGATGCGGAAACGCCGGCGGCGACGCGCGACCGGTCCCACCCGCCGTTCCCCGAAGAGTCCCATCCTCGAAGAGCGCCGAAGAGTCGTCCTCGTTGGCGTCCTCTGAAAGGGGAGGTAAGGCGCCGGACATGAGCAGCTGCGCGCGGCTCGGCGCAGCCGCGAGGGGATCCGGCGACTCGGACTCGAACGACGTCCCATCCCCGTCGTCGTCGTCGTCGTCGAGGCTGGGGTGGCGCCTCTCCTCGCTCGGAACGAACGATTGTTCCTCCGCGAGGGGCGGGGGCATCGTCGCGGCCGCCGCGGCGCGCCGCCGCGGCGCGGGCGGCGACGCCGTGAGCTCCGCCATCGCTCGACGTCGCTCGGCGTCGGCGTCGTCCGCCGTTCCTTCGCCCCTCTCCTCCCTCCTCTTCCTCTCCTCCTCCTCCCGCCGCCGCCGTTCGCGAAGGCTCCTGCGTTCGCGCCTCGGCGGCGCGGGCCTCGCCGCGCGCAGCAGCTGGTCCATCTGCGCGTTGATCTCATCCATCTTCCTCCTGCGGTACCCCTCCGGTCCGTCCGCGCCGCGGGCCGCCGCCGACGTAACGCCCGACGTAACGCCCAACATCTTTGTAACGCCCGGCAGACCAAACGCGGCGGGATCCATTCGCCCGAAGACCTCGTCCTCGTCAAAGTCCCCGACGCCCTCCGCGTCGGGGGCGAACAGCGGATCGTCGAGCGACCCGCCGGTGGACATCCCCATCGCGCTCCCGTCGCCGCCGCTCTCGTCCTTGGTGGGCGACTGTTCGTATCCGGGCGACTGTTCGTATCCGTCGCCGACGCCCGCCGACGCGGCTCCGAGCGTCTCCCCCGTCTCGTGGCCCGTCTCGCGTGTATATTCTCCGACGTCCCCCACGGATACATCGCCGTTTTCGTTCACCAGCCTCCACTGCACGATCGCCCTGTCCTCGCCCCCCGCGGTGACGAGCCACTTGTTGTCGCCCGCGTCGGGTGAAAATCGAACGCACGCGACTTTATGCGCGTGAGCCTCGAGCTGCTCGTTGGCGGGCGCGCCGGGGACGACGCACGGGTAGTTCAGCAGCCTGACGCGGCCAAAGTCGTCGCCGACGGCGAGGAGGTTCCTCGCGCCGGCTCTGGACACCGAGTTGACGTCCGTGCCCTCGACGCGCATCGCCGATTTGGCGCCCGACTTGTTTGTCGTCGCGTTTTCGCCGAAAATTCCCATGACTTGAAACCCCAGCGGTGACGTCCACTCGCGCCACTCCGCGTCACGAAAGTCCCCGACCGCCTGCCTCCCCGAGGGCGAACTGAAGTGCAAAATCTCGTACCCGCGGCACGTGGACCGCAGCGAGCACGAGTCGCCGGACCAGTCGACGCTGGTGATCGTGCTCGAGTGTCCCTTGCATCGGGCCCTTCGAACGAGGTCGACGTCGGGCAGCTCCGGCCCGGTTTCCGACGCGTCGGGAAAGGCGGGACGCTCGCAAACCTCGTGCAGGCTCACGCACCTGTCGTGACCCCCCGCGGCGATCATGTTGCCGTCGGGGGAGAAGGCGAGCGCGGTGATGGCGCCGCCGCCGCGGCGGTGAACCGCGCCCGCGACGCACCTCCCCACCAGCTGTCGTTTGCCCCGCACCCGACCCTCGAGCAGACGGAACAGCCTCACCTCCCCCTCGCTCGTGCCCACCGCGAGGAGAAAACCGTCGTCGAGGGTGGCGGGCGCGGGGGAGAACGCGATCGCGGTGGCCTTGGCCGGGGTTGGATCGCAAGCCCAGACCGTTCCCAGCACGTCCTTGGCGATGGCGTCCCTGACGACGATTCTCGACGACCCGCTCGCGCACGCAAAGACACCTTCCCAGTGCGGATGCCACGCCACCGCGAGGGCGGCGCCCGCCTGCCCGCGCGCGAGGGGCCTCGGTAAGGACGCGGGTGGCAGCTCCCCGGATTCCCACGCCCCGTCGTCGTTTTCCTCCTCCTCAATCACCGCGGGTAAAGCCTCCTCTTCGCCGTCCCAGAGGAGCCACAAGTCGCCCGCGGAGGTGACGGCGGCGATCTCGTCCCCCGCGGCCGCCACCGCGCGCACGTGACGCGATTCCGACTGATTCATCGCCGACGGAGGAATCGAACCCGCAACCTCATTTTCGCCAAATCCGCCCCTAAACCCCCTCGGCGCCTCGCGGGGAATCGCCGCCTCGTTGCCCAACGTCTCCGCTCGAACAATCGCCCAGTCCTCCACCACGTCCCACCTTCGAACCAGCCCCCCGTGCGCGCCCGTGATGATCTCCACGCCGAGACCCGGCATGCGCAGTGCCGGGTAGTCGCCGTCGCCGCCATCGGCGTCGGAGCGAGCCGCGTACGCCATGGCGTTCGCGGCTCGCTCCCGCATCGTCATCTGCACCGTCATCGCTCGCACCGGGAAGCCGCCGTGCGCGTCCACGACCCTCTCGCACGTTCGGTCGAACCACACGTAGAGCTTGCCGTCGGCGTGGCCGGTGACGAGCCTGCGGCCGCGGCAGCCCGGCACGAACGCGCCGCACAGCGCGTCCGAGGACGTCGCCGTCGACAACGACCCGCTCTTGTGCCAAGTCGACAAACTCCCCGCGAGGTGGTTCAACTGGTCGACGCCGAATTCCCCGGCGCACACCCTCGCCGCCGTCCCGTAAACGCACGCGCGCCCAGCGTACTCCACGGCCGCGGCGTTGGCGCCCCGGGCCATCGCCGCGTTACGCGCCACCTCCGCGCGTCGCCGTGCGGCGGCGGCGGCGGCGGCGGCGTCGGCGCCCTGGGGCCTCGATCCCGACGACGTATTATACTCCGACTCCGCCGCCGGCGTCCACAGCTTGACGTGCTTCACGCCGAAAGTGGCGAACCTGTCCGCGTCCGGCGCCCACGTCGCGCCGAACACCTGCGGCGGCGCGCCGCTGAACCCCACCGCGCGCGTCAACACCGCGGGCTTCGGCCGTCCGGCGTGGCCACCGCCCCAGTCCCACACCCGCGCGGTGTGCCTCGAATCCGACGCGACGGTGACTATCCTCGCCGCGCCGGAACCGGGGACGCTCGGGTCGCCGAGCCCCGGTCCGAACGCGATCGCGACGACCGCGCGCTCCCCGGGCTCGTGCCACAGCCTCGCCACCTCCCTCCCGGTCGCGATTTCCCAGACGCACGCGCACGGTGCCCTGCCGCTTCGCTGGCCCGTAGCCGCCCATCGGCCCGAGGCGTGCGTGGCGAGCGAGACGATCTCGTCGTCGTGCCCGCGGAAGAACCGCTGCCGCCACGCGCTCGCGTCGAAAACCACCCCCATCGCGCCGCACGCGTACACCCACACCACGCCCCTGTACCCCCCTGCGGCGCCCTGGTTGATCCACTCCTCGTTCAGTTCGTCCGCCATTCGGTCGGTCGGTCCCGGCTCGGGCTCATCCGCCCAAGTCTTCGGCGCGGCGGCGAGCATGCCGCACTTGCCCGCGACGGAGCAGCCGTACGCCCACTCCACCGCGAGGTCCTCCTCGGGCGCCTCCGCGCTTCGTCCCGCGTGGCGATCGTCCCAGTCGGACGGCGCAAACACGCCGGTGCGACACGGAGGGTAGACGATCTTATCGGCGGGTGGTGATTTTCCCGCACGACTGGAAAGTCTCGTCGCCCCGAGGGACGCATCGAGCGCGCGCGCCGGTTTGCCCCCCAGCGCGCGCTGCGGCATCGAAACGATCGCCTCCGCGAACTTCTCCAGCTCCAGGGTGACGGCGACGCCGCCGTCTCGCGCCCGCGCGCCGCCGTTGACGCCACCGTATTTCCGGAAAACGTCATCCACGTCCGACTCGCTCAGGGGCACGCCGCCGAGCGCGCACGCGCGGTGGAACTGCGTTTTGGTCATCACGACGACGGGGCGACGCCGGTGAGCGGCGGCGGACCCGGCGGCGTCGTCGTCGTCGGGCTCGTCGTTGAGGTCGAGGCGCCGGGGGACGTCGATGGGCGAGTCCCACGTGCCGTCGCGGACCCGCGGGCCCGGCCTGTTGCACAGCGGGTGATACACGCGCTTGCTCGGCGGCAGCGCGGGGACGAACCGGCGCCGCTCCTCCAGCGGGAGCGGCTCGCCGTCGTCGTCGATGGCGGCGTACCTCGCGTCCGGGAACGACGCGTTCTTCAGTCCCACCGGTTGACCCTTGGCGTTGACGGGCAGACCGTTTACGGTTTTGCCGCGGTGAAACGTGGCGTTTACGACGGCATTCTCCTCGTTCTCCTCGTTCTCCCCGTACTCGACGCCGCGGTGTCCGCGGACACTGGCGAACGATCTGGGGCTTCCGTCGTTCGGGGCCAATCCGCGGCCGAGCATTCGGAGCAACGTCAGCCTCCGCGGTTCGTGAACGCGTCGGTTTGTGACGAGCCATCGGCGGAGCTTAGCCTCCACGCCGGCGATGCCGAGGCTGTCGGGCTCGTCCGAGACGCGCGGCGCGAGGGGCACGGGCCTCGGGCGCGATGCCCGAGACGGCAGCGCGCGGAACCTGCCGTCGCTCGGGCCCGGAGCCTCGCCGCCGCCCTTCCACCCCGGTCGAACCTTGGAGGGCCCGAATCCCGACGGACCCTCCGGGGCGTCCCCCCACTCGCTGAGCCACTCCGACGACTCCTCGTCGGGTTGCCGCACCCTGAGCTGCGCGACGCCGAGCTCCGCGACGCTTGATACGCGATCGCGCTGCGCCACGGGGGCGCCGGACCGGTTCGTGACCCGCACGGCGGCCGTCACCGGCGCGTCGGCATCCCCGGCGTGGTTGGTCAACGTCCTCTCCGTGTGCCGTTTTCGCGATGGAGCGTCGGGGTCGTCGCGCGATGCGGCTCCGGGACCCGCCGCCGGGGCGCTGGCCGGCCGCGATCGACGCTCCCGGCGGTACGCCTCCGCGGCATCGGTCCGCCTGGGAGCCGCGAACATGACCACCGACGTCCGCGGCCGAGCTCTCCTGGGTTGTGACCGCGCCGACTCTCTCGGAACGCACGAAGAATCCGGTCGAAGCGACGTCAACGGAAAAATAGGCCAGGAGGGCGCCTCAGATCGCGAGGCGCCTCGGGAGAGATGGGCGATTCCGAGTTTGAGTACTCGGACGAGGAGTACGGCAACGTGGTGAACTCTAGCCTGCAGCAGGCGCAGGTGCGCGGACGCGTCCCCTCAGCCCCGGAACCCGCGTCGCGCGCGCGTACGGAAGAGCCCCCCTCCGCGCGACTTTTCGCCCCGCCCATCAGCTGAGGCACGGACGTTTGAAACGAGTGTGAACCCCGCGTGACGCCCCGACCCCTTCCCTTCCCGTCGCATCCAACCCCAGGTCGTGGACAACCAACCGCACGATGAGGAGTTTGCGGTCACATCCGACGATTCCATGGACGCGCCGCCCCTGCCCGACGAGGTGAGACCCGCCTCCCGCCA
>Ga0181573_10005567_pt1 | contig 10416 bp, 3 predicted proteins | sample 101ome_25_FD_148643 | JGI IMG/M metagenome (GOLD analysis project Ga0181573, IMG submission 148643) | Coastal salt marsh microbial communities from the Groves Creek Marsh, Skidaway Island, Georgia - 101409BT metaG (spades assembly) | ecosystem: Environmental > Aquatic > Marine > Intertidal zone...
GGGTGGACATGGACGACTGGTTGGGGAGACCGTTACCGTTCGAAGAAGCGCGAGAGAAAGCGAGAAAGTTCGCGAAAGAGAGGAGGATTCGCACGCAAGCGGAGTGGTGGGCAGCGGTAGATAGTCGGACGACGCCGGGGCGAGTTCCGGTCAGACCGGGTATGTATTATAGAGACGACGGATGGATCGGGTACGATGATTGGTTAGGAGTAGCTGAAAACGAAGGAGATGAAGAAGAACGATGAAATAATATACCATCATGCTTTTACGATAGATTACACTTGATGCTTACGGCGAGTTTTTCAAACGCGCTGCTCTTTTCGTCGCCGAAAACTCTGGTCATTTCTTCTACGCACTTGGCGATGCCCTTGGCTGTTCCGTTTCGTTCGTATTTCGGATGGAGCATGTCAAAGACCAAGACGACGCATCCTTTGCCAGCTTTGGCGAAGATATTCTTTTGGAGCAGACGGTGCTCTTCGTTATCCTCGTCTTGTTCTTCTTCTTCTTGTTCTTGTTCGTCGTCTTCGTTGTACTCTAAAACAGCCTCTCCCGCGTTGAACATTCGACTTCTCGCCAGAGGGTCCACGCAAACGATATCACCTACTTCTAACGGCATTTTCTGTACCGGGTGTCCTAAAAATTCCGCCTCCACGCCAACATCGGAAACTTCGCAATCTGAGTCTTTCGCTAAACACGCGTACACGGTGTATAAACAATCCGAAATCGGGAACCGTTTCGGTTTTAGCCGACGGTTCAGTCGATTGCTTTTCGCTATGATTTCTTCCAAGTAATAGTTCCTTCTAGTGTTATTGTTCTCAGCATTTCTGCGTCCGTCCTCGTCCTCTTCGCTATTATTTTTCGCGCCATTCTTTTTCTTTTTCTTCTTCTTCTCTATCTTCTTCTTTTCCTCGTACCTATAGCTCGGCCTCAGCGCAACCACTCTCACGTTCATCCCGTTTACCTCCCGCACGGCATTCATGATCGCCGGAAAATGTTTCTTCGCCAACTCGCTCGGCCGAATGCAACTTTCATCCGTCAACGATAACACCGAGCTCTCGCTCCCACCGCTACTCTTCGAACCGACGCTAAAAATCGATAAAAACTGACTCGTCGGCTGCCGAAAATCTTCCCCGTTCCCTCTTTTTCGCCTCTCCGCGACGACGACGAGAGCCTCCTTCTTCCCGGCCCCCGGCGCGTTTGTCTTTCTAATCGACGTCTTCTCGTACAACTCGCTCTTATTCCCACTCACGAACGCCATCAACTCTCGACTAAACACCGGCGTCATTCGTTCCAGCTTCGAAACGTTCGACTCGATCGATTTCATCGTCCTCATCGTCCCAGTCGTCGTCGTAAAATTTTTCGAATCTTTCTCGAACAGTTCGCGCTCTCCGGCGACGACGAACGCGCTCGTCCTCCTCCGCCTTCCTCTTCCTCCGCTCAAAGTCGTCTTCATCGAGAACCTCCGCAAAAAAAATGACCCGCTGCTCATCGGTAAGAACATCGCCCTGTCGAACAGTTTCCTCCAAAACGGAAGCACCATCAGCGCGAACGCGCACGTTTCCAAAATCGAGTGCAAGAGGAGCGCGCTTCCCCGGAAGATGTCCGCGTTGGAGTGATTCGCATTCAACAACGTCCGGCTGGAGTGCAAGGTTTGAAAGACGACGCGGTACGAAAAGTACGCGTACGAAGAGAGGAAGAAGGAGTGGCGGAGGAAGTTTTCCGTGGACGGCGGGAAGAGCGACGACGCGTGATGGTGTTGTTGTTCAAAGCGTCGCATTGGAAAATGAAGAGAAACTAGTTGTTGTTCTAAAGTTCAATTCGCGCGCGCGATTACAACGATGCTATTATCTATACCTTCTCTAATAGTTCTATTTTATTGCTGAACAACTCCAACGAAAGAGCTCCATCGTTCGCATCGAACGAACGCTATCGTCGTCGCGGGTGCGGAGGACGAAAGAGTTTCGCGAGGAAGGTAGACGTTGTGTCGTTCTTCTTCTTCGTCGTCGTCTTCTCCGTCGTCGTCGTTCGCGTCTTCTGGCGGCGCGAAGCCGCACTGCCGCTTGGCGTTGCAGCCAAACGCGAAGGCTCGACGTTTGCTCGCGACGAGCGTGTGGCGAGATCCGCATCCGATGAATTCAATCTCGTCGTCGTCGTCGTCGTCGCGTAAGTCGCCGCCTTCGATTAATCTCGGCACCGTGGAGTATTTCACCTCTTTCGGCGCGCCTATTTGCGGATTGGCGCCGAACCCGTACACCGAGCCTCCTTCGCACAAAACGACGGAATGAAACAAACCGAGCGCGACTTTTCGCACGCGAATACGCATCCGCTCGAAAAGAGGCACCGGTCGAAAATCGTTCGGCGCTCTCGATTGGCAACTCCCGTCGCCGAGTTGCCCGAACTGGTTCCATCCAGAGAGGAGGAGTTCGCGCCGCTTTTCCGACACACTCGTCGCGCAGTAGTAGTGTTTCCGAGACGACGCGAAGCCAACCGCTCGAATACCCACAACACCAGAAGCAGTGGTAGAGGTAGCATCGGAACGATTTTTTTTCGCGAAGAAGCGAACGCAAGGTTCGCCGTTAATCTCGACGATCATCGCGTCGTCGTCGTCGTCGTCGTCGTCGTCGTCTCCTCCTCCTCCTCGCGCGTGAATCGCGCTCCAAGAACTTTCCGAGTTCGTTACGAGTCCAATCTTCTTCTTCTTCGCATCGTCTTCTTCTTCTTCTTCTTCTTCTTCTTCTTCTGCTTCGTACGCGCCGCACGCGCACACCAGCAAAACGCGCCCCGTCGTTGATGTTGTTGCTGGCGTCGACGACGCGTTCCCCTCCAAAAGCGCGTCTTCAACAACCATCATCGCGCGCGCGCGTGTTTCAGTCAGAGCGCGTCTTTTTGTACACCTGTAGTTTTAGGGTTTCAGTGAATCTTACTTGACCCGTTTTTTAAACAGCGATCCTCCCTCAAAAAAAAACGCGAGCGCGTCTACTCGCCTCGATCTCGCTCCACCCCTACCCGCACCATCACATTCAGAACAACAACAACATCATCATCAATAACATCAGAGCGCAAAACGGACTCTCGATATATATATATTCATAAGACGCGCGCGCGGGGCAAAAATAAGAAAGGTAAAATCCCTCTCTTTTTTCTTCTTTTTCTTTTCTTCCCGACCTCTCTCTCTCTCTCATTTCGTCGTCGGTCGAGAGTGATTCTTCTCTCGTCTCTCTGTCTTTCTCGCGCGCGCGGTGCGTCGTCGTTTCTATTCCCTTTCTCTCTCTCTCTCTTTCCTCTCTTTATCTCTCGATGGTCTTCGCTTCGCCGATGCTGCGCGCGCGCGATCGAGAAGAGAACGACGGGAAAAGAGAACGCTCGCGCGAGGAGAAACACCCCTTTGCTCTTTTTTCTTTTTCTCGCTTTTCTGACTCTCAAATGACTCTCTCTCTCTCTCTCTCTCTCTCGTTACTTTAGCGCATCGCGATCGCGCACGCCGGCGTAAAACAATGAAAAGTAAAGAACGACGAATGGTCTCTCGCGCGCGAGATGGACGCTCGCGAGCGACGAGGGCGATGTCGACGATTGCGCTTCTTCTTCTGCTTGCGGCAGGGGCGACGAAGACGCCGACGTCGTCGTCGACGACGAGGAAGCTGTTCGCGTTCGCGCAGCCGCAGCCGAGCGCGTGCGTGAACCCGACGTTTACTTCGCTTCCTGCGGCGGCAGACTTGCGAAGTGACAACGGATGTACCTACGCCGCCGGGACGGAAACGTATACCGATACCGATACCGCTGGGACGACGAAAACGTTGACGTATGAGGTGAGCGGGAGCGCCGTGAGCGCGAACGCGCACATCTACAACTCCTTCGAAGCTGGTTTTTCGTCGCAGCAAGATGCCGTCATTTCCGGTTGGGGATGTTCGACGCCGAGCTTATTGTACGACTCTACCGGTGGTTTAGATATTGGTTTAATGGAGAGTAAAGTGAGGAAGGTTTGTTACAATTCGGCGAAGAATTCGTTTCCAAACGTGCTTGCTGATAGTAGTTACCGAGGAACGGTGGGACCATGCGGCGGACATACTAGCGATTATCACTTTCACGGGAGGTATCACTGCTTGTATTCGCAATCAGGTACGCATTCGACAGCAATCGGTGACGTAGGACCGTATAGAATGTACGGGAAGTGGGAAGATTTCACGAACAAAAAGTTGCCTCACTTGGACGCGTGCGGCGCGCACATAGGGACGAATCCAGATTCTCCTACGACTGCTGTGTATCATTATCACGTGCAAGACAGAGCGCCGTATGGAGTTGGATGTTACGGTGACGGGACGAATTTGATGACCGTCTCTGCGTGTCGAGCGCTATACAGCACGTGCGGCGACTTTGAGGAGACGTTCTCGAACATGCCGCAACCAGACGGAACGTTAAAGTCATTTGCGTACGATCGAGATTGTCCGTGCTTCGACGCAAACGGTTTGAATACAGGAACAATCACTGAACGATCTATTATAGCGAATCCCGATGTGCTTGCGTACGACGCGAGCGAATGGACGTGCGGAGATGGAGTGAGCTGCATGCAGACGGTTGAAGCGACACTTGGTTTCACCGATTATGTCGGCGTGCAGAGCACCACTAATTCACCCTCATCTTCTCCTCTATCTTCTGATCTTTCCAATACAGACCCTTCACCTTCACCGTCCGCGTATGCACCGTACAATTTTGATAAGTCGATGTGTACCGCTGACATCGCCGAATGGACGAGAAGGGGCGCGTGCGAGAAGAATTTGCTTGTTTTCTCCGAGGAGTCAAAAGTTCGCGGAAACTTGGTGTTGCGAAACGACATGAAGACGCTATACGCCAAGTCAGATGGAACACAAGCTAATGTCGAGCTCAGGGGAAAATTCAAGAGCATAAAAGACATGAAGGCGTCCATACGGAGCGCAAACGCACAGGTAACGTCGGAGCTCTCTGAAATCAAAGCAATGATTGAGGAGGTGAAAGCGAAGGAGGACGCGTATTTGTCACCACCGACGCCACCACCGATGCCATCCTCCCCTCCACCGCCTCCACCATCGGAACCAATCCCAGATGAGAGCTGGCACGCGTTCGTCGCGGAGTGTTTGGCCGAAACTGGCGCAGAGGTTACCGGCGAGTGCACGACTTGGGCTTCGGGTAATAGTTACGGGACCATGCCGAATTGGGATGTGAGTTTAGTAACGGATATGAATGGATGGGATTACACTGCAGCCGATGGAGAGGAATGCTTAGGCTTAGCATGTAGGGCGAGTTTCAACGGCGATATTTCGCGGTGGAACACCGGGGAAGTGACGAAAATGGAATCAATGTTTTGGGACTCGCCAGCGTTCAACCAAGATATTTCAAATTGGAACACGGCGCAAGTGACTGATATGGGATATATGTTTGGTAAAGCTTCTGCGTTCAACCAAGGCATTCGGAGTTGGAACACAGAAAAAGTGACGAATATGTACGCTATGTTTTATGCAGCTCCGTTGTTCAACCAAGACATTGGGAGTTGGAACACATCGCAAGTGACGAATATGGCATGGATGTTTGAATCCGCTCTTGCGTTCAACCAAGAGATAGGGAGTTGGAATACAGAAAAAGTGACTGATATGAGAGGTATGTTTTACGAAGCTTCCGCGTTTGACCAAGACATTGGGAATTGGAACACATCACAAGTGACTGATATGTCATGGATGTTTGAATCCGCTCCTGCGTTCAACCAAGACATTGGGAGTTGGAACACAGAGAAAGTGATTGATATGAGAGGTATGTTTTATTCCGCTTCTGCGTTCAACCAAGACATTGGGGGTTGGAACACATCGCAAGTGACGAATATGAGATCTATGTTTTATGCAGCTGCTTTGTTCAACCAAGACATTGGGAGTTGGAACACTGGACAAGTGACGAATATGGCATGGATGTTTGAATCCGCTCTTGCGTTCAACCAAGAGATAGGGAGTTGGAATACAGAAAAAGTGACTGATATGAGAAGTATGTTTTACAAAGCTTCCGCGTTCAACCAAGACATAGGTAGTTGGAACACAGCAAAAGTGATGAGTATGACTTCCATGTTTGAATCCGCTGTTGCTTTCAATCGCTACATCAACTTATGGATTGGTCCGGCGGCGTTGAACACGCAGACAAGGATGTTCTATAACGCGACAGCATTTCAAGCTAAGTTCACGTGTACGAATGCCGATTCTGGGCCTGCATTTTCTTGCTCTCTTGCGACGTTAACGCCGATACCATCTGAAAGTTGGCGCGCATTTGTCGCTGAGTGTTTAGCAGAAGCACCTGTAACTGGAGAGTGCACGACGTGGGCGTCGCAAAACGACTACGGCACGATGCCTGACTGGGATACGAGTTTGGTGACAGATATGAGCGGATGGGACGGTACGAATGCGGTCGGTTTTCGCGAAAAAAACACTTTCAACGGCGACATTTCGAAATGGAAAACATCCTCAGTCACGACGATGGCGTACATGTTTTACGAAGCATCTACATTTAACCAACCTATCGGAAGTTGGGACACGTCAAAAGTTGAAAACATGCGTGCAATGTTCCTTCGCGCTTCTTCATTTAATCGAGATATTGGAAAGTGGGATACCTCAAAAGTTACGAGCATGCGTGCCATGTTTTACGAAGTCTCTTCGTTTGATCGCGATCTTCGGCGGTGGTTCACGGCACAGGTCACCGACATGTCGTGGATGTTTTATCACGCGGAGGCGTTCAACTCGGACATTGCAAACTGGGTGGGTCCCGCCACCGAGACCACACAGGCGTTCATGTTTGCCGGATCTGAGTCATTTCAGGCCAGATACAAGTGTAAGGATGCAGATCACGGCCCACCCAAATCTTGCTTGTGTACATCATGCATTCCAGATGCGAAATGGCACGACTTTGTCGAAGCCTGCTTAACGGAAGAGGGCGCGGAAGTTACCGGCGAGTGCACCACATGGGCATCCGGGAATAGTTACGGGACTATGCCGAATTGGGACGTGAGTTTAGTAAAGGATATGAGTGGATCTGCGAACGGCATCTTTCAAGGGTTTGGAGGTCAGAGTACTTTCAACGGCAACATTTCGAAATGGGACACTTGGCGAGTAACAAACATGAATTCGATGTTTCTGAATGCCTCTTCGTTTAACCAAAATATTTCACAATGGGACGTATCGAAGGTTGGTGATATGCGTTCGATGTTTGAAAACGCAGAAGCTTTCGAGCACTTCATATTCGAGTGGAAAGGCCGCGCGGCGGCGACTGAACAAACGAACATGTTCAATGGCGCGACTGCTTTTCAAGCCACGTTTAAATGTGCCGACGTAATTAAGGGACCTGCAAATTCGTGTCGCGCGCCGATACCGAGTGCGAGTTGGCACGCGTTCGTTGCCGAGTGTTTAGCAGAAGCGCCCGTAACCGGCGAATGCAAGAGGTGGGCTTCTGGTAAGTATTACGGTACGATGCCGAATTGGGAGACGAGCTTGGTGACCAATATGACCGGATGGACGGGAACGGGGAGTGCTTATTATCCAAAACACGTATTCAACGCCGATGTTACGAGATGGGACACGTCTCAAGTGACAAGCATGCAAAGATTGTTCTCTGATTCTTCTGCATTCAATCAGCCCATCGGAGTATGGGACACCTCAAAGGTTACGGACATGAGCTACATGTTTGAAAACGCTATCGCGTTCAACCGAGACATTTTTGGATGGACCGGAACGGCGGCGACGACGCCGCAAATCGGTATGTTTTCTGGTGCGACTGCGTTTCAAGCTAAATACGAGTGCACCGATGCGGTAACTGGTCCTGTGCATTCTTGCGATTCGTACAAAAGTACGTGGGATGCGCCGTCTCCTCCGCCATCGTCGCCACCTTTGTCACCCTCACCGCCGCCACCCGCACCTCCATCACCGAGTGGACTGACTTCCTCAGAGGCAGCAGATAGCGCGAGTGACCTCATTGGCCGGCCGAGTGGTACGTATTGGATTAATGTGAGGGGGGTCCCGACACAAATTTACTGCGATTTAGAAACAGCGGGCGGTGGTTGGATGTCCTTTGCGTCGGCGCCGGCGAGCGGGGGATGGTTTTCCGGCAACTCCGGATCCAACTCATGGTTTGATTTGAGCTATTCGTACGGCACGTATTCAGAAACAGGCGCGGTTGGTAACTATTGGAGAGATTTTTCGGGACAAAACGTGGATGAAATTATGTTTAAAACCGGGGACGGTTTGTATTGGATCGTGCTTAAACTCGAGGACATTAGTTATCCCCAAAATACCGTAAGCAACAGTCCAAACGGTATTTTGAATCTGGTCGCCTCCTCGGGCAATTTTGAAGGGACCAACGGAGAAAAAAACAACGCGTATTATCTTTTCAGATCGGGCACGTCGGAGGATCCTTGGATTAATGTAGGCAATAACCACGCCGTTGGTAACAATTATATGATGTGGGGCGAGAATTCAATTGGAGTTCATCACACTTTCAAGAACGCGCACGGGGGCATACTCGCATTTGTACGCACGAGTCGTACAAATCCACGGGTTGAAATTAATGGAAAGTATGTGTATCAAGATCGCAATGGCTGGCTTTTGTTGCTCGCGTACGATCGCAAGCAGGGGCAAAACGACGCGCTGGTCCCCACGGTCATTCCGCCGTCTCCAACTGGGAGTTACTCGCACGTATGGTTGGAAGATTTAGGCTTAACTGCGGAGGATGTCGATTCCGTTCGATTTTACTGCAGAACAGACGACCACTCCCGCGTTATCCATTTTTCAACGAGCCATGATAAAGTTAAAACCGCGCTCGTAACTGGTACGAATAGTTTGAGCGACGGCACGGTGTACATGAGTGGGACGACAAAGTTTCCCGATCACTCGGCATACTTGCCGGATAACATGTGTTGCGGGGGGGCAGATCTCACATACAATCCATTTTATCAAATGGGAGCATATCACTGGGAACCAGCAAAGAAATGCGATAATCATCATAGCTGGGATAGAAACCAATTGCATCAAATATGGTTCAAGCGCAAAATGTTTCCGCCACCGCCTCCACCTCCTTCTCCGCCTCCGCCGCCGTCGGCTTCAATCCCTTCCGAAAGTTGGCACGCTTTCGTCGCCGAGTGTTTGGAGGAAGCTCCCGTTACTGGCGAGTGCACGAGATGGGCGTCTGAAAATACACCGTACGGAACTATGCCAAACTGGGACACGAGTTTAGTGACGGATATGAACGGATGGACGGGAACGGGAAGTGTCAATCAAGGGTTCAGAAACAAAATTATGTTCAACGGTGACATTTCAAAGTGGGACACGTCGCAAGTCACGAACATGAGACACATGTTTTTTCACGCATCTGCGTTTAATCAGGACATTGGAAGTTGGGATACGTCAAAAGTAAGTGACATGGAATACATGTTTTACGAAGCTTCCGCGTTTGACCAAGACATTGGGAATTGGAACACGTCGCAAGTGACTGATATGGGATATATGTTTTACAAAGCTTCCGCGTTCAACCAAGACATTGGGAGTTGGAACACATCGCAAGTGACGAATATGGCATGGATGTTTGATTCCGCTTCTGCGTTCAACCAAGACATTGGGAGTTGGAACACAGAGAAAGTGACTGATATGAGAGGTATGTTTAAATCCAATTCTGCGTTTGACCGAGACATTGGGAATTGGAACACGGCGCAAGTGACTGATATGACTTACATGTTTAAAAATGCCGTCGCGTTCAATCGCCACATCTCGTCTTGGACTGGATCGGCGGCAACGACGGCACAAACAGGAATGTTTGAGGGAGCCACAGCGTTCCAAGCTAGATTTACGTGCACGAACGCCGCCTCTGGTCCGGCGAGTTCGTGTATTTTGAAGCAAAGCTACTGGCCCGCGTCCTATTGTCCACAAGGTTCATGGGTGTATACTAATGAGTACACGACGGACGAAACGAATCCTGGTTCCGCTACCACACCGGAAGCGTGCATTGAGCTGGTTCGCACGGAGTGTCCGACAGCCAACATCGCCAACATGGGTTCAGGAGGTGATTGTTGGTGTCAGTATCACGACGGTTCAGTCACGGAATTGGTTGCCACGGGTACAAGCGGTTACATGTCGTGTCTCTTATCGTAATTTTTGTCTGTTGTCTTATTCTTTTTTATCTTCAAAAGTCCACAAAATCACCCCCCCTTCGTTCGCACGCATACGCACGCACAACACACGCGCTCGCACGTAAAAACACACACGCGCGCGCGCATTTCCCCTCTCTCCCCCTTCTTCCCCTCCTCGTCTTCTTCCTCCTCCTCGACATGAGCGGCGAAGAACTTCTCGCGCGATTAGCGCGACTTTCTTTTCGCGTTAACGCCGACGACGGAGAAGAAGAAGAACAACCATTAACCGATTCCGA